>Ga0208998_1000024_pt1 | contig 49084 bp, 41 predicted proteins | sample MedBloCAOM2_M2_FD_187856 | JGI IMG/M metagenome (GOLD analysis project Ga0208998, IMG submission 187856) | Forest soil microbial communities from El Dorado National Forest, California, USA - Mediterranean Blodgett CA OM2_M2 (SPAdes) (version 2) | ecosystem: Environmental > Terrestrial > Soil >... | reverse complement strand
ATCAACGACTCCGGCGGCGCCCGGATCCAGGAGGGCGTGGTCTCGCTCGGCGCCTACGGCGACGTCTTCGCCCGCAACGTCAAATGCTCCGGCGTGATCCCGCAGATCAGCCTGATCATGGGCCCCTGCGCCGGCGGCGCCGTCTACTCGCCGGCGATGACCGACTTCATCTTCATGGTCAAAGAGACCTCGCACATGTTCATCACCGGCCCCGAAGTGATCAAGACGGTGACCGGCGAGGAAGTCGAGTTCGAGGAGCTGGGCGGGGCGATGAGCCACAACTCGAAGTCGGGCGTCGCCCACTTCGCCTCCGAGGACGAGGAGAGCTGCCTCGAGGACGCCCGCTACCTGCTCAGCTTCCTACCCTCCAACAACCTCGAGACGCCGCCGCGCTTCGAGCCCACGGACGACCCGGAGCGCGAAGACGACGAGCTCGACTCGGTCGTCCCCGACGACCCCTCCAAGCCCTACGACATGCGCAAGGTGATCGCCCTCGTCGTCGACGACGAAGAGTTCTTCGAGGTCCACGAGCACTTCGCCAAGAACATCGTCTGCGGCTTCTCCCGGCTCGACGGCTTTCCGGTCGGGATCGTCGGCAACCAGCCCGCGTTCCTCGCCGGCGTGCTCAACATCGAGGCCTCCGAGAAGGCCGCCCGCTTCGTCCGCACCTGCGACGCCTACAACGTCCCGATCCTCACCTTCACCGACGTCCCCGGCTTCCTCCCCGGCACCGACCAGGAGTGGAACGGGATCATCCGCCACGGCGCCAAGCTGCTCTACGCCTACACCGAGGCGACCGTGCCCAAGCTCACCGTCGTCACCCGCAAGGCCTACGGCGGCGCCTACGACGTGATGGCCTCCAAGCACATGCTGGCCGACTACAACGTCGCCTGGCCGACCGCCGAGGTCGCGGTGATGGGTCCAGAGGGCGCGGTCAACATCATCTACCGCAAGGACATCGCCACCTCGCCGACCCCGGACGAGCGGCGCCAGAAACTGATCGACGACTACAAAGCCCACTTCGCGAATCCGTACTCGGCGGCCGAGCGCGGCTACATCGACGACGTGATCGAGCCGCGCGAGACGCGGCCGAAGTTGATCAAGGCACTGCGGATGCTGCAGAGCAAGCGGGTGCCGCAGCCGAAGCGCAAGCACGGCAACATCCCGCTCTAGATCTTCGAACCAAGCGCGACTATTCCCGCGCTTGGCGCAGGCGCTGGAGGTCGGTCAGGTCCTCGGGTCGACCCGCCAGCTCCTTGAGAGCTAGGAGGTCCTCGTAACCGACCATTTTGATCGGGATGCCGCCGACCTCATCTTCGATCGCGGACGGCGAGAGCTTGGCCCAGAGGGCGTCGTCGCCGATCCACTGCATGATGTCCAGCCGGCCGAGCCGGGTTTGCAGCACCCAGTTGCCGCCGAGAGCGAGCGCCTCGGGATCGAGCGGATCGGGAAGCTCCCCGTCGTCGAACTCGTCCGCGCCCTCGACCTCGGCCCCCATCTTCCTCAGTGCGATGGTGAGCTTTTCCAGGTTGGCCGGGTCGGGGTCGGGCACGACGTCGACGTCCTTGGTCGCGCGAATATGGCCGTGATATCCGACCGCGACTCCCCCGATGATCAGGAAGTCAACCCCTTCCCTGGCTAATTCTCCGAGGATGGCTCGGATGTCGAGCTCAGCCAAGGCGTTTCTGGCGCCCGGCCTCGGCAACCTGGGAGAGGAACTTCGAGAGCTCGAAGACCTGCTCCGCGCGCTGTGCCGGCGTCAGCTCCCGGTAATCGCGCCGCAGGGCGGCGACCTCGGCTTTTCCCTCGGGGGTCCAGTTGCCCACTCGCTCGACCGCTGCCATGCGCCTACGGTAGCGCTTGGGGGGAAGGAGTTCAGGGTATTCGGGGTGCTGTAGGGGGGGCGGCCGCGCTCAGGGCGCGAGCAGGAGATCGGCCAGTGCCGGAGCGAGGTCGGCCAGCCGCGCGGCTCTGTCGCCCGCCCTGAGCGAGACGACGGCGATCGCGGCGCCGATCAGCCGCTGCTCGCGCTCGCCGTCGCCTTGGCCGCCGCGGGCGTCTCGCAGCATCGCCGCGAGGCGGGAGGTGAGGTCCCGGCGGGCTGTCCAGAGCGCGCCGACCTGACTCGGCGGGTCGCCGCTCAGCAGCTGGGCCAGCGCGGGCTCGGTGGTGAGCAGGGCCAGCGCCGCCGCGACCGCCGCTCGCACCCGGTCCGCTCCTTCGGCATCACCGCGGGCGCTCTCGATCCGCTCGCCGAGACGCTTGGCGCCCTCCTCGTAGGCCGCGAGCACGCAGGCCCAGAGATCCTCGAAGTGCTTGTAGAAGCTGCTGGTGGAGACACCGGCTCGCTGCGCGATCGCGGTGACGGTGATCTGCCCGTAGCCCCGCTCGGCGAGGGTCGCGGTCGCGGCGGCGGTCAGCCGGCGCCGCTGGCTCTCCCGGACCTGCTCCCGCGGCAGCCCGTGGCGACCCGGCGGCAGGCGTTCCATCGATGCTGCGCCCGGAGCCTGCGCGGTTGCGGTCGCCTTGCTCACCCGGCGGCCCGCTCTCCCGCCCTGCCGGCGAGGAAGGCGCGGGCGGCCTCGAGCTCCTCCCGCGCCGCCTCCTCGCCGAAGTAGGGATCGGTGACGAAGCGCATCAGCTCGGGCAGCCCGTCCCAGAGCTCGGCCGGTCGTCCCGCCGCCAGCCGTTCGCCGAGGTAGGCGGCGATGCCGCCGGCGACGAAGACGCCGGTGAGGGCGGGTGGGCGCTGCTCCGGCTCCGCCTGCTCGCGGGCGCTGTCGAGCCCCTCGCCGAGGCGGTCGATCGTCTCCTCGCGCTTGGCCAGGGCCGCGCCACCGGCGACGTCCACCTCGATCAGCAGCGCCCGCGCCAGGTCGGGGCGTTCGTCGGCGAACTCGAAGAGGGCGATCAGCGCCGCCCGCATCCCGCGCCGCCAGTCGCCGGCGGCCAGCGCGGCGGTCACCAGCTCGGTCGTCAGGCGGTCGATCCAGGTGGCGTAGGCGACCGCGAAGCACTCCTCCTTGCTGGCGAAGTGCTGCCAGAACTGGACCCGGTGGCCGCCGTAGCGCTCCAGCACCTGGTGGATGGCGACGTCCCGGTAGCCGAGCTCGCCGCTGGCGGCCAGCATCGCCTCCATGATCGCGGCCCGGGTGGGGTCGTCGTCGCGGCCGGCCGATTCGGCTCGGCGAGCCGGAAGCTCGTGCATGCGCTTCGATGCGGCTGCTCGTGGCACGTATAGAAACTAGCTCTTTCACGTTAAAAAAGCTAGCTTTTAGAAAGTTCGTCAGAGATCGGTGGCGCAGTCGCCGGCAGCTGCCCAAACGTTGGCTATCCTCGATTGCATGCAGTACCTATCGGAGCGCCTCCATGCGACGAACACGGGAAAGCCGCGCGGAGAGAAGGAGGCGAATCGCGAGACCGTCGCCGCCCAGCAGCGCCGCCGCCTCCTCGCCGCGACGGAGCGGCTGATCGCCGAGCGCGGTTGCGCCGGCACCACGATCGAGCGGATCGCCAAGCAGGCGCGGGTCTCCTCGATCACCTTCTACGACCACTTCGCCGGCAAGGAAGAGGCGTTTGTCGCCGCCTTCGACGAGGCCGCCGCGGCAGCGCTGGCACGGCTCGCCAGCGACGTGCCGACCGGCCTCTCCTGGCCCGAGCAGGTTCGCGAGGGCCTGCGCTCGCTGCTGGTGACGATCGCCGCCAACCCGGAGCGAGCGACGATGTGCCTGATCGAGAGCCAGAAGGGCGGGCCGGCGCTGCTGGCCCGCTACGAAGCGCAGTTCGAGAGCGCCGTCTCGAAGCTGAGCGAGGGGCGGCTGCGCGACGAGGCGGCGACGGGGCTGCCGGAGAGCCTCGAGGAGACGACCGCCGCCGGGATCGCCTGGCTGCTGCGGGAGCAGCTGGAAACCGTCGGCGCCGAGGGCATCGAGGAGATGCTGCCGCGCCTCGTCGACGTCGCCCTCACCCCCTACCTGGGCTCGGCCGAGGCCCTGCACGTGGTTGCGCCGAGCGGGAAGTCCTAGGTGGCGGGCAGCGGCGACGAGCCCACCGCAGGCGTCGTCCGCCTGCCCCCGGGCCGCCACGGCCTCACGCGTGACGCGGTCAGCGAGAGCCAGCGCGAGCGCCTGCTCAACGGGGTCGTCGACGCCGTCGTCGAGCACGGCTACAACGCGACCACGATCGCCCAGCTGATCGAGGCCGCCTCGGTCTCCCGCCGCACCTTCTACGAGCACTTCGCCGACAAGGAGGAGTGCTTCCTCGCCGCCTACGAGATGGTCGTCGCCCACGTCCGCGACTCGCTGCGCGAGGCCGGCGACCTGCCCTCGTGGCCCGACCGGGTCCGGGCCGAGCTGGCGACGCTGCTGCGCATCTTCGCCGCCGACCCGACCATCGCCCGCTTCCTCCTGCTGGAGTCGCTGGCGGCCGGGGGAGAGGTCGCCGCCCGCCACCGCGCCTCACTGCGCTGCATCGCCGAGCTGCTGCGACCGGCGCCCCCCGGCGCCGCCGACGACCTCGCCGAAGCCCGCGAGCAGGCCTTGGTGGGGGGCATCTCCACCCTTGTCGTCCGTCGCCTCAAAGCCGGCGAAGCCAGCAGCCTCGAGGACCTATTGCCGGACCTGCACGAGCTCGTCCTCACCTCGTACCTCGGCCGCCGCGAGGCCCAGCGCCTCGCCCGCGCCTCCGCCGCCTAGGCCTTCCCCGCCAGGCCAGTTTCTCGCTCTGAAACGCCGCCGAACAGGCGGCGGATCCTCCCCTGCCGAAAACTAAATCCATCTTGCCAAAAACCAAAACTTGCATTCAGAAACGAAATCTTTTATCCTGCGGCGGCGCCGTTCCTTGAGGGACGGCCAGGGAACTTTTCAGCAGGGGAAGTCCAGGGACAGAAGGCAACAGGGAGGGGCCTCGGGGAACGAGGCCCGCGCCTCTACGAGAGGAGACACACGAGTGAGCCACCACGCGAAGGCATCATCCGCGGGATCGACCTCGGGCCAGGGCACCAGCCTCGGCTCGTTCCTCCGTGGAGCCCGGCGTATCGGGTCGGGCGGGTCTGCTCCGCGAGCGATCGGAGCGCTCGCACTTTGCATGTTCCTCTCGGCACTCTTCGTCTCTGCCGCCTCCGCCGCATTCACGCGTCAGCCCACCGGTACGACCTTCGGCCCGGCAGGGACTGGTGCAGGAACCTTCGAAGGCGTTCGGAGCCTTGCCGTGGATCCCTCAAGCGGATCCATCTACGTTCTCGACTCGGCTGAAGGTGGAAGTCTCTATAAGTTCAACTCCAACGGGGAACCAGCAAACTTCTCCTCAGTTGCCACCAATGTGATCAAAGGCGTCGCTGGCGCCGGCGAAAAGGAAACGCAAGTGGCGGTTGCGCCGGCGGGAGCTTCCGGCGGCACCGCGGGGGACATCTACATCGCTTCGTTTGGCTCGGCTGTTTCCGTCTTTAACGAAGCTGGCACCAAACTGGGTGAACTGGGGCAATCCGCCGCCTGCGGCGTTGCTGTGGGTCCGACGGGCGAAATTTACGTGGGTTCGTTCGCTGGCGGATCTGGACCGGCAAATTTGGAGAAATACACGCCTTCGGCGAACCCGCCGACTAACGCCGATCTTTCGGGCCAATCTCCTGCGGAACCCGGTGCGATATGTAACGTCGCAGCGGCTCCCTCTGGGGAGATCTATGCAGCCGACTATTTCGAAGGAAAAGTAATCAGGCTGAACAGCTTTTCGGATTCAGCTTCGACCTCGATCATCCCAGGCGGAGCTGCCATTGCGGTTGATCAGACGAACAGCGTTCTGAATATCGACAGGCATAACGAAATCGCGTTGTACGACAACGCTGGCACTCCGAACGGAAATTTTGGGTCAGCGCAACTTTTGGGTTCCACGGCAATTGCCGTCTCCCCCACTTCGGCAGCCGCCTATGCGGCGAACGGGTCGACTGGCCGGGTCGAAGTTTATGGTCCCGCCCTGATCACTCCGGATGTCCAGGTCACTGCACCATCTTCCGTCACCGATAGCAGTGCGATCCTGCAGGGAGCCATAAATCCGGTTGGGGGCCCATCCGCGACCTGCCAATTCGAATATGTGACCCGATCTGCTTTCGAAAGCGGAGGCTTCGAAAGCGCTGAAGTGGCGCCCTGTTTACCTGCCGGACCGTTCACCGGGAACACGGCACAGCAGGTTGAAGCCGCAATCTCGGGTCTTGAGAGAGCTACCGAATATCGCGTCCGGCTGACGGCCACCAATGGCAACGGTACCAGCAGTTCGGCCGCCCGCTTCGCGACGATAGCGTCCCCCTTTGGTCCGGAAGCACCACTCGGCCCATGTCCATCGAATGAAGTCCTCCGCGCCGGTCCCGGTGCTCGTCTGCCCGATTGTCGAGCTTATGAAGAGGCGAGCCCGGTCGATAAGAACGGTACCGGCGTAGAAGGCCTGGCGAGCCTCCTCTCAGCTTCCCCGGACGGCTCGTCCGTCACCTATCTGAGCCAAGCCGAGGCATTGATTCCCGCATCTCGTGGGGGAGCGCAGGACTTCCCGGTCTATCTGGCCCGACTCGATGGAGAAGGCTGGAGCTCACAGCGTCTCTTGCCGTCCCAGGAAAACGGTGAAGTTGCGCAGTATCTCGGCGCCAGCCGGGATCTCCGCTACGCATTCGTGCAGGCAGGAAACCTGACCGAAGGCGAAGGGAAGGCGCTCTTCGAGATCGACACCGTCACCGGCGCGGCGACGCAGATCACTCCACATCTGACCGGGACTACCCGGGTCTATGCGTTCGCCGGCTCCAACAACGACGGATCGATCGTCTTCTTCGAATCGCAAAGCACCGTGCCGACGGCGCCGTCAAGTCCGCAACCGGTGCCCGGTGTGGACAACCTCTACGTTTGGAATCGCGGGCGCGACGAAGTGTCGTTGGCCGGCGTCCTGCCTGGTGTGACGCCGGGACCGCCGGTGGGAGGGAGCTTCGCCGGTGCGTATGACTGGTATTCAGCCGAAAGCACCGCGGTCGGTGGCGCACTCGCAAGCATGACGGTTGCCGCGCATCACGCAATCTCATCCAGCGGACAGCAGGTCTACTTCACCTCTGCGGGAAGCGGCCAGCTCTATCTTCGCCGAGGCATTGGAGGCTCCAGTCCATCCACGGTTCAGGTGTCAGTTCCGGAAGCTGGCGTGACTGACCCGTTTGCGCCGCTGCCCGCAGCATTCCAGGAAGCGACGCCTGACGGTAGCAAGGTGTTTTTCACGTCACAGGAGAAACTGACCGCGAATGCCACCACCGGACCGGAAGATGAAGGCACGGATCTCTACCGATGGGATGCGGCGACTGAATCTCTCAGGGACATCACGCCGCACGCAGCCGAAGAAAACGGAGCTCGAGTTCGTGGTTTGCTGGGCATAAGCGAAGACGGTACCTCGGGCTACTTCATTGCCCGGGGTGTCCTTGCCGCCGGCGCGACCGTTGGAAGCGAAAATCTTTACCGCTTCTCGGAAGACACCACCACTCACGAAATCACGATCCTCTTCATCGCGTCACTCAACCAAGCCGGAAAGGAAGAAGTTGACCGGCGCAATATCTCACCGGTAGCGCTGTTCCTATTCGATTACGAAAAGACCAGCCGCGTCACTTCGAGCGGCAACGTCCTGCTCTTCAGCTCGACGGCACCGCTGACCGGGTACGACAACATCAGTAATGCGGCATCGGGCGGCGTCGACTGCAATCATTTTCGGTGCCCCGAGTTGTTCCGCTTCTCGGCGAGCACCGGATCGCTCGACTGCATCTCCTGCGATCCCACCGGTGAATTGCCGAGGGGCGCAGCCAGCCTCCAAACGGTCTTCATTGAAACCTTCCTGGTCCCGGGGGTGGAAGCACAGTCGAGCCTTACGCAGAACTTGTCCTCCGACGGGAACCGGATCTTCTTCGAGACTTCCGACCGCCTCGTCGCTGAAGACACCAACGGTGTGAACGGCTGTAGGACCTATAACGAAAATAACGTGACCGGTCCTGCCTACTGTCAAGACGTATACGAGTGGGAGGCCCCCGGAACCGGCTCTTGCCGGGCAGTCGAAGCGAATGAAGGCTGCATCTCCCTGCTGTCCACGGGGAAGAGTGATCGCGCGTCCTATTTCACCGGTGCCTCGACTAATGGTGATGCCGCGTTCATCGTCACCAACTCGCAGCTTGTTCCCCAGGACCGTGATTCTCTGAACGATGTATACGCCACCAGGGTGAATGGGGGCCTTCCGTCGCAGAGGACTTTGTCGCCGCCTCCGTGTATCGGCGACTCAAGCTGTCGCGGCCCCTTGAGAGCCGGACCGACGGGAGCAGGTCCTGGTACCGCGTCCTTTAGTGGCCCCGGCAACACACACATGAGGCAGCGCTCTTCCTGTAGGAGGGGCAAGAAGGGCACGCGGAGTCGTTGCGCCGCGAAGAATGGAGGACGCAAGCACAGGAAAGGCAAGAAGAAGGCGCGCCGGCACCGTGGTGCGGTCCAACAGCGAACCAAGCCGAACTTGGAGGTCGTCCGATGATTCGCCGTATCCCGATCCTCTGCCTGACGACGCTGGTCCTGTTGAGCGCGAGTGCCTCGACCGCGGCGAATGCGGCTTCGCCCGAACCCGTCGCGGCGTGGCAAATTCTCCAAGGCAGCGACCCGACCATCCTGCCCTTGGGCGGGTCAGCTGCACTCAGCGGTAACGAAGCAGATATTAAATTTCACGGCGTAATCACCAACCTCGGCGGCGCCGAAGCCGAACCCGCGACCATCACGGATACCGTATCGGCTGGCGCGAGTCCGTCTCCCACGGAGGCGGCGACTGTCTGGTTCGAAGGTCCGGCAGAAGAACTGAAAAAAGTTCCGTGCGTCACGGCAGGGCAGTCCGTGACCTGTGAAGTAAGCGCCAAGGTTAAACCCGGTGGCAACATTCAACTTTATGTACCGATCGATGTCTCGGCTGGTGCGCCTCCGTCCGTGAGCAACGAAATCGTCATCGCCTCTGCTGGTTCGTCTACGGCCACGAACGTCCTCAGCAGCAAGACGGGCAATGAATCCGGTGCGTTCAGCTTCGTCCCCGGAGCCTACGGGGAGTCGATTTCGGTTTCGGACGAAGCTGGCGGCGTGCCGGCCGCCGGGTCCCATCCCTTCATGGTCGCCACCACGGTTCACGTCCCGACCGCTGCGGTGGGCCTGAATGCCGTGGATCGAGCGGTCGATCCGCTTCGCGGCCTAAACGTAGCCTTACCCTCGGGCTTGGTCGCTGATCCGATGGCCACGGGTTCTCGCTGCACGCTCGCTGAGCTAAACGGGGGTATTGAAGTTCCAGCCACCGGATGTAGCCCTGAAGCACAGGTCGGAGTGGCCCAGTTTGAAATATTGAATAGCTTCGCCACGACGGAGCCACTGTTCAACATGGTGCCACCGCACGGTGTTCCGGCCGAATTCGCGTTCGCCCTGGAAAAGGCAGTGGTGCACATTCAGGGGAGTCTGGATAGTGGCTTTCACCTCACGGCGGGCTCAAGGGAACTCCTTGCGAAATTCCCGATCAGTGGCGTGACCGTCGATCTCTGGGGGGACCCTTCTGATCCACGACACGATTACCAAAGGAAAGGCGTGGGATACGCCAATTCCGGCTGCGGGGGATTCGAACTGGGGTGCTCGGTCAGCCCTGCGCGTGCGCCGTTTCTGACCATGCCGACCTCCTGCACCGAAGCGGTGAGGCTCGCTGGTTTCGCAACGGGATGGCTGGGTGGGGAGACCCGGGGCGAAGTGCCCATGACCGATGTCGAAGGCAACCCCTTCGACATCAACGGCTGCAACGCCCTGGAATTCAACCCCACCATCTCCTCCAAGGCGACCACCAATGTCGCCGACTCCCCCTCGGGCCTGGATTTCAACCTCCATCAACCACAGAACCAGCAGCTGGACGGCCTCGCCACCGCCGCCCTCAAGGACTCCACGGTCACCCTGCCCGCTGGCATGAACCTCAACCCCGCGGTGGCCGACGGCCTCGCTGCCTGCACGGAGGCCCAGATGGGCTATGCGCCCGAGGAAGGAAAGATCCGCTTCGCCACCACCCACCAAAGCTGCCCGGATGCCTCAAAGCTCGGCACGGTGGAAATCAAGACGCCCCTGCTGAAGGAAAAGCTCCCCGGGGCGATCTACCTGGCCAAGCCCTATGAGAATCCCTTCGGCAATCTGACTTCGATCTACCTGGCGATCGAAGACGAAGAAACCGGGATCATTGCCAAGCTCGCGGGCAAGGCGACGCCCGATCCCGTCAGCGGCCAGCTGACCGCCAGCTTCACTGAAAATCCGCAACTACCGGTCGAAGACATCGACCTGCACTTCTTCAACGGCGCCCGCGGTGCCTTCACCACCCCGCTCACCTGCGGCACCAAGACCACCACCTCGACCCTGACCCCGTGGTCGACCCCCGAAGGTCAGGACGCGACGCCGACCGACTCCTTCCAGACCCAGGTCGCCGCCGGAGGCAACGGTGCATGCCCCACGAGCGAAGCAAACGCTCCTAACGCCCCGGCCTTCACCGCGGGAACCGTAGCCCCCGAAGCAGGCGCCTACTCGCCCTTCGTGCTCAGGCTCGCAAGGCAGGACGGCACCCAGCGCCTGACTGCGATCGACACCACCCTGCCCAAGGGCCTGGCCGCCAAGTTCGCCGGCATCCCCTACTGCTCCGAGGCGCAGATCGCCCAGGCGCAGAGTCGCAGCAACCCGAACCAGGGCGCGCTGGAGAAGGCGAGCCCGAGTTGCCCGGCGGCAAGCGAAGTCGGCATCGTAGATGTGGGAGCGGGCTCAGGCCCGACCCCCCTCTACGTACAGGGCCACGCCTACCTCGCCGGCCCCTACAAAGGCGCCCCCTTGAGCCTGGCGATCATCACCCCCGCCGTAGCCGGCCCCTTCGACCTCGGAGCCGTAGTAGTCCGCACCGCCCTCTACATCAACCCCGAGACCGCCCAGGGCAGAGCGGTGAGCGATCCGCTGCCCTCGATCCTCCAGGGCATCCCCCTCGACATCCGCTCGATCGCCGTCAAGCTCGGTCGTCCCGACTTCACCCTCAACCCGACCAGCTGCGACCCGATGGCGATCACCGGGGCCGCGACCGCGCTGACCGGTCAGAGCACAGCTCTGACCTCTCCCTTCCAGGTAGGGGGCTGCAACGCACTGAAGTTCAAGCCCGACCTGAAGATCTCGCTCAAGGGCGGCACCAAGCGCCACCGTTTCCCGGCGCTGAAAGCGGTCTTGACCTACCCCCAGGGCGGCAACTACGCCAACATCGCCTCTGCCCAGGTCACCCTGCCCCATAGTGCCTTCCTCGAACAGAGTCACATCGGCACCGTCTGCACCAGGGTCCAGTTCGCCGCCGACGCCTGCCCCAAGGCCTCGATCTACGGCAAGGCCAGGGCGATCACCCCGCTGCTGGACCAACCGCTGGAAGGCCCGGTCTACCTGCGCTCCTCCAGCCACGAACTCCCGGACCTGGTGGCGGCATTGAACGGCCAGATCGACGTCGTCTTGGCCGGGCGCGTGGACACCGGCAAGGGCGGGGGGATCCGCAACACCTTCGAAGCTGTCCCAGACGCCCCGGTCTCCAAGTTCGTCTTGGAAATGAAAGGCGGCAGGAAGGGCTTGCTGGTCAACAGCGAAAACATCTGCCGCAAGACCCAGAAGGCGAGCGTCTCCTTCACCGCTCAGAACGGCGACGCTCTGAGCCTGACCCCGACGATCAAGAACAGCTGTGGGGGGAAGGCGAAGAAGAAGCACGCGAAGAAGGGCTCGCACTCCAAGAAGGGCGGGAAGGGGAAGTAGGGCGCCAGACGTGCTCCCGCGACCCGGGCGCTACGGCATCCGGGTCGCGGCTTCCCGGCGCGTCTGCCAGGTCGCCCGCGGCGCCGCGGTCATCTCTTCCCAGGCCGCGTCCTCGCCGAAGTACTGCATGACGACGAAGTGCAGGAGGCCCGGGAGCATCTCCGGAGCGGTCTCCGGCTCGTCGCTCATCAACTTGGTCCGCACAAGAGTCTCGATAGCCCCTACCATGAAGGTTGCCGTCACAGGAGGTGGAGCTTGGCGAGAGGGGATCTCGCGGCGCGCGCGGTCAATCGCGTGGGAGAGGCGCTCCATCAAAAGATCATGTTCGGCCAGAGCAGCGCCGCCCGCGGCGTGGGACTCGACCAGGAGCGCGCGGGCCAGCGCCGGCTGATTGGCGCAGAACTCGAGCAGCTCGGACATCCCGGCGCGCAGTCCCTCCTTCCAGCTCGGCTGACGCTTGGCGATGCCGGTGAGCCGCTGGTAGAGCCAGTTGGCGGCGTCGGAGTAGGCCTGGGCGAAGCAGTCCTCCTTGTCGCTGAAGTGCTTGTAGAAGGTCGCTCTGCTGGCGTGGGCGCGCTCGATCACGTCCTGGACGGAGATGTGCTCGTAGCCGCGTTCGCCGCTGGCCAGGAGCACCGCCTCGAGCAGCCGCTCGCGGGCACGGCGGACGCGATGCCCCGGGAAGGGAACGACCGCGGCGGCCGCCTCGTCGTCAATGGCTGCGGAAGTCTGATCGGACATCGCCTGGACCTTTCGAAAACAAACTCCTTTTGTCTAGATATAGCAGCTTTCAGAGACACCAGTGATCAGAACGTCAAGGTTTTTAGAGAAAAGGAAAATAGACACCAGGTGAACGTTCTGGTATCTTGCCGGTATGGCGAACCAGCGCCCACTGTCGGAGCGGCTTTCGAAACTGCCACCCGGGCGGCACCTGATTCCAAGCGACTTCGTCGCCCAGAATCAGCGCGAGCGGATGCTGCTGGCGACGGCCGAGCTGGTGGCCCAGCGCGGCTACCAGAAGACCACGATCGAGCTGATCGCGAAAACCTCGCGGGTCGCCCTGGTCACCTTCTACGAGCACTTCTCGAGCAAGGAGGATTGCTTCCTCGCCGCCTTCGACGAGAGCGTCGCCGCCGCCAGGGAGGTCTTCGCCGAGCTGCTCGACCCCGAGCAGACCTGGCCGGACCAGATCTCCTCCGGCCTCGAGATCTTCCTCGAGATGGTGATCAAAGAGCAGGCGCGGGCGAAGCTCTGCATCGTCGAGGCCCAGGCCGCCGGCACCGCCTCGCTGGCCCGCTACCAGCAGATGCTGGAGAGCGTGGCGCCGAAGCTGCGCGAGGGCCGCGAGTTCAACCCGCGGGCGAGCCGGCTGCCGGACGGGCTCGAGGTGGCGATCGCCGGCGGCATCGTCTGGCTCGTGCACCAGCGCCTGGTCGCCGACGACGTCGAGGACCTGATGGCACTGCTGCCGGAGATGCTGCAGGTCACGCTCACTCCCTTCATCGGCGAGGTCGAGGCGGGGCGGGCCGCCGACGCGGCTCAGGCGCGGGTAGCCGCCTGAGGCCCACGAGCGCAGGGGGCAGGGCCGGGCTGATGTGAGCGCCGGCACCGAGTCCGGGGCCTCGGTCGGCGAGGATCCGGTCCGCAAGCGGATCGCGATGGCGATGGTCGAGCTGGCGGCCGAGCATGGGCTCGAGCCGACCACGATCGCGATGGTCTGCGAGCGGGCCGGGGTCGGCCGGGCAGCCTTCGACCGCAACTTCACCGGCAAGGAAGACTGCTTCCTCAAGGTCCACGGCGAGGTCACGCTCGATTTCTGCCAGCGCACCGGAACCGCTTATGCCGGTCCCCGTGCCTGGCACGACCGGATCTGGGCGGGCGCCTGGGCGGCGATGCGCTTCCTCCAGGAGGACCCGGTGCGGGCCCGCTTCTTCGTCGTCGCGGTCAACGGCGCCGGCACCCGCGCCCAGGCCCGGCGCGACCGGGTGCTGCAGGGGCTGGCCGACATGATCGACGCCGGCCGCGGCGAGCTCGAGGAACCGGAGTCGGTCTCCCGCAGCACCGCCGAGATGGTCGCCGGCGCGATCTACGGCACGATCATGACCAAGGTCCGCGACGGGGCGATCGAGCGCGACGAGGAATTCCTCTCCGAGCTCGTCTACATGGCGATGATGCCCTACCTCGGCGCCCGCGCCGCCGAGGACGAGCTGCTGGTCCAGCCACTGCACTGAGGCGGGCCTCGGGTATGGTCGAGGCGTGGCCAAGGCAGCGGCGAAAGGCAAAGGCAGGAAAGCGGCGGAGCCCGCTGCTGAGGCACCCGCCTCCCCCCGCCTGCCCGCCGGCCGCCACGGCCTGCCGCGCGAGTTCATCGCCCAGAACCAGCGCGAGCGCATCATCACCGCCCTGGTCGACACCGTTGCCGAGCGCGGCTACAACGCGACCACCGTCGCCCACATCACCAAAGCGGCCTCGGTCTCCCGCCGCACCTTCTACGAGCACTTCGCCGACAAGGAAGCCTGCTTCCTCGCCGCCTACGAAATGGTCGCCGACCACATCCGCGACTCGATGCAGGTCGCGGCCGAGGCCTTCGAGGAATGGCCGCAGAAGGTGCGGGCGGCGCTGGGGACGATGCTGAGCTTCCTCGCCGGGGAGCCGGAGCTGGCCCGGGTCTGCATGATCGAGCCGGTCGCGGCCGGCGGCGAGATCGCCGCCAAGCACCGGGCCTCGATGCAGGGCTTCGTCGAGATCCTCAAGGCGGGGCGGCCCGAGCACAGCGGCGAGCGGCCGCTGCCGGAGGCGACCGAGGCGACCCTGGTCGGCGGCATCGTCTCCCTGGTCGTGCGCGAGATCAACGCCGGTCGCGCCGAGAAGCTCGAGGCCCTGCTCCCGGACCTGGTCGAGCTGACCCTGGCGCCGTACCTCGGCGGCGAAGAGGCTTCCCGCCTCGCCCGTCAGGGGTAGCTAAGGGACCGCGGTCGCCTCGGCCTCGACTCCGCCTCCGCGGCCTTTGCCGCCGAGCCCGGCCTCGTCGCTGCCGATCCGGTGGGCGAGGTAGACGGGGATGATCGAGACCAGGATCACCAGCACGGCGACGGCGTTGACGATCGGGAGTTCGTGCGGGCGGAAGAGGTTGGAGTAGATCCAGATCGGCAGGGTCTGTTCGCCGGCGCCGATCGTGAAGTTGGTGACGATGATCTCGTCGAAGGAGAGCGCGAAGGCGAGCAGGCCGCCGGCGATCAGGGCGCTTTTCATCGCCGGGAAGGTGACGTAGCGGAAGGTCTGCCAGGTGTGGGCGCCGAGGTCGGCGGAGGCCTCCTCGAAGGAGCCGGAGAGGCGCCGCAGCCTGGCGACGGAGTTGTTGTAGACGACGACGATGCAAAAGGTCGCGTGGCCGACGATCACGGTGAAGAGGCTGAGCGGGACGTCGAGGACCTGGGTGAAGGTGTTGCTGATCGCGACGCCGGTGACGATCCCCGGCAGGGCGATCGGCAGGATCACCAGGAAGGAGATGGTCTCGCGGCCGAAGAAGCGGTGGCGGGCCACCGCCAGCGAGGCGAGGGTGCCGAGCAGCAGTGCGATCGCGGTGGCGACGACGCCCGCCTTCAGCGAGGTGAAGAAGGCTTCCCGCGCGGCCTCGTTCTGGAAGGCCTGGGAGAACCAGTGGGTGGTCCAGCCGGGGGGAGGCCAGGCGAGGATCTTGCTCGAGTTGAAGGCGTAGATCACGATCACGATCAGGGGCACGTAGATGAAGGCCAACCCGACCCCGACGGCGATCCGCAGCAGCGCGCGCGATTTTCCCGAGAGCCTCATCGTCTAGACGTGCTCGAAGGCGCCGAGCTTCCGGGCAACCAGCAGGTAGGCGATCAAGATCACGATCGGGACCAGCGCGAGGGCCGCCGCGAAGGGCTGGTTGTTGGCGATGTTGCTGAAGATGACGTTGCCGATGAACTGGTCGTTGGAGACCAGGCGCGGGGTGATGTAGTCGCCGAGGGTGAGCGAGAAGGTGAAGATCGAGCCGGCGACGACGGCGGGGAAGGAGAGCGGCAGGATCACTCGCCGGAAGGTGGTGAGGGGGCGCGCGCCGAGGTCCTCGGAGGCGCTGATCAGCGAGTTGGGGATCCGCTCCAACCCGGCGTAGATCGGCAGGATCATGTACGGCAGCCAGAGGTAGCTCATCACCAGCCAGACCGCAGTCGTGCCGTAGCCGGGCGTGTCGAGGCCGATCGGGTTCAGCGCCCAGTGCAGCGCGCCGTTGGCGGAGAGCAACGTGCGCCAGGCGTAGACCTTGACCAGGTAGCTCGACCAGAGCGGCAGCAGGATCCCGATCACCAGCAGCGCCTTGCCGCGGCGACTCGCGAGCTTCGCCATGTAGAAGGCGATCGGGAAGGCGATCAGGACGTCGGTGACGGTGACCAGCAGGGCGGTCCGGACCGTGCGCCAGACGATGCTGCGGTAGACCGGTTCGTTGACCAGCGCTTCGAAGTTTTCGAGGGTGAAGCTCTTGACGGTGAGGCCGCTGAGCGGGTCGACCGACCAGAAGGCGGCGACGAGGAGCAGGGCCAGCGAGCCGAGGTAGCCGATCACCAGCCAGCCCACGGGGCCGGCGAGCAGGGCCCCTACCTGCAGGCGCCGGCGACCGTGGAAGAGGTCGGCGAGCCGATGGCCCACCGACCTCCTCCGCACGATTGCCTCAGATGCCACGGATCGACTCGGTCAGCCTTTGATCGAAGTCCAGGCTTTGACCCAGTCGTTGTAGTCCATGCAGTCTTCTTCGCCGTTGCCGCAGTCGGCCAGCGGGGTTTCCCAGTAGGCGACCCGCTTCCAGAAGGCCGGTTCTTCGGCGTGGTATTCGGAGCAGAAGTTCTTGTTCGCGGTCTCTTCGCAAGCAAGTTCCTGCGCCGGCGCCTCGCCGAAGTATTCGGCGACTTCGGCGTTGACCTTCGGTTCGATGATCCAGTTCATCCACTCGTACATGCAGTTGGGATGCTCGGCTTCGGAGCTGAGCATCCAGGTGTCCGACCAGCCGGTCGCGCCCTCCTTGGGCAGGAAGCCCTGGCTCGCCGGGCTGGCCGCGACCGGGACCCCTTCTTCCTGCAGCGCGAAGTACTGGTACTGCCAGGTGGTGCCGACGGTGGCGTCGCCGCCGGCGAAGGCGGAGATCTGCTTGGCCGCTTCCGACCAGTATTCGCCGATGTTGGCGCGCTGTTCCTTCAGCAGGTCGATCGCGGCGTTGAACTGCTCTTCGTTCAGCTCGTAGGGGTTTTCGATCCCCAGGTCGGGCTGGTGGAATTTGAGGTAGAGGGCGGCGTCGGCGATGTAGCTGGATTCGTCGTAGGCGCTGATCTTGCCCTTGTACTTGGCGGCGATCTTGGGGTCGAACATGACGTCCCAGGAGTCCGGCGCCGGCTTGACGTCATCGGAGTTCCACATCAGCAGGTTGGCGCCGCGGCCGTGCGGGATCCCGTAGTTGACGCCGTCGAAGGTGTTGTACGGCTGGTCCTTGAGGTCGCTGAAGACGGTCTTGTAGTTGGGGACCAGGTCGACGTTGACCGGATCGACCAGGTTCGCGGCGACCAGCCGGGCGGTCGCGTTGCCCGAGGCGGAGACGCCGTCGTACTGGCCGGTTTTCATCAGCTCGACCATTTCGTCGGAGGTGCCGGCTTCCTTGTCGCTGACCTTGCAGCCGGTCTTGGCTTCAAACGGCTTGGTCCATTCGTCTTCGACGTAGCCGGCCCAGGAGATCAGGTTCAGCGATCCCTCCCCCTTGCCGATCTTCTGCAGCCCTTCGTCGCCGGTAGTGCTGCTGCTGTCGCTGCTGGAGCCGCAGCCGGCGAGAACGAGCATGAACACGACCAGACCGGCGACGACGAGCCACGCGGTGCGGGCGGAGTTGGCGTCCCTTCTCCTCATGGTGAAACCTCCTCGTTAGTTGACTTCCCCTGGACGGCGGCCGCGTGCTCCGGAAGCCATCCCACCAAGACCTCTTTGCCCTGCTCCGGCGCCGTTCCCGCCTCGGCCCCCTCCAAGTTCTGCCTCACCAGCTGCAGCGTGCCGCCGGCCTCGAGCGCCACGGTGTACCGGGTCACCATCCCCGCGTAGGCGACCTCGGTGACCTTGCCGCGCTCGCTGTGCAGTCCGTCGTCGGCGCCCGCCGCCAGCAAGCGGATCTTCTCCGGGCGGATCGTCAGCCGCTCGCCCTCGCGCTCGATCACGTTGGAGACGCCGACGAAGCCGGCGACGAACTCGTTGCGCGGCCGCTCGTAGAGCTCCTCGGGAGGGCTCACCTGCTCGATCCGGCCCTGGTTGAAGACGGCGATGCGGTCACTCATCGTCAACGCCTCGTCCTGGTCGTGGGTGACGTAGACGAAGGTGATGCCGACCTCGCCCTGGATCGTCTTCAACTCGACCTGCATCTGCTCGCGCAGCTTCAGGTCGAGCGCGCCCAGCGGCTCGTCGAGCAGCAGCACCTTGGGACGGTTGACGATCGCCCGCGCCAGCGCCACCCGCTGGCGCTGGCCGCCGGAGAGCTCGCCCGGCTTGCGCTCCGCGTAATCGGGCAGCCGCACCATCTCCAGCGCCTCGTCGCGCCGCCGTGCGCGCTCGGTGTTGTCCACTCCGGCCACCTTGAGCCCGTAGGCGACGTTGTCGCCGACGCTCATGTGCGGGAACAGGGCGTAGTCCTGGAAGACGGTGTTGACGGCGCGGTCGTAGGGCGGCACCCCGGTCACGTCCTCGCCGGCCAGTTCGAGCGTGCCGCCGCTGGGATCCTCGAAGCCGGCGATCATCCGCAACGTCGTCGTCTTGCCGGAGCCGGAGGGGCCGAGGAAGGTGAAGAACTCGCCGCGCTGCACCTCGAGGTCGATTCCAGCAACCGCAACCACCTCGCCGTAGTGCTTGGTAAGGCCTGCCAGGCGGATGTCGGGGGGTGAGGCGGCTACAGGCGTGACGTTATCCCAGGTGTCGAGGAAAGCAAGGACAATTCACTGGTCGGGCTTTATCCGGGGTGGAGTACGGGGGGTGGGCGTGAGGAGCATGGTGCCCCTGCCGCTGCGCTGGGATTTTCGGCGTTAACTTCGCGTCTCTCGCTGAGAGCGCCCAGCGAAAATCAGGACGCCGCTTGCGGCAGGGGCACCATGCTCCTCCACTCAGTCCGCCCAATCCTCCGGAAGAGAGGCTTGTCCGGCTTCTTCACGAGAGAGGGGAGCGGCTTCGTAGCCGCGCAGTTCAGCTAGCCAAGCACGGGTCTCACCGAACTGCTTGTCAGCCTCCCGCTGCGTCGCGCGTCACCCGGCAGTCCCTGCGACTACGGCTGAGTGGGAGGGGGCACGGTGCCCCTCCGAACGTTTTGCGCCTCTTGCCCGAAAAGCTACGGGCGACAGCTTGGGACGATCCAGCAAGCAGGCGAGAGAGGAGGGGCACCGTGCCCCCTCCTCTCCTAGCCCTAGTCCTTAGTAACCAGCCGGATGACGCGCGATGTAACCGACGTTGTCGCGCAGTTCGGTGTGCCAGCGCGGGCCGGTTTCGCCACCTTCGTCGCCCGAAGTATCCAGCCGAACCCCCGCGATCACCGCGTAGGCATGCCCGGCATTGGCGTAGACGGTGATCCAGCGCCCTTCGCCGGGGAGGCCCCACTTTTCCATCGGGCCCGAGGGCAGCGGGCTGGTGAGAAATTCGCCGCCGTGCAGCGCGAAGCTGACGGAGCCGGAGCAGTCATAGCCTTTGTCCCACCAGCGGCCGTGGCCGCCGCCCCAGATGTAGGGCTTGGTGCGGATCTTGTTGGCGGCTTCGATCACCGCGACGACGCGGGGCGGAGCGCTGGTGGGAGGAATCAGTTCCCCCGTGGTTAGAAGTCTTGCTTTTGCGGTAGGGGTACAGACATCGACAGCGGCGGGGGTGAGGCCACCGGTGGTGCAACGTGCGGAGGCGCTTCCTGGAACGACGACAGCGACGACGACGAAAGCCGCGGATAGCGCCAACGTCGTTTTGAGCTTCAACTTGTCAAGCAGCAAACCGATCTCCTCTTGTCGGCCTACGGGGTTAGCTGTCGGGCTAGCGCTAAGAAGAGCCTGCGCTCCCACCTGAACCAGGCGGGTTAGCCCCGAAAACGTGGTTCCCCCGTTCCCACACCGCCAATGAGCGAGTGGGACTCGGCGTTTCGGTTCTACGGACCGGCGGCAGTCTAGACCATCGCCCGGTTGTCTGCTCATGAAACGCAAACATTTAGTTGCCATTCGCACTTTCATCCCAGATTCCTGTCGGCAGCACGGCTGCTAGCTTGGGCTTTGGGATGGAACTTGCCGGCCGCACAGCACTGCTCACGGGCGCCACCGGCGGCCTCGGCCGGGCGATCGCTACGGCGCTGGCCGAGCGCGGCGCGACGGTCGTCCTCAGCGGGCGCAGCCTCGAGGCGCTCGAGGTCATGGCTGCCGAGCTGCCGGGCACCGGGCACCGGGCACTGTCCTCCGATCTGTCCCAGCCGGGTGCCGCCGAGAAGCTGGCGGCCGAAGCGGGCGCGATCGACGTCCTCGTCGCCAACGCCGGGCTGCCCGGCACCGGGCGCCTCCCGGACTTCAGTGCCGACGAGCTGACCGGAGCGCTGCGGGTCAACCTCGAGGCGCCGATGCTGCTGGCCCGGGCACTGGAGCCGGGGATGCTGGAGCGCGGCTCGGGCCACATGGTCTTCGTCGCCTCGCTCTCCGGCAAGTCGGCGACGCCGCTCTCCTCCGTCTACAACGCGACCAAGTTCGGCCTGCGCGGCTTCGCCCTCGGCCTCCGGGCCGACCTCGACCCGCTCGGGGTCGGCGTCTCGATCGTCTCCCCGGGGACGATCCGCGAAGCCGGCATGTACGCGGACTCCGGCGCGCCGCCGATCGCCGGCCTCGGCACCGGGTCTCCCAAGCAGGTGGCCGACGCCGTGCTGAAGGCGATCGAGCAGAACAAGGTCGAGGTCGCCGTGGCCCCCGTGCAGCAGCGCTTCCTCGCCCACTTCGCACTGACCAGCCCGGGCATCGCGGTCAAGATCGCCAGCGGTGGCGCCGGACAGAAGGCGGCGGCCGAAGTCGCCGCCGGGCAGAAGGACAAGAGGTAGAGACGACGACTTTGGAGGCATCCCCATGACCAGCAGCGACTCTTTCGGCGCCCGTTCGACCCTCGCGGTGAGCGGGCGCGACTACGAGATCTACCGACTCGACGCGCTGCAGGAGCGCTTCGACGTCGCCCGCCTTCCCTACTCGGTCAAGGTCCTGCTGGAGAATGTGCTGCGGCTCGAGGACGGCGTCTCCGTCAGCGCCGCCGACGTCGAGGCGATCGCCGGCTGGGACGCCGCCGCCGAGCCCAGCGTCGAGATCCCCTTCCAGCCGGCCCGGGTGCTGATGCAGGACTTCACGGGCGTCCCCGCCGTCGTCGACCTGGCGGCGATGCGCGACGCGATGGAGGAGATCGGCGGCGACCCGGCGGCGATCAACCCGTTGGTCGACGTCGACCTGGTGATCGACCACTCGGTCCAGGTCGACGCCTTCGGCAGCGCCGGCGCCTTCGCCGTCAACGCCGAGCACGACTTCGAGCGCAACCGCGAGCGCTACTCCTTCCTCAAGTGGGGGCAGCAGTCATTCGACAACTTCCGCGTCGTCCCGCCGGCGACCGGGATCTGCCACCAGGTCAACCTCGAGCACCTGGCCCAGGTCGTCTACAGCCGCGAGCGCGACGGCGTCCTCCGTGCCTATCCCGACACTCTGGTCGGCACCGACTCGCACACGACCATGGTCAACGGCCTCGGCGTGCTCGGCTGGGGCGTGGGGGGGATCGAGGCCGAGGCGGCGATGCTGGGGCAGCCGATCTCGATGCTGCTGCCGCAAGTGGTCGGCTTCAAGCTCGGCGGCGAACTGCCCGAGGGCGCGACCGCCACCGACCTCGTGCTGACCGTGACCGAGATGCTGCGCGAGCGCGGCGTCGTCTCCAAGTTCGTCGAGTTCTTCGGCCCCGGCCTGCCGACGCTGGGACTCGCCGACCGGGCGACGTTGGGCAACATGTCGCCCGAGTTCGGCTCCACCTGCGCGATCTTCCCGGTCGACGCCGAGACCCTGCGCTACCTCGACCTCACCGGCCGCCCGACCGCGACGATCGAGCTGGTCGACGCCTACGCCCGCGAGCAGGGCATGTTCCACGACGAGTCCAGCCCCGACCCGGTCTTCTCCGACCTGCTGGAACTGGACCTGGGTGAGGTCGTGCCCTCGATCGCCGGCCCCAAACGACCGCAGGACCGGGTGCCGCTCTCCGAGGCCAAGGAGTCCTTCCTCTCGGTGATGGGCGAATTCGACCCCGAGGCCGCCGAACAGATGGGCAATGGCCGCGACGAGGCGATCGAGGAGTCCTTCCCGGCCTCCGACCCGCCGGCCGAGGACCACGACGACGAGCGCGGCAAGCCCCGGCCCGCGGTCAGCACCGGCCCCACCGCGACCGCCCACCGCGCCACCGACGACGAGATCGCGGTGAAGCTGGGGGACGGCACCGAGTTCGAGCTCGACCACGGCCGCGTCGTGATCGCCGCGATCACCAGCTGCACCAACACCTCCAACCCCAGCGTGATGATCGGCGCCGGGCTGCTCGCCCGCAACGCGGTTCAGCGTGGCCTCGCCCGCAAGCCCTGGGTGAAGACCTCGCTGGCCCCCGGCTCGACCGTGGTCACCGACTACCTCGAGCGCGCCGGCCTGACCGAGTTCCTCGACGCCCTCCAGTTCAACCTGGTCGGCTACGGCTGCACCACCTGCATCGGCAACTCCGGACCGCTGGAGCCGGAGATCTCGGCCGCGATCGCCGAGAAGGACCTGGCGGTCTGCGCCGTGCTTTCCGGCAACCGCAACTTCGAGGGGCGGATCAACCAGGACGTGAAGGCGAACTACCTGGCCAGCCCGCCGCTGGTCGTCGCCTACGCGCTGGCCGGGCGGATGGACATCGACATCGTCAACGAACCGCTCGGGGAGGGCGCCGACGGCGAGCCCGTCTATCTGCGCGACGTCTGGCCCAGTGCCGCCGAGATCAAGGAGGTCGTCGGCAGCTCGGTCGCCTCGGAGATGTTCGCCCGCAACTACGCCGAGGTCTTCAGCGGCGACGAGGCCTGGAACGCCGTCGACGTCCCCGCCGGCGACCGCTATACCTGGCCCGACTCGACCTACGTGCGGCAGCCGAGCTTCTTCGAGCGGATGCCGGCCGACCCGCCCGGGGTCGAGCCGATCGCCGGCGCCCGGGCGCTGGCCCTGCTCGGCGACTCGATCACCACCGATCACATCTCCCCGGCCGGGGCGATCAAGAAGAACGGCCCGGCGGGCGAATGGCTGATGGAGAACGGGGTCGAGCCGGGCGAATTCAACTCCTACGGCGCCCGCCGCGGCAACCACGAGGTGATGATCCGCGGCACCTTCGCCAACATCCGCCTGCGCAACCTCCTGGTCGAGCGCTCCGGCGGCTACACCCGCCACTTCCCCGACGGCGAGGAGACCAGCATCTACGAGGCGGCGATGGCCTACGCCGGGGAAGGGGTGCCGCTGGTCGTGCTGGCCGGCAAGGAGTACGGCTCCGGCTCCTCTCGCGACTGGGCGGCGAAGGGGACGAAGCTGCTCGGCGTCCGTGCCGTGATCGCCGAGAGCTTCGAGCGCATCCACCGCTCCAACCTGATCGGGATGGGCGTGCTGCCGCTGCAGTTCGCCACCGGCGAGAGCGCCGAGTCGCTTGGGTTGACCGGGGAGGAGAGCTTCGACTTCGGCGATCTCGAAGCCGGTCGGGCAAAGACGGTGACGGTGACCGCGACGAGCGACGGAGGGGGGGCGACCGAGTTCGAGGCGACGGTCAGGCTCGACACCCCGAACGAGGTCACCTACCTGCTCAACGGCGGCATTCTCCAGACCGTTCTGCGGAACTTGAAGTAATCGCGAGCAACCGCTGACACCCCGATAAGGGTGCAGCGGGGCCGCGGGAGGCAGGGGGGTCCGCGCGACCCTCACTGCACCTGCGCGTCGGTAGCCAGGGAGGGATGCCGACGCGGCCGTTCCCCTGGACGGGACTGCCCAGAGGAACAGTCACTGCTTAGCTATACCGCTTGAAACATCTGTGGTCAAGCTCAATCGACTGGTTTACGTCTAATCAGCCGCGCTTTGGGCACGAACGGAGTCCTCAGGGTGAGATTCGGCCACTCCCCAGCCTTTGCGCTCGATCAGTTCGATCCCGATCACGCTGCCGACCGGGCCGACCGGGGTGAGGGTCGCCGCGAGCAGGGTGTAGGGGGCCTCGCGCCGTACGCAGGCGATCCAGATGACGATGCAGAGGCCGACGAATCCGAGCCCGTGCGCCCAACCGAACAGCATCGTCTCGGTGTCGAACCCTGGCAGCAGCCAGAACACGATCAGGGCGGTGAAGATCCCCAGCTCGACCCAGGAGACGCGCTTCACCCAGACGAACAGGCGCCCGGGCACGGGCTTCTCGAACGGCGAGCGCACCGGGTGGTCAGGCGCCGGGGGTGAGCGCGGTGAGGACGATGCGCTCCTGCTCGAGCCCGTGGGCGCCGGAGTAGCCCTCGCCGGTGCTGGCGCGGCCCTGGCGGCCGATGTAGGTGAGCTCGACGCCCTCGGGCAGGACCTCCGGCATGCGCCTGGACATGACCTTCCAGGCGCCCATGTTGCGCGGCTCCTCCTGGACCCAGGCGATCTCCTTCAGGTTCGGGTAGGTGGAGATGATCCGCGCCAGCTGCTCCTTGGCGAACGGGTAGAGCATCTCGACCCGGGCGATGGCGACGTTCTCGGCGCTCGCGCGGCGCTCGCTGGCGTCCATGTCGAAGTAGACCTTGCCGGTGCAGAGGACGAGGCGCTCGACCTTCTCGCGCCGACCCTCGGCGGTCGGGTCGTCGAGCGTGTACATGAACTCGCCCGCGGTCAGGTCCTCGAGGCTGGCAGCGGCCCGGTCGAGGCGCAGCAGGCCCTTGGGGGTGAAGACGATCAGCGGCCGCGGCTTGCGGATCAGCGCCTGCCGGCGCAGCAGGTGGAAGTACTGGGCTGCCGTGGTCGGGTAGGCGATGCGGATGTTGCCCTCGGCGCCGAGGGCGAGGAAGCGCTCGATGCGGGCACTGGAGTGCTCGGGGCCGGAGCCCTCGTAGCCGTGGGGAAGCAGCATCGTCAGGCGGCTGGTCTGGCCCCACTTCGCCTCGCCGGAGACGATGAAGCTGTCGACAATCACCTGGGCGGCGTTGGCGAAGTCGCCGAACTGCGCCTCCCAGAGGACGAGGGAGCTGGGGCTGGCGGCCGAGTAGCCGTACTCGAACCCGAGGCAGGCGATCTCCGAGAGCGGGCTGTTGTAGAGCTCGAACGGGGCCGAGGCGTCCTCCAGATTCTGCATCGGCGTGTACTTGAGGCCGGTGTTCTCGTCGTGGAGGACGAGGTGGCGGTGGGAGAAGGTGCCGCGCTCGGTGTCCTGCCCGGTGAGGCGGATGTGGATGCCTTCGGTCAGCAGCGAGCTGAAGGCGAGCGCCTCGGCTTGGCCGAAGTCGACGCCGCCGTTGTCGAGCGCCTCGACGCGCTTGGACAGCGGGCGCCGCAGCTTGCGGTGGACGTTGAAGCCGTCGGGCGTCCTCAGAAGTTCTTGGTTGAGCTCGTGCAGCTTCTCGGAGGCGATCGCGGTGTCGACCGGCGGGCTGGCGGTGCGGTCCATTTCGCCGGTGCTGGTGGTCATCGTCGGGTCCTCGAACTCGCCCGCCTCCATCTTCTCGCGCAGCTGCTTCAGCGCCGTCGACATCTCCTCGCGGCGCTGCTCGGAGGCGTGGCCGACTTCCTCGGCGGAGATCGTCTCCTCGCCAATCAGCTTCTCGGCGTAGATCTCGGAGACCGGCGGGTGCGACTTGATCTGCGCCGCCATCGTCGGCTGGGTGTAGGCGGGCTCGTCGGTCTCGTTGTGGCCGAAGCGGCGGTAGCCGATGACGTCGATGACGATGTCGCGGCCCCAGCGCTCGCGGTAGGCCATCGCCAGGCGCACGGCGGCCGAGCAGGACTCGACGTCGTCGGCGTTGACGTGGACGATCGGGACGTTGAAGCCCTTCGCCATGTCGGCGGCATAAGGGGTCGAGCGGGCCTCCTCGGGATCGGTGGTGAAGCCGACCTGGTTGTTCTGGATGACGTGGATCGTGCCGCCGGTGCTGTAGCCCTTCAGCGCCTGCAGGTTGAGCGTCTCGGCGACGACCCCCTGGGCCGGGAAGGCGGCGTCGCCGTGCAGCAGCACCGGCACCGCGCGCTTGGGATCGTGGGTCAGCTCCGGTCCCTCGAAGTCGGACTGCAGGAAGCGGGCGCCGCCGGTGACGACCGGGTCGACGAACTCGAGGTGGCTCGGGTTGGGGTAGAGGCGGACGGAGATCTTGTCGCCCGCAGCCGTCTCGTAGGTCCCGCGGTGGCCGTAGTGGTACTTGACGTCGCCGGTGCCGCCGTGGGGAATCCCGGCCAGCGCCTTGACCGCGTCGATCCGCTTCGAGCCCTCGAACTCGGCCAGGATCGACTCCACCGGGCGGCCGAGGTTGTGGGCGAGGACGCTGAGGCGGCCGCGGTGGGCCATCCCGAAGACGACCTCCTCGGCGCCGCCGCTGTGGGAGAGGGTGACCAGCTCGTCGAGCATCGGCACGACCACGTCCAGCCCCTCGATCGAGAACATCTTCTGGCCCAGATAGGCCTTCTCGAGGAAGCGCTCGAACTGGAAGACGTCGATCAGGCGCCCGAGCAGGTGCCTTTTCTCCTCGTCGGTGAGCGGCTGGCGGTGGGCGCCGGTCTCGATCATCTCCCGCAGCCAGATCCGCTGCTGGTGCGAGGAGAGGTGCTCGAACTGGTAGGCGATCGTGCCGCAGTAGGTCTCGCGCATCCGCGGCAGCGCCTCCAGCAGCGTTTCGCCGGGGACGCCGATGCGGAGGATCGAGGCCGGGATCCGCGCCATCAGCTCCGGCGTCAGGTTGACGTTCTCCGGCTGCAGGGCGGGGTCGCCTTTGGGCTCGGAGCCAAGCGGGTCGAGCTGGGCGGCGAGGTGGCCATGGGTGCGGTAGGCCTTCAGCACCGAGGTCGCGGCCTGGACCGCCTGCAGCAGCTCTTCGTCGACTTCGCCGGGAGCGGTGCTCGGTTCGGCGCTGGGAGCTGCGACGGTTCCGGCCACCGCGGCGGCCAGTGGTGGCGCCGAGGCCGAGGCGGGATGGGCGTTGCTGACGCCGGCCGCGTCGATCCCGAGGTCGGCGGCGACCTTCTCGTAAAACTCGTCCTCGCCCTGCAGCAGCTGCTCGACCCGTTTCAGGAAGGCGCCCGACTCGGCCCCCTGGATGACCCGGTGGTCATAGGTCGAGGTCATCGTCATCACCTTCGAGACCCCGAGCTGCTTCAGCCGTTCCGGCGAGGCGTGCAGCCACTCCGGCGGGTAGGCGATCGAGCCGGTGGCGATGATCGCGCTCTGGCCGCTCAGCAGGCGCGGCACCGAGGCGACGGTGCCGACTCCACCCGGGTTGGTGAGGGAGATGTTGGTGCCCTGGAAGTCGTCGGCGGTGAGCTTGTTCTCGCGCGTCTTCGCGATCAGGTCTTCGAAGCTGGAGTGGAAGCCGGTGAAGTCGAGCCCGTCGGAGCCCTTGATCGCGGGCACCATCAGGGTGTGGGAGCCGTCCTTCTTCTCGACGTCGACCGCGATGCCGAGGTTGACCGGCCCGTTCTCGAGCGCGAACGGCTTGCCATCGCGCTCTTCGAAGGTCCGCACCATCACCGGGAAGTCTTTGGCCGCCTCGACGATCGCCCAGGCGACGAGGTGGGTGAAGGAGACCTTCAGCCCGCGCTCCTTCAGCACCAGGTTGATCGCCTTGCGCTTGGCATCGAGCGTGTCGACCGCGATCGTCCGGAACGAGGTCGCCGTCGGCACCGCCCGGCTCTCGTCCATCGCCCTGGCCAGCATCGCCGCGGGCCCTCGCAACGCCTTCGCCTCACCGGCGCTCGCCGCGGCAGGCGCGCCGTTCCCGGCCGCCAGCACATCCTCCTTGGTCACCTTCGACCCGGGGCCACTACCGCTGACCGAAGCAAGATCGACCCCGGTCGCTTCCGCAACCCGCCTGGCAACGGGCGTGGCGCGCACGTCGGCGCCCCCGTTGCCAGCGCTGGAACCTGAGCCGTTTCCAGACGTCCCACCCACGGGTGGCGCGGATGAGGGCGCCTCGCCCGCAGCTTGCGAGGACGAGGTGTCCTCATCCGCGACAGGACCCGTGGTTGCGACGCCTGAACCCGCGCCAGCTTCCATCTCAGCCATCGGCGCCCCCACCGGCACTTCGTCATCGACCGCAACCAGCAGCTTTGTGATCACCCCGTCCATCGGCGCCGGCACCTCGGCGTCGACCTTGTCGGTGGACACCTCGACGACGGTGTCGCCCTCGCTGACGGAGTCGCCCTCCGCCACGTGCCACTCGAGGACGATCCCCTCGGTCACCGACTCGCCCATCTCGGGCATTGCGATCTGCACAGTGGCCGTCTCTGCCATTTCTCGTTGAGTCTATGAAACCGGGACGTTGAGCTTCCCCTCCGAGGTAGGCTGGGGACGATGAACTACTTCGTCACGGGAGCAACCGGGTTCATCGGCCGCAACCTGGTCGAGCGTCTGCTGCAGCGCGAGGGCACGATCTACGCGCTGGTGCGGGCCGGTTCGAGGGGGCGGCTGGAGGAGCTGCGGACCAGCTGGGGAGCCGACGGGGCGCGCATAGTCCCGGTCGCCGGCGATCTCTCCCAACCCAGTCTCGGCGTCTCCGAGGAGGACCTGGTGGCGATGCGCGGCGAGGTCGACCACTTCTTCCACCTGGCCGCGATCTACGACATCACCGCCGACGCCGATGCCCAGGAGGTCGCCAACGTCGAGGGCACCAGGCATGCGGTCGAGCTGGCGGGGGCGATCGAGGCGGGCTGCTTCCACCAGGTCAGCTCGATCGCCGCTGCCGGCCTCTACAAGGGCGAGTGGCGCGAGGACATGTTCGACGAGGCCGAACGGCTCGACAACAATCCCTACTTCCGCACCAAGCACGAGTCCGAGCGCCTGGTCCGCGAGGAATGCCCGCGCCCCTGGCGGGTCTACCGGCCGGGGATCGTCGTCGGCGACTCGCGCACCGGGGAGATCGACAAGATCGACGGGCCCTACTACTTCTTCAAGGCGCTGCAGCGGGCGCGGCGGGTGCTGCCGTCCTGGCTGCCGACGATCGGGGTTGAGGGCGGCGAGATCAACATCGTCCCGGTCGACTACGTCGCCGCCGCGATCGACCACATCGCCCACAAGCCGAAGCTGAACGGTCGTGCCTTCCACCTCACCGATCCCAACCCGAAAACCGCGGGCGAGGTTGTCAACCTCTTCGCCCGGGCCGCCGACGCGCCGCAGATGACGGTGCGCCTGGGCACCGACGTGACCGAGCCGGCGACCGGGCTGGCGCGGACGGCGCTGCGGTTCTTCCCGCCGGCCAAGTACGCGGTCAAGGCGGTCCTGGGCGAGCTCGACCTGCCCGCCTCGGTGCTCGAGTACGTCGACTACCCGACCAGCTTCGACTCGACCCAGGCGCAGAAGGCGCTGAAAGGCTCGGGCATCGAGGTGCCGCCGCTGGAGAGCTACGCGGCCAGGGTTTGGGACTACTGGGAGCGCAATCTCGATCCGGACCTCTTCAAGGACCGCTCGCTGTCGGGCGCGGTGCGCGGCAAGATCGTCCTCATCACCGGCGCCTCCTCGGGGATCGGCAAAGCGGCCGCGGTCAAGGCCGCCGACGCCGGTGCCACGGTGCTGCTGGTCGCCCGCTCGGCCGAGAAGCTGGAGGAGACCCGCGACGAGATCGTCGCCGCCGGGGGCTCCGCCCACATCCACCGCTGCGACATGTCCGACATCGAGGACATCGAGCGGATGGCCGAGGAGGTGCTGGCTTACCACGGCCATGTCGACATCCTCGTCAACAACGCCGGCCGTTCGATCCGCCGCTCGGTGGCGCTCTCCTACGACCGCTTCCACGACTACGAGCGCACGATCCAGCTCAACTACCTCGGCGCCCTGCGCCTGATCCTGGCGCTGCTGCCGACGATGCGCGCCCGCAAGTCGGGGCACATCATCAACATCAGCTCGATCGGGACCCAGACCAACCCGCCGCGCTTCTCCGCCTACGTCGCCTCGAAGGCGGCGCTGGACGCCTTCAGCCGCGTGATCGCCTCGGAGATGGTCGAAGACAAGGTCCACATCACGACGATCAACATGCCGCTGGTGCGGACGCCGATGATCGCGCCGACGCGGATGTACGACATGTTCCCGGCGATCACCCCGGAGGAGGCCGCCGAGATGATCGCCAAGGCGATGGTCGAGAGGCCGAAGAAGGTGGCAACCAAACTCGGCAACTTCGGCGAGCTGCTGTATGCGGTGACGCCGAAGGTCAGCGACAAAATCCTCAACACCGCCTACAAACTGTTTCCGGACTCGCAGGCGGCGAAGGGGAAGGACGACGAGCAGCGGGACAAGCCGCCGTCCACGGAGGCTGTGGCGTTTGCGCACTTGATGAAAGGCGTGCACTGGTAGCGCCCGGCCGGCGGGGCCTGTCACGGGCAGGGGGCGTTGCGATTGCCCTTCGTGCTGCTTCGGGCACAGGGGCCGACCGGTGCCAGGATTCAGGTCTTGCCCTCAGCAGCCTCCGGGCTGCTCGCAACGCCCCCTGCCCGTGCCACCCGCCGGAGGATCGCTTCCAGGGGGACGTTCAGAGGCGGACTCGCGGGCGAGGCTGATGACTTCGGGACGCCGGCTCAAGCATTGGGGGTGGGGATATGAGGATCAGGCTCCTACCGCTACGCAGATGCGGGAGGCGGGGGAAGGGATCCGGGCCAGGTTCGGGTTTGGGGGAGAGGTGCGGAAGCCGGTGCCGCTGGAGGAGGTGGAGCTGCGTGAGGCGCGGTTGAAGGCGCCGGAGCGGTTCGGGGATCTGTTCTCCGACGGGCGTTACGAGCGGGTGTCGCACGCGCTGGGGAAGGCCTATCGGGACGTGGTGCGGGGGTTCCGGGGGGAGTTCGAGAATCCGCCGGAGCTGGTGGCGTTTCCGCGCGACGAGTCGGAGATCGAGACTGTGTTGAGCTGGGCTGAGGCCGAGGGGGCGGCGGTGATCCCCTTCGGCGGGGGCACCAGCGTTGTCGGCGGGGTCGAGCCGCGGCTGGGCGAGCGGCCGGTGGTGACGATGGACCTGCGCCGGCTGGATCGGGTGCTGGAGGTCGACCCGGTCTCGCTGGCGGCGCGGATCCAGGGTGGGGCAACCGGGCCGGGATTGGAAGAGCAGCTGCGTGAGCACGGGCTGACCCTGCGCCACTTTCCGCAGTCGTTCGAGTACGCGACCTTGGGCGGCTGGATCGCGACCCGGGCCGGCGGGCACTTTGCCACTGTCGAGACCCATATCGACGACCTGGTCGAGTCGGTGCGGGCAATCACCCCGCGGGGCACCTGGGAGAGCCGGCGGCTGCCGGGCTCGGGCGCCGGTCCTTCGCCGGACCGGATGCTGGTCGGGTCCGAGGGAATCCTCGGCGTCGTCGCCGAGGCCTGGCTGCGGGTGCGGCCACGGCCCGACTTCAAGTCCTCCTGCGGGGTCGAGTTCGACGACTTCCTCACCGCCGCGGGCGCTGTCCGCGAGATCGCCCAGTCCGGTCTGCGCCCCGCCAACTGCCGCCTGCTCGACGCCTCCGAGGCGGAGCTGACCGGCGCCGGCAGTGGCGAGGCCAACCTGCTGATCCTCGGCTTCGAGTCCGCCCAGCTGCCGGTCGACGCTGCGATGGACGCGGCGCTCGAGATAGCCCAGTCCCACGGCGGCACCCCGAACAGCCCGCCGACGCGCCGAAATGCCGACTCGGGCAGGACAGATCGGACCACCGACGGAGAGGACAGCGACGCCGTCGGGGCCTGGCGCGGAGCGTTCCTGCTGGCGCCGTACCTCCGTGACACCTTCGTCGCCTGCGGGGTGCTCTCGGAGACCTTCGAGACGGCGATCACCTGGGACCGCCTCGAGGGGTTCCACGCGACCGTGACGGAGACCGCGCGAAGGGCGGTGGCGGAGGTCAGTGGCGTCGCCGCCGAGGGCCCCGGCGCGCCGCGGATCAGCTGCCGCTTCACCCACGTCTATCCGGACGGCGTCGCCCCCTACTTCACGGTGCTGGCGCCGGCCGTGCGCGGGGGCGAGGTCGAGCAGTGGGACGAGATCAAGGCCGCGGTCTCCGAGGCGCTGATCGCGGGCGGCGGCACGATCACCCACCACCACGCGGTCGGCCGCGATCACCGCCCCTGGTATGACCGCCAGCGCCCCGCTCCCTTCGCCGCGGCTCTGCGTGCCGCCAAGGGCGAGCTCGACCCCGCCGCGATCCTCAACCCCGGCGTCCTCATCGACCCCTGAGGTTTACACGCGGCTTACACAGGGCTGACGGGGGGCGAACGCGCGCAGCCGAGGATCGATCTCGTCCAGCAAACGACGAGGAGGTCCACGATGTTTCAATCAGCTCGAAAGCAGATGCGGTCGATTGCCATGCTCGGCGTCGCCGCGGCCCTGGTGGTCGGCGGCGTCGCCGCCGCCCAGGGGGACTCGCAGAGTGGGTCGCAGTCCAGCGGCCAGGAAACCGGCAAACGCCCACCCGGTCCGCCGCCGATGATGGGGATCGGGATGCAGGGCCTGACCTACGCCGAGCTCCACGTCCAGAGCAAGGACGGCACGGCGGAAGCGATCCGGATCGACCAGGGCAAGGTCAAGTCGGTCGGCGACAGCTCGATCACCCTGACCGAGAACGACGACAGCGAAGTGACGGTCGCGGTCGACTCGGACACCGAGGTGATGGGCAAGCCGGGGGAGGAAGCCTCTCTCGGTGATCTCGAAACGGGTCAGCAGGTGAGCGTCACCGCCCCCGACGGCGAGGCCGCGAAATCGATCATGGTGCTGCCGAAGAAAGGCGACCTGGCCGCCGGCTTCAAAGGCGGGCCGATGGGGCCGCCACCCGGAGCGCCCGCTGCTCCGGATGGACAGCGGAGCTCCGGCAACTAGTCGAGACGGGAGTGAGGCGGCCGAGAACCGCGCGCATCCAAGTTTGTCCCCGCCATAGGGGCGACAAACTTGGGCACGCGCGAGGTCGTCTCACTCGACGTCGCGGCCGGGCGCGAGACTAGGCAGATGAATGGAGCGATCCTCGTGGTCGAGGACGAGCAGGCGATCGCCGACCTGGTCCGCGCCTACCTGCGCCGCGAGGGCTTCGACGTGGTCTGGGCGCGCAGCGGCGAGCAGGCCCTGGAGGAGCTGACGCGGCACCCGGTGCGGCTGGTCGGGCTCGACATCGGCCTGCCGGGGATCGACGGCTTCGAGGTTTGCCGGCGGCTGCGCTCGCGCACCGGCGTCCCGATCCTCATCCTCAGCGCCCGCGACGACGAGGTCGACCGCGTCGCCGGGCTCGAAGCCGGCGCTGACGATTACGTCGTCAAGCCGTTCTCGCCGCGGGAGCTGGTTGCGCGGGTGAAGGCGATCCTGCGCCGGGCCGGAAGCGGCGGCGCGGTCGGCTCGGACGCCCTGGCCGTGGGGGAGGTGCAGCTCGACCGCGCCTCGCGCACGGTGGCGGTGGGTGGCCGGCCGGCCGAGCTGACCTCGCGCGAGTTCGACCTGCTGGCGGCACTGCTCGCCCATCCCGGCATCGTCCTCAGCCGCGATCGTCTGCTGGAGCTCGTCTGGCAGGGGGAGTTCGCCGGCGGCACCCGTACCGTCGACGTCCACGTCGCCCAGCTGCGGGCCAAGCTCGGCCTGCCGGGCTTCATCGCCACGGTGCGCGGCGCCGGCTACAAGGTCGCGGCCTGATGCGCTCGCTGCGGGCGCGACTGTTCGTCGCCATCCTCGGTGCCGTCCTGCTCGCCGTCGGCGCCTCGCTGGCGCTGGGGGTGGTGCTGACCAAGAGCGCGGTGCGGGACACGATCCGCGGCGACGTCGAGGCCCAGGCGGAAGCCTTCGCCAGCCAGCTCCGGCGGCTGCCGGCCCGCAGTGCGCTGAAACTGCGGGCAGGGGCACCGCCCCTGCCGGGTGCCGCCGCCGGAGTCCCGCCCAGGCAGCCGCCCGGGGGACCGACCCAGGCCGGGGTCGTCACCGCCGGCGACGGCGGCGGTGCGCCGGTCACCGTGCTCAGCCTCGCTGCCGCGAGCGAGGTCCTCCCGGCGTCGGCGCTGTCGGCGCTGCGGGCCGGGGACGCCGCCGACGGCACCGTTGAGATCGAGGGCCGCAGCCAGATCTATGCCGCCGAGCGCAGCGGCCGCTCGGTCGTCCTCGTCACCCGGCCCGATGTCGTCTCCGGCGACGACTTCAGCCGCTACCTCTCGGCCTTGCTGATCGCCAGCGGCGTCGCGGCCCTCCTGGCCGCGGCGGTGGCGGCGCTGCTGGCGCGCCGGCTGACCCAGCCGCTGCGCCGGCTCGGCGCCGCGGCGGGGGAGCTCGCCGCCGGGCGCCGACCCGAGTCGGTGCCTCGGGAGGGGACCGAGGAGCTCGACGAGCTGGCCACGGCCTTCAATGGCATGGCCGAGCAGCTGGCGCTCGCCCATGACGCCGAGCGCGCCGTTCTGCTCTCGGTCTCCCACGATCTGCGCACGCCGCTGACCTCGATCCGCGGCTACGCCGAGGGAATTGAGGACGGCACCGTCGATCCCGGCATGGCCGCCGCCGTCGTCGGCCGCGAGGCGGCGCGGCTGGAGCGGATGGTCGGCGACCTGTTGGCGCTCGCCCGCCTGCGCCAGGGCGTGCTGGAGGTGCGCAGCGAGCCCATCGACCTCGCGGCCGTCGCCCGCGAGGCGGAGGAGCGCCTGCGTCCGCGCGCCCGCGAGGCCGAGGTGGATGTGCGGGTCGAGGGCGGGCCGGCACCGGCCACCGCTGACCATGGCCGCGCGCTCCAGGTCGTCACCAACCTGCTCGACAACGCGATCCGGGTCAGCCCGGCCGACGGCACGGTGACAATCGCCGTCGCGCCCGGGGAGATATTCGTCTCCGACCAGGGCCCCGGGATCCCCGAGCCCGAGCTTTCTCAGGCCTTCGAGCGCTTCCACCTCCGCGACCGGGCGGGCAACGGCTCCCCCGACGGCGCCGGCCTCGGCCTCGCGATCGTCCGCGAGCTGACCGCGGCGATGGGCGGCGACGCAGTGGTCGAGAACCTGCCGGGCGGAGGCGCCCGCTTCACGGTTCGGCTGCCGTCCTAGACGTCTTTGCGATTACCCTGCTTTTGTGAGTGCGGAGCCAAAAAAGCGACCTTCGGATGACCCTTGGCGCGATAACGAGGCATCCCGGCGGCGGCAGTTGCTCGAAGACGCGCGCCGGCCGCTGGCCGTCAACCTCTCCGAAGGATTGGCTCTGAGCGAATTTCTTTCCACCTTCACCGGAAGCGCTCGGAAAAGTTGACGCAGGATCCAGGTCGGCAGGGGAAATGACTTCCCCCGGCGCTACCCTGTCGCGACTCGATCTCCCTGGTCGGGCCGGTTTCAGGCCGCCAGCTGCCTCTCACGATGGAAACCATCACTTCGGAACAACCGACCGTGCCGGCTGAGGCCGGGCAGGCCGACGCCCGGGAGCCGGTCGTCCCCCGGCGCTCACCGCTGCGCGCGGCGATCAAGACCGGGCGACCGAAGGAGTGGATCAAAAACGTCTTCGTGTTCGCCGGGCTGCTCTTCTCCGGCAAGTTCAACCAGTCGCACGAGGTGCTGGAGGCCTTCATCACCTTCGTCGCCTTCTGCCTGATCTCCAGCGCCGGCTACTTCGTCAACGACCTGATCGACGTCGAGCTCGATCGCAAGCACCCGAAGAAGCGGTTCCGGCCGCTGGCGGCGAGGGAGCTCTCGGAGAGCACCGCGAAAGCGATCGCGCCTGCCCTGGCGGTCGTCGCCATCGCCATCGCCTTCGTCGTCAACTGGCAGGTGGGGCTGATGGTGGTCGGCTACGGCATCGCCCAGGTGGCCTACAGCCTCGGCCTCAAGCAGATCGTGATCATCGACGTGATGACGCTGGCAGGGCTGTTCATCCTCCGCGTCGCCGCCGGCGCCAGCGCCGTCGACGCCCACGCGTCGGAGTGGCTGATTCTCTGCACCGGCTTCCTCGCCGCCTTCCTCGGCTTCACCAAGCGCCGCCAGGAGGCGGTCTCCGAGCTGCACGAGGGCACCTCGACCCGGCCGGTGCTGGAGCACTACTCGCTCCCCTTCCTCGACCAGATGGTCTCCCTGGTCACCACCGGCACCGTTATCAGCTACGCGATCTACACCGTCAACTCGCCGCTGATCGGCAACCAGATGATGCTGACCATCCCGCCCGTCGTCTACGGGATCTTCCGCTACCTGTACCTGATCTACGACCGCTCCGACGACCGCTCGATGGCCCAGATCGTCGCCGGCGACCGCGGCATCCAAGCCGCCGGCGCCGCCTACGCGCTGGTCGCCTTCCTCCTGCTCTACGTCTTCAACTAGCCCTTCGACATTTCTCCCCATCGGGATGGGGAAAAGTGTCAACCGGCGGCTAAGCCAGGCCCTCTTCGGGCTCGGCTTCCATGATGTAGAAGCGGGCGCGGCCGAGCTCCTCGCCGTCGATCTGGACGACGGCGGCGTGGGGGCCGGAGGCCTCGAAGGCGGCGGTGGCGCCGATCGACATCACCAGGCGCTGCTCCTGGCCGGCGGGCATGCCGGGAGGGCGGCCGGTCTCGAAGCTGGCGGTGAGGCCCTCGCCGAGCTCGATCCCGTCCGGGTCCTGGATCGAGACCACGAGCTCGTGCGGGTCGTTGGTCTCGTGCCAGGCGACGTCGATGCCGAGACCGATGTGGAAGGACCACTCGTGCGGCAGCTCGGGCAGGCGCAGGACGTTCCAGCCGCCGCCGTTGAGGTAGAGCTTGCCGTTGACGGCCTCGCTGTGGTCGGCGAGCAGGAGGAAGCCGATGTTCATGGCGCCTCGGGATAGGGGACCACGACCAGATCCGAGAGCAGTTCGACCTTGCCGTTGCGGGTGAACTGGAGGTCGACCGTCTCATCCTTGCGGTAGGTCCCGAACAGGCCCAGGTACATCGCCAGCCAGCGGCTGGTGGTCATCTTCTCCTTCACGATCGGGCGGGTGAAGACGATCTCGCCGCCGGCGATCGAGTAGTCGGCGCCCTCGCTCTGCTCGATGCCGTTGATGAAGACGGTGAAGGGCGCTTCGGCGCCGGCGGGCAGCTTGACCCGCTCGCCGGCCGCGTAGCTGCCCTTGGGGATATCGGTGGTCGCGTCGCTCATCGTCCCTCTGCTTCCAGAGTCTCCCGCACCAGGTCGAATGGCGTGTCGTGCCCGCTGGGATCCAACTCCTCCCGCCCCACCCCGCCGCGATAGGGCATGAAGGCGCCGTCGCCGCGGATGTCGATGCCGGCGGTCGGCTTGCGCAGCAGGCCGCGGCCGGTCAGCTGCAGGCGCGCCTGGACCTGGTCGGCAGGGGCGTAGGTCCCCAGCAGCGACGCCGTCTGCGGCGGCGCCTCCGCGCGCAGCTCCAGTGCCCGCTCCCGCATGGCGGCGACGGCCTCGGCGAGGTCGTCGAACGCCTGGTGCTCTACGTCCGGCCCATGTCGCACGGTCAGCTTCCACTTCGGACGGGACACGGGCCAAGCCTATGAGACCGCCCCGGGCGCGGTGAGGCGCTAGGCGCCGCGGCGCGGGCGTTTGGGACGACGCGCGGGCGGCCCGACGATTTTCTCGGGGCCGCTGCGGTCGTCGACCGCGACGTAGTCGCGCTCGCGCTCGCCGGTGTAGATCTGGCGCGGGCGGGCGATTTTCTTCTCCGGGTCTTCCTGCATCTCCATCCACTGCGCGATCCAGCCGGCGGTGCGGGGGATGGTGAAGAGCACCGTGAACATGTTGGTCGGGATCTCCAGCGCCTCGTAGATGATCCCCGAGTAGAAGTCGACGTTCGGGTAGAGCTTGCGCGAGGTGAAGTACTCGTCGTCGAGCGCCTGCTTCTCCAGCTCCTGCGCGATCTCGACCAGCGGGTTGTACTCGGTCGCGTCGAAGACCTCCTGCATGTGCTGCTGGATGATCCGCGCCCGCGGGTCGTAGTTTTTGTAGACCCGGTGGCCGAAGCCCATCAGTTTCTCCTCGCGGTCTTTCACCTTCGCGAGAAAGCCCGGGATGTTCTCGACCGACTCGATCCGCCGCAACATGCGCAGCACCGCCTCGTTGGCGCCGCCGTGCAGCGGGCCGTAGAGCGCCGCCACCCCGGCCGCTACGGCCGAGTAGGGATCGACGTCGGAGGAGCCGACGCCGCGCACGGCGTTGGTCGAGCAGTTCTGTTCGTGATCGGCGTGGAGGATGAAGAGGATGTCGAGCGCCTTCGAGAGGGCCGATTTCGGCAGGTGCCGGTCTTCGGTCTTCTTGAACATCATCGAGAGGAAGTTCTCGGCGAAGTTGAGCTCGTTGTCCGGGTAGACGTAGGGCAGTCCCATGTTGTGCCGGTAGGAGAAGGCGGCCAGGGTCGGCACCTTGGCGATCAGGCGGACGGCGGCCATGTAGCGCTCTTCCGGATCGCCGATCTGCTTCGCGTCCGGGTAGAAGGTCGAGAGCGCCCCGACGCCGGCCAGCACCATTCCCATCGGGTGGGCGTCGTAGCGGAAGCCCTCGAAGAACTGCTTCAGGTCCTCGTGCACGTAGGTGTGGTGGGTGATGTCGAAGACCCAGCGGTCGAGCTGGGCGCTGGTCGGCAGCTCGCCGAAGATCAGCAGGTAGGCGGTCTCGAGGAAGGTCGAGCGCTCGCAGAGCTGCTCGATCGAGTAACCGCGATGTTCGAGGATGCCGGCGGCGCCGTCGATGTAGGTGACCGAGGAGCGGCAGGAAGCGGTGTTGTTGAAAGCCGGGTCGTAGGACATCAACCCGAAGTCGTCCTCGTCGACCTTGATCTGCCGCAGGTCGAGGCCGCGCACGGTGCCGTCCTCGATCGGCAGCTCGTAGGTCTGGCCGGTGCGGTTGTCGGTGACGGTTAGCGACTCGGAGCTCATGCGGCGCTCATTCTTTCAGTTCGCCGTCGCCGGCCGTCAAGAGGCTGTGGAGCCGCGCGGACTAGGCGGCCGCGGGCGCGTCGAACTGCGTCATCCGCCGCAGCGCCTCGAAGCGCTCGTCGATCTCCTCGCGGCTGAGGCGGGAGACCCGCTCGGTTCCGAACTCCTCGACGTTGAAGGAGGCGAGCACGGTGCCATAGCCCATCGCCCGCCGCAGCTGCGCCTCGTCGAGGTCGCCGCCCTGGCCGTCGAGGTAGCCGAAGAAGCCGCCGGCGAAGCTGTCGCCGGCTCCGGTCGGGTCGCGCACCTCCTCCAGCGGGAAGCCCGGCAGGGCGAAGAAGCCGTCCGCGGTGAACAGCGCCGCGCCGTACTCGCCCTGCTTGGCGATCACCGCCCGTGGTCCCCACTCCATCACCGCGCGGGCGGCCCGGGCGAGGTTCGACTCGCCGGTCAGCTGGCGGATCTCGGCGTCGTTGACGACCAGGCAGTCGACTTCGGCGATCGCCGCCCGCAGCGAGTCCTTGGCGGTCTCGATCCAGAGGTTCATCGAGTCGAGGCCGCTGAAGCCGGCGGCGCACTGGGAGCGCACCTGGCGCTGCAGGTCGGGCTGGATGTTGGCGAGGAAGAGGGTGTCGGCCGCCCGCGCGCTCTCCGAGAGCTTCGGCTCGAACTCGGCGAAGACGCCGAGCTGGGTGTCCTCGGTGTGGGCGACGTTGAGGTCGAACTCGTAGCGGCCGCGCCAGAAGAAGGACTGGCCACCGGCGACCTGCTCGATGCCGTCGGTGAGGATGCCACGCCGCTCGAGCACCGCGAGCTGCTCCGGACCGAAGTCGTCGCCGACCGGGCCGACCGGGCGCACCTCGGTGAAGAAGCTGGCGGCGAGGGAGAAGTGGACGGCGGCGCCGCCGAGCATGCGCTCGCGCTCCCCGAACGGGGTCTTGACGGCGTCAAAGGCGATCGATCCGACGACGGTGAGTGACATAGAGGCGGAGCGTATAGGGGGACGGGTATGCCTCGTCGGCGCAACAGCGGGGAGGCGCCGATGAGGCATACCCGTCCCCCTATCCCTGCGCCGACTATGGTTCTGCGCCGTGAAAGCGGTGCAGATAAAAGAGTTCGGCGGGCCGGACATGCTCGAGTACGTCGACCTCCCCGACCCGACTCCCGGTGAGGGCGAGGTCGTGGTCGAGGTCGCGCGGGCCGGCGTCAACTTCGCCGACACCCACGCGACTCGCAACGACTACCTCGCCGAGCAGTCGTTGCCACTCGTGCCCGGCGCCGAGATCGCCGGCCGCACCGGTGACGGGCGCCGTGTCGCGGCCCTGCTCGGGAGCGGCGGCTACGCGGAGAAGGCGGTCGTGCCGGAGACGCTGCTGGTCCCACTTCCCGACGAGGTCGACGACGATCAGGCGGCGGCGATGCTGCTGCAGGGCCTTACCGCGCTGGCGTTGGTCAAACGCTGCGCCCGGATCGAGGCGGGCGAGTCGATCGTCATCGAGGCCGCCGCCGGCGGCACCGGCACGCTCGCGGTGCAGATCGCCAAGCAGGCCGGGGCGAAGGTGATCGCGCTCGCCTCCAGCGAGGAGAAACGCGGCCTCTGCGAACAGCTCGGCGCCGACGCCACCGTCGACTCCCGCTCTGAGAGCCTGGCCGACGCGATCCGCGAGGCCAACGGCGGCGAGCGCGTCGACGCGGTCCTCCACATGAGCGGCGGCGACGCCTTCGACGCCGAGATAGGCGTACTGGCGCCGCTGGGCCGGATGGTCGTCTTCGGTATCGCCTCGCGCGAACAGCGCGATGTCTCCACCGCCGCCCTGCTGCGCGGCTCCAAGACCGTGGTCGGTTTCTGGCTGGTCCACCTGCTGGCCCGCCGTGACCTGGCGCTGCCGATGATCGGCGAGCTGGTGGGCGCGGTCGCCGCGGGCGAGCTTCGCGCTACCGTCGGTGGCGTCTACCCTCTTTCCGAGGCGGCGCGGGCCCACGAAGACCTGATCGCCCGCACCAGCAGCGGCAAGCTCCTCCTAGATCCCTCTAAATGAGCACTAACCCCTTCCACGATCTCGGCCTCTCGGCGCCGATCCAGCAGGCGCTGGACGAGCTCGGCTTCCAGGATCCGACGCCGATCCAGGAGCAGGCGATTCCGGAGCTGCTCGGCGGCCACGACGTGATCGGCCAGGCCCAGACCGGGACCGGCAAGACCGCCGCCTTCGGCCTGCCGCTGCTGCAGTACCTCGACCCCGCGAACAACGAGGTGCAGGCGATCGTGCTGACGCCGACGCGCGAGCTCTGCATCCAGGTGACGCAGGCGCTGCGCACCTACGCCGAGCACCTCGAGATCGAGATCGTCGCCGTCTTCGGCGGCGCCCCGATCCGCTCCCAGCAGTCGCAGCTGCGGGCCGGCGCCCACGTCGTCGTCGCCACCGTCGGCCGCATGAAGGACCTGATGGCGCGCCGGTCGCTGGTGCTCACGGCGGCTCGATTCGTGGTCCTCGACGAGGCCGACGAGATGCTCGACCTCGGCTTCATCGAAGACGTCGAGCGGATCCTGCGGATGTGCCCGAGCGGGCGCCAGACGGCGCTCTTCTCGGCGACGATGCCGCCGCCGATCCAGAAACTCGCCGAGGGGTACATGTACGACCCGACGACGATCCGGATCACGCCGAAGACGCTGACCGTCGACGCGATCTCCCAGGCCTTCGTCGAGGTTCCGGCCAAAGACAAGGCGGCGCGCTTGGTCGAGCTGCTGAAGACCGAAGAACCCGAGCAGGCGATCATCTTCACCCGGACCAAAATCGGCGCCTCGAAGCTGGAGAAGACGTTGAAGGACAAAGGGCTGGACGTGAAGGCGCTGCACGGCGACCTCAGCCAGGGCGTCCGCGACGGGGTCATGATCGCCTTCAAGGACCACCGCGTGAAGCTGCTAGTCGCCACCGACATCGCCGCCCGCGGCCTCGACATCGAACACGTCACCCACGTCATCAACTTCGACGTCCCCAACTCCTCGGAGACCTACGTGCACCGCATCGGGCGGACCGGCCGGGTCGGCCGCACGGGCCGGGCCATCACCTTCGTCACTCCGGCTCAGCGGGACGAGATCGCCCGCATCGAGCACGACGTGAAAACGAAGATCGGCGAGTGGGAGAGCCCGGAGGAGCGGCTCGAGCACGCGCCGCCGCCGCGCCGCCGCGAGCGCCCGGAGCGCTCCTCGCACAGCAAGCCGAGTGAGCGCGGTGAACGCAGCGAGCGGGTCGGGCCGGGCGGTTCGAGCGACAACGGCGCTCCCGCCGAGGTCAAGCCCGAGGAGGTCGAGCCGGAAGATGAGGCCAAGGTCCCGGAGGCGGTCGTGCCGGAGCCGGAGGCAGAGGCGCCCGAGGCCGCGACGGTAGAGACCGAGGCGGAGACGGATCAGGGCCCCGAGGATGCCGACTCCGACCGCGATACGGTCAAGCTCTTCGTCAACCGCGGCGAACGCAGCGGGATCAGCGAAGAGGACCTGCGCTGGGCCCTGCGCGAGGGAGCGGTGCTGCCCGAGGAGGCGATCCACGAGGTCCGCGTCCTGCACCGCTTCTCGTTCGTCGAGGTCGCTCCGGATCAGGCCGAGCGGGCCGTCGAGTTCCTCGACGGGACCAAGCTCAAAGGCAAAGAGATCCGGCTGGAGATCGCCAAGAGCTGAGGCTCTAGGCGGTCAGCTCGGCGATGCTGGCGAGCAGGCGGTCGAAGTCGATCGGCTTGGTCAGGTAGCCGCTGACCTCGAGGTCGGTGGGGGCGTTGGCGTCGGTCGCGTCCTGGTGGGCGCTGACGATCAGGGCCGGGGTGTCGACGCCGGCCGCACGCAGCTCGCGCAGGGCGTCGATGCCGGATTTGCGCGGCATCATCGCGTCGAGCAGCAGCAGGTCGGGAAGCGGATCGCCATGGCCCTCCCGCATCAGCTCGGTCACCTCCTGGCCGTCGGCCGCGGTCTCGACCTCATAGCCGGCGAGCTCCAAGCGCGTGCGCAACAGCAGCAGGATCGTCTCCGAGTCGTCGGCGACGAGCACCCTCGTCATCAGCCGGCCTTCGCGATCGCCGCCGGCAGGCGGAAGGAGAAGGTGGAGCCGGCGCCGACGTTGGAGTCGACCGCGATCGTGCCGCCATGCAGCTCGACCAGCGATTTCGAGATCGCCAGGCCGAGGCCGGTGCCGCCGACGCGCTGGGTCAGGCCCGCGTCGCCGCGGGTGAAGCGCTCGAAGATGTGTTCCAGCTGGCTCTCCGGTATCCCCGGTCCGTCGTCGGTCACGGCAACCTCCACATCGGCATCGACTACCCGGACCGTGACTTCGATAGACGCCCCCCGGGGCGAGTACTCATGCGCGTTGGTAAGGAAATTCACCAGTATTTGGCGAATCCGGTCGGCCTCGACATCTACGAGGGGCAGGCCGGGCTCGATCTGCTGGGTCAGGGTTTGGCCAGCGCCATCGGTCTGAGCCCGCATCGTGCGTACGGCATCATCGATCAGCGGCGCCAGCTCGGTCGGCCGCGGCGTGATCGCCAGGCGACCGGCGTCGCTGCGGGCGAGGTCGAGCAGGTCGTTGAGCAGGCGGACCAGGTGGCGGCAGTTGTCGAGGATGATCTCGACCGTGTCCACCTGCTTGGGAGTGAGCGAGTCGCGGTCCAGCATCAGGATCTCGGCGAAGCCCTGGACCGAGGTGAGCGGGCTGCGCAGCTCGTGCGAGGCGGTGAGGACGAACTCGTCTTTGAGCCGGTCCAGCTGATCGCGCTGGCTTGCCTCGATCTGCAGCCGCCCGGCCATCTCGTTGAAGGCGGCGCCCAGGGTCGCGGTCTCGGAGAGGCCGCCGACCTCGACCCGGGCGCCGCGGTCGCCGGCCGCGAGCCGCCCCGAAGCGTCGACCAGCTCCTCCAGGGGCCGCCGCATCGAGGCGATCAGGCCGCTGAACAGGAGCACGGCGCCGGTCAGGCCGGCGATCAAGCCGGCGGCGACGAGCAGGGCGGTGTCGCGGGTGTCGGAGGAGATCTGGTCGCGCAGTTCCTGGCGGCGGTCGGCCTGGGCGGTGACCACGCCGCGGGCGGAATCGGGGTCGGCGCCGCGGGCCAGCCGCACCCGGGCGGCCATCTCCACCTGGTAGGAGCGGGCGATCGCGTCCTCGAAGTCCTGGCGCTGCTGGATGAAGCGGCCGACGCCGATCACGGCCATCGCCGTGAGCACCGCAAAGCCGATCGCAAAGCCAATCCTCAGCCGGTTGGCAAGCGATGGGCTCAGGCGGCGGCCCCGTCCGGAATATGCTTGCGCGGCTATGGGCGACGAGGCTACAGGCAGCGGCGACGGTTCCGCCCCGGCCCCGGACGGCATCGACCTCAACGGCATCGAAGCCTGGTTTGCCCTCAACGTTCCCAGCGCCGGTCCGCCGCTCTCCTTCGAGCGCATCGCCGGCGGCCACTCCAACCTCACCTTCCGCGTCAGGGACGCCGGGGGCAACAGCTGGGCGCTGCGGCGGCCACCGCTCGGCAAGCGCCTCGGCTCCGCCCACGACATGGCCCGCGAGCACAAGGTCGTCTCGGCGCTGGGGCCGACCGCGGTGCCGGTGGCCCCGGTGGTCGGGCTCTGCGAGGACGAGAGCGTCAGCGGCGACGCGCCCTTCTACGTGATGGAGTTCGTCGAGGGTCCGATCCTGCGCGGCCTGGCCGAGGCGGAGATCTTCCCCGAGAAGGGCGACCGGCGGGCGATCGGCGATCGCGTCGCCGACACCCTGGCGGCGATCCACGCGGTCGACCCCGATGCCGTCGGGCTCGGCGACCTCGGCCGCAAGGAGGACTACGTCGCCCGCCAGCTGCGCCGCTGGCAGGGCCAGTGGGAGAAGTCGAAGACGCGCGAGCTGGCGGCGATCGACTCCGTCCACGAGCGCCTCTCGGCCCGCATCCCCAAGCAGGGGCCGGCGACGATCGTCCACGGCGACTACCGCCTCGACAACATGATCCTCACCCCGACCGGTGAGGTCGCCGCCGTGGTCGACTGGGAGCTCTGCACGCTCGGCGACCCGATGGCCGACGTCGGCCTGCTGATGGCCTACTGGCCGGACCCCGAGCAGGCCGAGATCGCCCTCGGCCAGCCCGCCAACCTCGCCCCCGGCTTCCCGACCCGTGAGCAACTGGCCGCCCGCTACGCCGATCGCTCCGGCCGCGACCTCGCCGACCTCGACTTCTTCGTCGCCCTCGGCTACTGGAAGCTGGCGATCATCCTCGAGGGCGTCTATGCCCGTTATGCGGCCGGTGGCTACGGCAAGGTCGACGACGGCATCCTGGCCTTCGCGCGGCTGGTCGAGCGCCTGGCCGAGGCTGCCGATGAGGCCGAGCGGCGGGGCGGCTGAATAAACCGCTGGCGCTCAGCGGATGGCTTCGAGTTCCCGGCACTGTTGTTCCGGGAGGGCCGGTGGGCAGCTTTCGGTGGGGGTGGAGTGGTCCGGCTCGGGTGAGCGCTCCACCGCTTCGCGGAGTTCTTCGCAGGCCTGAGGGCCCAGGCCGTCAGGGCACGTTCCCTTCGGTGGGGGCGAACCTCCCCGGTTGCCTCCGATCGCCGACGAGGCGAGTTCCGCGCACTGCCTGCGACTGAGCTGCACTGGGCACGCAGCGTCCTGCGCCCTCGCCTTGGCGGCGGAGCTGTTGTCGCCTCCATGCCGCTCGCCGCCCTCACTCCTGACGGCCGGCGCGGTGGGGTGATCTTCTCCCTCGCCGGGCTTCTTTGCCCGGTTCTTCCCGGCAGATCGAGGGGCGGGCGCGGACTTCGCCGCCGGCTCTCTCGCTACGGGGGCGTGCTGCTCGGGCGCCTCGGCGGCGGTCGTGGTACGCGTGGAGTCGCTCTCGCCCCCGTTTCCACAGCCGGCCAGCTGCCCGACGATCACGGTGCCGGCCAAGGCCAAGCCGAGTAGCGCCAGTCTGGATCGTCGCTTCATCTGCCCCCATGCTTCCAGAACGGCCGGTACTTCCAGCGCATCAACGGTCGCTCGATCAGGTAATAGCTGGCGGCGGCCAGCGGCAGAGCGAAGAGAACCGTGCCGGCGAGCACGGTCAGGAACGAGTCCCTGGCATTGCCAAAGCCGAGTTCGATCCCGATCGAGACCTGCCAGAGGTAGAGGCCGTAGGAGACGAGCCCGAGCCAGAGCAGGAGGCGATTGGCGAGGATCCTGCGAGGCAAGCCGACGTTCGGATTGCCGAAGACGACCGGGAAGACAAGGAGGAAGGCGACGCCGCACTGGAGCAGGTGGATCCCGAGAAATTCTCCGTCGCTGAACTGGGCGACCGTGAAGGGCACCGGCTGGAAGGCGAAGACGGTAATCAGGTAGAGGGCCAGCGCCCCGGCCCAGCAGGCGCTCGGGTTGTTCGCCAGGATCCGCAACGGGCGCGGCAGCGCATCCTCGCGGCGTCCGTAGACGACCGAGAGCACGGCCATCGCCAGCCCCAGTCCGAGCCAGTCGAAGTGGGCCGCGAAGGTGTAGGTGAACCAGGACTTTTCGCGCAGGTCGAACGGCAGCAGGTCGAGCGTCAGCGAGAGCGCGGCGAGCAGCGCGATCAAAACCAGCACCGTACGCATCCACCGCGCAACGTCGCCTCGCCTGACCAGGCGCGACGTGATCGCCGCGAACAGCGGCAGGACCACGTAGAAGGTCAGCTCGACGGTCAGGGTCCACGACTGCAGCAGGCCACAGCGATATCCCGCCCCTGCGCAGATGCTGGTCGAGGTAACGGGGTGCAGATACTCGGTGAGGCTGTAGAAGGACCACCATTCGCCGCTGAAGACCCCGTTGACCCCGAGGAAGAGCGCGAGGCCGGTGAGGGCGACCCAGTAGGCCGGGAAGATCCGTAGGAAGCGGCGTTTGGCGTAGTCCGGGGTGCGCGGGGAGGCCGGGCCACCGGCACGGTGGGCGATCATCGGCCGGTAAAGCAAGAAGGCGGAGAGCAGGAAGAAGACCGCCACCATCGAGTCGAGGCGGACGACGAAGCGGTTCGCGAGCTCGCTGTCGAACTGGCCGGCAAATATCCAGCTATGGACGATCAGCACAGCGATCGCGGCGATCCCACGGATGCCCTCGGAGAGGGGGAACCGGAGATGGTGCGGCGGCGGCGAGACCACGTCCGGAGCGGCGGCGGGCCGGGCGACGCCGGGTTCGACCTCCGCGGCTACCCCACGCCTCCGAGTGAGTCGGTGAATCCCAGGGCGCAGTCCCTGAACCCGAAGCCGCGAGCCGCGGCGCTCTGTTCCCGACCGAGGTCGGCGACGATCAGTTCGAGTTCGTGCAAGCGGCTGCCGTCGTTTGCTTCGGCTGCCTGCAACAGCTGTCGGCTGAGCTCGACGATCGGGTCGAACAGGCCCAGGTACACGTTCAGGTCCGCCGCGTTGGGAGCTGGTCGGATCGCGCGCAGGTCCGCGGCTTTGTCGCTGAGGATCTCGATACCGGGTTTGACCAGGCCGCTGGCCACGGTCGCGCCGATGCTTTCCGCGTCGCCGGCTGCGGCCGCGAGATGTTCGCCGAGCGCGTGCACTTCGACGATGCTGCGGCGGCAGATCGGTTCGGCGCGGGCGATGTAGCGCTTCATGGCCGCGGCGGAGATCGCCGGCGCCGATTGCGACTGGGAGGTTCCCGAGGCGCTACCGGTGCCACCGCCACAGCCGCTGAGGGCGACTGTGGCGGTGGCGGCGATCAATAGTGCTGAGAAGAGCCGCGGGATGCTGATGTGGAGACCGAGTTACGGTTTCGCGCAGACCACGATGGCCTGGACGCTCCAGCTTTTGGTGCCGCCGGGAATCCTTTCCAGCGATGCGAGCCAAGCATTGCCGTAAGAGGCGGTGAAGATCGGCACGACCTGGTTGGAGCCTTCTCCGTTGACGGTGTAGCCGCCGCCGGTCACCTGGCTGCCGGTCGGGCAGCCGATGATGTCGAACCCTGACGTCGTGCTGGTGCCACTGCCGCTGCCGAATTCGCTGGTGGTCTGGCCGAATTTCGAGTTGGCGGTGGATTGGGCCGCAGCCGCGGCGGTTTTAGCTTCATCGGCGGTTTTCTGAGCGCCTTTGGCGAGCGTCTGAGCCGTATTGGCCGAGCCCTGCGCAGCCGTCGCCGATTTCTGGGCGGTGCCGGCGGAAGCCTGAGCCGCAACGGCGGTTTTCTGCGCCCCGTCGGCGCTCAACTGTGCGGCTTCTGCGGTTTTCAGCGCCTTTTTGGCGGTTTTCTTGACGCTGGCCAGAGACGTCGCGAACGGGTTTTTCGGGCCACCGAGGGCCGGCACGGCCAGCGCAAGCGCCAAGACCAGGCTGAGACCAAGGACGAGATAACGACTTTTCATGTTTTCTCCTGGCGCCAGCACTGGGCGCCCGTTGCGTACGAGTGCACACATTCCACCACAGGTCACGGATGGACGCAATCCGGACGGACTATTGACCAGCACTCGCCGGCGCCACGTCCAGCTCGGCGCAGTCGTCGAGGCCCAGTCCCTCGATCGCCCGATTTGCATTCGCGGTGGCTTTGTCGATGCTGCCGGCCTGAGTGGCCAGGGCGACCGCGGGGCGGCCTTCGCGGACGACTCGGGCGAGACCGCCGGCGTCGATCAAGACTTCGCGCAGGGCTATGTTCAGCGCGTTGACTGCGGGCGCGTGCAGCGGCGGGGCCGGAGTCGCTCCCAGGCCGGTGCGCCATTCGGCGACGATCGCCACCAGCACCGCGGCAAATTCGGCGAGGTCAGGTGGCTGTTGGCGCAGAGTTTCCTGCTCCAGGGTGGAAATCCGTTCCTTTTCCGCCACGCAGCTGCGATCGAGGCCGCGGAGGAAGGCGTCCTCGGTCCTGCTCTCCTCGGCCGGCTTGAGGGCGAGGAAGGCGACGAAGGCGACGAGGATCGCGGCAGCGGTCGCGGCGCTGAGCAGACGGGCGCGACGGGTGGTCCCGAAGACCCGCTTCAGCCGCTCCCCCTTCGAGAGCGGTGCCGTCGGCTCCCCGGCCGGCTTCCGTGAGAACGTCGAGCCGCAGCTGACGCAAAAGCGATTGCCAGCATCGTTCTCGGCTCCACACCTGGGACAGAACATGGGCGGCCAAGCTATCCGATCGGCGGCGAGCCCGGTCCATGCGGCGCAGGTCAGGTCCGGTCGATAGGCAATCAACACTCGTCCAACTACCTCGACGGACTCGCGAGCAGGTGTAAGGGTCTCGATCGCCAATAGGGACAGAGACTTATCCATAGGCGGGCGCCCGCCTGCCG
>Ga0208998_1000023_pt1 | contig 50644 bp, 55 predicted proteins | sample MedBloCAOM2_M2_FD_187856 | JGI IMG/M metagenome (GOLD analysis project Ga0208998, IMG submission 187856) | Forest soil microbial communities from El Dorado National Forest, California, USA - Mediterranean Blodgett CA OM2_M2 (SPAdes) (version 2) | ecosystem: Environmental > Terrestrial > Soil >... | reverse complement strand
GATCGACCTGAAGACCTCCTCGACGATCGGCTTCGAGCGCCGCCACAACCGTGCCCTGGCGATCGCCGACGAGGCCGAGTTCGTCGCCGACGCGGTCGGCTCACTCGGCGACAAACCGCCCAACGTCGAGCAGATCGTCGACCTCAACCGCGGGCCGCTGGTCGAGAGCTTCGGCACCCCCGCGCCGCTGACCCCGCACGAGGTCGAGGAGGCGGTCGCGGCCGGGGCCTGCGTCATCGACGGCCGCACCAACGAGGAGTTCGACGAGGCCCACATCGCCGGCGCCCTCAGCACCTCCTCCTACGACACCGGCTTCGCGACCAAGGTCTCGCGGGTCGCGCCCCCGGGCGCCGAGATCATCGTCGTCGCCGCCTCCGACGGGGACGAGCGCGACGCCGCCGAGCTGCTGTCCGCGGTCGGCCTGCGGGTGCGCGGCTTCCTCGCCGGCGGCATGACCGCCTGGCGCACGGAGGAGCGGCCGGTGCGCAAGATCGAGCTGATCGACCCGGACGAGTTGGCGGCGCGGGTCGAGGGACCGGAGCCGCCGGTCGTCCTCGACGTCCGCAACGCCGGCGAGTACGCCGGTGAGCACATCCCCGGTTCGCTGCACGTCCCCTACGGCGACCTCACCGGACGCTTCGACGAGCTGCCCCGCGACCGTCCGATCGCGGCGATCTGCCGGGGCGGCAAGCGCAGCGGCCTCGCTGCTTCGATCCTGCAGCGGGCGGGCTTCGATGACGTCATCCACGTCGCCCAGGGCGTCGGCGCCTGGCGCCAGGGCGGCCACCCGGTCGAGAGCGGCGCGGGGTCAGAGACCGCGGCCGCGGCGACCTAGCGATACCTCGGCGGGGTCGGCGCCGGTCCTGGCGAGCCAGTTGGAGCGGCTACCGCCGTGCAGATAGCGGTGACCGTCATCTGCCCTCCCCCACCGGACCAGCCGGTCGCCTCCCAGCCATTCCGATCGGCAGTCGGACCGCTGTCGCTGACGTATCCGAAGTCGTTGTCGCTCATCGTCGCTCCGCCGCCGATCACCTTTTGCCCCGAGGCGCACGCCGCGGAGGCCGTGGTTCCGGATGAGCCGCCGTCGAGGGTGACCGTCGCGACCGAGTACTGGACCGCTCCGATGCTGCTCGCGACGACTCCGGCGAGGGAGCTGCCGACGACCTGCCTGCCCGTTAGAGATCCAGCCTTGAGCTGAGCCCCGGTCAGGGTTCTCGGCTTGAGTTGGGAGCCAGTCAGGCTGCGAGCCTTGATGCGATTCCCAGGCAGCGATTTCGGCTTGATCCGAGCGCCGCTGATCTTGCTCTTGCTCGAGGCGGCGTAGACGCTGCCGCCAAGTGCCAGGAAGAGCGCGAGCACGGCGACGACGTTCGAGAACGAGAGCATCTTCTGGATCCGCTTCATTAATTCCTCCGGACATCGATAGTCGGCTGACTGACTAGGAGTTGACTATTTATCAGTCTTAGATCAATCAGAGGGCGAAAGCTCGGCGAGCAGACCCGGCAGGTCCAGCGGTCGCACGAACATCTCCACCTTCTGGCCGGGCTGGGGCTCCGGCCAGTCCTCTTTAGGGCGGTCCCAGTAGAGCTCGAGGCCGTTGCCGTCGGGGTCGTCGAGGTAGAGCGCCTCGCTGACGCCGTGGTCGGAGGCGCCGCCGATCGGGACCCCGGCGTCGAGCAGTCGTCTCAGCGCGTCCGCCAGCGCCCGACGGGTCGGATAGCGGATCGCCGTGTGGTAGAGCCCGGTCGCACCCGGCGGCGGCGATGCCCCGCCTTTCGACTCCCACGAGTTGAGCCCGATGTGGTGGTGGTAGCCACCGGCGGAGATGAAAGCGGCGTCGGCGCCGTAGCGCTGCATCAGCTCAAAGCCGAGCACGCCGCAGTAGAACCCGAGCGCGCGATCGACGTCGGCCACCTTGAGATGGACGTGGCCGATGTCGACGCCGGGATCGATCGGGTTCGGCTCCGCCGCTGCCATCTGGCTCAGTGAATCAGAGTTCACCGGCCCGCAAGCTCCGGCGCCTAGGGTCAGGGGATCGATCGCTGGACGACACCTGTGCGTGTGCTGGCCGGCCTGGCCTTCGTCGTCGCCGGGATCCCCAAGTTCGCCGCCAACGCCTGGGAGGTCCGGGCCTTCGAAAGCTTCGGCCTGCCCTGGCCCCATGCCTTCGTGATCCTGATCGGCGCGATCGAGATCGTCGGCGGGTTGCTGCTGCTGGCCGACCGCCTGACCCGGCCGACGGCGTTGCTGCTCGCCGCTGTCATGGCCGGGGCGATCGTCTCCTCGGGGATCGGCCACGGCGACGTCATCCCCAGCCTGACCGTGGCGCCGCTGCTGCTGGCGGCGGCGCTGTTTCTGCTCAGCCGCCGTCCAGTGCCGCGTTGACGAGGCGGTCGGCGTCGGCGTTGTGCTCGCGGCGGACGTGGCGTATCGACCAGTGGTCGAACGGGGCCAGCGCCGCCTTCACCTGACCGTGCAGCTCCTTCATCGTCGCGTCCTTGACCTTGTACTTCCCTTCGACCTGGCGCACGACCAGCTCCGAGTCGCCGATCAGCTCCAGCTCGTCGGCACCGTGGGCGGCGGCGAGCTCGATGCCGAGCATCAGCGCCCTGTACTCGGCGACGTTGTTGGTGGCGCGGCCAATCTTCTCGCCACGCTCCTCCACGATCGCACCCGCGGAGTCGCGAACGACGGCCCCGATCGCCGCCGGTCCGGGATTGCCGCGGGCGCCGCCGTCGACGTTGACGGTCAGCTTCGCCATTTCGCGTTCCACTGCCGCGCCGGCGCATCGAGTTGATCGAGCTCGGTCCCGTGGGCGAGCTCGGCGATCGGCTGCTCGCGCTCGCCGCTCGCGACCGCCCACTGGTACCAGGTGAGCTCCCAGGCGACCGTGATCCGGGCCGCCTCCGCGGTCCCCGCGGCGGCGCCGATCGAGACTCGCGGCTCCCCCAGGGTGCGGGTCAGCCCGGCGACGACGCGGGCTGCCTCGCTGGCGTTGAAACGGGATACCGCTAGTTCGAAGCTGTCCGCGGCGGCGGCGATCACGCCTGCTCGAGCTGGGACTTCAGTCGCATCACGGCCTTGGTGTGCAGCTGGGAGACGCGCGACTCGGTGACGCCGAGGACCTCGCCGATCTCCCTCAGGGTCAGGTTCTCGTAGTAGTAGAGGGCGACGACCAGCTGCTCGCGCTCGGGCAGCGAGCCGATCGCCTCGGTCAGGCGGTCCTTGACCTCGCTGGTGGCCAGCGCCTCCTGCGGGTCGGCGGCGCCGTCGTCGGCGATCGTATCCAGCAGCGAGACCTGGTCGCCGGAGGAGTCCGACACGGTCCAGAGCTCGTCGAGGGCGTAGACGGAGGAGTTGGCGATCTCCAGCAGCGAGCTCTGCAGTTCCTCCTCGGTCATGTTCAGCTTCGCGGCCAGCTCGGCCTCGCTCGGGGCCCGCTGCAGCTCGTGCTCGAGCTTCGCCTGCGCGGCCTCGATCTCTCGTGCCCGCGAGCGGACCGAGCGCGGCACCCAGTCCAGCGAGCGCAGTTCGTCGATGATCGCGCCGCGGATGCGGGTCATCGCAAAGGTCTCGAACTTGATCCCGCGCTCTGGCTCGAAGCGCTCGATCGCGCCGATCAGACCGACCAGGCCGTAGGAGATCAGGTCGGCGTCTTCGACGTGCGAAGGCAGCCCGGCGCCGAGGCGGCCGGCGACGAACTTGACCATCGGCGAGTAGGCGACGACCAAGCGCTCGCGCGCGGTCGCGTCGCCATCGTCCTTGTAGCGGCGCCAAAGATCGCGCAGCTCCACCTCTTTTACGCCGGTTTCCATGCCTCTAGGCGATTCTACGTTCAGGAGTGGTCATTGGGTCACGCACGGGGGTGGCTGGCGGCATAGGTGTCGCGCAGGCGCGCCGCGTCGACTCGGGTGTAAACCTGGGTGGTCGAGATCGATGCGTGGCCAAGCAACTCCTGGATGGTACGCAGATCGGCGCCACCCTCGAGCAGATGCGTTGCAAAGGAATGTCTAAGCGAATGCGGGGAGACGCCGGCGGCCATCGCCGCCTCGCGGGTCCAGAGGCCGAGCCGGCGGGTGATATCGGAGTTGGAGAGGCGGCGGCCGCTCTTGGAGACGAACAGCGCCCGCTCGCGTGAATCGGTAGCCAACACCTGCCGGCCACGTTCGAGGTAGCGCTCCAGTGCCCGCTGCGCCGGCTCCCCCACCGGCAGGATCCGCTCCTTCGAGCCCTTGCCGACCACCCGCACCTGCTCGCTCTCGAAATCCATCGCGCCCTGGTCGAGGTTGACGATCTCCTCGCAGCGCAGGCCGCAGGAGTAGGCCAGCTCCAGCATCGCCCGGTCGCGCAGCTCCAGCGGCGCATGGGCCGGGATCCGCTCCAGCAGCGAGCGCATCTGCTCGGCGCTCAGCACCTTCGGCAGCTTCTCGGCGCGCTTCGGGCTGGAAACCAGCTCGGCCGGGTTCTGGGCCGCGCGCTCGGTGCGGACGAGGAAGTTGTAGAGCCCGCGGATCGCCGCCAGCTTGCGCGCGACCGTCGCCGGCGCCGCGTCAGCTGAGGAGAGCCCCGCCCCGAACCGCCGCACATCGCGGTAGCGCACGTCACCGGGGCCCATTCCCTGCGGCTGCACCCACTCGACGAACCCGGCCAGGTCGACCGCATACGCCTTCCGCGTCCGCTCCGCCGCACCCCGCGCCCGCAGATCCCTGTCGTAGTCGGCAAGCGCCGTTTCCCAACTCACAAAATCAGATTCGTCCTCACTCCCATTCGTCCTGCGCCAAGGGTGCGAAAACCAAGCAGCTCAAGGACGAGCGAGGGAGTGTGCTCCGCACATGACCGAGCGAGGACGCCGAGATGCGCCGGTTTGCAGCGTCCTAGCCGATGAAAATCGGAGTTCCAACTTCGACGCGGTCGTAGAGTTCTTCCACGTCCGGAATCGCCATGCGGACACAGCCATGGGAGGCGGCGCTGCCGAGCGATTCGGTCTCTTCGGTCCCGTGGATGCCGGCCCCTTCGTAGATCGCCATCCAGCGCGCCTTGATCGGGTTGGCCGGCCCCGGTGGCACCGTGGTGCCCGCCAGCGACCCGGCCCAGGCGGAGTCCGGCACGTGCCAGGTCGGGTTTTCTTCCTTTTCCTGGATCGCGTAGAGGCCTTCCGGGGTTTCCAGGCCTTCCATCCCGACGGCGACGGTGTAGGTCTTGGCCAGCTTCAGGTGTTCCCAGAGGCGCAGGGTGAAGGTGCTGCGATCGAGAGTCAGATAGGACGGGTACTCGGCGGCGACTTCCCGCTTGGTCACCTCGGGCTTGGTCGCGTGGACGACGGCGACGATCGAGTGCGGCGCCTTGGCGCTCAGCACGGCCGCGTTGAGGTCTCTGGTCAGGCGGTTGTCGCGCAGCTTGCGGCCGTTCTCGCCGGCCACGACTTCCAGCGAGTCGCCGCTCGCTTCGACGTCGGCATTGCGCGGTTCGCGGTTGACTTCCTCGGCGACGTGGCGGACGAAGCGGTTGATCGCGCGCTTGGAGTAGGTCACCTGCGGCTTGATGCTCTCGCTGACCTCGCCGCCGGTCACGTAGCGGACCAGGCGCCCGGGGAAGCCGCCGTCCTGACTGTCAGCGACCGCTTCCGCGACCGCTTCGTCGAGGTCGGCGCGGACCTTCAGCTTGGCGCCGGGCAGCTCCCAGCTTTGGCCCCCGAGCTTGACCCGGAGCGAGTGGCGCAGCGGCGCCAGCAGGCGGTGGCGGACGAGCGCGGCGGCTTCTTCTTCGTTGAGCCCGCCGACGTCGACGCCGGCGATGTGGACGCCGTCGGCGATCTGGTCCTTCTGCGAGCTGTCGTAGGCGTAGGCGCCGGCAGCGCCCATGGCGACGACCAGGACCGCGACTATCGCTGCTATCTGAGTCTTGCGTCCCATCGTCTCCCCCGTACCGCTCTCGACTTGTGGTTCCACCCGGTTGCGAAAAGTTTAGGCATTCGGATCATTCGGCCTGGCAGGCCGACTTCCCTGCAATTTCGCATCTGCATCGGTCTTATCGGCAGCCGGCGGGATATCTTTCGTCCGGTGCGCACGAAGGATGAGGTTCGCAAGGAGGTCTGGGGGGCGATGGAACGCGAGGGCGTGTCCCGCTTTCCGGGGGCCGAGGGACGCATCCCCAACTACGCCGGTGCCAAGCTGGCGGCCGAGAAGCTGGCCAACCACCGGCTCTGGAAGCGCGCCCGGGTGATCAAGGCGAACCCCGACTCACCGCAGACGCACGCGCGGCGGATCGCGCTCGAAGACGGGAAGACAGTGATCATGGCCGTGCCACGCCTGCGCGACCCGCACCCGTTCCGCGTCCTCGACCCGAAGAAGCTCTCGAAGGCGGCGATGAAAGAGGCGGCGACGATCAAGGGCGCGCTCAAGCACGGCCGCGTGGTCGCGCTCGACGACCTGCCCGAGGTCGACTTCGTGCTCTGCGGCTCGGTCGCGGTGAATCTGAGCGGTGCCAGGATCGGCAAAGGCGGCGGCTACCACGACCTCGAGTACGGGATCCTCGTCGACGCTGGCAAGATCGACAGCCACACCAACGTCGCCACCACCGTGCACCCGATGCAGATCCTGCGCCAGCACCTGATGACGACCGCCCACGACCTCCCGGTCGACCTGATCGCGACGCCGCGAGCGGTGATCGAAGTCGAGCGCCAGTACGAGCGCCCGCGCGGGATCCTCTGGGACCACCTGCAGCCGCCGCAGATTCGTGAGATCCCGGTGCTCGAACGGATGGGCTACGCCTAGTTCGCGATTGCGCCGTCGGCTAGGCTCGGCCGATGCCGACCTACATCCGCTTCAGCGAGGATCATTCCGTGGTCGTCCTCGAGAGCTTCGAGGAGATCGAGAAACGGATTCGCGAGGCCGAGACGGCGAAGATCCCGCTTTTCGAGGTCACCCGCGCCGACGGGCCGAAGCTGCTCGTCAACGCCAGCACGATCAGGACCGTTTCGGAGGGAAAGAAGAAGGATGGCGACCGAAAGGACTGACTCGCCGCCGGAGCTGAAGTGGGATCCGCGCATCGTCGCCGGCTCCGACTACGGCAACCCCGATCCGGAGTGGCCCCGGGTCGAGTGGCGCCGGCACCTGCACCAGGTCGAGCTGCCCGGGGCGCGGGTGAACTATGTGGAGATCGGCGAGGGAGAGCCGATCGTCTTCGTCCACGGGATCTCCGGCAGCTGGCAGAACTGGCTCGAGAACCTGCCGCACTTCGGCAGGGGGCGGCGAGCGATCGCGCTCGACCTGCCGGGCTTCGGGGCCAGTCCGATGCCGTCGTGGGAGATCGACATGCCCGCCTACGGCCGCCTGCTCCACGACTTCTGCGAGAAGCTCGGGGTCGAGGGCGCCACCGTGGTCGGCAACTCGATGGGCGGCTTCATCGCGGTCGAGGCGGTAACGGCAGCGCCGGGCCACTTCGAGCGTCTGGTCCTTGTCTCCGCCGCCGGCATCATCAACACCTGGAACCCGGAAGAGCGCGCGGTGGCGACGGCGTTCGCCTGGAAGGTCTTCGGGCCGCACTACGCCCGGCGCAGCCGCTTCATCGTCTCCCGGCCGCGCGCCCGCGAGCTCGTCTTCCGCCCCTTCGTCCGCTACCCGGCCCGGCTGCGCGAAGACCTGCTGCTGGAGCAGATCGAGAACGGGCTGAGGGAAGCCGAGGGCTTCGGCGACGCCCTGCACGCGGTGATCCGTCACGACATCCGCGAGCGGCTGGGCGAGATCGAGATGCCGACGATGCTGGTCTGGGGCCAGTCGGACCGAGTGGTTCCGATGGCAGCGGCGCTCAGCTACCACCGCCGCATCCCCCACTCCCGCCTGGAGATCTTCGAGCGCACCGGGCATGTGCCCCAGCTGGAGCGGCCAGCGCGCTTCAACGCGGTGCTGGACGACTTCCTCGGCAACTAGAGAGTCGGGGTAAGTTCCGAACTACCTGGTGACGGCGCCATGGGCGGCGGAGGAGACCGTCGCCGCGTACTTGGCCATGACGCCGGGGCCGAATGGCGAGGGTGGCGACTTGTACTCGGCGACCCGGGTGGCAACCTCCTCGTCGGAGAGGTCGACGTCGATGCGGCGGCCGTCGACGTCGACGGTGATCTCGTCGCCCTCGCGGATCGCCGCGATCGGGCCGCCCTTGGCGGCCTCGGGAGCGACGTGGCCGATCATCAGGCCACGGGTGGCGCCGGAGAAGCGGCCGTCGGTGACCATCGCCACGCTCTCGCCGAGCCCCTCGCCGACGATCGCGGCGGTGACCTGCAGCATCTCCCGCATGCCGGGGCCTCCGACAGGGCCCTCGTTGCGGATCACCACGACGTCGCCGGCCTCGATCTTCTGGTCCTTGACCGCGCGGAAGCAATCCTCTTCGGACTCGAAGACGCGAGCGGGGCCGGTCTGTTGAGTGCGCTCGGTGCCGGCGAGCTTGACCACGGCGCCTTCCGGAGCGAGGTTGCCGCCAAGGATCGCCAGACCGCCTTCGGGCTTGAGCGGCTCCTCGGCCGACCGCACAACTTCCTGGCCGGGTGCCTCGGTCGCGGCGGCCGCAACCTCACCGATCGTCTTGCCGGTGACGGTGATCGCATCCTCGTGCAGCACGCCCTTTTCGGCGAGGCGCTTGAGGATCACCGGCACGCCGCCGGCGGCGTAGAGGTCGGTGGCGACGAAGCGACCGCCCGGCTTGAGATCGGCGAACAGCGGCGTCGCCCGCGAGATGCGCTCGAAGTCGTCCATCTCGAGCTCGATGTCGAGCTCGCGGGCGAGCGCGATCATGTGCAGGACGGCGTTGGTCGAGCCACCGGAGGCGCAGACGCAGGCGATCGCGTTCTCCAGCGAGTCGCGGGTGATCACCTTGCTTGGGGTGATGTCGTCGGCGAGCACGCGGATCACCAGCTCGCCGATCTTCTCCGCGACCGTGTTCTTGTCCTCGTCTTCGGCCGGCACCATCGCCGAGCCGCCGGCGCTGAGCCCGAGCGCCTCGAAGGCGCAGGCCATCGTGTTGGCGGTGAACTGGCCGCCGCAGGCGCCGGCGCCGGGACTGGCGACGCCCTCCAGCTCGTTCAGTTCCTCGTCGCTCATGTCGCCGGCGTTGTGGGCACCGATCGCCTCGAAGATGTCGAGGATGGTGACGTCGCGGCCGTGCCAGTGGCCGGGGGCGATCGAGCCGCCGTAGAGCAGGACCGAGGGCACGTCGAGCCGGGCCAGCGCCATCGCGCAGCCGGGGATCGTCTTGTCGCAGGCGCAGAGGGCGACGATCGCGTCGAACTGGTAGCCGCGGGCCATCAGCTCGATCGAGTCGGCGATCACCTCGCGGCTGACCAGCGAGGCCTTCATCCCCTGGGTTCCCATCGTCACCCCGTCGGAGACGGCGACGGTGTTGAACTCCATCGGCGTGCCGCCGGCGGCGAGCACGCCCTTCTTGACGTGCTCGGCCAGGGCGCGGAGGCCGAAGTTGCAGGGCATCGCCTCCGTCCAGGTGTTGGCGATCCCGATCGTCGGCCGGCTCAGGGCGTCGTCGTCGAAGCCGATGCCCTTCATGTAGGCGCGCGAGTGGGCGCGGTCGGGGCCATCGAAGACGGTGGCGGAGCGGGGACGCGGGAGGGCGGTCTTAGCGCCGTTGGTGCTCATGCCGGAAATCTACTGGGCGTACTTGCCCGCGAGCTTGAGCACTTGGCGTAGCCAAGACCACCGCAACTACTCAATGTGCGATCGGGTCAGGCCGAGGGCATCGACCGGGCCAGGCCCGCCGCCGATCTCGCGCAGGCCGTTGCCGACCGCTTCCGAGGCGATCTCCCGCGCCCGCCGCGCCGCCTCCAACGGCTCGAACCCACGAGCGAGAAACGCCGCCAGCGCCGACGAGTGAGTGCAACCGGAACCGTGCGCGGCGCCGTCGGGATGGCGCTCGCCGGGAATCTCGACCAGCCGCTCGCCATCGAAGAAGAGGTCGACCAGATCCTCGCTGTGGCCGCCGGTGACGACGACGGCCTCCGGTCCCAGCTCGAGCATGCCGCGGGCGAGATCCTCCTGGCTTGCCCGCTTCCCCAGCCCGGTCAGCTCCCGCGCCTCCGGAATGTTGGGAGTGACAACGGCGCATCGCGGCAGCAGGTGGTCGACAAGGGCGATCCGGGTCTCGTCGTCGAGCAGCACAGCGCCGCTCTCGGCGACCATCACCGGATCGATCACCACCGGCGCGAGGGCGACGCCGATGTACGTGAGCCCGACCGCGATCGCGTCGATCGCCTCCGCCGAACCGACCATCCCGATCTTGACCGCGTCGGCCCCCATGTCCTCGGCAACCGCCAGGATTTGATTGAAGACTGCTCGGGGCGTGAGCACTTCGACCCACTCGACCCGCCGAGTGTTCTGCGCCGTGATCGCCGTGATCGCCGTCATTCCGTGCACCCCACAGCGCGCAAACGCCTTCAGGTCGGCCTGGATGCCAGCGCCGCCCCCGGAGTCGGAGCCGGCGATCGAGAGTGCCGTCGGGATGCGTCTCGGGGTCATTGCCTCAGCCTAGATATCGGAGCCCGTCGGGGACGGGAGCAGGGTGCGCGAGTAGATGCCAACCGCCGAGCAGGTGACGTAGCCGAGCAGCTCGAGGCGCGCGAGCGCGGCGGCCGCGGCCGAGCCGGGGAGGCCGAGGGCGGCAGCCACCCCGTCGCAGCTGCTCTCACCCATCTCGATCGCGGCAAGGACGTGGGCAAGCCCTTGGTCGACCGTCGGACCCGAGCGATCGAGTCGGGTCGCACCGGCGCCGAGCATCGCGTCGAGCACGTCCTGAGCGTCGCGGACGACACAGGCGCCGCCGGCGAGCAGGTTGTTGGGCGCGGCGGACGCACGAGAGGTGACCGGGCCGGGGACGGCGCCGAGGTCGCGCCCGAGATCGGCGGCCAGATCGGCGGTGATCAGCGAGCCGGAGCGGGCGGCGGCCTCGACCACGACGGTCATCCCGGACAGCGCCGCCATGATCCGGTTGCGGGCGGGGAAGGTCCAGCGCCAGGGAGCGGCGCCGGGCGGGAACTCGGAGATGACCAGCCCCTTCTCGCAGATCTGCCGCCAGAGCGAGCGATGGGCGGCCGGATAGGCGGTGTCCGGGCCACAGCCGAGCACCGCGATCGTGCGACCGGCATCGATGGCGCCGCGATGGGCGCAGGCGTCGACGCCGAAAGCGAGGCCGCTGACCACGACCATCCCCGCCGCCGCCAGCTCTCGGCCCAGCTCGCGGGCGATCTCGCGCCCGTAGGAGGTGGCGCGGCGGGCACCGACGATGGTCACCGCCCCGAACGGCTCGAGGCCATCGAGCAGAGCGGGATCCCCCCTCCCGACCAGCGCCCAAGGAGCGTCGGAGGCGTCGCGCAGGCCGACCGGATAGAGGTCGCCGTGGCGGCAGCAGGCCCAACACTGCGCCGCCAGCAGCTCCGTCGCCAGTTGGCGCTCGGAGAGCGCGGCGACGCGAGCCAGGAGCTGCTCGGCGACTCTGGGAGCCGCCGCGGCGAGAAGATCCTCGTTGCCGAGGCGCAGCAGTTCCGGCGAACGCGAGCCGACCGCCCCGGTGGCGATCTTCTCGATGTAGGGGCCGAGCGCGGCCAGCAGCCAGGAGCGGCGCAGGCAGTCCGCACAGGCGCGGGGCTCAGCCACGGTCGCGCCTTCGCAGCTGCAGCGCCTGCGCCATCTGGTCGGCGTCAATCGTGTCGGTGGCGGCGAGGTCGGCGATCGTCTGCGCCAGGCGGAGCGCGCGGTCGTGAGCGCGGCCACTGAGCCGCTGGCGCGAGTACAGCTCCGCCAGCAGGGCGGCGGCCTCGGCGCTGAGCGCGCACTGCCGTGCCTCGCCCGGGGTCATCTCGGCGTTGCAGCGGCCGGCGCCGAGTCGGCGTTCCTGGCGCTCGCGGGCCTCCACGACGCGCTCCCGCACGGCAGCGGAGGGCTCGCCCGGGCCGCCGCCGATCTCCGCCGCGCTCGGCTGGCGCACCGCGGCGAGGATGTCGATGCGGTCGGCAAGGGCGCCGCTGAGCCGGCCCTGGTAGCGCTGCACGGCTAGCGGCGGGCAGCTGCAGTCCGGATCGGCTTCGCCGCGACCGCAGGGACAGGGATTGGCGGCGGCGATCAGCATGAATCGGCACGGCAGGCTGCGGCGGCCGCCGGCACGGGCGATCGAGACCTCGCCGGCCTCCAGCGGCGCCCGCAGCGCCTCCAGGACGTCACGGCGGAACTCGCAGAGCTCGTCGAGGAAGAGGACGCCGCGGTGCGCCAGGGTCGCCTCTCCCGGCCGCGGCGGAGTGCCGCCGCCGATCAGTCCCCCGGGGCTGATCGTGTGATGAGGAGAGCGGAACGGACGGCCACCCGGCAACGACCCGCCAAGCCGACCGCAGGCGCTGGCGATCCGCGCCACCTCCAACGCCTCGGTCGCGGCCAACGGCGGCAGGATCGAGGGCAGGCGACTGGCGGCGAGGGACTTGCCGGCCCCTGGCGGCCCGATCATCAGCAGGCTGTGGCCGCCGGCCGCGGCGACTTCGAGCGCGTACCGCAGGTGCCGCTGCCCACGCAGGTCGGCGAGGTTCGGCGCGCCCAGGGCGGCATCCGTCTCAAGCGGCAGGGCGCGCGGACGGCTCGACTTCCACTCGCCGCTCACCAGCCCCGGCAGCCGGCCGAGGCTGTCGAGCGCGATCACCTCGATCCCCTCCGCCAGCGCGGCCTCGGGACCGTTGTCGGCCGGTACGACGATCGCCTCGGCACCTCCCTCTCGCGCCGCCTCGGCGATCGCCAGCGCCCCGTTGACCGCCCGCGTCGAGCCGTCGAGCGCCAGCTCGCCGGCCAGCGCCACCCGCGGCAGCGCCTCCCACTCGAGCTGGCCGGAGGCGCTCAGCAGCGCCGCGGCGATCGCCAGGTCCATCCCCGGCCCCGCCTTGCGCAGGCTGGCCGGAGCGAGGTTGACGACGATCCGCTGCAGCGGGAACTCGAAGCCGCAGTTGACCAGCGCCGCCCGCACCCGCTCCCGCGCCTCCCTGACCGCGGCATCCGGAAGGCCGACGATCGTGAATCCCGGCAGGCCGCGGTGGACGTCGACCTCGACCCGGACCGGGCGGGCGGAGATGCCGTCGAGGGTGAAGGTTCGGGCCGTGGAGAGCACGGCAGGGACGCTACGGAGACAGGGCCGAAGCGTTACCGGCAGATCGCAAGAACTTCGAGTCACGGGTGGGGAGACTTCGTCGCCGCCACGACTTAGGCACGACGATGACCGCCGCCCGCCGCGCAACCGGAGAGAAAGCCGAGGCCCTGGTCGCCCGGCGACTCGTCGCCGCCGGCTGGGAGATCCTCGAGCGCAACGCCCGCACCCGCTACGGCGAGCTCGACATCGTCGCCCGCGACGGGCCGGCGCTCGTCTTCGTCGAGGTCAAGGCCGGCCGCGAGGACAGCGCCTTCGGGCCCCAGCGTCCGGTCCTCGCGGTCGACGCCCGCAAGCAGCGCCGGGTCCGCAGACTGGCCGTCGCCTGGATGGCGGAGCGCCGCGGCGTCCGCCCCTACTCCCAGATTCGCTTCGATGCCGTCGGCGTCACTCTCGATCGCGCCGGCCGCCCGGTCGACGTCGAGCACATCGAGGGGGCGTTCTAGCCGGCGAGCCCCATCTGCGTATACGCCACCGACTGGAAGGAGCGGCGGTGCAGGGGCGAGATCCCGTTCAGTTCGATCGCAGCGCGGTGCTCGGGGGTCGAGTAGCCGACGTGCTCGTCAAAGCCCCAGTGCGGATGCTCGGCGGCGGCGCGGTGCATGTAGCGGTCACGGGTCACCTTGGCGATCACCGAAGCGGCGGCGATCGCGGCGCTGGTCGCGTCGCCCCCGACCACCGCCCGGTGCGGGACCGCGCAGCGCGGCAGCGGAAAGCCGTCCGAGAGGCAAGCCGCCTCCGCTGGAGGCGCCAGCCGTTCGAGCGCAACCGAGAGCGCTTCGATGTTGGTCACGTGCAGGCCGCGGCGGTCGATCCCGGCGGCCGAGCGGATCACGACGCTGACCCGGGTCGCCGCCCGCAGCACGCTCGGGAACATCTCCAGCCGCCGCTCCTCGGTCATCTGCTTGGAGTCGTGCAGGCCGCCGAGGGCGCGGCGGTCGGCGGTGGAGAGGCAGCCGTAGTCGATCAGGACCGCGGCGGCGACCAGCGGACCGGCGAGGCAACCGCGTCCGGCCTCATCGGTGCCGGCGACGAAACGGCTCTGCAGCCCGCGGTCGAACGCGAACAGGCGACGGCTGCGGGCCAGCCGGCGGCGGCCGGTGCGCGACTTAGAGGGTGCCGATGCGGTCGGGTGGCCAGTAGGTGGCAAAGGCCTCACCGATGATCCAGCTTCTCGGGACCGGTCCCCAGAATCGGCTGTCGTCGCTGGCTCCACGATTGTCGCCCATCATGAAGTAGTGGTCGGGCGGGATCGTGATCGTCTTTGGCAGATTGCAGGCGGGGGCGCTGCCGCAGGGGATGATGTAGGGCTCGTCCTTCTTCTCGACGCCGTTGACGACCGGGTGGCCGTCCTTGACCGAGAGCGTGTCGCCGGGTTCGGCAACTATCCGCTTGATGAAGTTCTGGTCCGACTCGGCGGCGGTCGGCTGCGGACAGGACTCGCCGACTTCGCTCGGCTGGCGGCCTTTGACCGTGACCCCGCATTCGGTGCCGTTGTCGGCGCCGGCGGGCGGGTGGAAGACGATGATGTCGCCGATCGAGGGATCGTTGAGGTGGTAGATGAAGCGGTTGACCAGGACCCGCTGGCCGACGTCGAGCGTCGGCTCCATCGATTCCGAGGGGATCTGGTAGGGCTTGATGACCCAGGCCTGGATCGCCAGCGCCAGCCCGAGGGCCAGCGCCACGATGACGACCAACTCGACCAGCCCGCCGCCTTTGCCCTTCGGCTTCGGGATCGCCAGTTTCAGGCTGCCGGATCCTCGTCGGAGTCGCCGGCATCGGCCGGCTTCTCGTCCTCGGCATCCTCTGACGCTGCTGAGCTGTCCTCGGTCTCCCCGGCCGCGGGCGCCTCTGCATCCGTGTCCGCCGCTGCCTCAGTCTCCGCCGCCTCGGGCTCGGCGGTCTCATCGGCCTCCACTGCCGTCTCCTGCTCGGCCTCCGGTGCCGCGTCCGCCTGCGCCGTCTCGGTCTCGGTCGGCACGACCTCGTCCTGGGCGACGCCCTCGGCATCGGTTGCGGCGGGAGCGGCCGCCGACGGCGCCGCGACGACGTCGTCGTCGATCCCCCAGCGTCGCTCGGCGACGCGGGCGGCCTTGCCGATCCTGCCGCGCAGGTAGTAGAGCTTGGCCCGGCGCACGTCACCGCGCGCGGCGACCTCGAGTTTCTCGATCTTCGGCGAATGCAGCGGGAAGGTCCGCTCGACGCCGACGCCAAAGGACTGCTTGCGGACCGTGAAGGTCTCGCGCACGCCGGAGCCCTGGCGCCGCAGCACGACGCCCTCGAAGACCTGGGTGCGTTTGCGCGTTCCCTCGATCACCTGGAAGTGAACGCGGACGCGATCGCCGGGGCCGAAGGAGGGCAGGCCCTGCCGCAGCTGGTCACGCTCGATTTTGTCGATTACGGAGCTCATTGGCGAGAAAAAGCCGCCGGACCCGAGTGCGGGAACCGCGCGGCTGGCGGAATGGTAGCTACTCGGCGTCCGACTCGAACTTCTCGCTGCGCAGACGACTCTGCGCCAGGCGCCACCGACGCACTTTCTCATGGTCCCCGGAAAGCAGGATCTCGGGCACCTCCCAGCCTCGGTAGCTGGCCGGGCGGGTGAAATGCGGGTACTCGGGCATCCCCTCCAGGACCTGGCTGAAGGACTCCTCGGCGGCCGAGTCGGCGTGGCCGAGGGCACCAGGCAGCTTGCGCATGAGGACGTCGGCGACGACCATCGCCGGCAGCTCGCCCCCGGCGAGGACGTAGCGGCCGATCGAAAGCTCGTCATCGGCGAGGTGGCGGTGGACGCGGTCGTCGAAGCCCTCGTAACGACCGCAGAGCAGGGCGACGTGCGGCTCGGCGATCAGCTCGTCGGCGATCGCGTCGTCGAGCAGCGGCCCGGTCGGCGACAGCAGCACCGTCCGCGGCCTCTCCCCCTCCCCGTACGCCGCCCTCAGCGCAGCGTCCACCACGTCGACCCTCAGCACCATCCCGGCGCCGCCCCCGTAGGGCGAGTCGTCGACCTGACCGGCTTTCAACGGCGTCGTCGCCCGGTAGTCGATCAGCCGCAGCTCGTTGCCCTCCCGCACGGCGTTCTCCACTGACCGCTGACTCTTGAACCAGTCGAACGCCTCCGGGAACAGCGTGAATATGTCGAGCTTCATCGACTCAGTCGAGGATGTCGACGATGACGCGGCGGTCGATGCGGACCGCCGCGGCCTTGGCAATCGTCCTGATCGCGTTCGCGACCCGTCCGCCTTTGCCGATCACGCGGCCGAGGTCGCCCTCGGCGACGGTCACCTCGTAGACGAGGTCGCCATCCTCTTCCAACTCCTCGACGACGACGGCACCGGGGTCCTCGACCAGAGCCTTGACGAGGAACTCGATCAGCTCGGTCATCGGACCACCCGGCGCGACCTAGCTGCCGGAGGCGGCGATGCCCTTGGTGCGCAGCAGCCCGGCAACCGTCTCCGAGGGCTGGGCGCCGTGCTCGAGCCAGTGGCGCGCGCGCTCCTCGTCGAACTCGATCAGCGACGGGTTGGTCTGCGGGTTGTACTGGCCGATCGTCTCGATCGTCCGACCGTCACGCGGGGAGCGTTTGTCGGCGACGACGATGCGCCAGATCGGGTTCTTCTTGGAACCCACGCGTCTAAGTCTGATTCGGACAGCCATTTGGACGGGGCAGGTTAGCGCCTACGGATCTTCGGGCGCGGTGCCCCACCGGTCATCTGCGCCAGCTGCTGCGCGTCCGGCATCTTGCCGCCGACCATCGAGCGCATCATCTTGCGCATCTGGTCGAACTGCTTGACCAGCTGGTTGACGTGCTGAACCCGCGTTCCAGAGCCGTTGGCGATGCGTTTGCGACGGGAGCCGTTGATCATCCCGGGGTTCGCCCGCTCGGCCGGCGTCATCGAGAGGATGATCGCCTCGAGGCGATCCAGCTCGCCCTCGTCGACGTCGGCGTTCTTCAGCTCCTTCATCGCCCCCATCCCCGGCAGCATCCCGATGATCCCGCTGAGCGGGCCCATCTTCCGCACCTGGCGCATCTGCTGGAGGAAGTCCTCGAGCGTGAACTGGTCCTTCTTCAGTTTGTTCTGGAGGTCGATCGCCTGCTTCTCGTCGACCTGCTGCTCGGCTTTCTCGATCAGGCTGAGGACGTCGCCCATGCCGAGGATGCGCTGGGCCATGCGGTCGGGGTGGAACTTGTCGAAGCTCTCCAGCTTCTCCCCGGTCGAGGCGAAGAGGATCGGCTTCCCGGTGACGGCGTTGACCGAGAGCGCGGCGCCCCCGCGGGCGTCGCCGTCGAGCTTGGTCATCACGACGCCGTCGAACTCGGCCGCCTCGGCGAAGGACTCGGCGACGCCGACGGCGTCCTGGCCGGTCATCGCGTCGACCACGAGGAGGACGTCGTGCGGCTGGGTCTTCTTGCGGATCTGCGCCAGCTCCGTCATCAGGTCCTGGTCGATGTGGAGGCGGCCGGCGGTGTCGACGATGAGGACGTCGCGACGCTCGGTGCGGGCCTGCTGCAGCGCCCATTCGGCGATGTCGACCGGGTCGCGCTCGGTCCCCTGCTGGTAGACGTGGGCTCCGGCGCGCTCGCCGACCGTGACCAGCTGCTCGACGGCGGCGGGCCGATAGACGTCGCAGGCGGCGATCGCGACGTCCTTGCCGTCCTTCTTCAGGAACATCGCCAGCTTGGCGCAGGCGGTGGTCTTGCCCGAGCCCTGCAGGCCGGCCATCAGGATCACGGTCGGGCCACTGTTGGCCATCGCCAGCTCGCTGCCGGTCCCGCCCATCAGCGACGCCAGCTCCTCGTTGACGATCTTGACCACGTGCTGACCGGGATCCAGGCTCTTCAGCACCTCGTCGCCGAGACAGCGCTCCTTGACCGTCTTCGTGAACGATTTGACGACCTTGAAGTTGACGTCGGCCTCGAGCAGGGCGAGGCGGATCTCGCGCATCGCCGCGTCGACGTCGGACTCGCTCAGCTTCCCCCGCGAGCGGACGTCGGAGAGAGTCGCCTGCAGCCGGTCTGAGAGCTGGTCGAACACGGTGGCTCAGCTTAGAGGGCGGGAGAGTTCCCAGGGAGGGCTACCAGCTCCCTCCCACCAGCCCGTCCCGAAGGACGCGCCTACTCGGCCAGCAACGCCGCCGCGTACTCAGCCGGGTCAAACGGCCGTAGATCCTCGAGCGTCTCGCCGACGCCGATCAGTTTCACCGGGATCCCCAGGTCGGAGGCGATCGCCAGGGCGATGCCACCCTTGGCGGTGCCATCGAGCTTGGTCAGGACGACGCCGTCGACCTCGACCGCTTCGGAGAAGACCTTGGCCTGGCGCAACCCGTTCTGGCCGGTGGTGGCGTCGATCGAGATCAGCGTCTCGTGCGGGGCGCCGGGCATCTGCTTGTCGATCACCCGCCGCACCTTGGTCAGCTCCTCCATCAGGTTGTCCTGGGTGTGGAGGCGGCCGGCGGTGTCGACGATGACGACGTCGGCGCCGCGGGCGCGGGCGGCGGCGATCGCGTCGAAGGCGACCGAGCCGGGGTCGGAGCCTTCCTGGCCCCGGACCAGGTCGGCGCCGGCGCGCCGCGCCCACTCGGCCAGCTGCTCGGCGGCGGCGGCGCGGTAGGTGTCGCCGGCCGCGAGCACGACGGAGAGGCCCATCTCCTTGCTCAGGTGCCAGGCGATCTTGCCGATCGTGGTCGTCTTGCCGGTGCCGTTGACGCCGACCATCATCAGCACCGCCGGTTCGGCGCTGAGGTCGATCGGCGCCCGGCCCCCGGCGGCGACCTCGGCGAGGATCTCGATCAGGCGGTCGCGGATCGCGACGCCGTCCGCGGGCACGGTCCCCGCCTCGACCTCGTGCTCGAGCTTCTCGACTACGGCAGCGGTGGTCGGGGCGCCGGCGTCGGCGAGGATCAGCGCCTCCTCCAGCCGCTCCCAGGTCTCGTCGTCGATGCGGTCGAAGAGGCTGGCCGAGATCTCCTCGGTCAGCGCCTGGCGGCTCTTGGAGAGGCTCTCGCGCAGGCGCTTGAAGACGCCGCGGCGCCCGGTCTCGGGCTCAGCCGCCACCGAGTCGTTCGCGCTCGCGCGCGAACCGAGGTCGATCATCTCCTGCCAGCTCGTCGCCATCGGCAGGAGAGGCTACTTGCGCGGCCGCGGCGCGGAGCTCCTCGACCGCCGCCGCGAGGTGCCCGATGATCCGGTCGGCGTCCGGGACCGCCTCCGGATCGGCGAGGAGGCCGAAGCCGACGCCGCCGTTGTAGCTGAGGATGGCGATCGCCAGCGCGTGGTTCTTGGCGAGGAAGCCGATCGGGTAGACGGCGGTCAGCTCGCGGCCGAGCACGTAGAACGGGACCTGCGGGCCGGGGAAGTTGGTCACCAGCAGGTTGAAGAGGCGGGTCGAGAAGTTGATCGCGGCGGTCGGGGCCAGCAGGACCGGCGGCGCGAAGTCCCGGAACCAGTCGTTGAGGCCCCAGATCGCCTCCGCCCCGAGCGGCTGCTTGGAGACCTTGAGCGCGTCCATCGCGGCCGAGACCGCGCGCAGGCGCTCGACCGGGTTGGCGATCCCGACCGGCAACGGGCCCCGCATCGCCGTCAATTTGTTGCCGAGCTCGCCGTGCTCGTTTTCGGTCCTGATCGAGACCGGCACCAGCGCCTTCAGCTCGAGCCCGTCGACGGCGACGTCCTGTTCGACCAACCAGCGGCGGAGGGCGCCGGCGACCACGGCCAGGGTGACGTCGTTGACGGTGCCGCCGAGCGCGTTCTTCACGCGTTTGAACTCGGGCAGGTCGAAGCTCGACCAGCACATGCTGCGCCGCGGGCTGATCGCGGTGTTGAACGGGACCTTCGGCGCCGGCCGAGCCAGGTTCCAGGTCACCTCCCAGAGGCCGGCGAGGCCGTCGGTGGCGCGGCGGCGGGCGCCGGCGGGCTCGCGCAGAGCCCGGCGCAGCCAGCGGCTGAAGCGGCGAAGGGTCGCTCCGATCCCGGAGCCCGCGTGCCCGACCAGGGCGATCCGCGAAGGCGAGCGCGCCGGCGTCCAGGGCGCTTCTTCGCGCGCCGGCTCCGATTTCGGCTCGACGTCGAAGAGCAGCATCCCGATGTCGACCGCGGAGATCCCGTCGGCCATCGCGTGATGGGTCTTGTAGACGATCCCGAAGCGGTCGTCCTCGAAGCCCTCGACCAGGATCAGTTCCCAGAGCGGCTTCGAGCGGTCGAGGGCCGGCGCCAGCAGCTTGCCGACGACGTCTTGGAACTGGGCCTCGGTGCCGGGGCCCGGAAGGGTGATGCGGCGCAGGTGCCGGTGGATGTCGAACTCGGGGTAGTCAACCCAGAACGGCGTGCCGAGACCGAGTGGCGGATAGAGCAGGCGCTGGCGCAGGCGCGGCAGGTGGTGGACCCGGCTGCGGATGTGGACGAGGAAGTCCTCCTCGCTCGGGGCGCTGCCCTCGCACATCAGCAGGGCGCCGATCGCCATGTGCCCGTTTGCTTTCTCGTTGGCCAGAAACGACGTGTCGAACGACGTCAGCCGGTCCATATGGCGTTGTGCCATCTGCTCCTCCCTATCCCAGGGAGAGCGTAGTGCCTACACGGAGGTTCCGAGGGCCGAACCGTGTTGAGAGTTGGCTAAGTCAGGCGACGGCGGAGAGGGTTCCGCTCTCGCCGTCATCCCCGGCATCGGCGCCCTTGTCGGCGGCGATGTCGCGTGGAAGGCGGCGGGAGACGACTTTGGTGATGCCGTCGCCGCCCATCGTCACCCCGTAGAGCACGTCGGCGGCGTCCATCGTCCGTTTCTGGTGGGTGACGATGACGAACTGGGCGCGGTCGGAGAAGCGCCGGATCAGCTGCAGGAAGCGGTCGATGTTGGCGTCGTCGAGGGCGGCCTCGACCTCGTCGAGGATGTAGAAGGGACAGGGCCGGGCGAGGAAGACCGCGAAGACGAAGGCCAGCGCGACCAAGGACTTCTCGCCACCGGACAGCAGCGAGAGCTTGCGGGTCGACTTGCCGGCCGGGGTGACCTCGATCTCGACCCCGAGCTCCTCGCGCGCCTCGTCCTCCTCGGGCTCAGGCTCGGCGTCCGCCTCGTCCGTCGGCGCCTCCTGCTCGCCGCTGGGACGCTCCTCGTCGCGGATCGGTCGCAGGGCGACGCGCCGCAGCACGCCACGGCCACCGGGGAAGAGGTGCTCGACCATCTCCTCGAAGTTCTTGGCGGTGGCGTCGAAGGTCTCCTCGAAGGCACGCTCGATCTCGGCGTCGATCTCGCGGATCAGGGTCTCCAGCTCCCGCATCGCCCGCTCGGTGTCCTCGCGCTGGGCCTGCAGCGCCTCGACGTGCTCGCGGGCCTCGTCGTACTCGCGCTCGGCCAGCGGGTTGACCGGCCCGATCTGGGCGCGGCGGCGCTCGAGACGCTCGAGCCGGCGGTCGATCTCGGCCCGCTCCTCCTCGCCCATCGCCTGCTCGGCCGGCGGCACCTCCTGCCCCAGCTTGGCGGCGATCGCCGCCAGCTCGCGCTCGGCCTCGGCGCGGCGGTCGCCGAGGTGGGCGGCCTCGACCTCGGCCTTGGTCAGCTCGTCGGCGACGGCCTTCATCTCGCTCTGCAGCTCGAACTCCTGCTGCGAGCAGGCGCGCAGCTCGTCGGCGATCTCGTCGCCGTCGTCCTGGCCGCCGACGACCTTGCCCTCGGTGCGCTCGACCCGAGCGCGGATCGCGGCGCCCACCGCCTCGATCGCGGCCAGGGCGGCGCGCGCGTCGTCGAGCAGCGCCTCGCCGTCGGCGACGCGCTTGCGCATCGCCTCGCGGTGGCGCTCGCCGAGCAGGCCCTCGGCGCGGCGGGCGTGGCGCGAGGCGCGCTCGGCCCCGCTGTGGACGTCACCCAGGGCGGCCTCGCGGGCCGACTCGGCGGCACCATCGGAACGGGCTACGGCAAGGCCGGCAACAGCGGAGTCGAGACCGGCGCCGATCTCCCCCAGCTCCTCCTCGAGCTTGCGCGCGCGCTCACCGGGAGCGCTGCCGGAACCGACGTCGAGGGTCAGCGGACCCAGTTCGGAGCGCAGCGACTCCAGCCGCGCGTCCAGCTCGGCGACGCGGCTGGAGAAGCCGGCGGCGCGGACGGCAACTCGCTCCTGCTCGCCGCGCAGCTTGGTGACCAGGCCCCAGGCCTGGGTGCGCTCGCGGTCGCGGGCGGCGAAGCGCTCCTCCGCCTCGCGGCGGCGCTTGCCGACCGCGGCCAGGCGCTCCTCGAGCTTGGTCCGGGTGGCGCGGGCCTTAGCGGCGGCTTTCTCCGCCGCGGCGGCGCGGTCGGCGCCGAAGCGCAGCTCCTCGGAGACGATCTGGCCGCGCAGGCCCAGCTCCTCACGTTCGATCCTGGCGCCGATCTCGGCCGCCTGCGCCTGCCGCTTCAGCGGCCGCAGCCGGGCCCGGGCCTCGCGCTCGACGTCGAGGGCGCGGTCGAGGTTGTCGCGAGCGGCGCGCAGCTTCAGCTCTGCCCGGCGGCGGCGCTTGCGGTGCTTGCCGAGGCCAGCCGCCTCCTCGACCAGGAGCCGGCGCTCGCGCGGCTTCGAGTGGACGATCGTCTCGACCCGGCCCTGCGAGATCACCGAGTGCATCTCGCGGCCGAGGTTGGTGTCGGAGAGCACGTCGGTGACGTCGGCCAGCCGGCAGCGGGCGCCGTTGAGGCGGTAGGCGCCGTCGCCGGAGCGATCGAGGCGGCGCTGCACGGCGACCTCGGAGAACTCGGTGGCGGCGCGGCCGTCGGCGTTGTCGATTACGACCTCGACCTCGGCGGCGCGGCGCTGGCTGACGCCCTTGCCGCCGGCGGAGATCACATCCTGCATCGAGGCGCCGCGGATCGCGCCGGGGCTCTGCTCGCCCAGCGCCCAGAGCACGGCGTCGGTGATGTTCGACTTGCCGGAGCCGTTAGGGCCGACGATCACGCTGACGCCGGGTGAGAACTCGAGGCTCACCCGCTCGGGGAACGACTTGAACCCCTTCATCGAGATCGATTTCAGATACATGGTCTCCTTGGCCCTTCCACCTCAAGGCTCGCGGTTAAGTCGGACGCGAAGCTCGCCACCGATTTACGCTCCGAGCTGCTTTAAAGCCTGCTCGGCGGCGACCTGCTCGGCCGCCTTCTTGCTGCGCCCCGTGCCCACTCCGATCGGCTTCGAGTCGACCACCGCCTCGACCTCGAAGACACGCCGGTGCGGCGGGCCGGTGGCCTCGCTCACCGCGTAGCTTACGCGCGCCCCGCGACGGGCGAGCAGCTCCTGCAGGGCGGACTTGAAGTCGATCCGGGTCTCCGAGGCATGCTCGATCCGGGCTTCGAAGGCGGCGGCTACGGCCGCCGCGGTGCGCTCGAAGCCGAAGGCGAGGTAGCAGGCGCCGATCAGCGCCTCGGTTGCCTCCGGGACGGGACGCTCGCCGTCCAGCAGGACCTCGGCCGGGATCGCCCCCGTCACCTCTGCCGGCTCGTTGGCGAGCAGCATCTGAGGCACCCCGAGCCGGCGGCCGACCTCGGCGCAGGAGACGCCGCTGACCGCCTGGTTGTGGATCTTCGTGAGGCCGCCGGCGGCGATCGCGGCGAAGCGCTCGAAGACGTCGGTGGCGACGGAGAGCCCGAGCACGCTGTCGCCGAGAAAGGCAAGGCGCTCGAAGGAGTCGACCCGGCGCTCGGTCCAGGAGGAGTGGGTCAGGGCCTGCTCGCGCAGCTCGGCGGGAAGCTCGTCGATCAGGGCCGCCAGCTCCGCGACCGCCGGCTCCTCCGGGTTCGCCGCCAACTGCTCAGGCCGGGGCGTGCTCGACCACGAAGCCGACCGCGTCGCCGACCGTCTCGATCCGCGACGCCTGCTCCTCGGAGACGACGACCCCATAGCGGTCCTCGAGCTCCATCACCAGCTCGTAGAGGTCGAGCGAGTCGGCGTCGAGGTCCTCCTTGAAGCGGGTCTCCTCGTCGATTTTCCCGATCTCGACCTCGAGCTCCTCGGATAGGTGCTCGCGGACGAGGGTGAGGACTTCGTCGCGCTTCATCCCACTCTTCCTATCACGCGCCCTCGCCGGCCGCGAGCGCGCCGCGCCCAGCGCCGCCTTCGCGCAACAGCGCGGCGGTGCGGCCGACCGCGTCGACCTCGGCGCAGCGAGCGGCGAGGCGGACCGCGTTGGCGATCCCGTCGGCGCCAGAGCTGCCGTGACCGACGATTGCGATCCCGCGCAGGCCGAGCAGGATCGCGCCGCCGGTCGCATCGGGGTGCAGCTCCTTGCGCAGGCCGCCCAGCGAGGGCTTGAGCAGCAGCCCGCCGACCATCGAGACCGGGTTGGAGCGGGCGGCGTCGCCGACCGCGGCGGCGACCGTCTTCGCCGTGCCCTCCATCAGCTTCAGGGCGACGTTGCCGGTGAAGCCGTCGGTGACGACGACGTCGACCGCGCCCGCCGGCAGGTCGCCTCCCTCGACGTTGCCGGCAAACTCGATCCCGGTGGCGCCGGCGAGGATGCGGTTGGCCTCGACCACCTCCTCGCGCCCCTTGCCGGCCTCCTCGCCGACGGTGAGCAGCCCGACAGTCGGATTCTCGACCTCGAGCACGGCGGCGCTGAAGGCGGCGCCGAGGAAGGCGAACTGGACCAGGTGCTGAGCGCGGACCTCGACGTTGGCGCCGACGTCGAGGAAGAGCACTGACTTGCCGGGGATCGGCACGCGGACCGCCAGGGCAGGCCGCTGCACGCCCTTGAGCCGGCGCAGGCCGAAGGTCGCCGCCGCCATCGTCGCCCCGGTCGAGCCGCAGCTGACCAGCGCGTCGGCGGCGTCGTCGGCGACCTCGCGGGCCGCCAGCACGACCGAGGCCTCCTCCTTGGCGCGGACCGCCGGCACCGGGTCCTCGTCGTTGCCGATCCACTCAGCCGTGGGGATCACCTCGACCCCGTCGACGCCGTCGAGCCCGAGCTCGGCGGGCGGACCGAAGACGCGGACGCCGATCCCGTCGGCGGCGGCCAGCCGCGCGCCCTCGGCCAGGGCCTCGAAGCCCTGCTCAGCGCCGTAGCCGTCGAGGGCGACGGTGACGCCGCCTCCGGGCGCCACGGCTACTCGGAGTCGGAAGCGGTCGCCGGAGCCTCGGCGACTTTGTGCGAGATGACCTCACGCCCGGCGTAGGTGCCGCAGGTGGGACACACCCGGTGCGGAAGCCGCGGGCTGTGGCAGCGCGGGCAGTTGTTCAACCGCGCCTTGCCGGCCTTGTGATTGGCGCGCCGCTTGTCGCGTCGCGCGCTGGAGGTTCTCTTCTTCGGGACGGCCATCGGACGCGGGATGGTAGCGGCCGGGCGGTTGGCGTGGCGAGTGAGGGAACTCAGTACGTCGCGCGGACTACGGCCAGGTCTCCTTGCCGCCAGGTGATCTCGCCCCCACACCAACCCACCAGATCATCGAGCTGGGTGCCGGCGAAGACGTCGCCGATCACCAGCGAACGGGCCTGGCCTTTGACCTGACGACAGAGGTTGCGTTTCTGCTCGTCGTCGAGCTGGTTGACGGAGAGGACGGAAATGACGAGGTCCCAGGGACCGTCGGGGAGCGGGTCCTCCATGCGGGCGAGCTGGACGTCGTCGTAGCTCTTGCGGGCCCGGAAGACCATGTCGGGACTGGCGTCGAGGCCGACGACCCAGGCTTCGGGGTGGGCCTCGATCAGGCGCCGCGTCGTCTCCCCCGTGCCCATCCCGAGCTCCAGGACCCGCTCCGGGCCGAACGGGACCGCCGCCACGGCCTGGTCCTGGAGATCGTCGTAGCCGGGGACCTCGGCACGAATCCGCTCCAGGTAAACCTCGGGTGTCCAGTCGAATTGACCCATCTCGTAACCTCGCTGGGAGGGAGTCATCGTAAGCCCGTACCCCAGCGGAGGTTCGCTCATGTCCCAACTGCGCACGACGATCATCGACCTCTCCCGCCTCGCGCTGGCCTCCGGCGAGGGCAAGCGGATCGAGGTCCCGGTCGAGCTCGACCCCTTCGAGCTCGGCGGCCAGACCTACGTTGCCAACCCGGCGGCGCCGACCGTGCGGCTAGAGATCTCCCGCCCCAGCGGCGGCTTCTCCTTCCGGCTCCAGTTCCCGGTCCATGTCGAAGGCCCCTGCATGCGCTGCCTCGAGGCCGGCACTCTCGACCTCGAGATCGAATCGCGCGAGGTCGACGCGGCCCTGACCGACGACGAGGAGCTGCGCAGCCCCTACGTCTCCGAAGACGAGCTCGACATCGGCCGCTGGGCCCACGACGCCACTCTGCTCGCCCTCCCCGCCCGCTTTCTCTGCCGCCCCGACTGCGCCGGCCTCTGCCCCACCTGCGGCGTCTCCCTCAACGACGCCAACCCCGCCGACCACCAGCACGAGCAGGCGGTCGATTCCCGCTGGGCAGCCCTGGACAACCTGAAGCTGGACTAGCGATGACCGAGAGGGCGCGAGTGCCCCTCTGTGAACACTCAGCGCGAAGCGCGTTCAGAGAGGGGCACTCGCGCCCTCTCCTTTAGGGCTGCTCGAGCTCAGCCGCCGGCTCCTCGTCACGCCCGGCGAGGCGGTCGCGGCCGCGCTGCACGGCGGCGAGGAACTTCTGAAGGTTGACTTCAAGGGTGTTGAGGATCTCGTCGGCGTAGTCCTCGGCGCCGAGGCGGATTTCGCGCTCGCGGGTGCGGGCGTCCTCGACGATCTCGTCGGCGGCGCGCTCGGCCTGCTTGGTGACCTCCTCGTCGGAAATCAGGCGGGCCTGCTGCTCGCGGGCCTCGCGGACGATCCGCTCGGCCTCGCGTTTGGCCTCGGCCAGCATCTCCTGGCGCTCCTTGACGATCCAGCGCGCCTGCTTGATCTCCTCGGGGATCGTCGCGCGCATCTGGTCGAGGAGGTCGTAGATCTCCTCGCGGTCCACACGCACCTGATCCGTCAGCGGGACGGGTCGGGCGTTGTGGACGACGTCGTCCAGCTTGTCTATGAGAACGAGAACGTCCATTTGCAGGTCGTAAGCCTACGTGTATGCGGGGGATTTAGTGAAGATGCCGATATCCAGGGCGTTTTTTGCAAGCCGTCGCCCACGGAGGCGGACGGGACGGGGGAAGCCTACCTGTCGTCCAGGCGGTCGGAGAGCGCGGCCGCGACGGGATCGGGGACGAGGTCGGAGACGTCGCCGCCGAAGGTCGCCATCTCCTTGACCCCGGTCGAGGAGAGGAAGCTGTAATGCGGGGAGGCGATCACATAGATGCTCTCGATGCCGGGGTCGAGCTTGCGGTTCAGCTGGGCCATCTCGAACTCGTACTCGAAGTCGGAGATCGCCCGCAGGCCCTTGACGATCGCCTTGGCGCCGTTGTCACGTGCGAACTCGACCAGCAGGGTGGCGAAGATCTGAACCTCGACGTTGGGCAGGTCAGCGGTCGCCTCAGCGATGAAGGCGAGCCGCTCCTCGGCCGTGAACAGGGTCTTCTGCTTGCGAACCGGGTTGTTGACGACGCCGACGACGACTTTGTCGAAGACGTTCGAGGTGCGGGTGATGATGTCGATGTGGCCGTTGGTGACCGGGTCGTAGCTGCCGGGGCAGACGACGGTGCCGTTCTTGCGCTCGCTCACTGTCCCGGCTCCCCGTATATGGAGACGTCGGCGGCGCCGTAGCGGCGCTGCCGCAGCCGCTCCAGCGAGTCGACCCGCAACGGTCGGCCAGCACCGCTCTCGACGATCGCGCGGCCGCCGGGGGCGAGCAGGCGCTGCAGGTGGGTGTTGAGATCCTCAGCCACGGGGTCGGCGAGTTTATAGGGGGCATCGACGAAGACGAGGTCGAAACGGTCGGCGTCGACTCCGGCTGGCGCCGCCGCCAGCCAGCGCCCGGCATCGGCGCGGACCAGCTCCGCCCGCGCGCCAAGGCCGAGCCGCTCGACGTTGCCGAGGGCGGGCCGGGTATCGCGGTCGACGAGGACGGCGCGGGCGGCGCCGCGCGAGAGCGCCTCGATCGCGAGGGCGCCGGTGCCGCAGTAGAGGTCGAGCACATCGGCCTCGACGACGCGCTCGCCGAGGGCGGAGAAGATCGCCTCGCGGACGCGGTCGGAGGTGGGGCGCACCTTCCAGCCCCGCGGTGCGACCAGGCGCTGTCCCTTCAACTCTCCCGCGATCACCCTCATGTGGCCATTAGAGAGGAATCGGATCGGCGGCGCCGGCGCCGAAGCGGCGGCGGGCGGCATCGAGCAGCGGACCGAGGGCCGGGTCGGCGAGCGAGCCGTGGCGGCCCAGCAGCGCCAGCACCTCTTCGCGGGCCACGATCAGGGTCGCGGAGTCCTCCGGCAGCTCGGCGACGGCGAAGCGCGGCAGGCCGCTCTGGCGGGTGCCGAGAATCTCGCCCTCGCCGCGCAGGCCGAGGTCGACCTCGGCGAGCTTGAAGCCGTCGCGCTCCTTTGCCACCGCCTCCAGCCGGCGCCGCGCCAGCCCGCCCATCTCTTCGGGAAACAACAAGCACTGGGAGGCGTGCTCGCCGCGCCCGACCCGGCCGCGCAGCTGGTGCAGCTGGGAGACGCCGAAGCGCTCGGCCCCCTCGATCACCATCACGGTGGCGTTGGCGACGTCGATCCCGACCTCGATCACGGTGGTCGCCACCAGCACGTCGGTCTCCCCCGCCGCGAACGCCCGCATCGCCTCGGCCTTGGCCGCCGAGGACATCTGCCCGTGCAGGACGCCGATCTCGAAGTCGCGCAGCTCGCCGGCGCGGAGGCGCTCGGCCTCGGCCTCGGCCGCCTTGCCCTGCACTTTCTCGGAGACCTCGACCAGCGGGCAGACGACGAAGGCCTGGCGGCCCTCGCGCAGCCGTTCGCGCAGGAACTCGTAGGCGCCGGCGCGGCGATCCTCCCCGACCAGCCAGGTCTCGACCGGCTTGCGGCCCTTCGGCAGCTGGTGCAGCGCGGTGGTGTCGAGGTCGCCGTAGGCGGTCAGCGAGAGCGTGCGGGGGATCGGCGTCGCGGTCATGTGGAGGACGTGCGGAGCCATCCCCTCCACTCCCTTCGAGTCGAGGGCGCGGCGCTGCGCGACCCCGAAGCGGTGCTGCTCGTCGACCACGCAGAGGCCGAGGCGGGCAAAGCGGACGTCCGGCTCGATCAGCGCGTGGGTGCCGACGATCAGGCCCAGCTCGCCGCTGGCGAGCTGATTCAGGGCGCGGCGGCGGGTCGCGGCCGGGGTCGAGCCGGTCAGCAGGGCGAAGGGGGTCGCCTCGGCGGCGAGCAGGCGGCCCAGGGTCAGCGCGTGCTGCTCGGCGAGGGTCTCGGTCGGTGCCATCAGGACGGCCTGGTAACCGGCTTCGCGGGCGCGCAGCATCGCGTAGAGCGCGACCACGGTCTTGCCGGACCCCACCTCGCCCATCAGCAGCCGCTGCATCGGCTCGCCGGAATCGAGGTCGGCATCGATCTCGTCGAAGGCCTTGAGCTGGTCGCCGGTGGGCTCGAAGGGCAGCGAGTCGACCCAGCGACCGACCGGATCGCCCGCGGTGCCGAGGCGGGGTGCGGGACGGGCGGTCCGGTGGGTCCGCTTGCGGGTCGCCAGGATCGCCTGGTAGAGGAACAGCTCTTCGAAGCCGATCCGCTCCCGGGCCCGCTCGGCTTCCTCCGCGCTCTCCGGGAAGTGCGCCGCCCGGATCGCATCCCCCACTCCTGCCAGGCGCCGTCTTGCCCTCAGCTCCGCCGGCAAGCCCTCGATCGCGTTTGGCGCCCAGCGACAGGCTTGCTCCGCCCAGTCTCGAATTCGCTGTGCCTTCAGGGCCTCGGTAGCTGGATGAACGGGCGTGAGCGCTCCGGGCCGCGGGTCCTGGCGAGGGGAAGGGTCCTGCGGGCGGGCAGGCGTGTCCGTTCTCGGACCCTCCCCCTCGCCACCCCCGGCGGCGACGAGCTCCCATTCATTCACTCCGAAGCCTTTGGCGGTGCGCTTTCCGGTGAGGAGCAGGCGCGCGCCGGGGAGCAGCTTCGACGCGACCCACGGCTGGTTGAACCAGGTGGCGCGGACGTGGCCGCTGTCGTCGCCGACTTTGACGCTCGTGATGGTGACGCGGCCTTTGCGGAACGGCCGTGGCTGGCTGCCGAGGACCTCCACCAGGACGGTGGCGGTCTGGCCGTCTTCGATCGCTCCCAGCGGCTGAACCTGGCGGTCGCGATGGCCGCGGGGGAAGCGAAGAAGGACGTCGCCGACGGTGCGGATGCCGGTTTCGGCCGCAGCCGCGGCGAGCTTGGGACCGACTCCGTCGAGGGCCTCGATCGCAGCGTCGAGCACGCTGGGGCGGGGCCAGTGGACCGGCGCCTGGCGGAGCTGGGCGCGGCTGAGCTCGCGAGTGCCGGCGAAGCCGCGCACTACTGGGCGGCCAGCAGCCACCACCAGCTTGGCTGGCCCCCCTCGTGGGTCTCGATCTCGACCCCGGCGGGGACGTGGGTGTCGATCTCCGAGAGCGGGATCGGCGCGCCGTCGCCGGCGATCACGGTGACGATCTCGGCACCCTCGGCGAGATGCTGGATCGTCTTCGTCAGGGTCGAGCCGGAACCGCCCCAGGCGACGATCTCGCCGGCGGCGAAACCGACCGCGTCGCCCTGCTTGAAACGGCCTTGGACGTCGTCGCGGGCGGCCGGGGCGACGCCGCCGGTGGCGACTCCCGCCAGCGCGGCCTCGAGCCGGTCGGCGTTCTCCGCGGCGCCGGCGTCGGGGTCGAGCTCGACCAGGGCCAGCAGGCTCGCCTGCTGGGAGGTCGCGGCGACCACGCGCGCCGGCTTCTCGGAGAGCTCGCAGGCGCGCTCGGCCGCCATCACCACGTTGGAGGAGCTGGGCAGCACCAGCACCTCCTCCGCGGCGACCCCGTGGATCCCGGCCAGCAGCTCATAGGTGGAGGGATTGAGCGTCTCGCCGCCGGGGACGACGTCGGCGCCGAGCTCGGCGAAGAGGCGCTCGAGGCCGTCGCCGGCAGCCACGGCGACGACGCCGGTGCGACCAGCGGCCAGGCGTGCGTCGCGCTCGGCCATCTGCTTGCGCATGTCGGCGACGTCGAGGTTGGTGACCGCGCCGACGCCCTCGAACAGAGCGACCGCCGCTTCCGGGGCGTCGGTGTGGACGTGGACCTTGAGCGTCGCCTCGTCGCCGACGACGAGGACGGAGTCGCCGAGGCCCTCCAGCCGCGGCAGGAAGTCCCGCGAGGAGAGGCCGCTGCCGGCGACGATGAAGTTGGTGCAGTAGCGGAAGCGGCTGTCCTCGTGGTGGGGCAGGCTGCGGCGCGGAGCCTCCTGGTGCGCGATCTCGGGCAGGTCGTCACCGCCGCGCAGGGCGGCGACGACCCCGGCCAGGATCAGGACCAACCCATGCCCGCCGGCATCGACGACGCCGGATTCGCGCAGCACGTCGAGCTGCTCCGGCGTGCGCGCCACCGCCCGCTCGCCGTCCTCGATCGCCCGCTCTAGGACCTCGGCGAGGACCGCGTCCTGGCGCTCGTCGCTGACGTCGCGCCCAAGCCGCTGCTTGTCGGCTTCCAGATGGGCGAGCTGACGGGTCAGCGAGTGGGCCATCTCGCGGAAGACCGTGAGCATGGTTCCCTCGGCCGGCTCGCGGACAGAGTCGTAGGCGGCGTCGGCGGCGCGGGCGAAGGCGGCAGCGACCAGGACCGGGTCGACCAGCTCCCCGGAGCGACTCGCCAGCTCCTCGGCGGCCCCGCGGACGATCTGGCTGAGGATCACGCCGGAGTTGCCGCGGGCGCCCATCAGCGCCGCCCGAGCCAGGGCCTGGACCAGCTCGGTGCGATCGACCCGGTCGACGTCGAGCTTGTCGAAGCGGTCGAGCTCCTCCATCACGGCGCGCATCGTCATCGCCATGTTGTCGCCGGTGTCGCCGTCGGCGACCGGGAAGACGTTGAGGTCGTTGACCTCCTGGCGTCTGGCCTCGAGCGAGGCGTAGGCGGAGCTGATGACCCGTCGGAACCGGGCAATCGAAGGATCTGGCATCTGGCGGGAATCTAGCCGCCGCCCACGACGACCGCGCCGGCCGGCGTGTGACGATCGCACCACAAGCGATCGAGACCGTTGCTAGCGTGCCCGCGAATGCGCCGCTTTGCCACCTGGACCACCGGCCACCGCAAGACGGTGATCATCGGCTGGATCCTGGCGCTGATCGTGATCGGCTTCATCTCCGGCGCGGCCGGTGCCGACTTCAGCGAAGAATTCAAGCTGCCGGCCTCCGACTCCAAGGAGGCCTTCGACCTGCTCGAAAACAGGTTCCCGGCCCAGTCCGGCGACAGCGCCCAGATCGTCTTCAAGGCCGAGGCCGGCGTCGAAACGCCGGCCGTTAAGAAGGAGATGACGGCGGCCTTCGCGGAAATCGAGAGGTTCCCCCACGTCAGCGAAGTCGCCAGCCCCTACGTGAAGGGCGGTGCCGCCGCGGTCAGCGACGACGGCGAAATCGCCTACGCGACGATCCAGTTCGACGCCGCCGCTGACAAGCTCGACAAAGAGAAGACGCGGGAAATCATCGCGATCGCCCGGAAGCCCGCGGGCGAAGGCCTCCAGGTCGAGCTCGGCGGCAACCTGATCGGCGAAGCCGAACAGGAAGAAGGCGACGCCTCCTTCTTCATCGGCGTGCTGGCGGCGATGATCATCCTGCTGATCACCCTCGGCTCGGTGGTGGCGATGGGCCTGCCAATCATCACGGCGCTGTTCGCGCTCGGCGTCGGGATCGGCCTGGTCACGCTCAGCAGTCACATCTTCGACATGGCCGCCTTCGCGCCGATCCTGGCGGCGATGATCGGGCTCGGCGTCGGTGTCGACTACGCGCTGTTCATCTTCACCCGCTTCCGCAACGGCCTCGACGACGGGCTGCAGCCACGCGAGGCGGCGATCGCCGCCGTCGACACCGCCGGCCGCGCCGTGCTCTTCGCCGGAGTCACGGTGATCATCGCCCTGCTCGGCATGTTCCTGCTCGGCCTCACCTTCCTCTACGGGGTGGCGACGGCGGCAGCCCTGGCGGTGCTGTTCACGATGATCGCGGCGCTGACCCTGTTGCCGGCACTGCTGACGATCGCCGGCCACCGGGTCGACAAGTTCCGCATCCCCGGCCTCGGCAGCCGCCGCACGACCACCGTCGAGAAGACCAAGTGGTACCGCTGGAGCCGGGAGATCCAGCGGCGGCCCTGGCTGGCCGCCACCCTCTCGGGCGGCCTCTTGATCCTCCTCTGCGTCCCCACCCTCTCGCTGCGGCTCGGCACCAACGACGCCGGTACCGAACCGCCGAACAAAACGACTCGGAAGGCCTACGACCTGCTTGCCGAGGGCTTCGGCCCCGGCTTCAACGGGCCCTTCGTGATGGTCGCGGCGCTGCCGTCGAAGGGCGACGACGCGGCGCTGGTACAGCTGAAGGAAGAACTGGATGAAGAAGAAGGCGTCGCCGCGACGACCGATGTCAGCCTCAATCCGGCCAAGAACACCGGCGTCTTCCAGGTCTACCCGACCACCTCGCCCCAGAGCGAGGCGACGACCGAGCTGCTGGATCGCATCCGCGACGACGTGATCCCGCCGATCGAGGCGAAGACCGGTGCCCAGCTGCACGTCGGCGGCATCAACGCGATCTTCGAGGACTTCGGCAACGCGATCGCCGAAAAGCTGCCGCTGTTCATCGGCGTCGTCGTCCTGCTCTCGGCGCTGCTGCTGATGGCCGTCTTCCGCTCGGTGCTGGTGCCGCTGAAGGCGGTGGCGATGAACCTGCTCTCGATCGGCGCCGCCTTCGGTCTGATCGTCGCCGTCTTCCAGTGGGGTTGGGGCGCGAGCCTGATCGGGGTCGACAACACCGGGCCGATCATCTCCTTCTTCCCGATCTTTCTCTTCGCGATCGTCTTCGGCCTCTCGATGGATTACGAGGTGTTCCTGATGTCGCGGATTCACGAGGAGTGGGAGCACAGCCACGACGCCACCCGCTCGGTCACCCGCGGCCTCGCCCTCACCGGCCGCGTGATCACCGCCGCCGCGGCGATCATGGTCACCGTCTTCGCCTCCTTCATGCTCGGCGACGAACGGGTGATCAAACTATTCGGCCTCGGCCTCGCCTCCGCTGTCTTCATCGACGCCGTGATCATCCGCTCGGTCCTGGTTCCCGCGGTGATGCAGCTGCTCGGTCGCCGCGCCTGGTGGCTGCCCGGCTGGCTCGACCGCATCCTCCCCAAGCTCCACGTCGAGCCCGCCGAGGGCGATCCGTCGCCGACCGGCGAGCATCCGGTCGTGCAGCCGGGCGAGTAGCGCCGCCGTTCATCGACTCAGCGGGGCAAGGGCAGCCTGGTTAGGAGCGAGTCGATCTGATCCCGCAGCTCCCGCGAGGGGCGCCCGCCGGTGTAGACCAGGGCGTCGAAGGCGCGGCCACGGTCGCTGAAGGGGATCGTCGCCCGGTAGATCGGCCCGCCGCGAACGCCCTCCAGCCCGCTGCGGAGACCTTCCAGGCGGATCGCGGGTCGGACCCTGAAAGTCCGGGTGAGATGGCGGCGCATCTTCTTCGTCACCACGTACTCCTGGATCGAGACCAGCGCGTCGCCGGGCCGCATGCGGCGGATCGAGGCGATCGGCTCGCGACCGCAGTTGCCGCCCCCGCCCGCCGTCATCCGGAAGGTGCCGACCGAGATCCGCTCGCGCGGCATCAACAGCGGCACCAGCCGCACCGGGGAGCGCTGCCAGCCGACCGGCAGCGCGGACGCCGAGGCATGAGCCGTGGATTTGACACCGGCTCGGCGCTCAAAGGGCGCGCCGAGGGCGCCGGCGAGCCCGAGCCAAACCGCCAGCACGACGGCAACCGCCGCAACCACGACTGCCGGCCGCGACTTCATCCCCACCCCGGGCTGAGGAAGACGCGAGGCAGGGCGCCGGTCACGGTGGTCTCGTCGGGATAGGAGATCTCCAGCCGCACGGGAAGGTAGACGGCGGGGCTCCCGGCCCAGGTGACCGCGTTCCTGCCATTCGCTGGGATCTGGAAGGGGCTGCCAGGCCGCCCGAGGCCGACGCGATTGAGGTAGCCGACCCAGTCGCGGCCGGCCTCGCCGCTGTGCAAGCCCGGGGTGCGCAATGCAAACCTCCTGCCCCCCACCCTGGCGGTCACCGCTCTCGCGTCGCGCCGCAGGACCACGTCGATCCCGACGCTGTCGCAGCGCGTCGAGCCAGACTGGTGACAGGTCACCCCCAGGTAGGGCCCATAGGTAATGCCGAGACGCCGGGTGGCGATCCCGAGCCGGCTGAGGGGATAGTCACCGCCGAGGGCTTCGGAGGCCGTAACCAGCTCGGGCACGTACTTGGCGCCGCCGCATTCGGCGCCGATCGGCGCGGCGAGAGCGTTGAGCGCCTGCGCGGCGAACTGCTGGCCGTCCGGCCGGCGGTAGACCGCCACGAGGCGATCGAGCTGCTCCCGGGTGAGTGCCCGCCTCACCCCCAGACGTATGCAGAGGCCGTAGCGAAGCGGGCCGGCATGGGTGCCCGCGCGAAAGTCCCTGGCCAGGCCGAGGATGACCTTGTCCCGCATCATCTCGTAGTCGGTCCACGATTCCCGCATCAGGCCGTGATCGGTGCGCACGCTCGAGGCCTGCGCGGGCCCCCGCGCCGCCGTCCGCTCGGAGTCGCCGGAGCCGCACCCGACCGCCGTCGAGACGGCGAGCAGAGACAGGGATGCGATCAGATAGCGCTTCATGTCCTCTATACGGCCCTGGCATCGCCACAGGTCCCGGTCCGCTCAGCGGCCCGCCGGACAGCACCAGCCGACCGCCCTGGGAAAGGCGACCGGCGAGGTGGCTCCGGGGTCGAACTGAGCCGAGATATCGGAGATCGCGACGACCCGGCCTGGGTGCGCCGGGTTGAGGAAGAGCCACTGGTCGGCGCTCCGCCAGGCGAGCAGAAGCCAGCGGCCGTCAGGCGAATAGGCGACCTCGCCGAGACGCCCGAGGCCGGAGAAGAGCCGGCGCGGGGGCTCGCCAGGGCCGAGCCTGAGAAGCTCGCTGCGGCCGGCGGCCTGGGTCGTCAGCACGGCTGCCACGTCGCGGCCCGACGGCGACAGGGCCGCCGTCTCGAAGCCGGCGCCACGCGGTGCCTGCCGCTGCCAGACAAGCGCCCCCGCGCGGTCCCTCAGCTGCAGCTCTCTCGCCGCGACCACGAGCAGCCGAGCGCCGTCGCGCGACCATTCCAGGCGCCTCGTTCCCGGCGGGGCGGGCGCGGTCGAAAGCTCGCCGCCGGTGTCGACCGAGAGGGTGCGGATCGAGCCCGCGGAATCGACGAAGCTCAGCGCCCGTCCCGTCCCATGGGCCCAGGCGGGGCCGACCGGCGAGACGGCGGCGGCGAGAGCGCGATCGCCGCTGCCGTCGGCGGCGACCACCCGCAGCTGACTGCCGCTGAGATAGGCGATGCGGAAGCCGTCCGGCGACCAGGCGGGGTCCTCCACCCTCCCCGCTCGGGCGATCGTCCAGCGCACCTCCCCCTCGGGATCGATCGCCGCGAGCTGATGGCGCTCGGTCGCGGCCACATAGAGCCCGTGCGGCGACCAGGTCGACTCGTCGTAGGAGCCGAGCAGGCGCTTGGAACCGTCCGCGCGGACGATCCAGGGGCCCTGCGAGGAATCGACGAGCAGGCGCCCGGCGGTCGGAAGCGAGGCCAGCGCCGGCCGTGCCGGATGGTGCCCGTCGTCGACGGCGTCGCGGACCAGGTGCCTCACCGCCGCGCCCGCCGGGCTGACCAGGGCGGCGATCAGGCCGACGGCGACCGCCACCCGCAACCCGCGCCTGCCAAATCCGGGCCGTTTCACGACCGGCTCGCCGGCGGCCGTGGTGGCGGCGCGGACGATCCTCAGCGCTCGCTCTTCCGCGCCCCGGCGGTCGGGGGCCTCCACCTCCCGCAGCGCCTGGCGCAGGCGCTCCTCGTTCATCCTCGCTCCCTCTCGAAGGAGCCCGAGAGGCGGTCGAGGCCGCGGCGCAGCCGTGAGTTGATCGTCCCCCGGGGCAGATCGAGCATGCGGGCGATCTCGCCCGGCGTGTAATCGAGGAGATAGCGCAGGACGACGACCGCCCGCTGCTCGGCGGGCAGATCTCCCAGCGCCGCCTCGACCTCGGCGCCGCTCCCCAGGGCCTCGTCGGGCGGGGGCTCAGAGCCGATCGCGTCGAGCAGCGCCGGGCCGGCGGCGACCTCGCGGCGCACCGCCCGGGCCCGGCTCCAGTCGATCGCCCTGTTGACCGCGATCCGGTGCAGCCAGGGGGCGAAGGGACGGCGCCGGTCGAAGCGACCGAGCGCGCTCAGCGCCGAGAGGAACGCCTCTTGGGCGACGTCCTCCGCGGCGGCCGCGTCACGCACGATCAGATAGGCCGCGCGGTGAGTGTCCGACCAGTGCCGCTTGAAGAGCTCCTCGACAGCGAGCTGGGAGCCGTCCTGCGCAGCCTTGACCAGCACCCGCTCGGAGGCGCCCTCCATGCTCGCTTCCTCGAAATCGGTCAGAGACCACATCCTGTACTACGGATGCGGGAGGGCGAGAGGTCCCGGGACTTCTAAGCGGCCTTGGTGACCTTGTTGGACTTCAAGCAGCGCGTGCAGACGTAGGTCCGCAGCGGGCGGCCGTTCTCCTGGATCCGGACCTTCTGCAGGTTCGGATCGAAACGGCGCTTGGTGGCGACCATCGAGTGGCTTCGGGACTGGCCGAACGCCGGTCCCTTGCCGCAGCTGTGACATACCTTGGCCATCGGGCGCTGGATGCTACCCAGTCAGGAGAGTTGGCGCTTCAACAGGGCCATGCGGGCCACGGTGAGGGCGGCGTTGCGGCCCTGGTCGCGCTTGCCGCCGCCGGCCCGGGCCAGGGCCTGCTCCATGTTGTCGCAGGTGATCACGCCGAAGGCGCAGGGAACGCCGGTCTCCAGCTGCACGTCCTGGATCCCGCGTGCCGCCTCCGCGCAGACGAAGTCGTAGTGGTCGGTCTCGCCGCGGATGACGACGCCGAGGCAGGCGACGCCGGCGTAGCCCCGTTCGGCGAAGACCTTGGCGGTGAAGGGAAGCTCGTAGGCGCCGGGGACCGAGACCTCGGTCACCGAGGCGGCCGGGACTCCGGCGATCTCGAAGCCTTCGCGGGCCCCGCTGAGCAACCGCTGGGCGAGGTCCTCGTAGAAGCGGCCGACGCAGACGCCGAAGTGCAGCGGCCGCAGCGTCTCGCGCTCGTCCTCGCCGAACCGCTCGAGGAAGGCGCCCGCCTCAGCCATCCTCGGCCTTCGCGTCGCGTTCCTCCTCGTCGCGGATCATCTCCTCGTCGAGAGCGAGGCCCTGATGGTGCAGCGAGTGGCCCATCTTGTCGCGCTTGGCGCGCAGGTAGGCCTCGTTGTGGACGTTGGGGTCGGACTCGATCGGGACCTGCTCGGAGACCGAGAGGCCGTAGCCCTCGAGGCCGACGATCTTTTTCGGGTTGTTGGTGAGGATGCGGATGCTGGTGAGGCCGAGGTCGCCGAGGATCTGGGCGCCGATGCCGTAATCGCGCAGGTCCGCCGGCAGGCCGAGCTTGAGGTTGGCTTCGACCGTGTCCGCCCCCTCCTCCTGCAGCTTGTAGGCGCGCAGCTTGTTCAGCAGGCCGATCCCGCGACCCTCCTGCGAGAGGTAGAGGAGGACGCCCTGGCCCTCCTCCTCGATCATCGCCAGCGCCGCCGCCAGCTGCTCGCCGCAGTCGCAGCGCATGCTGTGGAAGACGTCGCCGGTGAGGCACTCGCTGTGGACGCGGACCAGCACGTCCTCGACCCCGTCGACGTCGCCCTTGACCATCGCCACGTGGTGTTTGTCGTCGACCAGCGAGCGGTAGCCGACCGCGGTGAAGTCGCCGAAGGAGGTCGGCAGGGCGGTGGCGACGACGCGCTCGACCAGCTTCTCGGTGCGGCGGCGGTAGGCGATCAGCTCGGCGACGGTGATCATCTTCAGGCCGTGCTTCGCACAGTAGGGGATCAGGTCGGGGACGCGGGCCATGGTGCCGTCGTCGTTCATCACCTCGCAGATGACGCCGGCCGGGGTGAGGCCGGCGAGGCGGGCGAGGTCGACGCTGGCCTCGGTGTGGCCGGTGCGCTCGAGGACGCCGCCCTCTTTGGCCCGCAGCGGGAACATGTGGCCGGGGACGACGATGTCGCGCGGGCCGGAGTTGGGGTCGATAGCCACCTGGATCGTGTGCGCGCGGTCGTGGGCGGAGATCCCGGTGCTGACCCCGCCGGCGGCCTCGATCGTGACCGTGAAGGCGGTCTGCAGCGGCGCCTCGTTCTTGGCCGCCATTAGTTTCAGCCCGAGCTGTTCGCAGCGCTCGGCGGTGAGGGCGAGGCAGACTAGGCCGCGGGCCTCCTTGGCCATGAAGTTGACCGCCTCGGGGGTGGCGAACTGCGCCGCCATCACCAGGTCGCCCTCGTTCTCGCGGTCTTCGCCGTCGCAGACGACGACCATGCGGCCGCGGCGGATCTCCTCGATCGCCTCCTCGATCGTCGAGAAGGCGTTCTCACCCGCCTCGTTCTTCAGCTCTTTTTCCTCGACCTCCGTCTTATGGCTCACGCTCGCTCCTTTCCAGCGAATGGTGCCAGCAACCGCTCCACGTACTTCGCCACGATGTCGCACTCGACGTTCAGTTTGCTTCCAGGCGTCAGATCGCCCAGGTTCGTGCGCTCCAGGGTCTCGGGGATCAGCGAGACCTCCACCCACTCCCCGCCCAACTCGGCGATGGTGAGGCTGACGCCGCCCAGGGTGATCGAGCCCTTGTCGACGGCGTAGCGCAGGAGATCCGGGGCGAGGGCGACGCGGACGCGGCGGGCGAAGCCGTCGCCGGAGACCGCGACCACCTCGCCGACGCCGTCGGCGTGTCCCTGGACGATGTGGCCGCCGAGGCGATCGGAGGTCCGCATCGCCAGCTCGAGGTTGACGCGGGCGCCGGCCTCGACGGCGCCGAGCGCGGTCACCTCCAGGGTCTGGTTCATCGCCTCGGTCTCGAAGCCGGCCGCGTCGGCGGCGGTCGCCGTGAGGCAGACGCCGTTGACGGCGACGGAGTCGCCGAGGGCGACGTCGGGGCCGAGCGAGGTCGCGATGCGCAGGCGAGCCCCGTCGCCGCCGGCGTCGACCGACTCGACCGTGCCTATGTCCTGGATCAGTCCGGTGAACATCACCACTCCTTGAAGCGGGCCTTGATCAGGACATCCTCGCCGACCGGCTCCGTTGACGAGGTGAGCGCCGACAGACGCGCAGGACCATTCCCCGGTCGAGGAGCCGTCTCTGCGGAACCGAGAAGCACCGGGGCGACGAAGGTGCGGGATTCGTCGAGCTGATCGGCGGCTTGGAAGGCCGAGGCGAGGGTGCGGCCTCCCTCGAGGAAGAGGCTGGTGATGCTTCGGCGGCCGAGGTCGGTGAGCGCGGAGGCGATGCGGTCGGCCGCGGTGGCACCGGCGGCGACAAGGAGCTCGGCCCCCGCGCTTTCGAGCGCGTTCGTGCGCGCGGGGTCGGCGTCGGGAGCGACGACGACGAGGACCGGGGACTGGTCGAGGGTGGTGAGGAGCTGGGAGTCGAGGGGGAGGCGCGCCTGGGAGTCGAAGACGATTCGGAGCGGCTGCCGCGGGGCCGCGGCGGTCTCGGCGCCCACCGGGCGGGCGGTAAGCAGGGGGTCGTCGGCGAGCACAGTGCCGATGCCGGCGGCGACCGCGTCGAATTCGGCGCGCCACTGGTGGACCAGGGCGCGGCTCTCCTCGCTGGAGATCCAGGGCGAGTCGCCGGGGCCGGTCGTCGTCCGCCCGTCGAGCGAGATCGCCAGCTTCAGGGTCACCAGCGGCAGCCCGGTGCGGGCGTGCTTGCGGAAGGGCTGGTTGAGCAGCCGCGCAGCGGCAGCCTCGGCGCCAGTGGCGAAGGCGACCTCCACCCCACCGTCGCGCAGGATCCCGGGTCCGCGCCCGGATGCCTTCTCGCTCGGATCGTCGGAGGCGATCACGACCCTGGCGATCCCGGCCTCCAAAACGGCCTCCACACAGGGCGGCTGGCGCCCCTGGTGCGCACAGGGCTCCAGCGTTACGTAGATCGTCGCCCCCGCCGGATCCTCGCCCCGGCTCTGGCAATCGGCCAGGGCCGCGCGCTCACCGTGCAGCCCACCGAGCTCGGCATGGAACCCCTCCCCGATCACGAGCTCATCACGCACCACGACCGCGCCCACCAGCGGATTCGGGCTAACTCGCCCACGTCCGCATTCCGCCAGCTCTAGCGCCCTGCGCAGATGGCCTTGATCCGTGGCTGTGACCTGGCTGTTCATCGCACTGATTGACTGGTCAGTCAATCAACTCTACCGCGCCTGTTGGGCCGAGTTCACACGCTCCTCGCGCGGGTGGCTCCAGGAAAGAGGCCGAGAACGGACATACTTGCCCGCCGCGGGCCTCTCCCCTTGAGACAGGACCCGCGCGCCGCGAGCGCGAATACCCTGATCAACCGTCCCCATGAAGCTGATCATCCAAATTCCCTGCCTCAACGAGGAGGCAACTCTGCCGGCGACGATCGCGGACCTGCCCCGCCAGCTCGACGGCATCGACACGATCGAGCTGCTCGTGATCGACGACGGCTCCACCGACCGCACCGTCGAGGTCGCCCGCGCCGCCGGGGTCGAGCACATCGTCCGCCTGACCAACAACAAGGGACTCGCCGCCGGCTTCCAGGCGGGGCTGGACGCCTGCCTGAAGCTGGGAGCCGACATCGTCGTCAACACCGACGCCGACAACCAGTACCGGGGCGCCGACGTGGCGAAGCTGGTGGCGCCGATCCTGGCGGGCGACGCCGACATGGTCGTCGGCGACCGCCAGGTCACTCAGATCGACCACTTCTCCGGCTCCAAAAAAGGGCTGCAGCGGCTCGGCAGCTGGGTGGTGCGTCGGCTCTCCGGCACCGAGATCACGGACACCACCTCCGGCTTCCGCGCCTACAACCGCGAGGCCGCCCTGCAGCTCTCGGTCGTCGACAACTTCACCTACACCCTGGAGAGCCTGATCCAGGCCGGGAAGATGCTGGTCGCCGTCGACCAGGTCGAGATCGGGACCAACCCGCAGACCCGCGAGTCGCGGCTGTTCGACTCGACCGGCGCCTACGTCCGCCGCAACGGTCCGGCGATCCTGCGGATCTACGCCCGCTACGAGCCGCTGCGCGCCTTCGCCACCGCCGGCGCCGTCGTCCTCCTGCTCGCCCTGCTGGCCTGGCTGCCGTTCCTGATCGACTGGATCTTCAACGGCGACAGCACCGGCCACGTGCAGTCGCTGATCCTCGGCGCCGTCCTCTTCATCGCCGCCGTGCAGCTGTTCGCGCTTGGCGTCATCGGCGATCTGCTGGCCGGACAGCGGGTGATGACGCAGCGGGTCTTCGAGCGGGTGCGGCGGGTCGAGCTGGCGCTCGGGGTCGAGCCCTCCCATTACGAGCGCGGCGCCGAGCCAAGGCCATGAGCACGGCAGCGGGCGACGAGACAACGCCGAACGCCGCGGCGGCGGAGAGCGGCGCCGACTACGGCAAGACCGCCAGCTTCCTCGCGGTCGGGGTCGGGCTCACCGGGCTGATCACCTACGCCTACTTCCTGATCGCCTCGCACGTGCTGTCCAAGCCCGACTACGGGCAGATCACGGTGCTCTGGTCGGCGGTCTTCATCACGATCTCGACCCTCTACCGGCCGATCGAACAGCTGCTCTCGCGCCACATCTCCGAGCGCATGGTCAAGGGCGAACCGATCGGCCAGCCGATGCGGGTCGCCTCGACGATCCAGCTCGGGCTCTCGCTCTTCTTCGCCGTCGTCGCCCTGGCCCTGCGCGGGCCGATCCAGAACAGCCTGCTGGAGGGCAACGAAACGCTCTACTGGGTCTTCTTCTCCTCGGTCCTCTTCTACGCGGCCAGCTACTTCGCCCGCGGCTTCCTCGCCGGCCAGCAGCGCTTCGGCCTGTTCGTGGCGCTGATCCTCTCCGAATCCTGCTTCCGCACGATCTTCGCGGTGCTGGTCGCGGTCAGCATCCTCAGCGGCCAGTCGGCGGTGGCGATCGGCATCACCGCCGCCCCGGCGCTGAGTCTGTTGGTGGTCCCGTTTGCCTTTGCGCGACGGGCAAGGCAAGAGGCGCCGGGGGAGAATTCCTCATCCGTCTCCGATCGCAATCTGACTCTTTCGGAGTCGGATGAGGAATTCTCCTTTAGGGAGGGTGGTGGCTTCGCGGCGGCGGTGTTGGTGATCATGTTCAGCGAACAGGCCTTCCTCAATGCCGGGCCGCTGATCACCCGCGGCCTCCAGGGCGCCGCCGCGGCCGGCTTCATCTTCAACGTGCTGATGCTGGCCCGGGCGCCGCTGCAGCTGTTCCAGTCGGTCTCGACCAGCATCCTTCCCCACCTGACCAAACTGCACGCCGCCAAGAGCGAGGACAGCCGTCGGGAATTCGCCAAGACCGTGCGGGTGGTGCTGCTGGGGATCGCCGCCTTCACGGCGCTGGTCGTGGCCGTGGTCCTGATCGCCGGGCCGCAGGCGATGCAGATCGCCTTCAGCAAGAAGTTCACCTACGACCGTTCCGGGCTGCTGCTGGTCGCGGTCGGGATGGGGCTCTACCTCTGCTCGGTCACGGTCAACCAGGCCTGTATCGCCCAGGGCCAGGTGCGGCGGGCGGCGGTCCGCTGGATCACCTGCGCCGCTCTCTTCATCGCCTGGAACTTCGTGCCGCTGGTCAGCGACGAGTTCCGCCGGGTCGAGATCGGCTTCCTGCTCGCCGCCGGCGTCCTCTTCGCGCTCCTCTACCACGTCTACCACCGCCCGCACGAGCGGGCCGAGGACGTGCCGCTGCCGGGCTCGGCCGAGGAGCTGGAGGCGCAGCTGGAGATGATCGACGGCAACACCTGATTTAGCGGCGCCGCTATAGACGAAGCCCCTACCGCTCGGTTGACTAGGGTCCGTCGATGGGAGAGCACGACGCCCAACTGATCCTGATCGCCGGCCTGCTGCTGGGCGCGGGCATCCTCGGAGCGCTGCTCGCCGACCGGGTGCGGGTGCCGGGGCTGCTGCTGTTCCTCGGCCTCGGGATGCTGGCCGGCTCCCAGGGGGTCGGCGGGATCGACTTCACCAACACCGAGCTGGCCCGGACCCTGGGCACGATCGCGCTGATCCTGATCCTCTTCGAGGGCGGGCTGACCGCGGGCTGGGCGGAGATCCGGCCGGTCCTGGGGACCGCCGCCTCGCTGGCGACGCTGGGCACGGCCCTGACCGCGGTCATCGCCGGGCTGGCGGCGAAGCTGATCTTCGACCTCAGCACGCTCGAAGGGATGCTGATCGGGGCCGCGATCGCCGCCACCGACTCGGCCGCGATCTTCGCCGTGCTGCGCCGTTCCACCCTGGAGAAGAGGCTCGCGCGCTCGCTCGAGGGCGAGTCGGGGATGAACGACCCGGTGGCGCTGCTGCTGGTGATCGGATTCATCGAATGGATCCAGCAGCCGGGCTACGGGCTGGCCGACATGGCCGGGCTGCTGGCGCTGAAACTGGGGATCGGGATCGTCGTCGGGGCGGCGATCGGAAAGCTCGCCGTCGCCGCTCTCGACAAGGCGCGGCTGCCGACCGACGGGATCTACCCGGTGGCGACGATCGCGATCGCCGCCCTCGCCTACGGCCTGGCCGAGGTCGCCCACGGCTCCGGCCTGCTGGCCGTCTACCTGGCGGCGCTGGCGCTCGGCGCGGCCCGCATACCCGCCCGGCGCACGATCGTCGCCTTCCACGAGGGGCTCGGCTGGGTCGCCCAGATCGCCCTCTTCATCCTCCTCGGCCTGCTCGTCTTCCCCAGCCGCCTCGACGACGTGGCCCTGAAGGGGCTGGAGCTGTCGGCGGTGCTGATCCTCGTCGCCAGGCCGATCGCGACCTTCGTCGCTACGACCTTCGCGCCGCTCAACGTGCGCGAGAGGGTGATGCTCGGCTGGGCCGGACTGCGCGGGGCGACGCCGATCTGGCTCGCCACCTTCCCCGTCGTCGCCGGCATCGCCGGTGGCGAGCAGGAGTTCGCGATCGTCTTCTTCGTCGTCGTCACCTCGACCCTGGTCCAGGGCGCCAGCTTCGAGCCGCTGGCCACCCGGCTCGGGCTGACCACCGACGAGCCGGCGCTGCCCCGGCGCCTGCTCGAGTCGGGGCGGATCCGGCGCATGGGCGGCGACGTGATCGCCTACCGGCTGCCGCCTGGCGCGGCCGCGGCCGGGCACCCGGTGCGCGACCTGGAGCTGCCGCGCGAGGCGCTCGTCAACGTGATCGTCCGCGACGGGCACGCGATCCCGCCCCGCGGCTCGACCGAGCTGCAGGAGGGGGACGAGCTCCACATCCTGGTCCGCAGCGAGCTGCGCGAGGAGGTCGAGGGGCTGACCGCGCAGTGGGCCAAGGGCCCGGTCGGGAAACAGCGGCCGCCCGCGCTGCCCCGGCGCGGCGCCTCGCAGGTGTTCTCGGTGCGGCCGCTGCGCGCCGACGACGACCGCGAGCTGAGCCAGGTAGACGGGGTTCCGGTGCTGGCGGTGATGCGCAGCCGCGGCGACGGCAGCGGCGCGATGCTGGCGCTGGCCGACGGGCGCTACGCGGTGACTGGCGAGACCGTGGTCGCGATCGGCGGCCGCCGGGCCCTGGCCGACTGGTGCGAGCGCCGGGCCGAGCGGGCGGGCGTAGACTCCGTGGAGCGCGCCTGGTGGCAGGAGGTCACCGGTGCCCTGATAGCCCGCGGACGGGAGATGTGAGCCAGCGGAGCTAGATCGCGCCGGCGGCGGCAGCGACCGCCGTGTAGGCCGCAGCGGGATCGTCAGAGCCGAAGACGGCCGACCCGGCGACGAAGAGCGAGGCGCCGGCGGCGGCGATCGGGCCGGCGGTGCGGGTATCGATGCCGCCGTCGACCTCGATCCGGGCCGCGCCGACCAGCGGTCGCAGGCGCTCGACCTTGTCCGGCGAGGCCTCGATGAAGCTCTGTCCTCCCCAGCCCGGGTTGACGGTCATGCAGAGGACGAGGTCGGCGTGGCCGCGCAGCTCGGCGACGGCCTCGACCGGGGTGCCGGGGTTGAGGGCGACGCCGGCGAGGCAGCCGAGCTCGCGGATCGCGTGCAGGGTGCGGTTGGCGTGCGGGGTCGCCTCCTCGTGGAAGGTGATCGAGTCGGCGCCGGCCTTGGCGAAGTCCTCGATCTGGCGCTCCGGCGAGGCGATCATCAGGTGCACGTCGACAGCGCCGCCGGCGGCGTGGACCTGGTCGGCGATGCCGCTCAGCACCAACGGCCCGATCGTGATCGGCGGCACGAACTGACCGTCCATGACGTCGAAGTGGATCACCCGCGCTCCGGCGTCCATCACCGCCTCGACCTGCGCCCCCAGCCGGGCGAAATCGGCCGACAGGATCGACGGGGCGACCCGAGGCGCCCCCAGCAGCTCGCTCATCCGCTCGCTCATCCGCTCGCCACCCTACTGAGGGCCTGCGGACGCGCTCACGCGGCCTGGAGCATCGACGAGCCGCAGGACTGGCACTGCATGTCCTCGGTGTGGCTCATGCGGGCGATCGTTTGGTGTTCGCCGCAGTTGGGGCACTGGGAGACCAGTTCGAAGCGGCTGAGGCAGTTGACGCAGCGCAGCCGTCCGGGCAGCTGGGTTGGGCGCAGCCAAGGCTCACCGCAGTTCGGGCAGGGTGCCCGACCGAGGGTGGTTCCCTTCGCGGTGCCGACGTCTCCGGAGTCGCTCATCGCCTAATCATGGCGCTTCAGGCGCGCGATGAAGAATCCGGTGGTGCGATCGCGGTCGGGCCGCAGCTGCAGGCACCGGGGCTCGACCGCGGAGGCGAGGCCCGGAGCGCGGGCTCCGAGGTCCTCCAGCTCGAGCGCCGGCACCTCTCCCGCGGCGCTCGCGGCGAGCAGCGCCGCGACGCGGTCCTCGTTCTCGCGACGGGAGATCGTGCAGGTGGCGTAGACCAGGGCGCCGCCGGGGCGCAGGACCCTGGCCGCGGCGAGCAGTGCCCGCGACTGGATCTCGACCAGGCGGGCGATCGACTTCGGCGATTTGCGCCAGCGCGCGTCCGGGCGCGAGGCGAGCGCCCCCAGATCCGAGCAGGGAGCGTCGAGCAGGACCCGGTCGAACTCGGCCGGCAGCTCGATCGTGGTGGCGTCGGTCTCGAACACGGTGACGCTGCGCAGGCCCAGGCGCCGGGCCTGCGCAGCGACTTCCTCGGCCCGGTCCGGGTCGAGCTCGACCGAGATCACCTCGCCGCGACCGCCCATCCGGGCCGCGATCTGGCCGGTCTTGATGCCGGGGCCGGCGCAGAGGTCGAGCAGGTGCTCGCCCTGCCGCGGATCGAGCGCCTCGACCACGGCGGCGGAGCCGCGGCTCTGGGGAGTGAGCTCGCCGGCCTCGACCATGGCGGGAACCCCCTCCCCGGTTCGTCCCTCGATGACGACCGTCTCCGGGGCCGCCAGGGGCCAGGCGTCTCGCGGCAGGCTGGCCTCGACTCCCACTTCGGTCAGCTTTGCCAGCAGTGCCTCGCGGGCAGGGTCAGCCGCCGCGACTGTCGCGCTCATCCGCATCGCGACCTCGGCGGGCCGGTTGCAGGCCGCCAGCAGCGAGCGCGCCGTCTCCCCTCCCAGCTCCTCCCACCACATCCGCGCCAGCCAGAGCGGCGCCGAGTGGGCGACCGCCGCGGCCTCCGGGGTCGAGTCGTCCTCCAGCAGCGCCGCGGTCAGCTGGGCGCGCTCGCGCGCGGCCCGGCGCAGGACCGCGTTGACGAGGCCGGAGGCGTGGGCGGCGCCGGCGCCCTTGACCAGCTCCACCGCCTGGTCGACGGCGGCGTGGTCGGGAGTGCCGTCGGCGAAGAGCAGCTCGTAGAGCCCGAGGCGCAGCGCGGCGAGCACCGGCGGGTCGAGCAGCCGGGTCGAGCGCCCGGCCAGGCGTTCGATCGCGGCGTCGGTGGTGCCACGGCGCTGGACGGCGCCGTAGGCGAGGCGCTGGGCCTGGGCGCGCTCGCGGCCCTCGAGGCCGAGGCGCTCGGCCCCGGCGCGGAAGGCGCGCTCGGTGAAGGCGTCGCGCTCGAAGGTCTCGCGGATCGTCTCGAAGGCGAGCGAGCGAGCCGGCGCGATCACGGTAGCTTCGGCAGCGAGTGGCCGCGCAGGTAGGCCTCGACCGGCATCGGCTTGCCGCCCGGCGGCTGCACGACCTCGAGCCGCAGCGCCCCGCGACAGCAGCCGACCAGCAGCGCCCCCCACTCCGACTGCACGGCGCCGGTCCTGAGGCTGACGTCGACGGCGCGGGCGCGGCGCACGCCGAGGCGCTCGCCGCCCGCCGTCTCCAGGTAGGTGCCGATGTGCGGGGTGAGCGCGCGCACCTTCGCGGCGAGCTCGGTGGCGGGTCGCCCGGGGTCGAGGCGGCGCTCGGCGGCCTCGATCTTCTCCGCGTAGGTCACCTGCGCCTCGTCCTGCTCGGTGAACTCGAGCTTGCCCTCGGCGGCGAGGTTGAGGGCGCCCACGAGCAGCTCGCCGCCGATGCCGGCGAGGGTCGAGGAGAGCGCCTCGAAGTCCGTGTCCGGCCCGATCTCCACCTCCGAGCTGAGCGCCACCGGGCCGGCGTCGAGGCCGGCGACCAGCTTCATCACGCAGACGCCGGTGCGGCGGTCACCGGCCATGATCGCCCGCTCGATCGGCGCCGCCCCACGCCAGCGCGGGAGCAGCGATGGGTGCACGTTCAGCATCAGGTGCTCGGAGAGCAACGCCTCGCGGATCAGCTGCCCGAAGGCGCAGACGATCACGGCGCTCGGGCGCGCGACGGCGATCCGCTCCCGGGCCGCCTCGGCGTTGACGTCCTCGGCCTGGAGCAGCTCGATCCCCAGCTCGCGGGCGGCGGCGGCGGCCGGTGGCGGCGTCAGCTTGCGGCCGCGCCCCTGCGGGCGGTCGGGCGGGGTGACGACCAGGGCCGGGCGGTGCTCGGAGGACGCCAGCCGCCGCAGGACGGTGGCGGCGAAGTCGGAGGTCCCTAGATAGACCGTGCTCACGCGTCGGTGCGCGGCTCGCGCAGCTCGTCGCCGTCGCCGTCTTCGTGCTCGGGCGGCGGGTTGTAGCTGGTGCCCTCGCGCAGCGCCCGCAGGGCGCCCTTGCGCTGGTCGCGGCTGGTGCGGTCGAGGATCAGGACCCCGTCGAGGTGATCGATCTCGTGCTGGAGCACGCGCGCCTCCAGGCCCGAGGCCTCGATCTCGATCGGCGCGCCCTCGGCATCGCGACCGCTGACCCGGGCATGCAGGGGTCGCTCCACGTCCATCGTCACCCGCGGCAGGCTGAGGCAGCCCTCCTCCGCCAGCGAGCCCTCCTCGGAGAGCCACTCGATCACCGGGTTGACCAGCGCCGTCGGCTCTCCGTCGATGCCGGCCTGGAAGACCAGCAGGCGGCGCAGGACTCCGAGCTGGGTGGCGGCGAGGCCGACGCCCATGCCGTCGCGCATGATCGCGATCATCCGCTCGACCTCGGCCCGCAGCTCGGGGCCGAAGTTGGCGACCGGCGAGGCGACGCTCTTCAGCACCGGGTCGCCGAACTTGACGACGTGCGCGAGGGCCGCCTCGCGCCGCTCCAGCAGCTCGGCCTCGAGCGCCTGCTCCGCCGCTTCCGCGTCTATCGCCCGTTCGTCGCTCACCCTTCGATTGTATGGACCTACTGCGGGTCCACGTCCACTCCGAGCGCGACGTCCTTCAGCGCCCGCTCGGCGGCGAGGCGCTCGACCACCTCGCGGACCGCGGCGACGGTGGCGGCGCGGTCCCCGGCCTTGAGCAGGATGCGGCGGCGATGGCGGTTGCGGACGCGGAACATCGGCGCCGGGCCGAGCAGGTCGGTGCCCCGCGGCAGCTGCCGGCGCAGCTCGCCGGCGACGGTGGTGGCGGCGGCTTCGACCCGCGCCTCCTGCTCGGCGTTGAGCCCGATCCGGACCAGGTGCGAGTACGGCGGGTAGTTGAGCAGCCGCCGGCGCTCGAGCTCGCCGGCGAGGAAGCCGGTCGAGTCGTGGCGGGAGGCGTGCTCGATGCTGGCGGCGTTGGGCGCCAGGGTCTGGACGATCACCTTGCCGCCGGCCTCGCCGCGGCCGCTGCGGCCCGCCAGCTGGGCGACCATCGCGAAGGTCCGCTCCTCAGCGCGGAAGTCGGGGAAGCGCAGGGTGGCGTCAGCGTCGAGGATCGTCGCCAGCGTCACCTCCGGGAAGTCGTGCCCCTTGGCGACCATCTGCGTGCCGACGAGGACGGCGCTGGACGCCTCCCCGAAGCGGGCGAGGATGCGGGCGTGGGCGCCGCGCTCGGAGGCGGTGTCGGAGTCGAGGCGGAAGACCGGCATCGGCGCCAGCCGCTCGCGCAGCAGCGACTCGATCAGCTCGGTGCCGGCGCCCGCCCGCGAGAGCGTGGTCGAGGCGCACTTGGGACAGGCGCGGGGCTGCGCTTCGACGTGGGCGCAGTGGTGGCAGACGAGGCGGCCGCTGTGGCGGTGGACGATCAGCGAGACGTCGCAGTTGGGGCAGTTCCAGTGC
>Ga0208998_1000022_pt1 | contig 56014 bp, 57 predicted proteins | sample MedBloCAOM2_M2_FD_187856 | JGI IMG/M metagenome (GOLD analysis project Ga0208998, IMG submission 187856) | Forest soil microbial communities from El Dorado National Forest, California, USA - Mediterranean Blodgett CA OM2_M2 (SPAdes) (version 2) | ecosystem: Environmental > Terrestrial > Soil >... | reverse complement strand
CGACCGCACGATGCAGATGCACCGCGGCGGCAAGATCGACATGCACAACAAGTACCCGGTGAAAACGCGCGACGACCTCTCGATGGCCTACACGCCCGGCGTCGCGCGCGTCTGCATGGACATCCACCACGACCGCAGCAAGGCCTTCGAGTACACGATCAAGAAGAACACCGTCGCCGTCGTCTCCGACGGCAGCGCCGTGCTCGGGCTCGGCAACATCGGGCCGGAGGCGGCGATGCCGGTGATGGAGGGCAAGTGCATGCTGTTCAAAGAGTTCGCCGGCGTCGATGCCTTCCCGATCTGCCTCGATACCCAGGACGCGGACGAGATCGTCAAGGCGGTGGAACTGATGGCGCCGACCTTCGGCGGGATCAACCTCGAGGACATCTCCGCTCCGCGCTGCTTCGAGATCGAGGATCGACTGAAGCAGACGCTCGACATCCCGGTCTTCCACGACGACCAGCACGGCACCGCGGTGGTGACGATGGCGGCGCTGTTCAACGCCCTGAAAATCACCGGCAAACCGATCGAGCGGCTGCGTGTCCTGATCGTCGGGCTCGGCGCCGCCGGCGTCGCGGTGACGAAGATGATGCTGGCCGCCGGGATCACCCAGATCGTCGGCTGCGACCGCAAGGGCGCGCTCTCGACCCAGCGCGAGGACTACCTCTCGGGCGAGATGAACGAGGCCAAGCGCTGGTACGCCGAGCACTCGAATCCCGAGCTGATCCAGGGGCAGCCCGACGACGTAATCGAGGGCATGGACATCTTCGTCGGCCTCTCCGGCCCCGGCATCATCGAGCCCGCATCGCTGGGGAAGATGAACGACGACGCGATCGTCTTCGCGATGGCCAACCCGACGCCCGAGGTGATGCCCGAGGAGGCCGCCCCCTACGTGCGGATCATGGCCACCGGCCGCTCCGACTACCCGAATCAGATCAACAACGTGCTCGCCTTCCCCGGCATCTTCCGCGGCGCCCTCGACGCCGGCGCCCCCAGCATCACCGAGGAGATGAAGCTGGCCGCCGCCAAGGGAATCGCGATGGCGGTCTCCGAAGCCGATCTGGCCGAGGACTACATCATCCCCAGCGTCTTCAACCGCGACGTCGCCCCGAAGGTCGCCGAAGCGGTGGTCGAGGAGGCCAAGCGCGACGGGATCGCCCGCCTCAACGAGGAGACCGGCACCTTCGCGACGGTCCCGGACTCGCCGTGAGAGACGGGGCGCCAAGACCGTGAAGGTCCTCGTCACCGGAGCCACCGGACTGATCGGGTCGGCGCTGTGTGACGCGCTGCTGGCCCGCGACGATGACGTCCTCGGCCTCAGCCGCAACCCCGGAAAGGCGCGGCTGGCGCAGCCGGGGGTCGAGTGGCACCCCTGGGAGCCGACCCTGGAACGGCCCCCGGCCGCGGCCTTCGAGGGGGTCGACGGCGTCGTCAACCTGCTCGGCGAGAAGATCGACCAGCGCTGGAGCGCCGAGGCGAAGACGAAGATCATGGAGACGCGTCGCACCGGCACCCACAACCTGGTCGGGACGATCGCCGGCCTCGACCGGCGCCCCTCGGTCCTGGTCAACCAATCTGCGGTCGGGTACTACGGCGATCGCGGCGACGCGGTGCTCGACGAGAACGAGCCGCCCGGCGGCGAGAGCTTCGACTCCAAGGTCGTGGTCGAGTGGGAGCGGGCGGCCCATCAGATCGACGCCACGGGCGTGCGCCTGGCGATCCTCCGCACCGGTCAGGTCCTGGCCACCGGCGGCGGCATGCTGGCCGAGCTGCTGCCGCCTTTCAAGCTTGGCGGCGGCGGTCCGCTCGCGGGCGGCCAGCAGTACCTCGCCTGGATCCACGTCGAGGACGAGGTCGGCCTGATCCTCTGGGCGCTCGACAGCGAGAAGGTCGAGGGCGTGATCAACGCGACCGCGCCGCACCCCGCCACCAACAAGGACTTCTCGAAGGCGCTCGGCCGCGCGCTCAAACGGCCCGCCGTGCTCCCCGTCCCCGGCTTCGTGCTCGACCTCAAATTCGGCCGCGAGTTCGGCCAGGTGCTCAGAGGGGGCCAGCGCGTCGTCCCGAAGCGGGCACAGGAGCTGGGCTACGAGTTCAAGTTCCCGGAGCTCGACGCGGCCCTGGCCGACCTGGTCTAGCCGAGGGCTTCGCGGACCGACTCGCGCAGCGAGCCGGCGGCTCCCGAGTCGCGGACCGCCTTCAGGAGGCGGTCCATCGCGGCTTCGCCGGAACGATCGCGGACCACCGCGACGCTGGCGGATTCGACGATCGGCCGCGAGAAGCTGGGTCTGACCGGCTCTTCGAGATAGGCGACGCTGGCCGAGTCCTCGGTGGCGCGGCGCGCGTTGGCGCCGATCGTGGGGAGGTCGACCCGCTTGCCCGCCTCGGTCGGCGCCAGGCAGACGACCCGCACCCGCACCTCCCCCGCCTTCCCGTCCCGCTTCGCCAGCTCGCGCTTGGCTCCCGCGCAGAGCGGCGCTTCCACGTAGGCGGCCACGCTCGCTCCGGCGGCGACCCCACTCTCCCCGCCGCAGCCGGCGGCGCCGACGAGCAAGGCGCAGGCCGCCAACGCCAGCCCTGCCTTCCTAGCCAAAGAAGACCTCGGCCTCCGCGTAGAGCGACTCCGGGACCGTCTTCAGCTCGCCCGTCGCCTCGGTCAGCCGCACCAGCTCGATCTCGGTCCCGCGCAGGGCCGTCATCGTCCCCCAGCGGCCGGCCTCGGCGGCGTCGATCGCGTGCAGGCCGAAGCGGGTCGCCAGGACCCGGTCGAAGGCGGTCGGGGTGCCGCCGCGCTGGACGTGGCCGAGCACGGTCGCGCGCGTCTCTTTGCCGGTGCGGCGCTCGATCTCCCCCTCCAGCCAGTGGCCGACGCCGCCAAGACGGACGTGGCCGAAGGCATCGAGCTTGTCGTCCTCGGCGCTCGGCACCCCGCCCTTCGGCTCCGCCCCCTCGGCGACGACGATGATCGGGGCGAAGTGGCTGGCGAAGCGGCGCCCGACCAGGTCGCAGACTTGCTCGACGCCGAACTGGCGCTCGGGGATGAGGATCACGTTGGCGCCGCCCGCGAGGCCGGCGTGGAAGGCGATCCAGCCGGCATGACGGCCCATCACCTCGACGATCAGCACCCGGTGGTGGCTGTCGGCGGTCGTGTGCAGGCGGTCGATCGCCTCCATCGCGATGTTGATCGCGGTGTCGAAGCCGAAGGTGTAGTCGGTCGCGCTGAGGTCGTTGTCGATCGTCTTCGGCACCCCGATCACCGGCAGCCCGTGCTCCTCGTGCAGGCGTGAGGCCGCCCCCAGGGTGTCCTCGCCACCGATCGCGATCAGTCCGTCGACCCCAGCCGCCGCCAGGTTGGCGGCGATCCGGTCCGGCCCGCCGTCGTCGGCGAAGGGGTTGGTCCGCGAGGAGCCGAGGATGGTGCCGCCGCGGGGCAGGATGCCGCGCACCTCGGGAACGCCGAGCGGCTGGCAGTCCCCCTCCAGCGGCCCACGCCAGCCGTCGCGGTAGCCGACGAAGTCGTGCCCATGGTTGCCGACGCCCTTGCGGACGATCGCCCGGATGACCGCGTTGAGGCCGGGGCAGTCGCCGCCGCCGGTGAGGACTCCGATCCGCATCGGCTCAGCTTAGAAGCTGTTCGGAGCCGCCGATAAGAGGTACGGTCGAAGCAGCCAAACAGGAGGAGAGAGATGACCGAGCAGCCTGATCTCAAAGCGGTGACGCAGGTCCAGCAGCAGATCTGGTCCAAGGGCGATTTCGCGATGGTCGCCAACCTCGTCTACAACGCCAGCGAGAACCTGGCTGAGGCTCTCGATCTCGTTCCCGACGAGCGTGTCCTGGACGTCGCCTGCGGCAGTGGCAACGGCGCGATCGCCGCGGCACGGCGGACCTGGGGCGGCACCGTCGGCGCCGACTACGTCCCCGATCTGCTCGAGCGCGGACGCGAGCGGGCCTTGGCCGAGCGGCTCCAGATCGAGTTCGTCGAGGCCGACGCCCAGGACCTGCCCTTCGAGGACGCCAGCTTCGACGTCGCGATGTCGATCTACGGGGCCATGTTTGCGCCGGACCAGGAGAAAACCGCGGCGGAGCTGCTGCGCGTGGTCAAACCCGGCGGTCGGATCGGGATGGGCAACTGGTGTCCCGACGGCGGCGTCGGGACGATGTTCAAGACGATCGCCAAGCACGCACCGCCGCCGCCAGGAATCCCCTCGCCGCTCGCCTGGGGCACGGAGGAGCGCATCCGCGAGCTGTTCGGTGACGGCATCTCCGGGCTGCGGATCGAGCGCCGCGTCTCGCGTCAGCCGTTCCGCTCCGCCGACCACTACATCGAGTTCTTCCGCGCCTATTTCGGCCCGACCCAGATGGCCTACGAACGGGTCGGCCCCGAGGGCGAGCAGGCGCTGACCGACGACCTCCGTGCCTTCCTCGAAGCCGCGAACACCGCCGGCGAGCGGGCGATGGTGCTCGAGGCCGACTACCTCGAGGTGATCGCGACGCGAGCCTGAGCCTCAGCGACTAGGAAGGCTTCGGCGCCAAGACGCGGAGCGCCGCGCCGATCAGCAGCACCGTGAAGAAGACCAGGCCGGCGACCGGGCCACCCTGCCCGAAGGCGTAGGAGACCGTCATCGCGGCGAGGGCCAGAAAGAGGGTTACGACCATTCCCATGCGGCGCAGATCCTACCCGGCGAGGGCGACGCGCGCCTCGCTGAGGAAGCTGCCGACCGCGTCGGCGGCGCCCTGCGGCGATCCGCCCTCGCCGGCGGCACGGACCAGGCGACTGCCGATGATGACTCCGTCGGCGATCCTCCCCACCTCCGCGGCCTGCTCGGCGCTGCCGATCCCGAACCCGACCGCGACCGGAACCTCCGCGTCGGCCTTCGTCGCCTCGACCAGCTGCGCCAGCGCGACTGGGATCTCGGCCCGCTCGCCGGTCGTGCCCACGGTCGAGACGACGTAGACGAAGCCGTGGGCGACAGCGCAGATCCGCGCCCGCCGCTCGGCCGAGGTCGTCGGCGCCACCAACGGCACCAGGGCCAGACCCGCCGCGGCGAACCCGTCGCGGATGTCCTCCGCCTCGCCCAGTGGCAAGTCGGGCACGATCGCCCCGGCGGCGCCGGCGGCGACCGCGAGCTGCGCGAACTCGGAAGCACCACCGTGGGCGAGGACCATGTTCGAGTAGACCATCAACACCACCGGAACCCGCTCCGCGACCGAACGACACACCTCCAGCGCCGTTGCGAACGTCGCCCCCGCCTCCAGCGCGGCCGTAGCCGCCGTGTGAATCGTCGGTCCGTCCGCCAGCGGATCGGAGAACGGAACCCCCAGCTCGATCAGATCCGCCCCCGAGTCCACATACGCGGCCGCCACCGCCAGCCCCGACTCCCGGTCGGGATACCCGGCCATCATGTACGGCATCAACGCCGCCCGCCCTTCTCCCCTTGCCGCTTTGAAGGCAGCCGCGATTCGGTCCTCGCCGTTGGGCCCCTCGGCGTAGAGGCCCCGGGTGACGTTCCCCGGAGCCTCCCCGCTGTTGCTCAGGGGAACGTCACCCGGGGCCTCTTCCCTGACGCTCACAACAGCGGGGCGTCCCCGCCGCCCTGAGTCTGCGCCACGACCTCCGCCAGATCCTTGTCTCCCCGACCGGACAGGCAGAGCACGTCGAACCCGCTCCGGCCCGGGTTCTCCAACAGCCAGGCGATCGCGTGTGAGGACTCCAGCGCCGGGATGATCCCCTCCAGCCGCGAGAGCTCCCCGAAAGCCGCCAGCGCCTGGCGGTCGGTGATCGCTACGTAGCTGGCGCGCCCGGTGTCGCGCAGATGCGCGTGCTCGGGGCCGACGCCGGGATAGTCGAGCCCGGCCGAGACCGAGTGCGCCTCGAGGATCTGCCCCTCCTCGTCGGCGATCACCGAAGAGAGGGAGCCGTGCAGGACGCCGGTGCTCCCGGCCCCGAGCGAGGCACCGTGGCGCGGCGTGTCGAGCCCCTCCCCCGCCGCCTCGACCCCGACCAGGGCTACCTCGGCGTCGGCGACGAAGGGGCTGAAGATGCCGATCGCGTTGGAGCCGCCGCCGACGCAGGCGATCACCCGGGTCGGCAGGGCGCCCTCCACCCCCAGCGCCTGCTCGCGTGCCTCTTCGCCGATCACCCGCTGCAGATCGCGGACCAGGGCCGGATAGGGCGCCGGGCCGACAGCGGAGCCGATCACGTAGTGCGTGGTCTCGACGTTGGCGACCCAGTCGCGGATCGCGGCGCTGACCGCCTCCTTCAGGGTGCGGGCGCCTGCCTCGACCGGCGCCACCTCGGCCCCGAGCAGCTTCATCCGCTCGACGTTCGGGGCCTGACGGCGGATGTCCTCGCTGCCCATGTAGACGACGCACTCGAGGCCGAGCAGGGCACAGGCGGTGGCGGTGGCGACGCCGTGCTGGCCGGCGCCGGTCTCCGCGATCACCCGCGGCTTGCCCATCCGCGCCGCCAGCAGCGCCTGGCCGACCGCGTTGTTGATCTTGTGGGCGCCGGTGTGAGCCAGGTCCTCGCGCTTCAGGTAGACCCGCGAGCCCACCCGCCGGGAGAGGCGCTCGGCCAGGTAGAGCGGGGTCGGGCGGCCGATGAAGTCGCGCCGCAGCAGTTCCAGACGGGCCATGAACCCGGCGTCGTCGCGAGCCTCGGCCCAGGCCGCGGTCAGCTCGTCCAGCGCCCCGATCAGCGTCTCCGGCACGTAGCGCCCCCCGTAGGGGCCGAAGCGCTCCTCGATCGCGGTCACGAGCTGGGGAGGCGAGCCGGCTGCGCGGCCTCGAAGAAGGCGGCCATCGCCGCGTGGTCCTTCTTGCCCGGTGACGCCTCGACTCCGGAGGCGACGTCGACCGCGAAGGGCTGGGCGATCGCGACTGCCGCCGCGACGTTGTCGGGCCGCAGGCCGCCCGCGACGATCTCGGGGACGTCGGAGCGGTGGCCACGCAGCAGCTCCCAGTCGAAGCTCTCGCCGGTGCCGCCCCAGAGGCCCTTGCCGCGACGGTCGAAGAGGTGGAAATCGGTCCGGTAGGCCTCGGCGGCGTGGATGTCGGCAGCGCTGGCGACGTGGACCGCCTTGATCACCTTGACCCCGGTCCGCCGCGCCACCTCAGAGCAGAACTGGACGCCCTCCGCCCCGTTCAGCTGCACCATCGTCAACGCCGCGTTCTCGACCGCCTTGTCGACTTCCTCCAGGGTGGGGTTGACGAAGACGCCGACGATCTCGCACTTGCGCCGGAAAGCCGCCCCGATCTCGGCCGCTACTCCGGACTCCACGCACCTGGGGCTCCTGTCGTAATGGATCAGCCCGATCGCCCAGGCGCCGAGCTGCACGGCCTCGGCCGCGTCGTCGAGATCGGTGATTCCGCAGAACTTGACCCTCACCGTCCAAGCGTACGCGACAGGCGAGCCGGACTCTCCGCCCCCGGCCCCCTCGTTCCACCGTCGTGCTCCTATTCGGATTCGACAGAGTCAGGCCGGTCGCCCAACGTCACCGTGGCGGTCTTGGTCGCGCCGTCGCGGAGGATCGTCAGTTCGAGCGATTCGCCCGGCTTGTCCTCGTTGACGATTTCGGCGACTTCGTCCATCCCCACGACCTTCTTGCCATCGACCTCGGTGATGATGTCGCCGCCGAGGCTGACTTCGGCGCCGTCGATGGTCGCGGAGGTGGTGCCGCCTTCGATCCCGGCCTTGTCGGCCGGCCCGCCCTTGACGACGGTCTGGACGATCACCCCTTCCTTGACCGGGAGGTTGATCGCCTTCGCCAGTTCCGGCGTGATCGTGCCGCCGCTGATGCCGATGAAGGCGTGTTCGACTTCGCCCTTGGCGATCAGCTGGTGGATCTCCGAGCGGGCGGTGTCGATCGGGATCGCGAAGCCGATGCCGACGTTGCCGTTGCCCCCACCGCCGGTGGCGATCTGGGAGTTGATCCCGATCACTTCACCCGCGGCGTTGATCAACGGCCCGCCCGAGTTGCCGGGGTTGATCGCCGCGTCGGTCTGGATCACGTTGGTGATCGAGAAGCCGTCGGGCGCTTCGATCTGGCGCTGCAGGGCGGAGACGATGCCGCTGGTGACGGTGCGGTCGAGACCGAAGGGGTTGCCGATCGCGACCACCGGGTCGCCGACTTCCATCTCCGAGGACTTGCCGAGCGTGAGCGGGTGCAGCTGATCGGGCGGGGCTTCGACCTTGAGCAGGGCGAGATCGCTCGTCGGATCGGCCCCCACGACCTTGGCCTCGTAGGTCTTGTCGGAGGCGCCGAGTTTGACTTGGATCCGGTTCGCCCCTTCGATCACGTGGTTGTTGGTGAGGACGTGGCCTTCGGAGTCGACCACGAAGCCGGAGCCGGTGGCGGTGCCGCCGCCTTCGGATTCGGGTTCGCCGAACGGCGAGAGCGACTGCGTTTCCTGCGCCTGGATCTGCGATTCGATGAAGGCGACCCCGTCACCGTCGTTCTTGTAGATCTGGTTGACGACGTTGGCGCTTTCATCACTCGACTTGCTGACCACGGGCGCGGACAGGGGCGCCGCCACGGTGGTCGTCGAGCTTCCATCGGAGTGGATCCACCCGGCGGCGATCGCGATCGCGCCGAAGACGGCGACGACAGCACCGCCGAGGAGTGCAGATACGAAGGGGGTGCGAAGGGCTCGCCGTGGCTTGTTCATGCCCCGATCATCGCCGCCGGGGCTGATCTCTCCCTAAATGCTCTTGAAAGATTGTCTAAACGCGCCGCCGGCAAGCAGATAGCGCTAGAAAAGGTGCTCGCGGGTGCCGTCGTCGGCCCCGGTGAGAGCGCGGGTCTTCGCCTCGGGGTCCTCAGCTGCCATCAGAGCACCGCCGATCAGCACCGCGTCGACTCCGACCCGCTCCAGCTCCTCGAGCTCGGAGCGGCCCGAGATGCCGCTCTCGGCGACCACGGTCTTGCCCGCGGGCACGTCCGGCATCAGTTCGAAAGTCGTCGCCAGGTCGACCGTTCCCTGGTCGAGGTTGCGGTTGTTGATCCCGATCACCTCGGCGTCGGCTTCCAGCGCCCGCTCCAGCTCGGCCTCGTCGTGGACCTCGACCAGGCAGTCGAGATCGATCGACCTCGCCTCCTCGTAGAGGGAGCGCAGGAGCTCGTCCTCGAGGGCGCGAACGATCAGCAGCACCGCGTCGGCGCCGTTGACCGCCGCCTCGTAGAGCTGGTACGGATCGACGACGAAGTCCTTGCGGATGATCGGCAGGCCACAGGCGGCGCGGGCCGCGCGCAGATCGTCGAGCGAGCCGCCGAAGTGGGGCTCGTCGGTCAGCACCGAGAGCGCCGCGGCCCCGCCGCGCTCGTAGGCGCCGACCTGCTCGGCGACGACCGCCGAGGCCGAGATCTCACCGGCGCTGGGCGAGCGGCGCTTGAACTCGGCGATCAGCGAGAGGCCGGGTCGGACCAGCGCCTCGTTGAAGGGCCGATCCTCGCCGCGGGCCGACAGCCGCGACTCGAGGTCGGCCTGCGAGAGCTCGCGACGACGGGCGGCGACGCCCTGCCGGGCTCCATCGATGAGCTGATCGATTATTCCCACTTGACGCTCAGAGCCTAGTGGCCGCTCGCGACCGTCGCGGCGACCAGTCGCTCCAGCACGTTTCCTGCCGCCCCGGAGTCGATCGCCGTCGCCGCCTTGGCGACACCTTCCTCGAGGTCGACGGCGAGGCCGCCGACGTAGATCGCGGCGGCGGCGTTGAGCAGGGTCAGGTCTCGGGACGGCCCCGGCTCGCCAGCCAGCACCGCCCGCACCGCGGCGGCGTTCTCCTCCGGGGTTCCACCGGCGACCGTCTCCAGCGCGGCCGGCGCGAGGCCGAACTGACCCGGCTGCACGAACCACTCCGAGGTGCCGCCGTCGGCGACCTCGACTACCCGCGTCGGCGACGAGATCGAGAGCTCGTCGAGGCCGTCCTCGGCGGCGACGACCAGCGCTCGCACGCTCCCGAGTCCAACCAGGGCCTCGGCGATCGTCTCCTGGAAATGGCGGTCGGCGACGCCGAGCAGTTGCCGGTTGGCGCCGGCGGGGTTGGTCAGGGGGCCGAGGAAGTTGAACACCGTGCGCACGCCCAGTGCCTTGCGGGCGGGGATCACGTGCGCCATCGCCGCGTGGTGACGGGGCGCGAACATGAAGCCGAAGCCGACCTCGTCGAGGCAGCGCCCGACCGCCTCGGGCTCGAGCTCGATGTCGACCCCAAGTGCCTCGAGGAGGTCGGCGGAGCCGCATTTGCTGGTGCTGGAGCGGTTGCCGTGCTTGGCGACGGCGCAGCCGGCGCCGGCCGCGACCAGCGCCGCGGTCGTAGAGACGTTGAAGGTCGAGGGGCCGCCGCCGGTGCCGGCGGTATCGACCAGGTCGGAGCGGCTGCTGGAGACCGGTGCCGCCAGCGAGCGCATCGTCCGGGCCAGGCCGACCAGCTCGGGCACGGTCTCGCCCTTGGCCCGCAGGGCGATCAGGAAGGCGCCGGTCTGGACCGGATCGGCCCGTCCCTCCATGATCTCCGCCAGCACCGCCGAGGCGTGGTCGGCGGTGAGGTGATCGCCGGCGCAGACCGCGTCGATCGCCCGGCTGACGACGTCGTTGGGCATCAGTCGGCGTCCCCGAGGAAGTTCTTCAGCAGCGACTTGCCCTGAGGCGTGAGCACGCTCTCGGGATGGAACTGGACACCCTCAGCGGGCAGTTCGCGGTGGCGGGCGCCCATCACCACGTCGCCGAGCGAGGCACTCAGCTCGAGCTCGTCGGGAAGGTCGGGATCGGCGACGAGCGAGTGGTAGCGGCCGGCGACCAGCGGCGTCGGCAGTCCGGCGAAGATCGTCCGCCCGTCATGGTCGATCTCGGCGTCCTTGCCGTGCACCGGCTCGCCCTGGACCACCTTGCCGCCGAAGGCCTCGACCATCGCCTGGTGGCCGAGGCAGACGCCGAGCACCGGCGTGCCGGCCTCGGCGAAAGCACGGATCGCCGCACCGGAGATCCCCGCCTCGGCCGGCGTGCAGGGGCCCGGGGAGACCACCAGCCGGTCGGCCCCGCGCTCGAGCAGCTCGCCGACCTCGGCTTTGTCGTTGCGGACCACCTCGACCTCGGACCCGAGCTCGCCCAGGTACTGGACCAGGTTGTAGGTGAAGGAGTCGTAGTTGTCGATCACGAGGACGCGCTTCATCTCCCCGCCCCTACGCCCAGTCCGGCTGTTCGCAGGCGACCTCGACGGCGCGGAAGACCGCCTTCGCCTTGTTCACCGACTCGACGTACTCGTAGGACGGCTTGGCGTCGGCGACGGTGCCGCCGCCGGCCTGCACGTGCAGCTGCCCGTCCTTGACGACGACGGTGCGGATGTGGATCGCGGTGTCGAGATCGCCCTCCCAGGAGAGGTAGCCGATCGCGCCGCCGTAGGAGCAGCGCTTGACCTTCTCGAGCTCGTCGATGATCTGCATCGCCCGCACCTTCGGGGCGCCCGACAAAGTCCCCGCCGGGAGCGCCGAGCGCAGCACGTCCATCGCGCTGACGCCCTCGCGCAGGGTGCCGGAGACCTGGCTGACGATGTGGAGCACGTGGGAGTAGGTCTCGACCACCATCAGCTCGTCGACCGAGACCGAGCCGTACTCGCAGACCCGGCCGAGGTCGTTGCGGCCGAGGTCGACCAGCATCACGTGCTCGGCCCGCTCCTTGGGGTCGTTGATCAGGCGCTCGGCGAAGCGACGGTCCTCGTCCTCGCTGCGCCCGCGCGGCGAGGTGCCAGCGATCGGCCGCGTCTCCACCCTGTTCCCCGTGACCTTGACCAGCGGCTCCGGCGAGGCGCCGGCGATCTCAAAGTCGCCGAAGTCGAGGAAGTACATGTACGGCGAGGGATTGACCGCCCGCAGGCCGCGGTAGACCGAGAAGGCCTCGACCGGGGCCGGAGCGGAGAAGCGCTGGGAGGGCACGACCTGGAAAGCGTCGCCGGCGTGGACGTACTCGACGATCCGCTCGACCGCCGCTTCGAACTCCTCGCGCTCCATGTTGGAGACGAACTCGGGCGGCTCGCTGACCGCCGGCGCGGCCGGCGCCGGAACGGCGCCGCGCAGGCGCTCGCGCATCTCGGCGATTGTCGCCGCGGCGCGCTCGTAGGCGGCGTCGATGCCCCCGTCCTCGTCGGCGAAAGCGCAGGCGAGGATCGTCAGCTCATGGCGCAGGTGGTCGAAGACGACCATCGCGTCGGTCACCATCAGCGCCATGTCCGGCAGCCCCAGCGGGTCGGGATTCGGCTCCCCGAGCGGCTCCACGGTCCGCACCAGGTCATAGCCGAAGAAGCCGACGGCGCCGCCGACGAAGGGCGGCAGGCCCTCGACCGGGGCCGGGCGAAAGTCGGCGAGGCGGGCAGCCACGGCGCCGTAGGGGTCGGGCGCGAGCTCGCTGCGGCTCGGCTCCTCCCCGGCCGCGGCCTCCTCGCCGCTCCACTCCGAGAGCACGCCATCGCTCCAGCGCAGCACCGCGCGAGGGCGCAGGCCGACGAACGAGTAGCGGCCGACCTGGCCCTGCTCGGCCGACTCCAGCAGGAAGCAGGGCGCTCCCTCGGGCTCGCCGGCGCGCAGCTTGAGGAAGGCCGAGACCGGCGTCTCGCAGTCGTCGACGAAACGGGCCCGCACCGGCACCACGTTGCCCTCGCGCGCCAGCTCCCGCGCCCGCTCGGGGCTCGGCTCCAACCTCAGCTCGGAATCAGCCGCTACGGGCATTCAGCACTTCCATCACGGCCGACTGGGAGACGCCGCGGGAGACCAGCAGCACGCTGAGGTGGTAGAGCAGGTCGGCCGCCTCTTCGGCGACGCGCTCGTTCGACTCCTCGCGGGCGGCGCGGATGACCTCCTCGGCCTCCTCCTCGACCTTCTCGCCGATCAGGGCGCGGTCGTCGAGCAGCTTCACCGTGTAGCTGCCGTCGGGCCGCTCGACGGCGCGGCTGCGCAGCGTCCGTTCCAGCGCCGGCAGGGCTTCGTGGGTGACCGGGAACGGCTCGCCGGGGGCAGGCGGCGCGTCCTTGCGGCTCGAGGCCGAGCCCAGCACCTCGCGGTAGAAGCAGCTGCGCTGGCCGGTATGGCAGGCGGGGCCAGCCGGGTCGACCATCGCCACCAGGGCGTCGCCGTCGCAGTCGTAGCGGAGCTGGCGCAGGTGCATGAAGCTGCCCGAGCTTTCGCCTTTTTTCCAGAGTTCGTCGCGCGAGCGGCTGTGGAAGTGCAGGTCGCCCGTCTCGAGCGTCATTTCCAGCGATTCCGCGCTGACGTAGGCGAGCATCAGGACCTCGCCGGTGGCGAAGTCCTGGACCACGCACGGCGCCAGCCCGCGCTGATCGAATTCGATTTCCCCGAACATCGGTCCAATCGTAGGGCAGGCCGCCTACTCGATCCCCAGCCGGTCCAGGAGATCCTCGTCGCGACGCCAGTGGCGGCGCACGCGGACGCTGAGGTCGAGGTGGACGCGGGCGTCGAGCTCGGCCTCCAGCGAGCGCCTGGCGGCGGTCCCGATCTCGCCGATCTTGGCGCCGCCCTTGCCGATCAGGATTCCCTTCTGGGACTCGGTCTCCGCCCACACCTCCGCCGTCACCGTGACCAGGCCGTCCTCGCGCGGGACCACCTCCTTGACCTTGACCTCGACCGAGTGCGGAACCTCCTGGCGGGTGCGGTTGAGGACCTGCTCGCGGATCAGCTCGGCCAGCAGCAGCTCGCTCGACTGGTCGCTGTGGTCTTCCGGCGGGTACATGTAGGGGCCCTCCGGCATCAGCTCGCCGAGCCGCTCGATCAGCACCTCCAATCCCTGGCCGCTGAGCGCGCTGATCGGGAAGACCTCGTCGACCCCCTCCATCCCGGCGGCGTCGGAGAGGACCGGGACCAGCTCGTTCGGCCCCAGCCGGTCGGCCTTGTTGACGGCGCAGATGACCGGCAGCTTGGCGCCCGCCTCGAGCAGATTGCGAACGATGAAGCGGTCGCCGGCGCCGACGCCCTCCTCGCCGTTGATCACGACCAGGGCGACGTCGGACTCGGCCAGCTCGCGCTCGACCCGGTTCTGCATCCGCTCGGTGAGGATGTCGCGCGGGCGCTGCACGCCGGGCAGATCGACCAGGACCAGCTGCCGGCCCGCCTCGACGTCGGTGGCGACGCCGCGGATCGCCCGCCGGGTCGTCTGCGGGCGCACCGAGACGATCACGACGTGCGAGCCGACGATCGCGTTGACCAAGGTCGACTTGCCGACGTTGGGCCTGCCGGCCAGCCCGATGAAGCCGGAGCTGGTCATCGCAGCGCCGCCAGGATCCGCTCCTGCTCGGCGAGCATCTCGCCGTCGTCGACCTCGTGGTCGCGGCCGCAGAGGTGGAGGACGCCGTGGACGGCGGCCTCGGTGACGTCCGTGCAGTGCTCGGGGCAGATCGCGACGTCGCCGAGCTCGCGCGGCCCGGCGGTCGGGCCGGTGCCGTCGACCGGGAAGGCGAGGACGTCGGTCGGGGCGTCCTTGGCGCGGTGCGCGCGGTTGAGCTCCTGGATCCGCCCTGCCTCGACCAGCTCGATCGCGAGATGACCGTCGGCGACGCCGGCGGCGTCCAGCGTCGCCGCGACCGCTTCGCGCAGCTCGGCCGGGACGTCGGAGAGGTCCGGACTCAAGGGCGCGGGGTCGGGCCGTGTTCGGTGCGGGCCGCCTGCGCGCCGTCGCCGTGCTCGTCATAGGCGGCGACGATCCGCTGCACCAGCTTGTGGCGGACCACGTCCTTGCCGCCGAACTCGACGAAGGAGATGTCCTGGACCCGGTCGAGGATGTCGCGGACGACGATCAGGCCGGAGCGCTGGTCGGCCGGCAGGTCGATCTGGGTGATGTCGCCGGTGACGACCATGCGCGAATTGAAGCCGAGCCGGGTCAAGAACATCTTCATCTGCTCGGGGCTGGTGTTCTGCGCCTCGTCGAGAATCACGAAGGAGTCATTCAGCGTCCTCCCGCGCATGAACGCGAGCGGCGCCACCTCGATCACGTCGCGCTCGAAGTAGCCGTTGACGCGGTCGGGATCGATCATGTCGTAGAGGGCGTCGAAGAGCGGCCGCAGATAGGGGTCGACCTTGGCCTGGATGTCCCCGGGCAGGAAGCCGAGCCGCTCGCCCGCCTCGACCGCGGGCCGGGTGAGGATGATCCGCTGAACTTTGCGTTCGGTCAGCGCCGCCGCCGCCATCGCCACCGCGAGGAAGGTCTTGCCGGTGCCGGCGGGGCCGATCCCGAAGGTGATCGTGTGGCGGCGGATCGAGTCGACGTAGCGTTTCTGATTCAGCGTCTTCGGCGCCACCTTGGTGTTGCGGTGGCGCCAGACGACGTCGTCGAGAACGTCGGCCGGGCTCTCGTCGGCCTCGAGGGCGCCGGTCACTGCCTCGATCGTGCCGGGCGCGACGTCGTGCCCCTGCTCGATCAGCTCGACCAGCTCGTCGACGATCTCCGCCCCGGCCTCGACGTCGCCGCTATCGCCGTCGAGGGTGAGGACGTTGCCGCGCAGGTGCAGGTCACAGTCGAGCCGCTCGCGCAGCTCGCGCAGGACGGTGTCCTCGGACCCGGCCAGCTCGGCGGCGACCGTGTTGTCGAGCGTCAGCTGCCTACGCGCCAACGCTCAGGCACCCAGCTTCGCCCGCACCGCGCTGCTGAGACGCTTGCCATCGGCCCGTCCCCCGACTTTTGGCTTCAGCGAACCCATCACCTGGCCCATCTGCTTGACGTCCGTGGCCCCGGTCTCGGCGATCGCGGCGTCGACCAGCTCGACCAGCTCCTCGTCGGAGAGCTGCTGGGGCAGGTAGCCCTCGATCAGCGCCGCCTCGAAGCGCTCGGCGGCGGCCTGCTCGCCGCGCCCGGCGCCCGCGTAGGCCTCGGCCGCCTCGACGCGCTTCTTGTGCTCCTTCTGCAGCACCGCGATCTCGTCGCCCTTGCCGAGCTTGGCGTCCTTCTGGAGTACGTCGACGACCATCCGCAGCGCTCCCGCCCGCTCGCGGTCACGCGCTTTCATCGCCACCCGGACGTCGTCCTGAACCTGATCGAGAACGCTCATCGGCTAAGGGTAGTCGGCGGCGTCGGGCGTCACCGCGAGCCCCTTGGAGACGAGGTCGCGAATGTCGATGCTGACCAGCTGCCAGCCAGTGTGGCGGGCAGCGGCGACATAGGCCGCGTCGTAGGCGCTGAGGCCGTGCTCGGCCGCCAGCTCGAGGGTGATGTCGAACAGCTCGGCGTCAAGGGCGACGATGCGATCCCTGCAGCGGCGTCGGAGGATCCGGGTGAGCGCGCTGGCGGCGCCCGGCTTGCCATCGCGGACGCCGACGGCATTGGCAACCTCATAGAGAGTTAGATCGATCGCGGCCAGTGGGCCGGGGGGCCTACGAACCAGCCCGCTCGCCGACTCATGCCACCTGTTCGCGGGTGCTCCCGAGGCCACCCAGACGCTGGCGTCGAGCAAGAACATTCAGTGAGATTCCCGCTCTTCCCGGATGACCTGCGCGATGTCGGCCCCACCGAGGTCGATATCCAGCGAGTCCAGAAGTCGCCCGATCTCCTCGTCGTCTCGCCGGTCAACCGCCTCCAGCTCTCGCTCTGCGAGGCGGCGCAGGAAGCCGCTCCTGGTCTCGCCGTTGCTTTTCGCAAGGACATCGACGCGCTCCAAAAGCGGATCGGGGATTGAGATCAGTACCTTCGCCACCAGTTGAGTATATCCGGTATCTCCAAGGGCTAGAGAAGGCATGCGGAGCAGACTGGCGGAGTTCCCCGCATGGGTGGCGCGCAGATCGGGTCAACTCTGACCTGACTCTCGCGTGACTCAGCTACCGGTGGCGATCTCGACCCGCTCGACCTCGCCCAGCGGCATCTGCAGGAAGCGGGTGCCAAGGTCGCGGAAGGAGTCGGTGTCGCCGGTGCAGAGAAAGCGGTAGTCGCCCTCGCCGTCGCGCTCGCGGGCAATGCCGGCGCGCTCCATCGTGCGCTGGACCGCCGCCGCCACCGCATGGCCGCCGCTGACCAGGCGGATGTCGCGGCCGAGGATGCGCTGCAGCATCGGCGCAACCAGGGGGTAGTGGGTGCAGCCGAGGATCAGGGTGTCGACCTCGGCCCGCTTCAGCGGCTCGCAGTAAGCCCGCGCCATCGCCATCACGCTCTCGTCGAAGGGCGAGCCCTGCTGGATGAACGGCGCCAGCTTCGGCGCCTCGACTTCGGTCACCTCGAGCGGCCGCCCCTCCGCTTCGAGGGCGCGGCGGTAGGCACCGCTCGCGACCGTGTTTGGGGTCGCCAGCACCCCGACCTTGCCGTTGTCGGTGATCGCGGCGGCGATCTCGGCCTGGGGCTCGACCACGGGTACCACCTCCACCCCGCGCTGACCCGCGGCCGCCCGCGCCACGTCGGTGCCGATCGCGGTGGCGGTGTTGCAGGCGATCACCAGCAGCTTGGCGCCATCGCCGAGCAGCCGTTCGGCGATCCGCGCGATCCGCTCCCGCAGCGCCTCGGGGTCGCGGGTCCCGTAGGGGAACCAGGCCGTGTCGCCGAGATAGACGAAATCCTCCTTCGGCAGCGAGACCAGGCACTCGTGCAGCACCGTGAGCCCGCCGACCCCGGAGTCGAACATCGCCACCGGCAACGCGGGGTCAAGCTTTTCCACCCGCTGCGGCGCCGCTAGAGGAACGGTTTGTAAGTCATGAAGAAGATCGTCACGACGACGATGATCCCGGCGAGCGTGCCCACCTGTCCGAAGCGCTGTGCGACTACTTCGAACTCGGGACTCAGCGTGTCACCACTCTTGAGATCGCGCTCGGCGATCTCTTTCGCCTTCTTCACCTGGGGCTGGAAGAACCCGTGCTGCAATCCGAAAAGAACGAGGATCGCGAGGATCCCGACACCAACGAACACGTCACTCGTGTCCCAAGCGCCATCGCTCAGCGAAAGCAACCCGATTCCCGCCAGCAACAGCACGATCATCCCGGGATTGACCAGGTACTTGTCGACCTTCTGCACCCCCGCCAAAATCGCCGGGGTTGCCTGCGGATACTGCGGCGCGACCGAGAAGAAGAAGGCATACCCGAAGGTGGGCCCGAAGGCCAGCACGACGGCCAGGATGTGCAGAAACAGCACGATCTTGTAGCCGGGGTCAACGATCGAAGCGAAGAGCATCGGCGGAAACCCTATCTCTCAAGGACGACGCAGCAGCAGCGCAGCCCAGTCCCCGTCCCGCCGCCGCTCGACCTCAGCGAGTCCGGTTTCACCGAAGAATCCGGCTGCCTCATCCAACTCGCCCGGGAGGAGCCCGGAGCAGACGAGCGTGTCGGGGGTCAGGGGAGGACTCGTCGGAGCCTCCCCGCTGTTGCTCCGACGAGTCCTCCCCTGACCCCCCTCACCCTCCGCCAGCTGACCAGCGACCGCCCGCAGAATCGGCAACGTCATGTTCGCCACTACCGTCGGCGCCAGTCCCGGCAGCCGTTCGCGCAGATTGATCCGCTCCAGCCCAAGCTCGACTCCGTTGGCGGCGGCGTTCGTTGCCGCTGCCTCCAGGGCCGCCGGCTCGTGGTCGTAAGCATCGATCGGCCCCCAGCCCAGCTTCGCGGCGGCGATGGCGAGGACGCCGGAGCCGGTTCCCAGGTCGGTCAGCGGTCCCGAGGCTTCTCCCGCCGCCTCCAGCTCCAGCAGGAACTCGAGGCAGAGCCGCGTCGTCGGGTGCGCGCCCGTCCCGAAGGCCTGTCCGGGATCGACGACGACATCGATCGTGCCTTCGCGCTCCGGCTCCCAGGACGGCCGCAACCAGAGCCGCCCGCCGACCAGCAGCGGCTTGTGGAAATCGCGCCAGCGGTCGGCCCAGTCGTCGGGGATCTCGGTCGCGCTGACCTCGATCCGCCCCGCTCCGACCACGGCATCGAGCTCGCCCAGCTCCGGCAGCTCCCCCTCGCCACCGTAGATCGCATACTCGACGTAGCCGGGGCCGCGCTCCTCCTCGACCCCGTTGGGAGCGAGCACGGTCAACTCGGCCAGCACCAGGTCAGCCTGCGCCGGCGCGCAGCGCACCGCCAGGCGGATCAACCGAAAGCTCGACGCACGCGGCTGAAGAGACCGTCGCCCTGGCGCGGGCCGAGGTTGTCCTCCTCCAGCGACTCGTCGAGGCGCTCGGCCAGCTCGCGCTGCTCCTCGCTGAGGTTGGTCGGGACGATCACGTTGAGGATCACCCGCTGATTGCCGCGACGGCGGGCGCCGAGCCGCGGCAGCCCACCGCCGCGGATGATCTCTTCGTAGCCTGGCTGGGTCCCCGGCGTGAGCTCTATTTCGCTCTCGCCCTCGAGCGTGGGGACGGTGACCGCGGTGCCGAGCATCGCCTCGGTGGCCGGGATCGAGACGACGCTGATCAACTCCGTGCCGTCGCGCTGGAAGCGCTCGTCCTCGGCGACCTCGACCTCGACGTAGAGATCGCCGGCCGGAGCGCCCGCCTCGCCCGCGTGACCGGCGCCGGAGACTCGCAGGCGCTGGCCGCTCTCGATTCCGGCCGGAATCTCGACCGCACGGCTCCGCTGGCCGGGGGTGCGGCCGCTACCGCGGCACTCGGCGCAGGGCGTCTCGGGAACTTTGCCGGAGCCGGCGCAGGCATCGCAGGGAACGCCCTGGACCATCTGGCCGAACGGGGTGCGGGCGACCCGGCGCAGTTGGCCGGCGCCGCCGCACTTCTCGCAGGTGGAGATCGGCGTGCCCGGCTCGGCGCCGTTGCCATGACAGTGCTCGCAGGCGCCGACGGCGTCGAAGGAGATCTCCCGCCGCACCCCGGTGGCGACCTCCCCGAGGGTCATCTCGGTCGCGACGAGGATGTCACCTCCGGCCGCGCGCCCGCCGCCGAAGCCGAAGGCGTCGCCGCCGCCGAAGAAGGCGGAGAGAATGTCGTCGATCGAGCCAAAGGAGGAGGCGCCGCGGGGGTCGAAGCCGCCGGAGCGCAATCCCTCGTGTCCGTGGGCGTCGTAGGTGCGGCGCCGCTCCGCGTCGGAGAGGACCTCGTAGGCCTCGGCCGCGGCCTTGAACTTCTCCTCGGCTTCGGGGTCGTGGTCGTTGACGTCCGGGTGCAGTTCGCGGGCGAGGCCGCGGAAGGCCTTCTTGATCTCGGCCTCGCCGGCGTCGCGGCTCACGCCGAGCACCTCGTAGTAGTCGCGCGGCATCTCCGCTCAGCCGCCGTACACGGTCTCGAAATAGCGGGAGAGCTCGCGGGCGGCGCTGCGCACGGAGCCGATCGCGGTCGCGTAGTCCATCCGCAGCGGCCCGACCACGCCGACCGAGCCGAGGTTGCGATGGCCGAGCCCGTAGTTGGCGCCGATCACGCTGACCGAGCGCAGCTCCGGCTGCGGGTTCTCGCTGCCGATCCAGAGGAAGACCGAGCGCTCCTGCAGCGAGGAGCGCAGCATCTGCAGCACCCCGGCGCGCCGCTCCAGTGCCGTCATCAGCTCGTCGGCCCGGGGCAGGTCGGCGAGATGCGCTTCGGAGAGCAGCCGCGAGGCGCCGTCCATATAGAGGTCGGTGCCGTCCTCGCGCTCGAGCTCGGTGAAGGCGGAGCCGAGGCCGGCGACGAACTCGCCCTCGATCCGGTCCAGGTGCGGGTCGGCGAGGCGGCCGGCGATCATCCGCGAGCCGATGCCGAGTCCGGTCAGCGACTCGTTCAGGTAGCTGGAGGCCCACTCGACCAGGCCGGGATCGACCGGGCGCTCGAACTCGAAAACCCTGCGGGCGACGTCACCGGTCGAGGCGATCGCGATTACCACCACCTTGGTCGGCTGCAGGCGCAGGACCTCGACCCGGTGGATCGTCGCCGACGCCAGACGCGGCGCGGTCGCCATCGCGACCAGGTCGGTGACCTGGGCCAGCGCCGCCGTCGTCTCCCGCATCGCCTCGTCGACCTCGCGCCGCAGGCGCGAGAGCTCGAACCCGACCTGGGTCTCGGCCGGCATCGTCCCGGAGTCGATCAACGAATCGACGTAGAGGCGGTACCCGGAGTCGGTCGGCACCCGCCCGGCCGAGGTGTGGGGGTGGGTCAGATAGCCGGCGGCCTCGAGCGCCGCGAGCTCGGCCCGGACCGTCGAGGACCCCCACTCGACCTCCGGCCGCCCGGCCACCTCCTTCGAGCCAACCGGCTTGGCCGAGGCCAGATAGGCGTCGACCACCAGCCGCAAAATCGTTTCCTGCCGCGCGGAGAGCATCATCTGAAGTCTAGGAGGCGGGCGGGGTGACCCTCCCGAAACGCTCGGCGGGAGCCTCGCTTGAGTGTTTCGGGAGGGTCACCCCGCCCGCCTACAGCTCGACTTCCGCTTCCGCGTTCTTGATGATCTGGGCGTCGCCCTGGGTGGCGACGGTGTCGACGACCACGCGGTTGCCGTCGACCGACTTGACGGTGCCGGAGACGACGATCTCCTGCTCGGGCATCCCCATCCCGCGGAACTGGACCGAGAGCCGCTTCAGCGCCCGCGGGTCGCCACCGGCGACGGCGGCGTTCGCGCGGGCGACGAGGCCCATCGTGTAGAGGCCGTGAAGGATGTTGCGCGGCAGGCCGACCGCCTGCGCGAACTCGGGGTCGATGTGGATCGGGTTGAAGTCACCCGAGGCGCCCGCGTAGATGTGGGGCTGGTACTTGCCGGGGGTGACGCTCAGCGCCTCCACCTGGTCGCCGACGTTGAGGTCAGCCATCTCATATCCCCCTGACGATGTTGGTCCAGACGGCGCGGACGACCCGGTCGCCGTCCTGGTTGTCGGAGACGGACTCGAAGACGTAGAAGCCCTTGCCGTCTTTCTCGTAGATCTCGGTGCACTTGGCGGTGGTCGTGATCTCGTCGCCGGAGCAAGCCGGCTCCTCCCACTCGAAGACCTGTCCGCCGTGGACCATCGTCGCGATGTTGATGCCCACCTCGGGATCGAAGATCGCCGGGGCCAGGGCGGGGCCGCTGTAGACGACGGCGAACATCGGCGGCGCCACGAGGTCGCGGAAACCGGCCGCGCGGGCCGCCTCGACCTCGAAGTGCACAGGGTTCTCGATGCCCAGCGCACGGGCGTACTCCTTGATCTTCTCCCGTCCGACCTGGTAGGTGGTCGCGGGCCATTCCTTGCCTATGGCGTCGGTCTTTATCGGCATGGCCCGGACCCTACCTATTCACCGATCGCTGGCGCATCACTCGTCGATCTGGAGCACGGCCAGGAACGCCTCCTGGGGCACTTCCACCCGGCCCACCGACTTCATTCGCTTCTTGCCCGCTTTCTGCTTCTTCAGCAGCTTGTTCTTGCGGGTGACGTCGCCGCCGTAGAGCTTGGCGGTGACGTCCTTGCGCAGCGCCTTGACAGTCTCGCGGGCGAGGACGTTGGAGCCGATCGCGGCCTGCACCGGGACGTCGAAGAGCTGGCGCGGGATCGTCTTGCGCAGCCGCTCGACCAGCCGTTTGCCCTGCTCGTAGGAGAAGTCGCGATGGACGATGATCGAGAGCGCGTCGACCTTGTCGCCGGCGAGCAGGATGTCGACCTTGACCAGGTCGGAGGCGCGGTTGCCGATCGGCTCGTAGTCGAGCGAGGCGTAGCCGCGAGTGCTGCTCTTGAGCAGGTCGAAGAAGTCGAGGACGATCTCCGCCAGCGGCATGTCGTAGCGGATCTGCACCCGCACCGGGCTCAGGTAGTGCATGTCGACATGGGTGCCGCGGCGCCCCTGGCAGAGCTCCATCACGGCGCCAACCTGCTCGGAGGGGCAGATGATGGTGGCGCGGATGTAGGGCTCTTCGACCGACTCGATGACGCCGGGGTCGGGGAGGTCGGTGGGGCTGCGAACTTCCTTGGACGTGCCGTTGGTCAGGTGAACCTCGTAGCGCACGTTCGGCGTCGTCGAAAGCAGGTCGAGCCCGTACTCGCGTTCCAGGCGCTCGCGCACGATCTCCATGTGCAGGAGGCCGAGGAAGCCGCAGCGGAAGCCGAAGCCCAGTGCCTCCGAGGTCTCCGGTTCCCAGGAGAGCGCGGCATCGTTGAGGGCCAGCTTCTCGAGCGCGTCGCGCAGGTCTTCGTAGCGGTCGGTGTCGATCGGGAAGACGCCGCAGAAGACCATCGGGCGGACCTCGCGGTAGCCCTCCAGCGCTTCGGCCGCGGGACCGGCCTGGGCGGTCAGGGTGTCGCCCACCCGCAGCTTGCTGACGTCCTTGATCCCGGTGATCAGGTAGCCGACGTCGCCGGCCTCCATGCCGCCGACCGCGGTCATCGCCGGCCGGAAGAAGCCGATGTCGTCGATTTCGGCTTCGGTCCCGTTCTGCATCGCCAGGATCCGCTCGTGCTTGCGGAAGGAGCCGTCGACCATCCGCACGTAGGCGATCACGCCGCGGTACTGGTCGAACTCGGAGTCGAAGATCAGCGCCCGGGTCGGGGCCTCGGGCTCGCCCTTCGGCGCCGGGATGCGCTCGACGATCGCCTCCAGCACCTCCGGCACCCCGACCCCGGTCTTGGCCGAGATCCAGAGCGCTTCCTCGGGGTCGCCCCCGGTCAGGTCCGCGATTTCGGCCGCGACCCGGTCCGGCTCGGCGCCGGGAAGGTCGACCTTGTTGATGACCGGGATCAGCTCCAGCCCGGCGTCGATTGCCAGGTGGGTGTTGGCGACGGTCTGCGCCTCGACTCCCTGGGCGGCGTCGACGACCAGCAGCGCCCCCTCGCAGGCGGCGAGGCTGCGCGAGACCTCGTAGGAGAAGTCGACGTGGCCCGGCGTGTCGATCAGGTGCAGGTGGTAGCTCTGCCCGTCGGCGGCCTCGTACTCGACCCGCACCGCCTGCGCCTTGATCGTGATCCCGCGCTCGCGCTCGAGGTCCATCGAGTCGAGCATCTGCGCCTGCATTTTCTTCGGGTCGACGGCGCCGGTGACCTCGAGGATGCGGTCGGCCAGGGTCGACTTGCCGTGGTCGATGTGGGCGATGATCGAGAAGTTGCGGATGCGGTCCATTGGCGAGGCGGAAGTATGGCCGAGAAGGTGCTCCGGCCGGCGGGTCCTGTCGCGGGGGGTAGGTGGCCTCGCTTGCGCTTCGCTCTGCTCAGGGCACAGGGACGGGATCGGTGCGCGGGACGAGGTCTTGCCCTTCGCAGACTCCGCGCTGCGCGCGACCACCTACCCCCGCGCCACCCGCCGGAGGAGCGTCATCCCGCTCACGGACACGCCGAGGGATCCAGGTTTCCTGAGAGACGAAAAACGACGGTCGGTGGCTTCTTCAAGATTGGCTTGGCTTGGGGGCCTTCGGTCCAGCGGACCTGTTCGGGGTACGGAGGCTTGCCGGGTTCGAGGCGGTCGCGGGTGGTGACTACATAGTCGTAGTGGCCCTGATTCAGCTCGGTGCGCCAGGTGCGGCAGGTGTTCGGGGCCTCGAAGCCGCCATGGGCGGTTTCTTCGCCGATGAACTGGACGTGGTTGGAGAGGTCGGTGCCGAAGAGCGGGTACTGGCGGGTGCTGGTGGTGGCGATGCGGGCGTCGGATATGTCGTCGGCCCAGGCAAAGGCGGCGTCGAGGCCGGGAGTGGTGAAGGTGGGGTCCGAGTAGCGGCTCTGCAGGTAGTGGCGCTGGACCGGGTAGCCGATGGCGACGGCGAGCAGGATCAGGACTGCACTAGCGCCGAGCAGCCGGCCGCGATGGACGCGCATGTCCTTTGTATCCCCGTGGGCGACAAAGGACGTGCGCCCTCTGCGCAGCCGCGCGAAAGTGTCACGCAACAGTGGCGTCGCGGGGAGCAGGGCGAGGCCGAGGACGAGCGCCGGGGACAGGTAACGGAGGCCGGACTCGAAGCCGCGCGGCATGCCGTCGGGGCCGGAGGCCGAGGTTGGGGCGACGAGCCAGGCGAGTGCGGTGGCGAGGCCAACCAGGCCGGCGACCCGCAGCAGCGGGCCCGCGCGACGACCCAGGCAGAGCAGCAGGCCGGCCAGAGCGGCGATTCCCAGCAGCGGCCAGATGACCCAGAGGCCGCTGTGCAGGCCCGGCAGGAGCCAGTCCGACCAGACGGAGCCGTCCGTGAGGTAGCCGAGGACGCTGTGCGCTTCGCGGCCGCCCAGGGCCTGCTCGGGAGCCGGCAGCGAGACTGGGCCGAGGTGGTGAACCCAGGGCAGCGGGTTGCCGCTGTGGATGAGATTGCGCAGGTACCAGTAGCCGCCGCCCGCGAGTGCCGCCAGGCCAGCGGCGGCGAGCGCTCGCCGGCGACCGCCGCGCGGAGCGATCGCGACGAGCCCGGCGACCAGCACCACCGCGGGCAGGAGGAAGTTGAGCTTGGTCCCGGCCGCCAGGCCGGCGGCGAGCCCAACTACGACGAGCGGGCCAGTCCCGAGCCCCCGCTCGCCTTCCCCCCGCGCCGCCCAGGCGTTGAGGCCGATGGCGACAGCGACGACCATGAAGAAGATGCCGACGATGTCATTGCGGGCCTCTCCGGCCTGGTCGGCCAGAGCCGGCACGCTGAGGGCGATGGCCCCCAGGCTCAGCGACCAGGGGGCAACCCGGTACGGCCGGCCAACGCACCAGCAGGCGAGCAGGCAGCCGGCGAACCAGCCGAGGTTCAGCAGCGGCGAAAGCAGGTCTCGGCCGAACGCCAGCATCCCCAGCGAGTGGAAGATTTCGCCGTTTGCCGGGTAGAACCAGGCGAGAAACTGGGGGGCGATGAAGTGCAGGTCCATCGTGTCGCCGGTCTGGAGGAAGCCAGCGGCGAAGGGGGCGTGGTACCAGGTGCTGTCGAAGCCGGTCATGCCGGTCGAGAGCCGCGTCTTGGCTCCTGCGGCGAAGTGGACGAAGGCCGCGGCGGCTATTGCCAGGGCAATCAGGGTTGGCACTGGGGCGCTCCGGCCCGCGGGTCCTGTCGTGGCGGCATCCCCCACGGTGCTGGGGGCTTCGCCCCTCCGCGCCGCGGGGGACCCCCGCCCCCAGGCCACCCGCGGGAGGAGCGCTCGCAGGCCCACGCCCAGGGCGCAGACGAGGGCCAGATACCGGACAGGGTCCAGGCCGCCGAAGGTGCCGAGGAGCTCGGCGGACCAGAGCAGGAGCGCCAGCGCCAGCACGGTGGAGGAGAGATAGGCCGGGGCGCCAGAAAGACTTGGGAGTAAGCGGGGGCGGAGGGTCGATGCGCCCAGCCAGGCGAAGCCGAGGAGCAGGGCCAGCTCGGCGACGCCCAGTAGGTAGCGGCCCGGGCCGAGCATTTAGCGCCGCCGCAGTAGGCGCGTGATCTGCTCCAGCTCGGCGACCCGCAGCAGCTTCGCGGCGGCGACGTAGACGAGCCCCCCGGCCGCGAGGCCGGCACCCAGGGAGACGATCTGGCCAAGCAAGCCGCGACCGAGTGCCTCGTCGAGCAGGTCCCAGACCAGCCAGCCGACGCCGGCGAGGGCGGCGGAGGCGATCGCGATCCGGCTTGCGGTCGAGAACAGGCGGCCGAGCTCGAGGCCGCCGAACTCGCGGCGCAGGATCACCGCCTGGGCGACGACCGCGGCGCTGGTCCCGATGCCGGTGCCGGCGACGATGCCGCCGACGCCGTAGGGCTTGTAGAGCGCCAGGGCCGCCACCGCCGAGATCACGAGGTCGATCACCGCCAGGGCGGTCGCCTGCCAGGGGCGCTGCAAGCTGAAGAAGGTCCGCGTCTGCAGCAGGTAGAGGCCGTTGGTCGGCAGCGAGAAGGCGAACCAGAAGAGCGCCGTCGCCACCACCGTCGTCTCCGCCGCGTCGAATTCGCCACGCTGGTAGATCAGTCGGATGATCGGGTCCGAGAGCGCCAGGATCGCGGCGGCGGCCGGCAGCAGGACGAAGAGGATCTGGCGCATCCCGTTGGCCATCGTCGCCCGCAGGTTGTCGATCTCGCCCGCGTTGGCGAAGCGGGCCAGGGTCGGGAACAGCACCGTCGCGATCGCGACCGAGAAGATCCCCTGCGGTAGCTGGTAGATGCGGAACGCTTTGTCGATCGCCGCCGGCGCCTGGTCGGAGACGAGGCTGCCGAAGAAGCTGTTGATCAGCAGGTTGAAGTTGATCAGGCCAAGGCTGATCGTCACCGGCAGCATCAGCCAGAGCACCCGCCGCAGGCCCGGGTGACGCCAGTCGAAGCTGAACTTGAAGCGGAAGGGCGTGTGGCGCAGGTCCCAGACCGGGATCAGCAGCTGGACCAGGGTCCCGGCGAGGATCCCGATCGCGTAGGCGTAGATCTTGTCCTGGCCGTGGAACATCGGCTCCAGCACGACCAGGACGAGGATGATCGTCAGGTTCCAGAACAGCGGCGAGATCGCGAAGGCCCCGAAGCGGTCGTAGCTGTTGAGGATGCCGACGACGACGCCGCTGACCCCGAGCAGGATCAGGATCGGGAACATCACCTGGGAGAGCGTGACCGTGAGGTCGAGGATCTCGCCCTTGAAGCCGGGCGCGAAGATCGGCATCACGACCGGGGCGAGGAGGACGAAGAGCGCGGTGATGGCGCCCAGGACCATCGTCACCACCAGCAGCAGGGTCGAGGCGAGGCGGAACGCGTCCTTGTACTCCTTCTTGCCGAGCAGTTCGGTGAAGACCGGGACGAAGGCCGGCTGCAGGGCGGCGTCGGCAAAGAGCGCGCGAATCAGGTTCGGGACCTGGAAGGCGATCGTGAAGGCGGACATCGGGCCGCTGATCCCGTAGAAGCCGGCGGCAACCACTTCACGGCCGAGACCGGCCACCCGCGAGGCGGCGGTGGCGATCGAGAAGAAGGCGGTGGAGCGGGCGATCCGGCCCGCTTGACGACCCGGGGCGGGGTCGCCGGCCAGTTCCTCGCCGGGGTCGAAAGCCTCGGCCTCGCGCAGAGCCGCGTCGGCGTTGATCGCCGCCCGCTCGTCGTCTCCGGGTGTGTCGGGTGCCTTGGGCGTCTCCAAGCTGGGTCTCAGTCGCTATAGTCGGCGGCCGCTTGGGGCTGGCACGTCGTCAGCCCGGGCACTTGACTCATGGCCAACATAGCCTCACAGAAGAAGCGGATCCTACGCAGCGAGCGCGAGCGCTCGGAGAACCGGCTACTCACCAGCACGGTCAAGACCCACTTCCGCCGGCTCGAGAGCGCCGTCGAGGGTGGCGAGGCGGCCGCGATCGGCAGCGAGGAACGCGATCTCGTCTCGAAGATCGACAAGGCCGTGCAGAAGGGCGCCATGCACAGGAACACCGGCGCCCGCAAGAAGTCGAAAGCGGCTCGCATCGCCGCTTCCGCCGCCGCCAAGTAGTTCAGGCCGCGGCCGCAGCGCCCGCTGCTCGCCTCAGGGCGAGGGTCAGCGCCAGTTCGTCGCCGTAGTCGGCGCCGCCGCGACACCACAGCTCCAGATCGGCCAGAGCCTCCGTCGCCATCCGCAGCTCGGCGAGGTCCGCGTTGCGAAGCCTCGCGACCAGCTGCTTCGCCGCATAGGGATGCATCTTCAACGACGCTTCGACCTGCTGGGGCTGGACCCCCTCTGCCAGCTGGCCGGCGGCGGCGCAGGCGCCCCGCAGCCGCGAAGCGAGGCCATAGATCAGACCGGTCACGTTCTCGCCCTGGTCGATCAGCTGCTCGCCGATCCGCAGGGCGCCGGCGGCGTCGCGTTCGAGCAGGGCGTCCGACAGCGACCAGACGGCGGCCTCGGAGGTGTCGGCGATCATCGCTTCGAGGTCGGTGACGCTGACCGCTCCCGTGTCTCCCGCCCACAGCGCCAGGCGCTCGAGCTCGTGCTGGAGCCGGACCGGGTTCGCGCCCATGCGGTCGACCAGGAGGCGGGCGGCGGCGGGCTCGAGCCGGAAGCCGAGGCGCTGGGCGTCGGCGACCAGCACCCGCGGCATCTCGCGCGCTTTCGGCGCCTCGAACTCGTGGATCTCGCCCTTGGCGGCTTTGACGGCCCTGGTCAGCTTCGCCGGCGCCTTGGCGCGGGCGATCAGCACCAGAGTGAGGTCGGGCGGCAGGTCGCCGACCGCCGCGGCAATCGCCTCGAGCTGGCGATCGCGCCAGCGCTCGACCCCGTCGGCCAGCAGGTAGCGGCGCGATTCCATCAGCGACATCGCCGGGATCGCCGCCAGCAGCGCCTCGTGGTCGGGCATCCCCCTGCCCTCCCCTGGCTCGAAGACCTCCAGCGCATCCCCCCCGGCCTCGCGTTCGGCGCGAGCCCGCAGCCGGCCCCGGGTAGCGTCGATTTTGGCCCCGTCGGTGCCGGCGATCAGGTATAGCGCTCGCATCTCCTCGGCCACGTGCCGAGTCTAGGCGACAGCCTGGCGGTGCCTCAGCCGTCCGCCTCGACCGTAACCGCACCGTGGGCGACGTCGATCGTCACGGTTCCGTCGCGATCGGTGCGGAGCGTGCGGACGCCGTGCGCGGCGAGGGTCGCCAGAGTCGCCGCGGTCGGGTGCCCGTAGGAGTTGCCGGCGCCGACCGAGATCACCGCCGCCCGCGGCCGGATGCGATCGAGCAGCTCGCCGAGACCGGCATCCTCGCTGCCATGGTGGGCGACCTTGAGGACGTCGATCGGTCCCGGGTCCAACGGCACCGCCTCGGCCTCGGCATCGGCGGTGAGCAGCATCGTGAAATCGCGCCAACGGGCGAGGAGGACGAGTGCGAGCTGGTTCGGGTCGGTGCCGGGCACGGCTTCGGCCAGGAGCTCGCGCGGGGGCCAGAGCACTTGCAGGCGCAGACCGCCGGAGCGCAGCTCGTCCCCGGCCGCCGCCCGCGCGGGGTCGACGCCGGCGGCGCGGGCGCCGTCCAGCAGTGACCTGCCAAGCCGCCCGTAGACGAGCCTGGCGACCGGAAAGTGACCGAGCAGCTCTTCCACCCCGCCCGCGTGGTCGGACTGATCGTGGCTGACCACGACGGCGCCGAGCCGCTCCACCCCGGCACTCTCGAGCTTGCCGGCCAGGTCGTCGCCGGGCGGGCCGCCGTCGACCAGCACCGGCGGAGCCCCGGCGGGCTGCAGCAGGATCGCGTCGCCCTGACCGACATCCAGCACCTCGACCCGCAGCCCGGATAGCGGCGGCGCCGAGGTCCCGCGGTCGAGCCGTGCCCAGCCGAGCACCAGCCCCACGACCGCAAGCCCGAGCGCGAGTGGCAGCAGCAGCAGCCGAGGGACGGAGAGGTCGGCCGCGGAGCGCCTTCTCGACTCGTCGCCCGGCCGCCTGAGCCGGGCCAGGCGCCGGCGACGGGCGAGGCGGAGCGAGGCGACGACGGCTCCGGCAAGCGCCAGGTAGGTGCCCGCCAGACCGTCGGCGCCAAGCTTGACGTGGACCTCAGCCCAAGTCGGGCGCCCGCACCAGGCGGCGACCTGGGCGACGTAGCCGAGCAGCATCGCGTTGAGCCAGTTCAGCGCCTCGACCGGCAGGCCCGGGACCTGGGCGGCCGCGGCCGTCGCCATCCCCAGCCACATCGCCGGCGCCACCGCCGGCATCGCCAGGAGGTTGGCGGCGAGGGTCGTGATCGAGAGCGTTTCGAAATGGAAGGCGATCAGCGGCGCCGTCGCCAGGGTCGCGGCGATCGTCACCGCCGCGCCCTCGGCCAGAGCGCGGCGCCAGCCGCCCGAGCCGATCCGCGCCGCGATCGCCTCTCGCAGCGGCGAGGCCAGTAGAAAGATCCCGGCTACCGCGGCGAAGCTGAGCTGCCAGCCGATCTCGGCGGCGACGCCCGGATCGATCGCCAGCGTGACTCCCAGCGCCGCCAGCAACGCGTAGAGGCGCGATGCCCGGCGCCCCGCCAGCGTCGCCAGGACCCCGGCGGCGCCCATCACCCCCGCTCGCTGTATCGAGGGGCCCGCTCCCGCGAGGGGCACGTAGACGACGATCAGGGCCAGCACCCAGACCAGCCGCTCGCGCAGCGGGATCCCGAGCGCGGCCATCAGCGGCATTGCCAGCAATGCCAGGAGAGTCACGTTTTGGCCGCTGACGGCGAGCAGATGGCTCAAGCCGGCACGGCGGAAGTCTTCCTTGGTCCGCGCGTCGATCCCCTCGTCTTCGCCGATCACGAAGCCGCGAGCGAGCTCGGCCTCGCGTGCCGGCATCCCCCGCCCCAGGCCGTCGGAGGCCAGCGCCCGGATCTCCGCGCTGCGCCCGAGGGCGACGATCGCGAGGACGGCGATCGCGAGCAGGATCGGCAACGACAGCCGCGGCGATCGCACCGACGGCTCCTACGGCTGCAGCCGCGCGCGCAGCGACTCCATCGTCGCCGGGCCGATCCCCGAGACCTGATCGAGCTGATCGACCGAGGCGAGGCCGCCGTGCTGGTCACGGAAGTCGACGATGTCCTGCGCCGTCACCGGGCCGATGCCGTCGATCGTGTCGAGTTGCTCGACGGTGGCGGTGCCAAGGCTGATCGGGCCGTCCTCCGCGCTCGTCCCGCCGGCGAGCGCGACTCCGGCCGGACCGCGCTCGGGCACCACCACCTGCTGACCGTCGGCAAGGCGGGCGGCGCGATTGACGGCTTCCAGCTCCGCCTTGGCGCTGGGACCGCCGGCGCGCTGGATCGCGTCCTCTACCCGGCTGCCGACAGGCAGGCGGTAGACGCCGGGCCGTTCGACCGCGCCGGTGACGTCGACGACCACGTCAGAGGCCTGACCGCTGAGCATGAAGCCGGCGCTCGACGAGGTCTCGCCGCCGGAATCGGTGGCGAACGACTGGGCGTCGGCGCCGCCCTCTGACCTGATCGCGCGTGCCCCGACGAGCAGCAGGGCGACGGCGATGGCGCCGTAGACGACGACCTGGGCTCGGCTCAGCTCGGGCATGGCCCAAGCCTGGATCAAGCCGGCGCGCGCGTGGCGCGCGCAGGCAGACGACTTAGCTAAGCCTCAATCACCGAAGTCATCGTCTTCGTCATAGCCGGCGACCTCGGCGAGCTGGTCGCTGTACAACTCGGCGGCGGCGACGGGCGGCGACTGGATCGAGACGAAGGAGAAGTCCGCCTCGCCGTCGTTGGCGACCGAGTGCTCGGTCGCCGGCGGGACGAGGATCAGGTCCCCCTCCCCCACCTGTTGGGTGTCGCCCGCGACCGACATCGTGCCGGCCCCGCGGACGACGACGTAGGCCTGCTCGGCCTCCTGGTGGGAGCCCAGCGTCTGCTCGGCGCCGGCCGGAAGCGAGAGCCAGGTGACGGAGAGATTGCGGGAGCCCAGTTCGCCCGCGTCCATGAGGACGTGCGTGCGCAGACGGTGCCACTCCTCTACTGGTGCGTCCTCGAGACGCCTGACGAGCATCGGCGCGTTTCTACCAGAACCAGGGGGTCAGATGAGAGGCCACCGCTAGCGGACGACCAGATTGACCAGCTTGCCGGGCACGACTATCTCCTTCACGACGTCTTTGCCCTCAAGGTGCTTTTCGACCTTCTCGCTCTCCCGGGCGAGGCGCAGCAGCTCGTCCTTCGGGGCGTCCGCAGCGGCCTCGATGCGGTCCCGCAGCTTGCCGTTCACCTGGACGATCAGGGTCACGGTGTCGCTTGCCAGCAGGTCCGGGTCGGCCACGGGCCAGGGCTGCTCCCAGACCCGCTCGCCGGTCAGGCGCTCGAACACCTCGCCGCCAAGGTGGGGGGCGAAGGGGAAGATCAGCGAGGCCGCCGTCGCGGTGGCGAAGCGCACCGCCGCGTCGCCGTCGGGTTCGCCGTAGAGGCCGTCCTTGAGCCGGTAGGCGTCGTTGACGAGCTCCATCACCGCCGAGATCGCGGTGTTGAACTGAAAGCCGCGCCCGAAGTCCCGGGTCGCCTTGTCGATCGCCCAGTGGGCCTTGGCGAGCAGGTCGCGCGCGGGTCCCGCCACCGCGGCGCTCGCCTCGCCGGCGCCCGTCCGCCCCTCGACCTCCTCGCAGAGCCGCCAGAGCCGGGAGAGGAAGCGGTTGATGCCCTCCACGCCCTCGTCAGACCAATCGCCCCCCCGCTCGGGCGGGCCCATGAAGCAGACGTAGGTGCGGGCGGTGTCGGCGCCGTAGCGCTCGACGTACTCGCCGGGGCTGACCGTGTTGCCCCTCGACTTCGACATCTTCGCCCCGTCGCGGGTGATCATCCCCTGCGCGAAGAGGTTGGCGAAGGGCTCCTGGACGTCGAGGTGCCCGAGGTCGGCCAGCGCCTTGGTCAGGAAGCGCGCGTACATCAGGTGCAGGATCGCGTGCTCGACGCCGCCGATGTATTGGTCGACCGCCAGCCAGTGGTCGGCGGCGGAGCGTTCCCAGGCCACCTCCTCGTTCTTCGAGTCGAGGTAGCGGATGAAGTACCAGGAGGAGTCGACGAAGGTGTCCATCGTGTCGGTCTCGCGCCGGGCCGGGGCGCCGCACTTCGGGCACTCGGTGGCGACCCACTCCTCGGCCGCCGCCAGCGGGCTCTTGCCCTGCGGCGCGTAGTCCTCGATCTCCGGCAGCTCCACCGGCAACCGCTCATCCGGCACGGGGACGGCGCCACACTTCTCGCAGTAGACGATCGGGATCGGCGCGCCCCAGTAGCGCTGGCGCGAGACCAGCCAGTCGCGCAGGCGGTAGTTGACCGAGGCCTCGCCACGGCCCTCGGACTTCAGCCACTCGACGATCTCCCCGTAGGCGTCGCGATTGCCCTTGCCATCGAAACGGCCGGAGCCGACCATCGGCCCATCCCCCGGGTAGGGCAGGCCCTCGGCGTCCCCGCCGGCCTCCGCATCGGTCCCTTCGATCACCCGTCTCACCGGCAGGCCGAATTTCCGCGCGAACTCGTAGTCGCGGGAATCGTGACCCGGCACCGCCATGATCGCCCCGGTCCCGTACTCCATCAGCACGTAGTCGGCGACGAACATCGGGATCTCCTCGCCGTTGACAGGGTTGACCACGCTGCGCCCGAGCGCGACGCCGGTCTTCTCGCGGTCCTCCGCCCCGCGCTCCTCGGCCGACTCGCGGCCGACCCGGTTGACGTACTCGCGCACCGGCTCCTCGGCCGGAGTGCCGGCGACGAGGCGCTCCAGCTCCGGGTGCTCGGGGGCGAGGACGAAGAAGGTGGCTCCGAAGAGGGTGTCGGGACGGGTGGTGAAGACCGGGAAATCGAGGTCAACTTCGCTTTCCTGACAACGGAAGATGACCTGCGCCCCCTCGGAGCGACCGATCCAGTTGCGCTGCATCGTGATCACGTGCTCGGGCCAGGACTCGAGCCGGTCGAAGTCGGCCAGCAGGCGGTCGGCGTAGTCAGTGATCTTGAAGAACCACTGCTCGAGGTTTTTCTGCACCACCTCGGTGCCGCAGCGCTCGCAGCGGCCGTCGACGACCTGCTCGTTGGCGAGCACGGTCGCGTCCTTGGGGCACCACTGGACCGGAGCTTCGGTGCGATAGGCAAGCCCCTCCTCGTAGAGCTGGAGGAAGATCCACTGGGTCCAGCGGTAGTACTCGGGAGTGTGGGTCGCGAGCTCGCGCGACCAGTCGATCGAGATCCCCCACTCGCGAAACTGGCGCTGGAAGGAGGCTATCGAACGCTCCGTCGCCGCCCGCGGCGACTCCCCGGTCTTGATCGCGTTGTTCTCGGCCGGCAATCCGAAGGAGTCGTAGCCCATCGGATGGATCACCTCGAACCCGTGGCGGCGGCGGAAGTGGGCGATCGCGTCGCCGACGGCGTAGCACTTGAGATGCCCGACGTGGGGCTCGCCGGACGGGTAGGGCAGCATCTCCAGCACGTAGGACTTCGGCTTCGACTCGTCGAAGCCGGGCTGGCCGGGGTTGGCGACCTCCCAGGTCTTCTCCTCGGCCCAGACCTGCTGCCACTTGCTCTCGATCGCCTTGGGGTCGTAGCCGCTCATCGAGCGGCGATCTTATGAGGCAAGCCAGAAATGGGTGAGGCGGGTCGGATCGATCGGCGAGAGCGCCTCGAGGAGGTGAGGCCAGACGTAGACCTCGATCGTCGCGGCGAGGATCAGGACTGGGATCGCCAGGGCCACCGTGACGAAGGTCGCCGCCAGCAGCTGGTTCCACTCGCCGCGACGGCTGGCGATCAGCCAGGCGGCGAGTGGCAGGAAGAGCGCGGTCAGCTCCAGCAGCGCGTGCGGGAGAACGCTGAGGATCAGCTCGAAGCGGGTGATGTGCAGCTGAAAGGCCAGGGTCGAGCCCTGGAAGCCGAGGTAGAGCGCCTGCGTCCCCAGCGAGAAGAGGGTGACCGCGCAGACGAAGAGGATCGCCAGCTCGCCCGCCTTCACGTGCACCCAGCGCGAGAAGCCGCGGCGCTGGGCGGCCGCGATCGGCATCGAGGCGCCGGCGATGAAGCCGGCGACGCAGGCGGTCCCGTGCAGGGCGAGCACCGCCGCGTTGCGCTCGAGGATCGGCAGCAGGTCGGCGGCTTCCGAGGGCGAGGTCAAGCCAGGCAGGTGGACCGGCGTCAGGTCGGGCGTCAGCAGTCCGGCGACGAACCAGGTCGCCGCCAGCAGCGCCAGCGCGATCGCCAGGCTGAGCGCGGCCCAGGCCCGCAGGACGACCCACCGCTGCTCCCGCCAGACGTCGAGCGTCTCGCGCGTGTCCTGCATCCCGTGCGAGAACACGTTTTCATTGACCGCGCTCATCCCTCAGACATCGGCAGGGAGAGGCGGCTCGTTGAGAAGTGGAGCTGAGGGGGCTCGAACCCCTGACCTTCGCGCTGCCAGCGCGACGCTCTTCCAGCTGAGCTACAGCCCCAGATCGGGTTACGAGTTTACCGGGAGTGCCTCTGGCTTAGGCGGCGCGCTGCTCGCCCGGGTCCTCGTCGACGTCGAGGATCAAGTTGTCCGGGGCGGTGTGGCGAACCTTGAAGTCGAGCGAGGAGAGCTCCTCGAGCTCGCGCAGCAGCTCGACCGGCTGATCGAGTCGCACCGAAAGGGTCGCGCGGCCCTCTGAGAATCGTTCGACCGAGATGTCGGAGGCGCCGACCTGGCCGACCGCGTCCTCGAAGCCGACCAACTGGGAGAAGTCGCCGAGCGGGCCGATCTCGAGCTTGATCAGACCTTCGAAGACTCCGTTGAAGTCAGGGGCCTGAGGGGTGACCTCGCCATTGGCCGCGGCCCCGGCGCCGGACGCATCGTCGCCAGACGCCTGCGCCTCGTTCAGCTCCTGCACCCGGCGGCCGACCTCGACCGCCTCGCGCAGCGCTTTCATCCGGATTCGGGTCGCCTGACCGCGAGCCTGCGCCTGGATCTCCTCCAGGCGACCGGAGACCGCGTCGAGGGAGGCGATGCTGCGGTCATGACGTTCGTTGGCCTCGAGCAAACGCTGGTTGAGGCCGCGGATCTCGCGCTCGCGCTCGATCACCATCCCCGACAGGGTCGAGATCTCCTGCTCGAGGTCGGCCATCGCCGCCGCCTGTCGTTCGCACTCGGCGGAACGTCGCTCGAGAAGCCTGATCCGCCCGTCGCGGGCGAAGATCGCCGCCTCCACGTCAGGACGGCGGTAGCCGAAGAGGACCCGCTTGAAGCTTCCCATGCGCGGCACCGTATGGGCGCCCTCGGACGGCACTTCGCCGCGACTGCGCCGGGTCCCGGCGGGCCTCGCTCAGGCGCTGGCGGCGGAGGGCGCTTCGGGCTCGTCCAGATCCAGCTCCAGGCGCGGCGCCTCGCGCCAGAGGTCCTCCAGCTGGAAGCGGTCGCGCGCCTCCTCCGTGAAGACGTGGAGGAAGCAGTCGAGGTAGTCGAGGACCGCCCAGCCGGCGTCGACCCCGGTGTCCGCCCCACTGGGCAGCAGCCCCATCTCGTGTTTGACCTGCAGCCTCACCTCATCGACGACCGCCTTCGCCTGGCGCTCGTTGCGAGCGGTGCAGATGGTCAGGAAGTCGGTGTAGGAGACGAGCTCGCGCATGTCGAGGACGACGATCTCCTCCGCCTTTTTCGAGTCGGCCAGCGCCGCCAGCCGCCGCGCCAGTCCCTCCGATCGCGACTCGCTCACGAGTAGATCCCCTTCTCCTCGATGAAGCGGGCGACCGGCTCCGGGACCAGGTAGCGCAAGGGCCTGCCGGCCGCCGCCCGGTCGCGCACGGCCGAGGACGAGACCCCGAACTGCGGCATCTCCAGCATCGTCGCCTCGCCACCGGCGCCGAGGCTGCGCAGGACAGCGGTCACCTCGGCGTCGGCGATGCCGGCCCGCCGTGCCACCGCCAGCCGCGCCAGCCCGACCACGCGCTCGGGACAGCGCCAGCTCTCCAGGCCCACGGCGGTGTCCGCCCCCATCACGAACACCAGCTCCGTTTCGCCTCGTTCTTCCGCAAGCAGCTCCAAGGTCTCATACGTATAGGACGGTCCCTCGCGGTCGACCTCCAGCGAGGAGACCGAGAAGCGGGCGTCATCCGCCGCGGCAAGCCGGGTCATCGTCATCCGCAGCTCGCGGCCGGGATCGTCGGCGATCCGCTTGTGCGGAGCGTCGCCGGTCGGGACCAGGATCACCTCGCTGAGGCCGAGCTGCCAGAGCGCCTCCTGGGCCAGCGCCAGGTGACCGAGGTGCGGAGGGTTGAACGCCGACCCCAGCACCCCGATGCCCGCGCCCGTAGCGCTACTCACGCACTTGGCCGTCGCCGCGGACCACGTACTTGAAGGTCGTCAGCTCGCGCATCCCGATCGGGCCGCGGGCGTGCAGCTTCTGGGTCGAGTTGCCGATCTCGGCCCCCATCCCGTACTCGAAGCCGTCGGTGAAGCGGGTCGAGGCGTTGACGTAGACGGCGGCGGCGTCGACGGCGGCGGCGAACTCATCGGCGGCCTCCTCCGCAGCGGTCACGATCGCCTCCGAGTGGCCGGTGCCATGGGCGTTGACGTGCGCGACCGCGTCGGCGACCGAGTCGACGACGGCGACGGCCAGCTTCAGCTCCAGGTACTCGCTGTCCCAATCGGCGTCGGTCGCGGGGCCGACCTCGATCTCCCCAGCGCAGGCGCGGGTGCGCTCGTCCCCCACCAGCTCGACTCCGGCCTCTCGCAGGTCGGAGAGAACCGCGGGCACGAAGCGCTCGGCGATCGCGACGTCGATCAGCAGCGTCTCCGCCGCGTTGCAGACGCCGGGACGCTGGGTCTTGGCGTTCACGGCGATCCGCCGCGCCATCTCCAGATCGGCTTCGGCGTGCACGTAGACATGGCAGTTGCCGGCCGCGGCGTACATCACCGGCACCGTGGCGACGTCCTTGATCGCGGCCTTGAGGCCCGCGCCGCCGCGCGGGATCAGCAGGTCGACGGTGCCCTCCTGGGTCGCCAGCTCCGCCAGCTCCTCGCGGCCGCCGCCGGCCAGCAGCAGCACCGCGTCGACCGGCAGCCCCGCCTCGTCCAGCGCCTCGCGGATGACCGCGGCCAGCGCCCCGTTGGAGCGTTCGGCGTAGCTGGAGCCCCGCAGCACGATCGCGTTGCCGCTCTTGATCGTCAGCGCCGCGCAGTCGATCGTCACGTTCGGGCGCGCCTCGTAGACGACGGCCACGACGCCGAGCGGGACCCGGAGCTTGCGCAGGTCGAGGCCGCTGGCCAGAGTTTTGCGTTCGAGCTCCTCGCCGACCGGATCGTCGAGCTCGGCGACGACGCGGACGCCGGCGGCCATCGCGGCGACGCGATCGGCGCGCAGCGCCAGGCGATCCCGTAGTGCCTCGCTCAGTCCGCCGGCACGCTCGTCGGCGAGGTCGGCGGCGTTCGCCTCGAGGATCTCGGCGCTGCGCTCTTCGAGCAGGCGCGCGGTCACCTCCAGAGCGGCGTTCTTCGCGTCCGTCGAGGCGCCCGCCAGTGCCCGCGACGCCTGCTTTGCGGCGGCACAGCTCTCGGCGGTGGTGGTGGTCACGGCCATCGGACAAGGGTAGCTGGGAGCCCCGGCCCCTCCCGCCCCGCCTCAGAGCAGGACGAAGCGGTCCCGGTGGATGACCTCGTCCGCCGCGTGCGGGAGAACCTGGCGGACGGCCTCGGTCTTCATCCCGAGCACTCGATTCAGCTCCTGAGCGGAGAAGTCGGTGATCCCTTTGCCGATCGACTCGCCGTTCACCTCGACGCCGACCGCATCGCCGGCCTCGAACGAGCCGGCGGTCTTGACGATCCCGACCGGGAGCAGACTCGACCCTCGCTCTCGCAGGACTCGAGCCGCGCCGTCGTCGACGACGATCTTGCCCTGGACCGGCTTCGCGTACTTCAGCCACAACTTGAAGCTCGAGGTCTTCCCCTCTCGGGCCGCGAAGCGAGTGCCCGCCTCGCCGCCGCTCGCCGCGCGGTCCAGGGTTCCCGCCACGGTGCCGTTGCAGATCACCGCCGGGATCCCGGCCTCGCTTGCCATCTCGGCGGCGGCCACCTTGCTGCGCATGCCCCCGGAGCCGAAGGCCGAGGTGCGATCGCCGATCTCGAGCGCCTCCAACTCCGAGAAATCGCTCACCGCCGAGATCAGCTCCGCCCCCGGGTCCAGCTGGGGGTCGGCGCTGAGGACGCCGTCGACGTTGGTCAGCAGGACCAGCAGGCGAGCGTCCAGCAGCAGCGCCACCTGTGCCGCGAGGAAGTCGTTGTCGCCGAAGCTGATCTCGTCGGTGGCGGTGGTGTCGTTCTCGTTGATCACCGGCACCACGCCCCACTCGACCAGCCGCTTCAGCGTCTGACGGGCGTTGAGGTAGTTGGTGCGAGCGGCGATGTCGCCCGCGGTCAGCAGCACCTGCGCGGCCCGCGTCCCGTGACTGGCCAGACGACTCTCGTAGGCGCGGAAGAGATCGCCCTGGCCGACCGCGGAGGCGCCCTGCAGTTCGTCCATCGCCCGCGGGCGCACCGGCAGCTCCATCAGCCGCATGCCGCGCGCGATCGCGCCGGAGGTGACCATCACCACCCGCTCGCCGTTCCGCTCCAGGGCGCTGACCTGCGCGCAGACGGAGTCGAGCACCTCCGTGCGCAGCTCGCCGTCGTCGGCGGCGACGATCGAGGATCCGAGCTTGACGACCAGGGTCATGGCGAGCAAAGTAGCCGAGATGGCAGCGGCTACCGGCTGGGGCGCACTCGCGGCAAGCTCGCTCGTCATCGGGGCGCTGCTGAGTTTCGCCTGGCGCTGGTCGCCGCGAGAGGTCGGCCTCGTCCTCGCCTTCGGCGCCGGGGCGCTGATCAGCGCCGTCAGCTTCGAGTTGGCCGAGGAGGGGCTCCGGGTCGGCGGGGCGGGCGCCACCGGCATCGGTCTCGCGCTCGGCGCGCTCACCTATTTCAGCCTCGACGGGCTGATCGCCAGCCGTTTCGCTGCCGGACGCGGCCGCGACGGTCGCTCGCGGGGGTCGAGCGCCGGCTCCGCGCTGGCTCTCGGCGCCTTTCTCGACGGCATCCCCGAGCAGGCGGTGCTGGGAATCAGCCTCGCCTCCGGGCAGGGCGTCGGGGTCGCCCTGCTGCTGGCGATCTTCGTCTCCAACCTGCCCGAGGCGATGGGGTCCGCCGACGACATGCGCAAGGCGGGCCGCTCGCGCGAGGCGATCCTGCGCCTCTGGCTGATCGTCGCGGCGATCTGCGCCGTGGCGACGGTCGTGGGCTACGCCGCCGCCGACGCGGTCACCGGCAACCTGCGAGCCGCCATCGACGGCTTCGCCGCCGGCGCCTTGCTGGTGATGCTGGTCGACTCGATGATCCCCGACGCCCGCAAAGACGCCGGCCGCAGCGCCGGCCTCGTCACCGTCCTCGGCTTCGCCCTCGCCGCCGGTCTCTCCTCCGTCACTTAGGCGGTCGATCGGCCTCGCCCTGAAGAGCTGCGCCGTTCGCGTGGCCGGGGGCCGGTGCCCGTCGGACGCGCGGCGTCCTGATCTTCGCCGGCCGCACTCAGCGAGAGCCGCAACCTCCCCGGCGAAAATCCCAGCAAGGGAGAGGGCACCCGATCCCCGGCCACCCAACCTCAGATGTGAAGTTCGAACTCCTGATCCCCGACCCGAACGTCATTCCCCGCCTCGAACCCCGCCTTGGTCAGCGCCGCGATCACCCCGATCTCGGCCAGCCGCTGCTCGAGATAGGCCCGCGCCTCTTCGTTTTTCGTGTCGTGGCGCTCGAACAGCAGCTCGACGCCCTTGCCGGCGACCCGGTAGGCGCCGTCCTCCTCCTGCTCGACCCAGTAGCCGCCCTCTCCGGCCGGGCGATAGACACGATGCTCGGCCTCGAATTCACCAGCCGATTCACCGCTTGGCGCCGCCACCAGCGGCTGCAGCCGCGGCAGTTCGGCGAGCACCCGCAGGCGCAGCTCGTCGAGCCCCTCCCCCGTCGCCGAGGACAGGGCGAGCACGCCGAGCACCCCGTCGCCGAGCCGCTCACTCCATTCGGCAATCGTCGCCTCGACCTCGTCGGCCGGAAGCAGGTCGCGCTTGGTCAGCGCCACCAGCTCCGGCAGCTGCTCCAGCCCGGCGCCATGGGCGGCCAGCTCGGCCCGCACGGTCTCGTAATTGCCCTCGGGATCGCCCTCGGTCGGCGCCAGGTCGACGAGGTGGACCAGCATCGAGCAGCGCTCGACGTGGGCGAGGAACTCATGCCCCAACCCGGCCCCCTCCGCCGCCCCTTCGATCAGCCCCGGAATGTCGGCGACGACGGCCTGGCGGTCATCGTCTTCGATCGTCCCCAGCACCGGCGAGAGCGTCGTGAAGGGATAGTCCGCGACCTTCGGCGCCGCCCGCGTCAGCCGCCCCAGCAGCGAGGACTTGCCCGCGTTCGGCAGCCCGACCAGCCCCACGTCGGCCAGCAGTTTCAGCCGCAGCTCGATCCAGTCCGCCTCGCCCTTGGTCCCTTTCTCCGCGAACCGAGGCGCCTGCCGGGTCGAGGTCGCGAAGCGCTTGTTGCCGTGCCCCCCGCGCCCCGCGTGCGCCACCACCGCCCGCTGCCCGGCCTCGACGAGGTCGACAGCGCTCCCATCCACAGTCGTCGCCTGCGTCCCGGCAGGCACCGGAATCACCCGATCCTCCCCCCGCGCCCCATGCTTGTTCGACCCTTCCCCATGGCTCCCCCGCTGCCCCCGAAAGTGCCTGCTCCCTTTCAAGGCCCCGAGATCCCGCTTCGACAGATCGCAAACCAGCACGACATCCCCACCATGCCCGCCATCGCCCCCGTCAGGTCCACCACGCGGAACATGAGCCTCACGCCGGAACGAGACGCATCCGTTCCCCCCGGCCCCGCCCTCAACCCAGATCTTCGCCTTGTCGTACATGAATCAGAGAGGGTAGATGGAGCGCGGCGGTCCTTTGGTCCGCTATGCGGCCCGAAGGACTGCCGCACTCCGGAAGATTGAGATCGACGCGTGCGGGAGGGGTCGTGTGCCCCTCAACCGAACCTCCCGCTGTTTGTGAGGGCGAGGGGCACACGACCCCTCCCCCCGCCTCAAACGAGAATCAGTCGTCAGCAAGAACGCTGATGGTGCGCCCCTTACGAGCGCTGCGAAAATCTACTTTCCCGGCCCGCGTCGCAAAAATCGTGTGATCGCGCCCGAGCCCGGTCCCCTCACCGGGCCAGAACCGCGTCCCGCGCTGGCGCACGATGATCTCGCCGCCCGTGACCTCCTGGCCGGCGAATACCTTGACGCCGAGCATCTTCGGGTTCGATTCGCGCCCGTTGCGACTGGAGCCCAGCCCCTTCTTATGAGCCATCGGTCTCCTCCTTCGCGGTCGGTTTGTCGGCCTGCGCTTTTTTGGTCGCTTTGGTGGCCGCTTTCAGCAGTTTGACCTCGGTCACCTCGAGCTTGGTCAGCTCGGACCGGTAACCGTTCTTGCGACGGTAGCCCTTCTTGGCCTTGTATTTGAAGACCTTGATCTTCGGGCCGCGCAGGTGCTCGGAGACTTTCGCCTCGACTTTGACCTTCTCCAGCTCTTTCGGAGCGGCGAGCACGCTGTCGTCGCGAAACATCACCGGGCGCAGCACGACTTTGTCGCCCTCTTTGACATCGAGACGATCGACGAGGAGGGAGGTTCCCTGCTCGACCTTGTACTGCTTACCGCCAGTTTCGACTACCGCATACATGCTTAATCGTCTTCCTTGCTTCCTTGATTGGCGCGCGACCGGCCGCGACCGCCACGACGGCCGCGACTGCGATTGCGCGAAGCGGCCGCTGAGTCTAGCTCGGCGCCGTTCTCAGCGCCGCCCCCACTGCCGTTCGGGGAGCTCGAGCCCAGCAACGAGGCGATCGCCGCCGAACGCTCGACCTCCTCGATCCGCACCAGGCGGCGCTCGCCGACGAAGCGGCCACCACCGGTGATGCTGACGATGTAGGAGTCGATCCGGGCCACCGCGTCGTCGGCGTTGTACATGTGCGGCTCGTCGATCTGCACCAGCACCTCCTCGCCGACCTTGAACGGCAGCGCCCGCTCCTCGATCTCGGCCCGCGTTCCCTTCTCGACCAGCGTGAAGGTGTCGATCGCCAGCGCGTCGCCGCCCTCGAAGTGGAACTGCTTGCCGGTTTCGGACTCCAGCTCCGGCAGGCCGCTGTCGTCGCCGGTCAGCTCGGCCGCGACCTTCGGGTTGACCCGCAGCAGGAATGCCTCGGTGTCGGCGTGCTCGGCGGCGATGTCGCGCATCTTGCGCAGCCCCTCCAGCGCCACCGTCTCGGCCGAGAGCACCACCCCCTCGCCGTGGCAGGTGGGACAGGGGGCGGTGAGGATCTCGCGGACGCCGTCGGTGACGTTCTGGCGGGTCATCTCGACCAGGCCCAGTGGCGAGACCTCGACCACGTAGCTCTTCGACTTGTCGGCGTCGAGCGCTTTGCGCATCACCTTCAGCACCTTGTCGCGGTTGCTGGCCCGGGCCATGTCGATGAAGTCGATGACGATGATCCCGCCGATGTCGCGCAGGCGCAGCTGCCGCACGGCCTCGTCGGCCGCCTCGGTGTTGACTTTGGTGATCGTCTCCTCGAGGCCGCCCTTGCCGCGGCCCGTGAACGAGCCGCTGTTGACGTCGACGACGGTCAGCGCCTCGGTGTAGTCGATGATCAGGTAGCCGCCCGAGGGCAGGTCGACGCGGCGGTTCAGCGTCGACTCGATCTCCTCGTCGATCTTCCATTTCTCCAGCAGCGGCTTCGACTCCTTGTAGAGCTCGACGCCCTCGACCAGCTCCGGCGCGGTGCGCTGGAAGAAGTTGGTGACGCGCTCGAACTGCTTCTCGGAGTCGATGATCGCCTTCTCGAACTCGCTGAGGAAGACGTCGCGCAGGACCCGCACCGAGAGATCGGCCTCCTGGAACACCAGCGAGGGCGCCTTGGTCGTCTCGCTGCGGCGCTGCAGCACCTCGTTGAGGCGCTGCAGGTAGCCGATCTCCCGCACGAAGTCGGATTTTTTCGCCCCGTGGGCAGCGGTGCGGACGATTAGCCCCCCCGGCCCTTTGTAGGTGCGGTCGACCATCTTGCGCAGGCGGTCGCGCTCGGAGTCGGTGAGCCGGCGGCTGACGCCGACGCCGCTGCCCTGGGGCGCGAAGACGAGGTAGCGACCGGCGATCGAGACGTTCATCGAGAGCCGGGCGCCCTTGGTCTTGAGTGGGTCCTTGACCACCTGGACGAGGATCTCCTGGCCCGGTTTGATCAGCTCGTTGATCCGCCGGCCGCTGCCGCGGCCGCGCTTGGGAGCCTGCTCGCCGCCCGGGAGGACGATCTCGTCGACGTGCAGGAAGCCGTTGCGCTCGAGGCCGATGTCGACGAAGGCGGCCTCCATGCCGGGCAGGACGTTGTCGACCTTGCCCTTGTAGATGTTGCCGACGATCGAGCGCTTGCCGCGGCGCTCGATGTAGAGCTCGGCGACGTCGCGCTTGCCGCCTTTCGTCTTTGCCTCGAGAACGGCTACGCGGGTCTCTCCGCGCTCGGCGGAGACCAAAATCGTTTTTTTCATTGCTTCAACTCAGTTCGGTTGGGTACGCACCGCCGGGGCCCCTCGTAAAGGGCATCACCAGGCGAACCTTCCCTTCTGACTGAGACGCGCTTGGATATTGATGCTCTGAAGCACTCCGACCGCCAAGAAGGTAGCGATCACCGAGGACCCTCCGTAGCTCATCAGCGGTAGCGGGATGCCCGTGATCGGCATGATGCCGAGGTTCATCCCCACGTTGATGAAGACCTGGAAGAGCAGCGAGACGGCGATGCCGCCTGCCACCAGGGTCCCGTACGAGTTCTTCGAGAGCGTCACGATCCGCAGCGCCCGCCAGAAGAGCAGGGCGTAAAGGGATAGGACTAACGCGGCGCCCCCGAACCCGTAGCGCTCACCGATCACCGCGAAGATGAAGTCGGTGTGCCGCTCGGGAACGAAGTCGAGCCGCGTCTGGGTGGCACGGTCGCCGCGGCCGGTCTTCTGACCGGAGCCGATGGCGACCACTGATTGGTTTTGCTGGTAGCCCGCGCCGCCCGCATCCTCGCTGGGATGCAGGAAAGAGGTCAGCCTCTGCTCCTGATAGCCCTTGAGGACGGGCACCCCGACTGCGGGGGCCGCGACCAGAACGAGGGCGATCAAAGCGATGAGGGCCGCGCCGATGACGGCGAAGTGGGTCCAGGGAACACCACCGAAGTACATCACGGCGAGGGTCGCGACCACGAGCACCATCGAGGTGCCGAGGTCCGGCTGCAGGAAAACGAGCGCGGCCGGGGCCAGTCCGAGGCAGAGGTAGCGCAACGTGCGCCGCTTGACCGAGCCCCTCCTGGCGCCATCGATGACGAACCCGGCGAGGGCCAGGACGAGCAGGAGCTTGCCGAGCTCGGACGGCTGGAAGCTGAACATCGGGAATTCGAAGGCCCGCCGCGAGCCGCGGGCGGCGAAGCCGAAGACGAAGACCAGCGAGACGCTGGCGCAGAGGAAGGTGTAGATGCCGACCCGCAGCTCGCGAAAGCGCGAGTAGTCGATCCGGGTCAGCAGGACCATCCCGACCAGGCCGAGCAGCGAGTAGACCGCCTGCCGGTCGAGGTAGTAGTGAGGGCTGCCCGGGACGTCGTGGGAGGTCGCCTGGCCGAGCGTGAAGACGCTGAAGCCGGCCAGCGCCACCGTGGCGAGGGCCAACGGCCAGTCCATGTGGGCGAGCCCAAGGCGTTCGGCGATGCTGACGCGGACCGCGAACGGCTCCGCCCGGCCACCGCGGGTGCGGGTCGCGTACATCATTCGGCGAGACCGGTCCCGGCGGCCGAGACCGAGCTCGCGCGCTTGTCGAAATAGGCTTCGAGGATCTGCAGCGCGGCCGGAGCCGCGGATTCGGCCCCGAAGCCGCCTTCCTCCATGGTCACGATGGTGACGATACGGGGGTCCGGGTAGGGAGCCAGGACGGCGTACCAGGACTGATCGGCGTGCGGTGGGCGCTGGGCCGTCCCGGTCTTGCCCGCGACCTCGATCGGGAAGCCGCCGAAGACGCCGTAAGAGGTTCCCTGGGGCCCCTGGGCCGCCAGGTGCAGGCCTTCCATGATCGCCGCCCGGTGGCCAGGGTCGATCTTGATCCGGCGCCGCGGCTTCGGGTCGAATTCCTTCAGCACCCGCCCTGCCGCATCCTCGACTTCCATGCCCACGTGCGGGGTGACGAGGGTGCCGCCGTTGCCGAGGGCGGCGTAGGCGATCGCCATCTGCAGCGGGTTGGTCTGCAGGTCGCCCTGACCGGTGGCAAGCTGGATGTTGTCTCCCGCCGACCATGGTCGTTCTTCGGCCAGGCCTTCGGCGACCAGCTCTTCGCGCCACTTCTTGCTCGGCACCAGCCCTTCGGTCTCGCCCGGGATGTCGAGCCCGGACTCCTGGCCGATGCCCAGCTTCGCCGCCCAGCGCTGCAACTGGCCGGTGTCCCACATCTTCAGGCCCAATTCGTAGAAGAAGACGTCAGAGGAGACTTCCAGCGCCGGCACCAGGGTCAGCGGTCCATAGGAGGCGCCGCCCGCGTTCTGGAAGCTCTGGGTGCCGACCGTCAGCTTGCCGCCGTCGAAGATCGTCGTCGAAGGCGTGATCACCTTCCCTTCCAGCGCAGCGAGGGCGGTGACGATCTTGAAGGTCGACCCCGTCGGGTAATAGCTTTCGGTGGCGCGGTCGGTCAGCAATCCCAGTTCGGGGTCGCGGTAAAGTTCGTTCACCTGGCTCTGGGTCATCGGTTCGGTGAAGATCGTCGGGTCGAAGGTGGGGAAGGAGCCGAGGCCGAGGAGCTGGCCATTGTCGACGTTCATCGTCACGAACGCTCCCGGCAACCCGCGCGATGCCAGGGCGCTTTCGCCAGCCGCCTGCACTTCCGGGTCGATCGTCAGCTTCAGGTTGTCGCCGGGGGTCGGCGGCTGCGAGACGAGCTGCCCGCCGGGGGTGGGCTGGCCGAGCGCGTTGACCTGGATCTTGGTCAGCCCCGGCCGGCCTCGCAGGTACTTGTCGTAGGTGTACTCGACCCCGCCCTGCCCGACCTCGTCGCCCGGTTCCAGCCCCTTGTACGGGGCTTCCGTCAGCTCTTCCTCGGAGACCTCGCCGACGCTGCCGACCACGTGCGCGGCGCGGCTTTCGTCGGGATAGTGACGGACGAAGACGCGCTGGACGACGACCCCGGGGAAGCGACGCTGGTTCTCTTCGAGGTAGTAGACGAGGTCGTAGCCGACGTCCTTGCGCAGCGTCACCGGCGCCCCGGCGGCGACTTCTTCCTGTTCGTCGATCGTCCGCCGCACCTTGCGCAGCGACATGTGGGCGAGCTGCCCGAGTCGTGCCAGCTCGGCCTTTTCCTCGGCCGGGTCTTCGGGCAGTTTCTGGGTGTTGAGCTGCAGCGCCAGGCTGGTGCGATTGTCGACCAGGACGTTGCCGTCACGGTCGAGGATGTCCCCACGCGGAGCGATCACCTTGTACTCGCGGGTGCGGTTGTTCTTGGCCTCGGCCAGGTAATGGCCACCGGAGAGGATCTGCAGGTCCCAGAGTCGGAAGAGGAGCACGGCGAAGAGGGCGACGGCGACGCCTCCGACCACGGCGATCCGCAGCGCCATGCGGCTGCTCGCTCCCGGGCGATCGTCTGAACGCTCGTACACGTCGACCCCTAGGTCCCCACGACCGGCGGTCGCCTGGTCCGCCGCACCGCCTGGTCCTCGACCAGGGCCGGACGCAGGATCCGTCGCAGGCCGAGGTAGATCGGCCAGCCGAGCACGAAGGCGAAGACGCCCTTGAGGAGGATGTCGCGCATGATCAGGCCGCTGACCGTGGCGTCGGTTCCCAGCATCAGCTCGATCGCGCCGAAGCCGATCTCGGCGAAGATCGTCAGGCCCATGCAGAGCAGCGGCGGCACCAGGGCGCTGTGGATCTCGAAGCGCTCGCGGAAGAGGCCGGCCAGATAGCCGGCGGCGAGCAGGACCAGCGAGGCCCCGCCGAGCGGCTCGATCAGCAGGCAGTCGAGCAGGATGCCGACCGAGAAGCCGGTGACGACGCCGGTCATCGTCCCGCCGAGCAGGCCCATGGAGATCACCAGCACCGGCAGCAGATCGGGGCTGACGTGGAAGATCGCCACCTGGGAGAAGAAGGAAAGCTGCAGGAGGACGCCGAGGACGACGATCGCGACCAGGCGGGCGAGGATCTTCGGGGTGAGAATCATCCGCGCGAGCCCCCGGCCAGGACCTGGACCAGGTCGAGGTCGCGCAGGTCGGCGAAGGGGCGCACGTGGACCTGCTGTTGGGCCTCCTGCTCGACCAGCGGGGCCTTGGTCACTTCGCCGATCGGGATGTTGGGCGGGAAGTCCGACTCGATTTCCTCCGCGCGCCAGCCGGCCGTGACCACGATCTGTCCCCTGTGCACGTGCTTGGCCGAGTCGATGAAGTCGAGGATCAGGTCCCCGGGGTCGCCGACGTTGGGCCGGATCACGCCCTGGACGGCCAGCGGCACGACTTTCCCCGAGACGGCGCTGGAGTGGTCGGCGATCAGCGTCACCTGGGCGGAGCCGCCGGTGACCGCGGAGACCCTGCCGACGAGGCCGTCGCCGTTGATGACGGGATCGTTGACGCGGACGCCTTCGTCGCTGCCGACGTCGATCGTGACGTCGGAGAACCAGACGGTCGGGGAACGGGCGATCACCCTTCCGGTAACCGGGTCGTAGCCGGAAGGGATCGCTCCGCCGCGATCGAGCGAGAGCAGCTTGCGCAGCTGCGTGTTTTCGGCCAGGGCCGCGGCGGCGCCGACGGACTGCTTGCGGGCGGTCTGCAGTTCGGTCCGCAGGCGGCTGTTGCGGCCACGGGCGTCGAGGGTCTGGTCGAACCAGTTGACCAGGTCGCGGGCAGGCTTGAGCGCCCCGTTCGCGACCGACTGGATCGGGCTGAAGATGGTGCTGACGCCTCGCTGCAGGCCATTGGAACCCGAGCCGTAGGTGATCGTCAGCAGCACGAAGGAGCCGACGATCAACAGCGCGAGCACCGCCCTGCGGCGGCGTACTTGCTTTCGGTACACGTGGGAGACCTAGCTTCGTTGCTTGAGATGAGCGCCCGCTAAAGCCGCCGGCGCGTCCGTTGGCTCATCTTGCCAGCCGCCGCGTCTCAGCCCCGCTCGAAAAGCTCGGGTGCAAGCTCGATCAGCAATCCCACCGGCAAGCCCACCACGTTCGAGACACTCCCCTCGACCCGTTCGACCAGCGTCGACCCCAGGGTCTGGATCGCGTACCCGCCCGAGCGCCCTTCCCACTCGCCGAAATCGACATAGCGCTGCTTCTCCACCTCAGAGAGCTCCTTGAACACCACTCGGGTCCGCTCGAGCCCACTCCGCTCCTGATCCCCATCGAGCACGACCAGCCCACTGAGCACTTCATGGGCACGCCCAGACATCCGATCGAGATGCTCCCGAGCCTCAACCTCTCCTCGAGGCTTCCCGAGAGCCTTTCCATCCAGCGCCACATCGGTATCGCAGGCGATGACCAGCGCCCCCGGCCCAGCCCCCACGGCCCAAGCCTTCATCCGCGCGTTCTCAACCACCTCCACCGCGGGATCTCCCCCACTGAGCTCGTCCACACCAGGAACCAAGACTTCGAACTCGATACCCAGCTTCGACAAAATCTCCCTCCGCTGAGGAGAGCTCGACGCAAGCACCACCCGCTTCGAGATCGAGCTGGAACCCGAGCCCGCGCTCAAGAGGACGGGCTGGGTAGGCCTGGAACGTCTTGTACTTTTTTGGCGCCGCGAACCTCGGACGGGCGCAAGCGATCCACAAAAAAGTTAAGTGAAAGGCCTACCCAGCCCGTCCTGTTCAACCGAGCTCGGGAAACCAGATCCCGATCTCGCGCTCGGCGGACTCGTCGGAGTCGGACCCGTGCACCATGTTGAAGGTCATCTCCAGGGCGAAGTCCCCGCGAATCGACCCAGGGGCCGCCTCGACCGGGTTGGTCGCCCCGATCAGCTGCCGGGCGGCGGGAACGGCTTCCGCACCCTCGAGGACGATCGCCACCAGCGGGCCGCCGGTGATGAAGGAGACGAGCTCGCCGAAGAACGGCTTCTCGGTGTGCTCGGCGTAGTGCTGGTTGGCGATCGACTCGTCGGCGACCATCGACTTCAGGGCCACGATGCGCAGGCCCTTGCGCTCGAAGCGGGCGATCACCTCGCCGGTCAGGGCGCGCTCGAAGGCGTCAGGCTTGACGAGGATCAGGGTCCGGCTCACGGCTAGGGCTCCTTTGGTCTGGTTCAGGGCTGGGGGCCTCTGGCGAGGCGTCGCGGGCCGGCTCCTTGCGGGCGGCTTTCGCGGCGGCTTTCTTCGACGCCGGGGCCGCTTTCTTGCGGCGGGCGGGCGGGCGTTTCGCTACCGCCTCCTCGGGCTCGGCTTCGCGACGGGAGCGTCGCTGCTCGGGCTCGGGCTCCGGGCGCCGCGCCTGTTTCTGCGGCCGGCGCTGGCGCTCGCCGCCGCCGGCGAGGGCCGTCTCGCAGTAGGGGCAGAGGCCCCAGCGCGGGTCGACCGGCTTGTTGCAGGTCGGGCAGGGGTCCTTGAGGCGGCGCTGGCAATTGGGGCAGCGGAGGTAGTTCTTCTCCACCGGGTACTCGCAGTTCGGGCAGGTCTGCTCGCGCAGCTGGCGCACCTTGAGCTCGGCGGCTTTGATCTCCAGCTCGCGCTCGTGGGCGTCCTCGAGAAACTCCGGCGGGCGCACGATCGCGTAGACGGCGGTGCCGATATAGGGGAAGAAGGAGGCGACGGTGGCGCAGGCGACCAGGAAAGGGTCCGAGATGCGGCGGCGCGCGTCGAGGTAGGTGTAGACGATCAGCGCGAGCCAGAGCACGACCGCCATCAGGACAAAGAGGGTCGCGACCAGGTTGAGGCCGCTGTTGGTGATGCCGAAGATCGCTAGTGACATGGTGGGGGGCCCATCGGGGACGGGCAGTCTACTTCTCCGCGCGGGCCACGAACCCTGTTCGCCACCTCTGGGAGAGCTCTGCCGTCAGAGGAAGAGGCGCCCGAACAGGTACCCGATCCCGAAGAAGACCAGGATCACGACGGCGACGACCGCGGCGACCAGGGCCATCATCGAGAGCAGTTGGGAGCCGGCGCCTCGATCCATGCCCGAATCCTCGCAGAAGCGGCACCGAGACTCAGCCAGCGGCCAGAGCAGTCCGAGCGGGCGCGATCGCGTAGTGCGAGCCCGCCACCAGCACGACGCCCTCGGGCGGTTCGGAGGCGAGTGCCGAGGCCCGTCCCAGCGCCGGCCCGAAGCGCGGCTCGGCCTCCGCCGCGAGTCCCGCCTCCTCGCAGAGCGCCGCCAGCTCCGCCGCCGGAACCGAGGAGCGACGACCTTCGGCCGTCCGCGACCCGGCCATCTCGGAGGCTGCGGCCGGCAGCTCGGTGCAGATGGCTCGATCCAGGGCCGGGACCAGGGCTCGCACCATCGCCGCGGCGTCCTTGTCGGCGAGGATCGCCAGGCAGGCGACGATCCGGCGGCCACCGCTGACGGCGGGCAGGGCCTCGGCCAGGGCGGCGGCGCCATCGGGATTGTGGGCGGCATCGACGAACGTCGGCGGCCGCTCGCCGATGCGCTCGAGCCGGCCGGGGACCGCCACGCTTGCCCCCACCGCGGCCACGAGCTCGGGGTCGAGCTCGCCGAGGAAGGCCTCGGCCGCCGTGCGGGCCAGAGCGAAGTTGCGGCGCTGGAAGCCGCCCGCCGCCAGCAGCCGCAGCGCGGGGCCCGGATCCTCCGGGGCTCGCAGCAGGCGAGCGCCATGCGCCTTCGCGGTGCGTTCGGCCAGCTCCGCGACCGCCGGCGAGACCCGGCCCAGGACCAGGGTCGTCTGGTCGCGCAGGACCGCCAGCTTCTCGGCGGCGATCTCCAGCACGGTCTCCCCCAACCACTCGGTGTGGTCGAGCCCGATCGAGGTCAGCACCGTCACCCGCGAGGGGATCGTGTTGGTGGCGTCGAGCCGACCGCCCAGCCCGGCCTCGATCGCCGCCACCTCGACCCGGGCCGAGGCCAGGGCGACGAAGTTGGCCGCCGTCGCCGCCTCGAACTGGGTCACCGCATCGCCCTCGTCGAGGCTGCGATTGACCCCCTCGGCCGCCTTCGCGACCTGCGCCACCGCGTCCGCCCACTCCCCCACGCCGATCTGCTCGCCGTGGATCAGCGTCCGCTCCGCCCAGCCGGCGGTGTGAGGCGAGAGGCCGGCGCCCGAGCTGAGGCCGTGTGCCTCCAGCAGCGCCGCGGTCATCCGCGTCACCGAGGACTTGCCGTTGGTGCCGACGACGTGGATCGAGGCGAAGCGGTGCTGCGGCATGCCCAGCGCCGTGGTCAGCTTGTGCATCCGCTCCAGGCCGAGCCGCCAGCCGATCGGCTCCAGCGAATCGAGGTAGGCGTCCGGGTCGAAGTCGGGCACCGCGGGGCGCTAGCCGAGCTCGGCGAGTTCGGTCCGGTAGCGCTCGAGCTTGCCGCGCTCCTCCTCGACCACCGCGGCCGGCGCCTTGGCGACGAAGCCCTCGTTGCCGAGCTTGCGCTCGCCGCGCTCGACCTCCGCCCGCAGCTCTTCGCGGCGCTTGCCGAGGCGCTCGGCGACCGCCTCGGCGTCGAGCTGGTCGGAGGCGAGCACCCGCACCGGCCCGATCGAGGCGACCGGCTCGGCGCCGACCCCGTCGAACTGGAAGCGCGAGAGCCGGGCGACGAACTCCGGCGGCGCGACGCCGTCGAACACCGCGACCAGCATCGCGCCGGCCGGCACGTCGACGAGGCTGCGCCAGGCGCGCAGGCGCTGGGTCAGGTCGACCCCGCCCTCGACGTCGGCCTCGGCGGCGCCGTCGAAGAGCGCCTCGTCGGCCTCCGGGAACGGGTGCACGACGAGATGGCCGCGGCGGGCGGGGTGGAAGGACCAGATCTCCTCGGTCACGAACGGCATCGTCGGGTGCAGCAGTGCCAGCACGCGCTCCAGCGCGTAGAGCAGCGTCGCCGAGACCTCCGCCTCGCCGTCATACAGGCGCGGCTTGACGATCTCCAGGTACCAGTCGCAGAGGTCGCGCCAGAAAAACGAGTACGCCTCCTGGACGGCATGGGCGAAGTCGTAGCTCTCGAGCTTCTCGGTGACGCCGGCGATCGTCCGCTCCAGCCGCGAGAGGATCCAGCGGTCCTCCACGTGCAGCGGCCGGGGCGCCGGCTCCACCCCGTCGGCCGCGTTCAGCAGGATCAGCCGGCTCGCGTTCCAGAGCTTGTTGGTGAGGTCGCGGCCCTGCTCGACCTTGACGTCGGAGAAGCGCACGTCCTGGGTCGAGGACATCGCCAGCAGTCCGAAGCGCAGCGCGTCGGCCCCGTGCACGTCGATCTCCTGCAGGGGGTCGATGCCGGTCCCGAGGCTCTTCGACATCCGCCGCCCGTCGCGGGCCTGGATCACCGAGTGCACGTAGACGTCGCGGAAGGGGATCGCGCCGGGGAACTCGAGGCCCATCATCACCATCCGCGCCACCCAGAGGAAGAGAATCTCCCGGGCCGTGGTGAGGAAGCTGGTCGGGTAGAAGGCACGCAGCTCGGGCGTCTCGTCGGGCCAGCCGAGCGTGGCGAAGGGCCACAGCGCCGAGCTGAACCAGGTGTCGAGCACGTCCTCGTCCTGGCGCAGCTCGCCGCCGCAGCCGCCACAGCGCTCGGGCGCCTGCTCGGCGACGACCGTCTCCGAGCAGGCGTCGCAGTACCAGACCGGAATCTGGTGCCCCCACCAGAGCTGGCGCGAGACGCACCAGGGGCGGATCTCCTTCATCCAGTTCAGGTAGACGCGCTTCCACTGCTCGGGCGCGATGCGCACCTCGTCCCGCTCGACCGCCTCGATCGCGGGCTGGGCCAGCTCCTCCATGCGGCAGAACCACTGCAGCGAGATCAGCGGCTCGATCCGCTCGCCGGAACGGTGCGAGAAGGGGACCGAGTGGGCGTAGGGCTCCTCGTCGCGAAGATGACCCTCGGCGCGCAGGGCGTCCACCACCGCGGCCTGTGCCTCGGCGGCGCTCATCCCGGCGAACTCCCCGGCCTCGGCGGTGAGGCGGCCGTCGGGACCGATCACGACGATCTCCTCGAGCCCGTGCTCCCGGCCGATCTCGAAGTCGTTGGGGTCGTGGCCCGGAGTGATCTTCAGGGCGCCGGTGCCGAACTCGGGGTCGACGTGCTCGTCGGCGATGATCGGCAGGCGCCGGCCGACCAGCGGCAGCACGCAGAACCGGCCGACCAGGTCGCGGTAGCGCTCGTCGTCCGGGTTGACCGCGACCGCGGTGTCGCCGAGCATCGTCTCCGGCCGCACCGTCGCCACCGTGAGAACGCGGTCGGAGCCCTCGACCGGGTAGTCGATCGAGAACAGGGTGTCCTCGACCTCCCGGTTCTCGACCTCGAGGTCGGAGATCGCCGAGCGCGAGCCGGGGTCCCAGTTGACCATGTAGTTGTCGCGGTAGACGTAGCCCTTGTCATAGAGCCGCTTGAAGACGCGGTAGACGGCCTTGACATAGCCCTCGTCGAGGGTGAAGCGCTCGCGCTCGTAGTCGCAGGAGGCACCGAGCCGCTTGTACTGCTCGACGATCCGCGAGCCGTACTCCTCTTTCCACTCCCAGACCCGCCTGACGAACTCCTCGCGGCCGAGCTCCTGGCGGCTCAAGCCTTCGGCTTTCAACCCTTTCTCGACCACCGCCTGGGTGGCGATGCCGGCGTGATCGGTGCCAAGGACCCAGAGCGCGTTGCGGCCCCGCATCCGGTTCATCCGCACCAGCGCGTCCTGCATCGAGCCGTTCAGCGCGTGGCCCATATGCAGCACCCCGGTCACGTTCGGCGGCGGTATCGCCACCGAAAAACTCTCCTCCGGACTGCTCTCGGTCTCGGGATGGAAATACCCGCCCTCCATCCACTCCGCGAACACTCGCGCCTCTACCTCAGAAGGGTCGTAACGAGTGATGCTCTCCAGCTTTTTCCGATCGGCCGCGCTCATCGCGGCGAGTCTAGATAGCTACGGCTATGGGTGGAGGGTCGGGGGAAGCCTCAACCGAACCTCCCGCTGTTGTGAGGGCGAGGGTTCCCCCGACCCTCCCCGCTAAGCGGTTTCTTCGCCGAGCCCGTCCTCAGCAGCCCCGATGTCCTGCGGCTGCGCCTCAGTCACCAGCGTCGGCCGCCGCCCTTGCGAGATCGTCTCCTTGGTCACCACGCACTTGGTCACGTCGCGCCGCGAGGGCAGCTCGAACTGGACGTCGAGCAGCGTTTCCTCGAGGATCGAGCGCAGGCCGCGGGCGCCGGTCTCCCGCTCCAGGGCCTTGTCGGCGATCGCCTCGAGGCTGTCCTCGGCGAAGACCAGCTCGATGTCGTCGAACTCGAAGAAGCGCTGGAACTGGCGCGTCAGCGCGTGGCGCGGCTCGGTCAGGATCGTGGTCAGGTCGTCGCGGCTGAGCTGGTGGATCGCCGTGATCACCGGCAGGCGGCCGATGAACTCGGGGATCAGGCCGTACTCGATCAGGTCCTCGGGCAGCACCTGCTCGAACCACTGGCCGGCGTCCTTCTCGACCCGCGAGGAGATCGCGGCGCCGAAGCCGACGCCGCGGTCGCCGACGCGCCGCTCGATCACCTTGTCGAGCTCGGCGAAGGAGCCGCCGCAGATGAAGAGGATGTTGGTGGTGTCGATCGTCAGGAACTCCTGGTGGGGGTGCTTGCGCCCCCCCTGCGGCGGCACCGAGGCGGTGGTCCCCTCGAGGATCTTCAGCAGCGCCTGCTGCACGCCTTCGCCGGAGACGTCACGGGTGATCGACGGGTTGTCGGCTTTGCGCGCGATCTTGTCGATCTCGTCGATGTAGATGATCCCCGTCTC
>Ga0208998_1000021_pt1 | contig 56067 bp, 67 predicted proteins | sample MedBloCAOM2_M2_FD_187856 | JGI IMG/M metagenome (GOLD analysis project Ga0208998, IMG submission 187856) | Forest soil microbial communities from El Dorado National Forest, California, USA - Mediterranean Blodgett CA OM2_M2 (SPAdes) (version 2) | ecosystem: Environmental > Terrestrial > Soil >... | reverse complement strand
CGCGGCCGGCCTAGCGGCGGGCCGCTACTCCCACTCGATCGTCGCCGGCGGCTTCGAGGAGATGTCGAGGGCGACGCGGTTGACGTCGCGGATCTCGTTGATGATCCGACTCGAGACCCGCTCCAGCAGGTCGTAGGGGAGCCGCGCCCAGTCGGCCGTCATCGCATCGTCGGAGGTGACGGCGCGGATCACGATCGGGTAGGCGTAGGTGCGCCCGTCGCCCTGAACGCCGACCGACCGCACCACGGGAAGCACGCAGAAGGACTGCCAGAGCTGTCGGTAGAGCTCCGCCGCGCGGATCTCCTCCTGCAAGATCGCGTCGGCGCTACGGAGGATGTCCAGCCGCTCCTTGTTGACCTCGCCGCCGACGATCCGGATCCCCAGCCCCGGGCCCGGGAAGGGCTGTCGCCAGACCATCCGCTCGGGCAGGCCGAGCTCGGCGCCGACCGCCCGAACCTCGTCCTTGAACAGCATTCGCAGCGGCTCGACCAGCTTGAATTCGAGGTCGTCGGGGAGGCCGCCGACGTTGTGGTGGGACTTGATCGTCGCGGCATGGTCGGAGCCGCCGGACTCGATCACGTCGGAGTAGAGCGTGCCCTGGACGAGGAAGTCGACGCCCTCGAGCTTCTCCGCCTCCTCCTCGAAGACGCGGATGAACTCGCCGCCGATGATCTTGCGCTTGGTCTCCGGATCGTCCTGGCCGGCCAGCTTGGCGAGGAAGCGCTCTTCAGCGTCGACGTGGACGAGCGGGATGCCGAACTCGCTGAAGGCCTCGACCACCTGCTCGGCCTCGTTCATCCGCATCAGGCCGTGGTCGACGAAGACGCAGGTCAGCTTCTCCCCCACCGCTTTGTGGACCAGCATCGCTGCGACCGAGGAGTCGACACCGCCGGAGAGGCCGCAGATGACGCGACCGTCGCCGACCTGGGCCTGGATCTTCTCGATCTGCTCGGCGATCACCGATTTCGGCGACCACTGCTGCTCGCATCCGGAGACGACGCGCAGGAAGCGGGTGAGGATCTCGGTTCCGTAAGGCGTGTGGACGACCTCGGGGTGGAACTGGATCCCATAGAGGCCGCGGTCGGGCAGCTCGCAGGCCGCAACCGGGGAGCTCGGGCTGGAAGCCAGCGCGGTGAAGCCCTCAGGCGCCGCGAAGACGGCGTCGCGGTGGCTCATCCAGCAGCTCTGCTCCTCGGGCAGGCCGCCCAGGAGGCGGCCGCCGCCGTCGCGCAGGATCAGATCGGTGCGGCCGAACTCCCCCGACTCGGCCGTCTCGACCCGACCGCCGAGCGCCAGCACCATCGCCTGCATGCCGTAACAGATGCCCAGCATCGGAATCTCCAGATCGAGCAGCTGGGTCGGGAACGGCGGCGCCCCCGGCTCGTAGACCGACGCCGGCCCGCCGGAGAGAACGAGTGCCCTCGGGGCCCGCTCGCGGATCTTCTCGACCGAGGTGGTCGACGGCAGCAGCTCGGCGAAGACTCCGCATTCGCGGATGCGGCGGGCGATGAGCTGGGAGTACTGGCCCCCGAAGTCGAGGACCAGCACCTCCTCCAAGGCTCGCACGTCGTCGGCCGGCAACTCGGGCGCGGTGCCGACGAGCTGCTCAGTCATCGCTTACGGCAACCCCCGCCGAAACCGCGGCACGACCGTTCGACCCCATCCCTACCGACTGCTCGTTCTGGAGCTTCTTGCCCTCGCTCATCAGCGCCGGCGCGACCATCACCTCGGCCCGCTGGAAGGAGCGGATGTCCTCGTAGCCGCAGGTGGCCATCGAGGTTTTCAGCGCTCCCATCAGGTTGAAGGTGCCGTCGTTCTCCCGCGCCGGACCGAGCAGAATCTCCTCCATCGTGCCGTCCTGCTTGGTCGAGACGCGGGTGCCACGGGGCAGTGAGGAGTGGAACGTCGCCATCCCCCAGTGGAAGCCGCGACCCGGAGCCTCTTTCGCGCGTGCCAGGGGCGAGCCGACCATGACCGAGTCGGCGCCACAGGCGATCGCCTTGGAGATGTCGCCGCCGGTGCGCATGCCGCCGTCGGCGATCACGTTCACGTACTCGCCGGTCTCCAGCATGTGCTGTGAGCGGGCCGCCGCCACGTCGGCGATCGCGGTCGCCTGCGGCACGCCGATGCCGAGCACGCCGCGGGTGGTGCACGCGGCGCCTGGGCCGACGCCGACGAGGACGCCGACGGCGCCGGTCCGCATCAGGTGCAGCCCGGTCGAGTAGGAGGCGCAGCCGCCGACCACGGTCGGAACCGGCACCTCGGCGATGAACTCCTTCAGGTTCAGCGGCTCGACCGTGGTCGAGACGTGTTCGGCCGAGATCACCGTGCCCTGGATGACGAGGATGTCGAGGCCTGCCTCGACCGCCACCTCGTAGTGCTCGCGCACCTTCTGCGGGGTCAGCGAGGCACAGGCGACGGCGCCGCGGGACTTGATTTCGGCGACCCGCTTGCCGATCAGCTCGGACTTGACCGGCTCCGTGTAGATCTCCTGCATCAGCTTCGTCGCCACGTGCTTGGGAGCGGCGGCGATCTGCTCCAGGCGCTCCTCGGCGTCCTCGAAGCGGGCCCAGATCCCCTCCAGGTTGAGCACGCCGAGGCCGCCCAGCTCGTTGACGAGGACAGCGGTGTCGGGGCTGACCACCCCGTCCATCGCCGAAGCTACGAGCGGCAGTTCGAAGCGATACGGACCGAGGGTCCAACTGATGTCGATGTCGTCGGGGTCACGGGTGCGGCGCGAGGGGACGATCGCGACATCGTCGAACCCGTATGCGCGCCGCCCTTTCTTGCCACGGCCGATTTCGATTTCCAAGTGATTCCTCCAGGGCTGGCGTTGAACAGCCAGCCTACACTTCCGCCGGGACCTCCAAATCGTGCACCGCGACCTCGCCGAGCAGGCGCTCGACCTGGTTGCGGTCGACGGTGCCGGCGCCGAAGTGCTGCGTCGACTCGGCGCCGCAAGCGACTCCGTAGGCCAGGCAGTCCTCGGGCGAGCGGCCCTCGTAGCGGGCGGCGACGTAGCCCGCCAGGAAGGCGTCGCCGGACCCGACCGTGGAGACCGCCTCCAGCGGCTCCGTGTGGATCTCCAGCAGGCGCCGCTCGGCGCCCTCCCCCACCGCCGCGACGCAGCCTTCGGGCCGGGTGATCGCGGCCTCGGTGGCGCCGAGGCGGACCAGCTCCAGAAGCCCCTGCGCGAGGTCACCGCCGCCATCGAACTCCTGGCCGACCAGCTCCTCGGCCTCGCGCTCGTTCGGAGTGACCATTGCGGCACCGGCGCGGACGCCCGCGAGCATCGCCTCGCCCTCGGCGTCGAGGACCGCCGCGACTCCGCGGCGGCCGAGGTCGGCGATCAGGCGGGCATAGAGGTCGTCGCCGGCACCCGGCGGCAGCGATCCGGCCAGGACGCAGATCTTGGCTCCGCTCGCCAGGTATCCGATCCGCTCGAAGAGCTTCTTCGTCTCCTCCGGGCTGACCGCCGGGCCGCGCTCGTTGATCTCGGTCTGGTCGCCGGAGGTCGGGTCGATCACCGCCAGGTTGATCCGCGTCTCCGCCGCGATCCGGGTGAAGTCGGTGAGGACGGACTCTTCGCGCAGCCCTTCCAGGACCCGGGTGCCGGTCGGGCCGCCGACGAAGCCGGCGGCGATCACCGGCCTGCCGAGCAGGCTGAGGGCCCGGGCGACGTTGATTCCCTTGCCGCCGGCGACGGTGCGGCTCTCGACCGCGCGGTGGCGGCGGCCGAGGCGGAAGTTCGGAACCGCGACGGTGCGGTCGATCGCCGCGTTGAGAGTCACGGTGAGGATCACTGCGCTTCCACCCTGATCCGCTCTCCTTGGTCGTTTCGGCCGGACAGACGCCGGTAGAGCAATACGCCGCCCATCAGTATCACGAAGATCGCGATAGCGATAGCGAACAAGTGGTTATCGACGAAGGCGCGGACGCGGTCGAAGCTGCTCGCCGCCGGGATCGCGCGGCTGGCGCGCAGGGGCACCGAGGCGGCGCGGCGGCCGTCGACGAAGACCGCCGCCCGGCCGAGGGAGGCGCCGCGGCGAACCGGTCCTGCCACCGCGGACGGGGCGCGGACCTCGACGCTGAGCCGCTGGCCGCGGCGGACGCCGACGGCGACGGTTTCGGCCGCGCGCAGCGGCAGCTCGCCGCCGGAGTAGCGGATCGCCGGTTCGGCCAGATCCTGGCCGGCCCGGATCGGCAGCCGGCGGCGGTACTGCGAGAAGCCATATTCGAGCAGTTCGAGGTTGTCGCGGAAGCGGGCTTCGTCGCTGGGGGCGCCGAGCGCGACCGAGATCAGGTCGACCCCCTTGCGGCGACCGGAGCCGACCAGGCAGTAGGCGGCATCGAAGGTGTGGCCGGTCTTGACCCCGGTCACCCAGGGCGCGTCCAGCAGCAGCTCGTTGATCGTCGAGATCCGCCGCGGCGGCCGCACGCTGCGCAGGGTGGCGCCGCGCGAGTCGGCGATCCTGGCGAAGGCCGGGATCCGCATCAGGTGCTGGGTCAGCGTCGCCAGGTCGCGGGCGCTGGAGTAGTTGCCGCGCTGGTCGAGGCCGACCGGGTTGGCGTAGTGGGTGTCGGCGAGCCCGAGGGCGGCGGCACGGCGGTTCATCTGGGTGACGAAGCCGGGCAGCGAGCCGGCGGCGGCCAGAGCGAGGTCGTGGGCGGCGTCGTTGCCGCTGCGCAGGATCAACCCATAGAGGAGGTCGCGCACGCTGATCCGCTGCCCGGTGCGCAGGCCGAGCAGCGACTCGCCGTAGATCGGGTGGTAGGGGGCCGCCCTGACCATCTTGTCCAGCGGCAGCTCCTGCATCGCCACGTAAGCGGTCATCAGCTTGGTCGTGCTGGCGATCGGCAGCGAGCGCGCCGAGGCATGCGAGTCCAGCACCGCCCCGGTACGAGCGTCGATCAGCGTCCACGAGCGCGCTTCGGGCCGTGGACCGGGCGTGGCGGCTGCGGGCGCGACGAGCCAGAGCATCGCCGCCGCCAGCGCCGCCAGCAGCACGACGCCGGGGTGGTGCCGATCGATCATCGGGCTGCACGCCCCCATCGCCACGGACTCGAGCAACCGGCTGTCCACCGTGGCGATTGAGGCATCGCCTAGCGCAGCTTCAGCGTCTGGCCGGACCTCAGGATCTGGGGGTCCACGTCGGGATTGAGAGCGATGATGTGGGCGACCGGGACCCCGGTCCGGTGGGCGATCGCGACCAGCGTGTCGCCGCTCTTGACCACGTAGGTCTTGGCGATCGCCTTCGGCTTGGCCCGGTGTGACTTATGGCCGTTTCCCTGCCCCGACTTACCCGATGAGTCCGAGTCCCCGAGTGAGCTCGAGATCGCGACGATGACGACGACGACCGCTCCCGCCAGGGCAATTGCGGCAAAAATGCGAGCGAGTGCGCTGGTGCGTTTTTCCATGGGAGCGTGTCGTACGCGGGTTCGGAGCCGGTGATCGTATAGCCGCTACAGGCGTCTTCAGGCGCTCGAGACGTCCCAGACCGTCGCCCGCAGGCGCTCCGCGGCAGCGGCCGGGTCAGGATCGGCGGCGATGCCGCGCGAGGCGGCGATCAGGGCGGATGCCCGTCCAGCCGAGAATGCGGCACCGAGCAGCTCCGGCTTGCCGCCCTGGGCGCCGACGCCGGGGATGAGGAAGATCGAGCGCGGCATCAACTCACGCAGGTGGGCGATGTGCAGCGGCTCGGTGGCGCCGACGACAGCGCCCATTCCACTCATGCCGCACTCCCCCAGGAGCCGCTCGGAGAGCCCGTCGACCAGGCCGGCGAAGCGCTCGTGCAGCGGCTGGTGGGGCGCCGGCAGATCCTGGACGTCGGCCGCGCCGGGGTTGCTGGTGCGGACGAGGGCGAAGACGCCGGCGCCGGCCTCCGCGGCGGCCGCGACCAAGGGCTCGAGGGCATCGAGGCCGAGCAACGGGTTGGCGGTGAAGGCGTCGGCGCCGAGCCCGACGACCGGGCCCCAGGGGGTCGGCGTCGCGCCGACCAGGGCCTGCGCGTAGGCGCTGGCGGTGACCGGGACGTCGCCGCGCTTGCCATCGGCGATCGTCAGCAGTCCGGCTTCGCGGGCGGCGGCGCAGACCTCGGCCAGGGCCGCCCAGCCGGGCGCGCCGAGGCGCTCGAAGCAGGCGAGCTGCGGCTTCACCGCCACACAGGCGGGGCCGGCGCGATCGATCAGGGAGCGGCAGTGGGTGACCACCGCGGCGGCGGCCAGATCGGCGGCCAGCGTCCCGGGACCGGCGGCCATCGGCCCCTCCCCGGCCAGCTGGGCCGGATCGGGGTCGAGACCGAGGCAGATCTGACTGCGACGCTCGTCTACGAGCGCCGCCAGCCGATCGGCGAACGGAGTCAGGGAATCAGCCGCCCTTGACTTTCGTCTTCAAGGCCGAGCCGGCGGAGAAGCGCGGCACCTTGCCGCCCGGGATCGTGATCCGCTCGCCGGTCCGCGGGTTGACGCCCTGGCGGGGGCCCCGCTCGGCAACGTGGAATTTGCCGAAACCGGTGAAGCTCACCTCGCCGCCGGAGCTCAGCGCGTCGGTGATCGCTTCGAGCACGGCATCGACGGCGTCGCTGGCAGCCTTCTTGCTGCCAAGCCGGTCGTCGCCAGCCAGTTGGTCCAGAAATTCAGCCTTGGTCACGTCGGAAATCCTCCTCGGGGGTTGAAGACGGGCGCCAATCTAACAGCGGGTTCGGCGTCAGGCTCACGCACCGCTGACGGCCAGCGCCCCGATCAGCAGCGGCGGGGTGCGCACCGAGCCGCCGAACGGGACCCAGCGAGCCTCCGCCCCGGCTGCCTCGACGGCACCCAGCAGCGAGACCAGGTCACCCGCGATCGTGAACTCGCGCAGGGGCTCGGCCAGCTCACCGGCGCGGATCGCGTGGCCCGAGGCACCGACCGAGAAGACGCCGGTGACGGGGTTAACGCCCGAGTGCAGGCCGGCGACGTCGGTGACGAAGACCCCCTCGCCCGCCGCGCCGAGCAGCTCGGCGAACGAGAGCGAGCCGGTGCCGACGATCAGATTCGAGGTCGCGACCGACGGCTGGGAACGGTAGCCGTGGCGAGACCCGTTGCCGGTCGAGGCGCCATCGCCCTCCCGGTTGGCCGTGTAGGTGTCGAAGAGGAACGCCCGCAGACGACCGCCCTCGATCAGCGCGGTGCGGCGGCGGGGCACCCCCTCGCCGTCGAACGGCGCCGAGGCGGGACCGGCGGGGTCGCGGCCGTCGTCATGCAGGACGAGAGCTCCGCTGGCCAGCTCCTCGCCGAGGCGACCGGCGAACGGCGAGCGCCCGCGCTGGACGGCATTGGCCCCGAGGGCGCCGCCGATCAGGCCGGCGAAGCTGGCGGCCACGGTCGGGTCGAGCACGACCGGGCAGGACCGGGAGGCAGGCTTGCGGGCGCCGATCATCCCCGTCGCGCGCCCCGCGCCTTCGGCCCCGATCGCCTCCGGGTCGAGGCCTGCCGGCCCCCGGGCGAGGCCGAACCCGAGGCCGGTCTCCCTGCCCCCCTCGCCCTCGGCGAGGGCCTGCAGGTAGGCGAAGCAGTCAGACGACTCGTACTCGCCGGCCAGGCCGGTCGAGGAGGCAACCGCGACCCGCTCGGCGGAGTCGGCATAGACGACCTGCTCGACCCCGGCCACCCGCGGGTCAGCGGCGAGCGCGGTGCGCTCGACCGCCAGCGCCAGCTCCGCGGCGTCGGCCGCGGTCCAGGCCGCGACCGAGGGGTCGCTGAGCGCCGGCAGCGCCTCGATCGGGGCGGGCTCCGGCGGAGCCGCGAACTCGTCCTCATCGGCGACCCCCGCCGCCTCGGCGGCGCGGCCCGCGATCGCCGCGACTCCCGATTCCGAGAGATCGGTGCCGTAGGCGTAGCCGACCCGACCCCCGATCCAGGCACGCACGCCAATGCCGCTCTGAGTCGCCGCGGTCAGGCTCTCGACCTCGCCGCCGTGGACGCGCACCTCGCGGCCGCTGTCGCGCGAGGCATAAGCCTCGGCCGCCCCGGCACCCGCACTCAGCGCCGCCTCGACCGCGCGCCCGGCGGTCGCGCTCAGCTCCGTCACAGCTCCGTCCCCCCGACCGTCATCGCCCGCACCCGGACGTGGCCCTGCCCGGTCCCGACCGGCGCTTTCTGGCCGCCCTTGCCGCAGATCCCGGTCTTCATGAAGAAGTCGTCGCCGACCGCGTCGATCGCCATCAGCGCCTCCAGGCAGTTGCCGACCAGGGTCGCCCCGCGGCAGGGACGGGTGACCTTGCCGCCCTCGATCAGGTACCCCTCGGAGACGCCGAAGACGAAGTCGCCGGTCGCCGGGTCGACCTGCCCACCGGCGAAGGAGACCGCGTAGAAGCCCTGCTCGAGCTCGGCGATCATCGCCTCCGGAGTGGCGTCCCCGGGAGCGATGTAGGTGTTGGTCATGCGCGGGATCGGCAGGTGGCGGAAGCTCTCGCGGCGGCCGTTGCCGGTCGAGGCGACGCCGTCGCGCTCCGCCGTGAGCCGGTCGTAGAGATAGGCGGTGAGGCGGCCGTCCTCGATCACCTGCGTCTTCTGGGTCGGGGCCCCCTCGTCGTCGATCGCGTCGCTGCCCCACTCGTGCGGGAGACGGCCGTCGTCGTAGGCGTTGAGCAGCGGCTGCGCAACCTGCTCGCCGAGCTTGCCGACGTAGACGCTGGCTCCCTTCTGGATGTGGTCGGCCTCGAGCCCGTGCCCGGTCATCTCGTGGAAGAGAACGCCGCCGAACCCGCCGCCGACGACGACCGGCATCGAGCCGGAGGGCGCCGGCCCGGCGTCAAGCAGGGTCAGCGCCTTGCGGGCTGCCAGCTCGGCGATCTGGGCGGGGTCGTCTTCAAGCAGCTCGAAGCCGCGGTGGGCGCCGAGCGTCTCCGCCCCGGTCTCGACCGCGTCGCCGCGGCGCGCGACCACCTGGGCGCCGATCCGGGTGCGGGTGCGGTCGTCGCCGGTCAGCAGTCCCTCGGAATTGGCGATCGCCACCTCGCGCCGCGCCTCCGCGTAGGAGGAGGTGAACTGGGCGATCTCCCCGCTCTGGCCGCGGGCACGCTCGTCGAGCTCGCGCAGCAGCGCCGCCTTGCGCTCGGCGGGAACGTCCTCGGGACGGCGCTCGATCGGCAGCGGCGGCGGCGCCGCCGCCCGCAGCGGACGGGACTCGCGGCGCTCGCCGCGCAGGGCGCCCGCGGCCTCGTCGGCGGCGCGCTCGAGGTCGGCCGGATCGAGCCCGTCGACGTGGGCGAAGTAGGTGGTGCTCCCCTCGACCACGCGAACGCCCGCCCCCTCCTCGGCGCCCGACTGGACCGCCTCGATCCGCGACTCGTCAATCGCCATCGCCAGCCCGCGGCGGCGTTCGGCGAAGACCTCCGCGAAGCGACCGCCGTTGGCGAGTGCCCGGGCCAGCACCCGCTCGGCGACCGCCGCATCGAGCAGGTCGCTCATGCCTTCGGCCGTTTCCCGGCGACCTCGATCAACCGCCCGGCGGCGACGAAGAGCTCGGCGCCGGCGGTCGAGTCGTCGGCGTGATCGGCGCTGCGGCCGTTCGGGTAGTAGAGGCGGGCGAAGGGCCGACGGGCGACGCGGCGGCGACGCATGTAGGCAGCTGCCTCGTCGGCATAACCGGAGACCCGGTCGAGCAGGACGCGGTGGGGCTTCGGGGGCATCAGGCCTCCAGCTCGGCCGCGAGGTCGCGCAGGGTCGAGCGCATGTCGAAGAACATCAGCGAGGCGAGAGCGAAGCGCTCGGTGACCGCGATGGCCGTGAGCCCCGCGTGGCGCAGGGCGAAGACCTCGCCCTGCTCGGTGGCGATGTGGACCTGCTCGGCCGTCTGCTCCCCTGCCCGGTCGGCGACTTCGAGCAAGGCCGCCGCGCCCTCTCCCCAGCGCTCGCGATCCCCGGCGGCGGCGAGGACGACGCCGCCGGAGTCGAGGATCGCGGCTCCGCGCAGGTCGGGTGACATCTCGCCGAGAAAGGCAAGCGCCGCCTCCGCGGCCTCGCCCTCGGCGACCTCTGTGGTGGCAGCGTCGGCCATGTGAGTGAAAATACCGACCGTGACCCTCGCCCGAGCCTCATGGATCATCGTCGTCGCGATCTGCGCGATCGCCGCGGTCCTCTTCGCCCTCAGCGGCTACACCGGCTACACGGTCACGCTGATCGCCGTCGGCCTCGCCGCCGCGGTCAACCTGCTGCCGCCTCCCTGACGCACTCAGCCGGAGCGGAACGGGCCCGAGTCGCTGTCGTCGGGCTCGCGGAACGAGGTCGCCGGCTCGGCGTGGATCAGCACCTCGGCCTGGGGGATCTCAGCCTCGATCGAGGCGCGCATCTGGTGCGCCAGCTCGTGAGCCCGCTCCAGACTGGTGCCGGACCGGTACTGGACGTGGAAGTCGATGTGGCGGCGGCTGCCGGCGCGGCGCGCGCGCAGCTTGTGGTACCCGGCGACCTCGGGGGTGCGGGCGGTGGCGATCGCCGTCTCGATCCGGTCCAGCTCGGCCTCCGGCAGCGTTTCGTCGACCAGCACGGCGGAGGATCGGCGGAGGATCCGGAAGCCCGCCCAGACGATCGCCACGGCGACGACCAGCGCCGTGATCGGGTCGAAGGCGGCATCGCCGGTTATCTGGACCAGGGCCAGTCCGAACAGGACCCCGGCCGAGGTCATCGCATCGGTGCGCAGGTGGGCGGCGTCCCCCTCCAGCGCCTGCGATTCATGGGTCCTCGCCTGACCTGAGAGGACCGCGGAGACGCCGAGGTTGGCGAAGACCGAGAAGGCCATGACCGCGATCCCGACGCCGAGACGGTCGACTTCGGCACCCCGGACCAGCTGCCGGGTGGCCTCGTAGACGATCACCCCGGCACCGACGAGGATCAGCATCCCCTCGATCGCCGCCGCCAGGTTTTCGACCTTCTCATGCCCGTAGGGATGCTCGGCGTCGGCCGGCTCGTCGGCTTTGCGCACCGAGAAGAAGGCGATGACCGAGGCGACCAGGTCGATCAGGGAGTGAACCGCCTCGGTGACGATCGCGATCGAGCCGGTGATCGCTCCAGCCGCCAGCTTGAGCGCGATCAGGAGCGCGTTGGAGGCGATCGAGAGCGCCGCCGCCCGGCTCTTGGTGCGGATCACGGCGACCCGGCGTCGATCAGGCCGAGGTGCTCGGCGAGCTTGCCCACCGCCCGGCCGCGATGGCTGATCGCGTTCTTCTCGGCGGCGCTGAGCTCCGCATAGGTGCGCCGGTCGGCCGGCCCGGTGTCGTCAGGGACGAAGACCGGGTCGTAGCCGAAGCCGCCACCCCCGTGGCGCTCGCGGAGCAGTTGACCCTCGCAGCGGGCTTCGAAGACGTGCTCGGCGCCGCTCGCATCGATCAGGGCGATCGCGCAGACGTAGGCGGCACGGCGGTCGCCCCCCGCGGCGTCGACTTCCCGCAGCAGCTTGTCGAGGTTGACCTCGTCGCTCGCCCCCTCGCCGGCATAGCGGGCGGAGTAGATCCCGGGGGCGCCGTCGAGGTCCTCGGCGGCGATGCCGGAGTCGTCGGCGATCGTCACCTCTGCGGTCGCCGCGCGCGCGGCGCGGGCCTTGATCAGCGCGTTGGCGGCAAAGCTGTCGCCATCCTCGGGGGGCATCTCGAATCCGGCCGGCAACGGCTTCAAATCGACCGAGGGCAGCAGTTCCTCCATCTCCGCCAGCTTGTGCCGGTTGCCGGTGGCGAGGACAAGCGCCCGCCGCGTCACCCGACCCGCTCCTGCACCTCCCGCAGGCGGGCGATGCCGCCCTCCGCGAGACCGAGCAGCTCGTCCAGCGAGGCGCGGGAGAGCGGCATGCGCTCGGCCGTCGCCTGCACCTCGACGAGGCCGCCGTCACCGGTCATGACGACGTTGGCGTCGACCTCGGCGTTGGAGTCCTCGACGTAGTCGAGGTCGCAGAGCGGACGACCGTTGACCATGCCGACGCTGACCGCGGCGACGGAGCCGTTCAGCGGCATCGTCTCCAGCGCTTTCTTGTCGACGAGCTTCTGGAAGGCTTGATGCAGGGCCACGTAGCCGCCCGTGATCGCGGCACAGCGGGTGCCGCCGTCGGCTTCGAGCACGTCGCAGTCGACGTAGACGCTGCGTTCGCCCATCGCCTTGAAGTCGACGACGACCCGCAGCGAGCGGCCGATCAGCCGCTGAATCTCGACCCCGCGGCCGTCCTGCTTGCCCTTCGCGATGTCGCGCTGCTTGCGGTCCCCGGTCGAAGCGGGCAGCATCGCGTACTCGGCGGTGACCCAGCCTTTGCCCCGGCCCTGCATCCAGCGCGGCACCGATTCGTTCACGGAGGCCGTGCAGATGACCCGCGTCTTGCCGATCGAGATCAGCGCCGAGCCGTCGGCGGAAGCAACGAAGCCGGGGTCGATCGTGACCGGTCGGATGTCGGCGGGCGCGCGATCGTAGCTACGGGAAGCTGGCATCGCGCGAGTCTTTCACGCGAGCGAGCGGGGCGCGAGGGCGGCCTAACGCCCCGGATGGACCCGCAGGCCACGCTGGCTGAAGTGGGCGTCGAATGCGAACGCCTCGCCGCCGCCATCACGCTCGATCAGGGCGAAGGAGGTGGCGTCGACGTAGCTCCATTCCTTGTCGCCGTGCCGCTCGAGGATCTCCCAGGCGTCGCCCTCGACGTCCTCGTCGAGCCGGACCAGCTCGATCGCGCCGCTGGCGCGGAAGCGCCTCCCCCACTCGATCGCCTCGCCCCGACCCACTCGCACCATCAGCGCCGTGTAGGTCTCGGCGAAGACGTAGTTGGAGGTGAAGAGGGCGGCGCCTTCAGCCAGCAGGCCCGAGAGCGCCGCCCTGGCCTGCTCGTGCTCGGCCTCCGCGGAGTTGCGCAGCGCCACGAAGGCGCTGGTATCGACGAAAACCGACCTCATCGGCCGTAGAGATCACGGTCCAGCGTGGTGACGCTGGTGCCCGCTCGGCCGCGCCCCGGGGACTCGTCCACCAGGTAACGGAGCAGGGGGTCCGCGGCCAGGTCCGGCCGGCGGGCGCGCTCAGCGTCGATCAGCTCGCGCACGACGGCGGCGATGCTGCCCGAGCTGCCAGCCCGCTGCCGCAGCCAGCGATGCTGCGCCTCATCCAGATATAGCTGCGTCCGATGTTTCATGCTGTCATACAGCATACGTCGCAACGAGGACGGAATCGGTGCGGCCGTCGTCTGTGCAGTCGTCATCTCATATCTCGCTTTCCACTGAAGGAGCAGGGAAAAGGGCGGCCCATGGCCACCCCGCCAACCCCCTATTTGAAGGCGACCTTGTCCACCGCCTCCTTGATCTTGTTGACGATCACGTCCGCCAGCTCCGTCCCCTGCTTCCCGTTGAAGCCTTTCATCGCCGCGACCATGCCCACCATCAACAGGGAAACCAGCAGGATCAGGCCGACGTACTCGACCGTCCCCTGGCCCGTCTCAGCTGCCGCGAGGGTGCGTATGCGACGCACCCGCCGCTCGATCGCGGCGTGCAGATAGCCCATCAGTGCATAGAACATCGAGGTCTCCTCTTTCGGTTGCAGAGCCATGCTCGGTCGCCGAGACGCACCGATCCAGACCTGAAAGAGACAAGTTCGCAACGCCACCGCACCGAAAGGCCAGCCTCTTGCCTCCCTCCTCGCAGCAGCCGCGGATACCCTCACCCGGGTGCGCGTCCTGGTCGTCACCAACTTCGAGCCCGATGACGCGGCGCCGCAGCGAGGCCGCTGGGTCCGCGACCAGATCGACGAGGTGCGGCGACGGGGAATCGACGTGGACGTCTTCAGCTTTCCGCCGGGCCGCAATGAATACGTTCCCGCGACCAGGCGGCTGGGGGCACTGCTGCGCCGCCAGCGCTTCGACCTCGTCCATGCCCACTACGGACTGGCGGGCTGGTGCGCTCTCCTGGCAGGGGCGCGGCCGCTGATCGTCACCTTCCACGGCACCGACGTCCGCCACGGCATTGTCGGACCGCTCTCGCGACGCCTCGCCTGGCGCGTCGACCTCGTCGCCGCGGTCTCGCGAGCGCTGTTCGCGCCGGAGGACGGTCGCCCCGGCCTCCCTCCCGTCCCCGGCTCCGCGGTCCTGCCCTGCGGTCCCGACCTGACCCGCTTCAGCCCTTCGCCGCGCGCCGAGGCCCGCCGCTCGCTCGGCCTCGACCCGGACGGCCGCTACCTCTTCTTCCCCGCGAACCCCACCAGGCCGGAGAAGCGACACGACCGCGCGGCCGAGCTCGCGGCCGCCTGTGGGGTCGAGTTGCTGACCGGCGGCTCGATCGCGCCGGAGGCGATGCCGACCTGGCTCAACGCCGCCGATGCCGTCCTCGTCACCTCCGACTACGAGGGGTTCGGGATGGCCGCGGTCGAGGCGCTGGCCTGCGACGTGCCCGTTCTCTCGACTCCTGTCGGCATCGCCCCATACGCCCTGGCCGGCATCTCCGGCTGTCTCTGCGCCCACTTCGACGCCGAGATCTGGCGGTCGGTGGCCCAACCTCATCTGGACGCACGGGATCCTCGGGTGGCCGGCGCGGAGAGGGCCGCGACGCTCTCGGCGGCGCGGATGGCGGAGCGGGCGATCGAGGCCTACCGTGACGTCACCGGCATCCCGGTATTAGATTGAGCCTGCATGAGTCCTGAAACGGCCCCCCGTGGCGAGAGCCTCAGCGCGCAGATCGAAGAAGCCGAGCGCAAGCTGAAAGAGGCCGCCGACGTCGCCACCGTCGCCGAGCGCCGTGCCACGGCGGAGATCGAGGCACTGGAGGCTGACCTCGAGCGCGAGCGGGCCGAGAGCCAGAAGGCCCGCGAGCGGCTGCGACTGGCCCACGAGGAAGAGCTGCAGCGCGAGCGCGAGGCGAAGGAGAAGGCAATCAAGGCTGCCGAGGCTCGCCTCGGCGAGATCGAAGCCCAGGCCGAGGCGGCGGAGAAGCGGGTCGAGCGAGCCGAACGCCGCGCCGAGGAGGCGGAGCGCGCCGTGGCCGACGAGAAGGCGCGGGCGCGCGAAGGCGCCGCCGGCTGGCTGCGCGAGCAGCTGGATTCGATTCGCCGAGAGGCTGAGGGGCGATAGCCGCCGCACCGGGCGAGTTCGACGTCGCCGTCGTCGGCGGCGGCGCCGCCGGTCTCTGGACGGCGTTGCGGGCGGCCGAGCAGGGAGGCAAGGTCTGCCTCGTCTCCCGAACCCCGCTCTCCCAGAGCGCCAGCTTCTGGGCCCAGGGCGGACTGGCCGCCGCTCTCGAGCCGGGCGACTCGCCCGCAAGCCACGCCGCCGACACGATCGCCGCCGGGCGCGGGCTCTGCCGGCCCGCCGCCGTGCAGGTGCTGGTCGAGGCGGCGCCGGGCGCGGTCCGTGACCTGCTGGAGCGCGGCGTCGTCTTCGACCTCGACCACGAAGGCCGGCTGGCACTGGGGCTCGAGGGAGGCCACGCGAACCGGCGCATCGTCCACTCCGGCGGCAGCCAGACCGGCCACGAGCTGACCTCGAAGCTGGCGGCGATGGTCGCGGGCGAGGACCGGATAGATGTCCGGGAGCGCACCTCGGCGACGGCGATCTGGAGCGATCGCAGGCGCTGCCATGGCGTGATCACGGACTCCGGCCCGATCGCCGCGGCCGCGACCGTGCTGGCCACCGGCGGGGCCGCGGCACTGTGGGCCCGCACCACCAACCCGCGCGGCGCGATCGGGGCGGGCCCAGTCCTGGCGGCGGCCGCCGGCGCCGACCTCGCCGACCTCGAGTTCTGCCAGTTCCACCCGACCGCCGTCGCCCTCCCGGGCTCGCCCTTCGACGGCGTGCTGATCACGGAGGCGATCCGCGGCGAGGGCGCGAAGCTGCTCGACGCCCGCGGTGCGCGCTTCACCGACGAGCTGGCGCCACGCGACGCGGTGACCGCGGCGATCCTCGATCGCATGCAGGCCGACGGCACGGCCGACGTCAAGCTCGATCTGCGCGCGATCGACCCGGCCCGGTTCCCCAACGTCTTCGCCTCGCTCGCCGAGGCCGGTCTCAGCCCGCGCTCGGAACCGGTGCCCGTCACTCCGGCAGCCCACTACATGATGGGTGGGATCGCCGTGGACCTTGACGGGCGTTCCTCGCTGCCGGGCCTCTACGCCGTCGGCGAGGCCTCCTGCACCGGCCTTCACGGCGCCAACCGGCTCGCCTCGAACTCGCTCAGCGAGTGCTTCGTGTTCGGCAGCCGCGCCGCCGTCGCGGCCGTGACGGAGACGAGCGACGACACCCGGCCGCCGCTCCCGGAATGGTCCTTCGCGCCGCCCACCCAGGAGACCCGGGAGACCGTCTGGCGCCGCGCCGGGCCGCAGCGCAACCCCGACGACCTGGCCTCGCTCATCTCCAGCCCCTATCCGCTGGCGACGGCGATCGCCCGCTCCGCGCTGAACCGCCGCGAGTCGCGCGGCGGCCATCTGCGCACCGACTGTCCAGCTGCCGACAGCGACCTGGACGGGATCCACTTCGTGCTCGCGGCCGACGGCGAGGTCCGCCGCGAGGAGTGGCGGTAGCTTCAGCCGATGCTGCTCGGAGTCGACGTCGGCGGGACCTTCACCGATGCGGTCCTGATCGACGAGGCCGCTGTCCACACCGCCAAGGTCCCGACGACTCCGAGCGACGAGTCGACCGGAGTGATGAACGCGACCGCCGCGGTCCTGCGACGCGCCGGCGCCGACACGGGCGCAGTCGAGGCCTTCGCGCACGGGATGACGGTCGGCACCAACGCGCTGCTGGAGGAACGGGGAGCGCGCACCGCCCTGATCGCGACTCGGGGCTTCGCGGACCTGCTCGAGATCGGCCGCCAGACCAGGCCGCACCTCTACCGCCTCTGCGCTGCGAATCCGGCTCCATTGGTCGAGCCCGATCTGCGCCTTGAGGCAGACGAGCGGATCGGCCCCGACGGGGTCGTCTCCGCGCTCGGCGCGGAGGAGCCCGAGCGCCTGGCCGAGCTGCTGCGCGAGAGCGGCGCCGAGTCGGTCGCGATCTGCCTGCTGTTCTCCTATCTCGACCCGAGCCACGAGCGCCGCATCGCCGCGCACCTGCGCGAGCGTCTGCCCGGCGTCCACGTCTCCTCTTCGCATCAGGTGCTGCCGCGCTTCCGCGAGTACGAGCGCTGCTCGACGACCGCGATCGACGCCTACCTGAGCCCGCTGCTCGGGCGCTACCTCGACCGACTCGGCGAGGCCACGGCCGCGGCGGGACTGCCACGGCCGCTGGTGATGCAGTCCTCGGGTGGCGTCGCCCCGGCGGAGGAGGCGGCACGAGCGGGTGCTTGGAGCGTTCTCTCAGGCCCGGCGGGAGGCGCGGTCGGTGCCGGCCTGCTGGCTCGCGTCAGCGGTGACGGCAACGCCCTCGGCTTCGACATGGGCGGCACCTCCTGCGACGTCTGCGTGGTCGAGAACGGCGAGGTCCGGCGCACCGACTCACGCGAGATCGGCGGCCGTCCGATCCAGCTGCCGATGGTCGACGTCCACACCGTCGGCGCCGGCGGCGGCTCGGTCGGCTGGCACGACAGCGGCGGCGCGCTGCGGGTCGGGCCGCGCTCAGCGGGTGCCGAGCCGGGCCCCGCCTGCTACGGCCACGGCGGCACCGAGCCGACCGTGACCGACGCCAACCTTCTGCTCGGCCACCTCGCCGCCGACTCGGAGCTGGCGGGAGGGGTCGCCCTCGACGCCGAGGCCGCCGCGGCGGCGGTCGCCGCCCTCGGCCGCTCGCTCGGCCTCGCGCCGCTGGAGACGGCCGCCGGGATCGTCCGCGTCGCCAACCAGGAGATGGTGCGGGCGCTGCGGGTCGTCACCGTCGAGCGCGGCATCGATCCGCGCGGCTTCGCCCTGCTGCCCTTCGGCGGCGCCGGGCCGATGCACGCGGCGGCGGTCGCCACCGAGCTGGGGATCGAGACGATCCTCTGTCCGCGGGCGAGCGGCGTCCTCTCGGCGCTCGGCCTCTGCGCTTCCGACCGCCGTCGCGACACCACCCGCACGGTGATGCTGAGCGGGGACGAGCTCAGCGCCGTTCGCATCGCGGCGGTGGTCGCGGACCTGATCGCCGCCAACGACCTCGACGGGGCGAAGCCGGAGCTGGTCTACGAGATGCGCTACGCCGGCCAGGCCTTCGAGCTGCCCGTTGCTGGGCCCGCCGACCCGGATCCGGCCGATCTGAGACAGCGTTTCGAGCGGGCCCACGAGGATCGCTACGGCCACCGCGACCCCGACGGCGAGGTCGTGCTCGTCGACGTCCGTCTGGCGATGGTGGCGCCGGGACCGAAGCCGCGGCCGCTGGCGGCGAGCAGCGACGAGCTGGAGGAGAGCACGCGGCCGGTCCACTTCGACGGCGCCTGGCTGGAGACCCGGGTCCTGCGCGGAGAGCCGGCGGCGGGGTGCCTGGCCGAGGGCCCGGTCGTCTTCGAGCTGCCGGAGGCGACGCTGGTCCTGTCACCCGGCTGGCGAGCCGAGGTCGACGACGCCGGCACCGTCCGTGCGCGATTCCAACCCCAAGCAGCAGGTGCGAGGAGGGCCGGGCGATGAGCGGGCTCGACCCGATCTCCCTCCAGGTCCTCGTCGGCGGCCTGCGCGCCGCCTGCGACGAGATGGGCGCGACGCTGATCCGCTCGGCCTACTCGGCCAACATCAAGGAGCGCCACGACTGCTCGACCGCGCTCTTCGACGCCGGCGGCGAGCTGGTGATGCAGGCCGAGCACATCCCGGTCCACCTCGGCTCGATGCCGGACGCGGTCGCCGCCGTGCTCGACGAGGAGCAGCGACCGGGCTCGGCCTGGATCCTCAACGACCCCTACCGTGGCGGCACCCACCTGCCGGACGTGACCCTGATCTCACCGGTCTTCGCCGCGGACGAGCTGCTCGGCTTCGCCGCCAGCCGCGCCCACCACGCCGATATCGGCGGTCCGACGCCGGGGGGAATGCCGGCCTTCTCACGGACGCTGGCGGAAGAGGGGGTCGTGATCCCGCCGACCCGGGCCACCGACGCCGAGTTGGAGCGCCTGGCCGGCCAGATGCGCTCCCCGCGCCAGCGCCTCGCCGACCTGCGGGCCCAGCAAGCGGCGAACCGGGTGGGCGAACTGCGGCTGACCGAGCTCGCCTCACGAAACGGCCCCGGCGGCCTGCGCGCCGGGATGGCCGAGATCCTCGCCTACGCCGAGCGGCGCACCCGGGCCGCTCTCGCCGACCTGCCCGACGGCACCTACAGGGCCGAGGACGTGCTCGAGGACGACCGCGACGGCTCGCGGCGCGACGTGGTGCTGCGGGTCGCGGCGACAATCGCCGGCGACCGCCTCCATCTCGACTTCAGCGGCACCGATCCCGAGGTCGACGGCAACCTCAACTGCCCGCTCTCCGTGACCAGGTCGGCAGCGTTCTTCGCCGTGCGCGTCCTCACCGACCCCGAGGCACCCCCCTCGGCCGGCGCCCACCGGCCGATCGAGGTCGTGGCCCCGGCCGGCTGCCTGCTCAACGCCCGCCGCCCGGCCGCCGTCGCGGCGGGCAACGTCGAGACCTCCAGCCGCGTCGCCGACCTAGTCATCACCGCTCTCGGCGGAGCCCGCCCAGTTCCCGCCCAGGGTCAGGGGACGATGAACAACCTGACTCTCGCCAATGACGAGTTCACCTATTACGAGACGCTCGGCGGCGGCCAGGGCGCCTGCCCCGGCGCCGACGGGCCCAGCGCCATCCATGTGGCGATGTCGAACACCCTGAACACCCCGGTCGAGGCACTCGAGGCCGAGTTCCCGCTGCGGGTGCGCGAGCTGTCGCTGCGCCGGAGCAGCGGCGGCCTCGGTCCTCACAGGGGCGGCGACGGGCTCGTTCGCGAGATCGAAGCGCTGGCGCCGATGCGATTCACCCTGATCACCGAGCGTCGCCGCCATGCTCCCCGCGGTCGCAGCGGGGCCGAAGATGGCAAAAAAGGTCGAAATATGCTCGACGGAGAGCCCCTGGCGAGCAAGGCCGAGGGAGATTTGAGGCCCGGAAACCGCCTTAGAATCGAGACTCCGGGCGGCGGAGGAAATGTTTAGCGCTTTTAATTTTGCGATTTCGTCCTGCTCGTCTAGAATGCGCGATCTCGGGCAGGCAGGACGGTCCCATGCGGGGCCCGGAGGCGCAGCCCGGCCCCCTGATTTTCCACGACTCACCACCTTCTTTCACAGGTACTGATTCCACATGCCGATCGCTTTCAAGGAATGGGCAGTAACGGTCCGCGCTCTAGCGGAGGGCGAGCAGCTGCTCACTCTGCGCAAGGGCGGCATCCGCGAGGAGAACAAGCACTTCGAACTCGAGCATGAGCGGTTCTTCCTCTACCCGACCTTCGATCACCAGCAAAACGACCTGGTGCGCAAGTCGCATCACCCGGAGCTGAGCCGCGCTCTCGAGGAGGGCGTCTGGCCCGACGAGGAGCCGCCGCCGAAGGCACTGATCCAGGACGGCGGCATCCCCCAGCCGGACCGGGTTCGCCTGCGCGCCTGGGCGGAAGTGACCGACCACGTCACGATCAACGACCGTCGCACCCTCGACAGCCTCTCGCCGTATTACATCTGGACCCCGGACTACGCCGAGAAGCGCCTGGCCTGGAAGCGCCGTCATCCCCTTCACATCCTCCTGCTGCGGGTCCACCGCATTCCGCGCCCGGTCACGGTGCGCGTCCGCGACGAGTACCACGGCTGCCGCTCATGGGTCGAGATCGATCGCGACCTGCCCTTCGAGGGCACCCCGGTGATGGCCGACGAAGAGTTCGACCGCGCACGCCAGGAGATCCGCGAAGTCTGCGGAGCTGCTGAACCCGCTCTGGTTTGAGCTTCAGCACCGCTCGCTAGTCTCGATCCATGTCCTGGATAGAGACGGAGTCGCTGTCTTTCACGGCGCGGCACGACACTGACGACTCGGCCTATGCGGAGCGCACGCTGGACCGCATGGAGGATCTGCGGCTGCGGCTGGAAGACCGTTTCGGACGGGTGCCGGGCGAGGTCACCATCGTCATCCACACCAACCCGGCCTGGCTGACGATGGCCCACCCCTTCCTCCCCGCCGCCCGCTGGTCGGCGGCTCCGGCCGGCCGCCGCTATCTGGCCGGCTGGGCGATGGCGACGGAGCTGCACGTCCTCAACGACACACACATGGAACGTCGGGCCGCCGGCGACGACTCCAAAGAGGCCCTGCTCGGCACCGCCGAGCGCCTCTACGCGCAGCTGGTCATCGCCGCCAACAACACCGCCCTCCCCCCCTACTGGACCCCCCGCCGCTTCGCCCGCTACCTGAGCTGGGCCTGGCTGGTCGAGGGCGGCGCCCAGTACTTCGCCCGCCAGGTCGGCCTCTACCGCGCCGCGGTGATCCGCCGCCTGCGCGAGAGCGCCCGGCCCTCCTTCCCACCCTCGCGCCGGGACGCAGTCATCCTGGGCGGCACGATCTTCGACCTGCTCGAGAGCGAGCGCGGCCCCGAGGCCTGCGAGCGCCTGGTCCATGAACTCAAGCCGGGCGGCGCGGTGCCGACGATCGAAGACGCCTTCGACGCCCGCTTCCGCGACATCGAGGATGCATGGCGCGACCACCTGCGCAGCATGACCCACCCGGGCGCGGTCATCTGAGCGACCTCAGAAAGCGCGGAGGAGCAGGAAGACGCCGAAGGCTACGGCTATAAGTCCGAGTGACCAGAAGAGGGCACGTCCGTAGGCGCCGACGACGCCATAGCTCCGAGCCGTTCCCCCACCCGCGTCCTCCAGATATTCGGCATTGGCGATTTCCGGCATCGCCTCTTCCTCGCCCTCAACCAAGGTTTCCGCCAGCAGAGCGCGCGCCTGCTCGGCCCGAGCCGCGTGGACCATCACCCGCTGCGGGCCACCCCCGAACCCTCTGTTCGCGAGACCGAAGCCGAGCTGGGGACCGTCGACGTTGAGCCCGGCCTGCTCCAGGAGGCTGGGGATGCCAGCGTTCTCGAGCAGGCCATGGATCATCTCGCCCTCCACCCGGTCCCTGGCGAAGGCAACTTTGACCAGGTCGTTCCCGGACCGGTCGCCCGCCAAGGTCAACTCAGCTGGTAGAGGATCCAGACGATCACGACGGCGGCAATCAGGGCAGCGCCGATCCAAAGAGCCAGCCGCGCCGGCGAGGTTTCGGTCGTCGGCCCGCCGCGCCGCAGCCGCGCTTCGTCGCGCAACTCGGCTTCCTCGTCGGACTCGTTCTCGGTGATCGTGTCGGCGAGCAGGGTCTTGGCCTTGTGCGCGTGGCCGGAGTCGACCATCACGTCGTGCGGACCGGCCGCCATGAACTCGGGCGCGTCGAAGCCGCGGCTGCGCTTGAGGACACTTGGAATGCCGCCCTCGAGCAGCAGGCCCTGGATCATCTCCGCTTCCGCTTGGTTGCGGGCAAAGGCGACCTTGACCAGCTTGCCGCCTCCACCACCTCCACCGCCATGGTCATCGTCGTGAGAGCCATCGCCCCCGCCGTGCGCGCCGCGCTTATGGGCGCTGGGATTATGAGACGTCGAGCGTGACATCGGCGATCCTCAGATCTTTGAGTAGGTAAGCCTTGACATCGGGTGCGTCTTCATCGGCCAGGGAGACGATGACGTAAATCTGGTCGGGCCAGGCAACCGCCTGGTTGACGTCGGTCTGCGATGGATAGGCGGCGCTCTTGGTGTGCGAGTGGTAGATCGCCAGCAGCTCGCCGCCGCCGTCTTCGATCGCTTTCAGCGCGTTGAACTGCCCCTGCGGGTCCATCTCGTAGCGCAGGGGGGTCGCCGCGGCGTTGACGACCCGGATCACCTCGGTCGCCTCGCCGTCCTTGCCTCCGACCATCCCGCAGCACTCGTTCGGGAGATCCTCGCGCGCGTGCGCGACCATCTCGTCGACCAGCTGCTGGGAGATCTTCACGCGACCCAGGCTAACCGGAGCAGACGGGGTGGCCGCCTACCACCAGACGGTCGAATCGAGGTTTTCGATCTCCTCGATCGGCTTCGTGTAGACGCCGGAGGAGAGGTACTTCCAGCCGTCGTCGGGGATCAGGAAGACGACGTTGCCGCCATCGAGCTCACCGCCGATGCGCGCGGCGATGCGGGCGATCGCGCCGGCCGATACGCCGGCGAAGATGCCCTCCTCGTCGAGCAGCTTCCGCGTCCAGACGATCGCGTCGCGGTTGGAGACCATGATCTTGCGATCCAGCAGGGAGATGTCGATGATCGGCGGGATGAAGCCGTCGTCGAGCGAGCGCAGTCCGTCGACCATCTCCCCCTGCATCGGCTCGGCGGCGACGATCAGCGTCTCCGGGTTCGCCTCCTTGAGGCGACGGCCGTTGCCCATCAGGGTGCCGCCGGTGCCGAGGCCGCCGACGAAGGCGGTCACCTCGTCGAGCTCGTCGAGGATCTCCACCGCAGTGCCGTTGTAGTGGGCCAGCGGGTTGGCCTCGTTGCCGTACTGGTAGGGCATGTAGAAGCCGGGGTCCTGCGCCATCTCCAGGGCGACCTCAACGGCTCCATTGGAGCCCTTTGGCCCCTCCGAGTAGACGATCTCCGCCCCGTACATCTTCAGCAGCTGGGTGCGCTCCTCGGTGACGTTGTCGGGCATCACCACCTTCAGCGGGTAGCCCTTGCGGCGGCAGATCATCGCCAGGGCGATGCCGGTGTTGCCGGAGGTCGGCTCGAGGATCGTCTGGCCGGGTTCAATCGCCCCTTCGGCCTCGGCCGCCTCGATCATCGATTTGGCGACGCGGTCCTTGACCGACCCGGTCGGGTTGTGGCCCTCGAGCTTGGCGTAGATGCGGACGTCGGGCTTGGGAGAGAGGCGCGGCAACTCGACCAGCGGCGTATTGCCGATCGACTCGACAATATTGCCGAAGCGGCCCCCGCAGGGTCGGTTGAGTAGCTCGTCGCGCTGCATCGGTTTCCCTTTACTTCAAAAAGTATAGCGAGGGATTTTGGCTTCGGATCGGAAACCCGCGCCTTGCGCATGGTTGCCGAGGTAAGTATCTTCGCCGGGGTCCAGCTACTCCTTGGATCGGAGGCAGGTTTGATCAGCAAGACCCGGCTAACCACCCTTTTCGCGGTTCTCCTCGTTGGCGTCATTTCCCTTGTGATGGCGGGATGTGGCAGCAGCAGCGACGACAGCAGCTCCACCAGTGCCAGCGGTGGGGGCGGGGAAGTGATCACCGTCGGCTCCGACGTCCCCTATGCGCCATTTGAGGAATTCGGGAAGAGTAAATCCGAATTCACCGGGTTCGATGTCGAACTGATGGAAGCGGTCGCGGAATCCGTGGGCCGCGAAGCCGAATTCCAGGACACCTCCTTCGACACGATCTTCACCTACCTCGCCCAAGGCAAGTTCGACGCCGTCGCCTCGGCCGCCACGATCACCGACGATCGCGAGAAAACGGTGGACTTCACCAACCCCTACTACCTCTCCGAACAGGCGATCCTGGTCAAAGAAGGTGGCACCATCGACTCAGTCGAGGCGCTCAAGGGGGCAACGATCGGAGTCCAGAAGGGGACGACGGGCGAAGAATTCGTCAATGAAAAAACCGAAGCCGGCGAACTTCGCTCCTACCCGAGCGGACCGGATGCCGTCAACGCTCTGAACTCTGGGACGGTGGATGCGGTCGTGATCGACATCCCGGTTGCTGAAAAGGCCGTGGAAAGCACGAGCGGCCTAGAAATCTCGGCCCCGATATCGACCGAAGAAGAATATGGATTCGCCGTCGCCCAAGGGGACGAAGAACTCCTCGAAGAACTCAACGAAGGCTTGAAAAACGTCGAGGAAGACGGCATGTACGCCAAGATCTACAAAAAGTGGTTCCACCACGAACCGCCAGCCTCGATCAACTCGGCTACGCATAAAGCGAGCTGACACGAGCGCCGGCCACAACTTGACCAAAGAAGGGGCGCCGACGGTGCCCCTTCTTGACGTTGTAGGCCGGGTCAGAGCCAGGAGAGACGATGAATGAGGTAATCCACCAGTTCTTCGATGTCGGCTTCATGGCCGAACACTTCGATGAAGTGCTGGAAGGCTTTTGGCTGACGATCCAGCTCTGGCTGTTTGCCGCGATTCTTTCCCTCGCCTGGGGACTCGGCCTCGCGCTGCTCCGCCAACTGCCCGGAAGGAAATTCTTGCCGGTGCGTTTCGTGACGATTGCTTACATCGACGTTTTCCGCGCCGTGCCGCTCCTTCTGCTGATCGTCCTGATCGCCACCGGCATCCCCTCGCTTGACTTCATTCCGAAATCGATCCGAATCCCGGAGTGGTTCGGAAAGCCGGATCCCTTCTGGTACGGCACCTTGGCGTTGACGATCACCTATGGGGCCTATATGGCAGAGGTCTACCGAGCCGGCATCGAAGCAGTTCCCCAGGGCCAGATGGAAGCGGCGCGATCACTGGGAATGAACCACCGTAAAGCGATGCGGCACGTGATCGTCCCCCAGGCGGTCGGCAAGGTCTTCGCGCCGATGCTGAACGAACTGATCACGCTGATGAAGGACACCACTCTGGTTAGCGTCATCGCCCTCAACGAGGTGGTGCTGACCGGCCAGGACATCCAGTCGGGGACCTTCAACAGCTCGGCACTGACCCTCGGCGCGCTGATGTTCATCGTCGTGATCCTGCCCCTAGCGCGACTGACCGACAAGCTGATCGCCCGCAACCAGGGGCGCGTCGCTCGTGGAAGCCATATCGAGGTGGCGTAGCCATGGCCGAGTCGATGCTGAAGCTGGAAGACATCCACAAACGCTTCGGAGACCTCGAGGTGCTGCGCGGGGTCAATCTCGATGTTGCCAAGGGCGAAGTCGTCTGCGTGCTCGGCCCGAGCGGCTCCGGCAAGAGCACGCTGCTGCGCTGCGTCAACCTGCTCGAGCCGCCAGAGCAGGGCGAGATCTTCCTCGAAGGCCGTGACATCTGCAAGGGGCCCGGCTCGGGCACGGGTGAGTCGAGTTGGGAACTCGACTTCGTGCGCCAACGGGTCGGGATGGTCTTCCAGCAGTTCAACCTCTTTCCCCATAAGACGGTGCTGGAGAACGTGACCATGGCACCGGAAAAGGTGCTCGACAAACCCAGGGCTGAGGTCAAGGCCAAAGCCACGGCGCTACTCGAGCGGGTCGGCCTCAGCGACAAACTCAGCCAATACCCCGAACGGCTGTCGGGCGGTCAGCAGCAGCGGGTCGCCATCGCCCGGGCGTTGGCGATGGACCCGCAGGTCATGCTGTTCGACGAGGTGACCAGCGCCCTCGACCCCGAGCTGGTCAAAGAGGTGCTGGACACGATGCGAGAGCTGGCCGCCGAAGGGATGACGATGCTTGTCGTCACCCACGAGATGGAGTTCGCCAAAGAGGTCGGCGACCAGGTCGTGTTCATGGATGGCGGCGTGATCGTCGAGCAGGGCAGGCCCATCGACGTCCTCGACAACCCGTGCGAGGAGCGGACGAAGAAGTTCCTCGGCCTCGTGCTCGAGCGCTAACGCCGGCTAGCGGGAGCCGCCGGCCATGGCCGGCAGGATGACGACGGTGTCGCCGTCTTTGACTGCAGTGTCGAGCCCGTCCAGGACCCGCACGTCCTCGTCGTTGAGGTAAATGTTGACGTAGCGGTTGAGGTCGCCGTCCTCGCCGAAGAGCTGCCCTTTGGTGTCGGGATGGTCGACGATCAAAGCGCGCAGAACCTCGCCGACGTTGCCGCCCGCGGCCTCGACCTCGGGCTCGCCGCCCGTTTTGGGGCGCAGCACGGGTGGGATGCGGACGGTGGCCATGGAGCGGTGATCCTAGTGGAGCCGGAGCCGACTAGCGGTCTCCGCCGGCGCCGGCGCAGAAGAGGTCGTAATCGGGGAACTGGCCCATCTCCGACTCGGGGATCTCGGGCGCGTTCTCGCCGCAGATCGGGCAGTCGGGATCGCGCCGAACCTTGAGCTCGGTGAACGTGGTGCCGAGCGCCTCGTAGAGAAGCAGGCGCCCGATCAGCGGAGTACCAACCCCCAGCACCAGCTTGATCACCTCGTTGGCCTGCAACGTTCCCATCGTCCCGGCCATGACGCCGAGGACGCCGTTGGCGGAGCAGCTCGGGGCCATGTCAGCCGGCGGCGGAGTCGGGTAGAGGCAGCGATAGCAGGGCCCCTCAAACGGAGCGAAAGTCGAGATCTGCCCGTCGAAGCCGAGGATCGAGGCGGAGACGACCGGCTTGCGCAGGCGCACCGAGGCGTCGTTGAGGAGGTAGCGGGTGGGGAAGTTGTCGGCGCCGTCGACGACGATGTCGTAGTCGCCGATCACGTCGAGGATGTTGCCGGCGTCGAGCCGGCCGTTGTGCTCGACCACCTTCACGTCGGGGTTCAGCGCTTCGATGAAGATCCGCGCCGATTCGGTCTTCGGCATCCCGATCCGTTCGGTGTTGTGGATCACCTGGCGCTGCAGGTTGGAGGCGTCGACGACATCGTCGTCGACCAGGCCGATGGTGCCGACTCCGGCGGCGGCGAGGTAGAGCGCGGTCGGCGCGCCGAGACCGCCGGCGCCGAGCAGCAGGACCTTGGCGTTGAGCAGCTTCACCTGGCCGTCGACGCCAACCTCGGGGAGCAGGGTGTGACGGGAGTAGCGCTCGCGCTGCTCGGCCGTCATCCCGGAAGCCGAGACTACCGGCAGCCCCTGCTCCTGCCAGGCGAGGATGCCGCCGCTCATCGAGGCGACGTTGTCGTAGCCGAGCGCTTCCAGCTGCGCGGCGGCGATCGCGGAGCGGTTGCCGGAGCGGCAGTAGAGGATCGTCCGCGCCGACTTGTCGGGCGCGGCCTCGGCGATCTCGTCGCCGAGCAGACCTGGCGGCACCAGCTTGCCGTTCTCCAGATGGGCCTCCTGGTACTCATGCGGCTCGCGGGTGTCGATCAGGACGACATCGCCGCCGTTGATCTCCTCAGCGGCCTCGAACGGTTCGATCTCCTCGATTACCTGCGTGCCTACGGGGGGTGCCATCGCCAAATCTCCTAAATCCGGATCAGCATTACTTCAAAAAGTATAGCGCCCGTTGTGCGTCTGCATTTTCCCGTGCCTGGGACGGGTAAATGCAGACGCGCGAGCTGATCCGGCGGTCTGCTAGCCGAGACTAGGGCGCATCTGACGGAGCCTTTTGACCCGCTCCTCGACCGGGGGGTGGGTCGAGAAGAGCCCGGCGATGCCCTTGCCCTTGAACGGCGCGACGATGAAGAGGGGCTCGGCGGCCTGGTTGACCTTCATCGGCATCGCGGTCGCCCCCTGCTCGAGGCGCAGCAGGGCGCTGGCGAGCGACTCCGGGTTGCCGCAGATTTCGGCGCCGCCGGCGTCGGCGGCGTACTCGCGCTGGCGCGAGATCGAGAGCTGGATGATGCTGGCGGCGATCGGCGCCAGCAGGACCATCGCCAGCGAGGCGGCCAGGCCCAGCGGCGAGTTGTCGTCGTCGCCGAACCAGAGCAGCATGTAAGCGAGGTAGGTGATCGCGGCGCCGATCGCCGAGGCGACTGACTGGATCAGGATGTCTCGGTTGCGGATATGGGTGAGCTCGTGCGCGAGCACCCCGCGCAGCTCGTCCTCGGAGAGCAATTTAGTGATCCCCTGGGTGACGGCGACGGCGGAGTGCTTCGGGTTGCGGCCGGTGGCGAAGGCGTTGGGCTGGTCCTGGGGGATCATGTAGAGGCGCGGCATCGGCAGATCGGCGCGGGTCGTCAGTTCGCGGACCATCTGGTAGAGGCGGGGGTTTTCGGATTCCTCGATCGGCTTGGCCCGGCTCATTCCCAGCGCCAATTTGTCGCTGAAGAAGTAGGAGCCGAGGTTGATCAGCAGGGCGATGCCGAGGAAGAGGCCGGCGGTGCTGGGCCCGCCGATCAGGGCGCCGATCACGACCAGCAGGCCCGAGAGGGACGCCAGGAGAATCGTCGTGCGCAGGGTGGCGCCGAAAGTGGACTGCTTGGTGGTCTTCATCGCATCGCTCCTCGTTCGCTTACCGGCCCAGTATCGCGGCGACGGCCGATCTTGAACATAGGTGGCAGCCCCTGTTCGCTTCGGTCGGCCACCCAGGGGCTTCTAGGCTTGGCCGGTGACCCTTGCCGCAATCGTGATCGTGGTGCTGGCGGTAGCCGTGGCGGCACTCGCGGCCAGCCTGCTGCGCCTGAAGCGACGCTTCGGCCCGCTGGAGCGGCTGATCGAGGAGATGGAGAAGGTCGATCTCAGCCGGCCGGGACCGCTGCTTCCGGCCTCGATCGACGGGATCGGCGAGACCGAGGAGGTGGAGCGGATCGAGCTCGCCTTCCTGCGGATGATGCGTCGGCTGGAAGCCGAGCGACGGCGGGCCGGGTCGGCAACCCTGCAGGCCCAGGAGGAGGAGCGGGCGCGGGTCGCGCGCGACCTCCACGACGAGGTCAACCAATCGCTGACCGGGCTGCTGCTGCGGCTGGAGGCCGCCCGCGAGGCGGCACCCCCGGAGTTGGAGGCGGAACTGGCCGAGACCAAGGCGCTGGCCAACCAGGCGATGCGGGAGCTGCTCTCGCTGGCCCGCCAGCTGCGGCCGACCGCGCTCGACGACCTCGGCCTGGCGGCGGCCGTGGCGGGGCAGGTGGAGCAGCTGGCCCATGGCGAGATCGCGGCCGAGATCGAGACCGAGGGCGACTTCTCCGATCTCGGCGACGACGCCCAGCTGGTCGTCTACAGAGTCGCCCAGGAGGCGCTCTCCAACGCCGCTCGCCACAGCGGCGCCGGTCACATCGACATTGGACTGCGGCGCCTCGGGAGCGGCGGCGTCGGGCTGGCGGTTGCCGACGACGGCCGCGGCTTCGCCTTCGACGAGTCCGAGGGCGGGCTGGGGATCGCCGGCATGCGCGAGCGAGCGCTGCTGATCGGCGGCGAGCTGACGATCGAGTCGCGACCGGGGCGCGGAACCACGGTCCGGCTGACCGTGCCGGGAGAATCGGCGCGATGAGGGTGCTGATCGCCGACGACCACGGGATCGTTCGCTCGGGGCTGCGGCTGCTGCTGGAGCGCCAGCCGGACATCGAGGTCGTCGCCGAGGCGGCCGACGGGGCCGAGGCGCGGGACCTGGCGGTGCGCGAGCGGCCGGACCTGGCGATCCTCGACGTGAAGATGCCGAAGCTGACCGGGCTGCAGGCGACGCGAGAGATCAAGCGCCAGGCGCCCGAGGTCTCGGTCCTGATCCTCTCCATGCACGACGACGAGCGCTACCTCTTCGAGGCGTTGAAGGCCGGCGCCTCCGGCTACGTGCTGAAGGCGCAGGCGGATACCGATCTGCTCGCGGCGATCCGGGCGGTCGAGCGGGGCGAGCCGTTCCTCACCCCGGACGCGCAGCGGACCCTGATCAAGGACGTGCTCGAGCGCGGCTCGGGCGGCAAGGAGGAGCTGACGCCGCGCGAGGAGGAGATCGTCAAGCTCGTCGCCGAGGCACATACGACCAGACAGATCGCCGAGATCCTCCACCTCTCCGAGAAGACGGTCGAGAACCACCGCGCAAACGCGATGCGTAAGCTCGGAATGCGCGACCGGGTCGAGCTTGTCCGTTACGCGATCCGCCGCGGTTTGATCGAGCCATGAACGACTTTCAGGAGAAACGCTGGCTGGCCCTGGTCCTGCTCAGCGCGGCGCAGTTCGTCGTCGTGCTCGACGCCTCGATCGTCAACGTCGCCCTGCCGACGATCGGCAAGGCGCTGGACTTCTCCCAGGACAACCTCTCCTGGATCGTCAACGCCTACGTGCTCACCTTCGGCGGCTTCCTTCTGCTCGGCGGCCGCACCGCCGACCTGCTGGGACGGCGGCGGGTCTTCATGGCGGGGCTGCTGCTGGTCGCGGTCGCCTCGCTGGCCGCCGGCTTCGCCGCCACCGAGGGGCAGCTGATCGCCGCCCGGGCGGCGCAGGGACTGGGCGCCGCGATCATCTCGCCCGCCGCGCTCTCGATCGTCACCACGATCTTCCGGGACGGGGCCGAGCGCAACAAGGCACTCGGGGTCTGGGGAGCGGTCGCCGGCTCCGGCGGCGCCGCCGGCGTGCTGCTTGGCGGCATCCTCACCGACGGACTCGGCTGGCAATGGGTCCTGTGGGTGAACGTGCCGGTGAGCCTGATCGCCTTCGCGCTGACGCCGCGGCTGATCGCCGAGAGCCGCAACGCCGACGAGGCTCGCGCCTTCGACGTCGCTGGGGCGGTCAGCGTCACCGCCGCCCTCTCGATCCTCGTCTACGCGGTGGTCGACGCGGAGAGCTCCGGCTGGGGCTCGAGCAAGACGATCGGTTTGCTGGCGCTGGCGGCCGTCCTGCTGATCGCCTTCGTCGCGATCGAGCTGCGGGCCCGCAAGCCGCTCGTGCCCTTCTCGATCTTCCGCATCCGCACCCTCACCGGCGCCAACGTCGTCGGGCTGCTGGTCGGCGCCTCCCTCTTCTCGATGTTCTATTTCATCTCCCTCTACATGCAGCAGGTGCTCGGCTACAGCGCCATCCACGCCGGCCTCTCCTACCTGCCGCTGGCGCTGACGATCATGGCCTCGGCCGGGATCGCCTCGGGCCTGGTGACGAAAGTGGGCTACAAGCCGGTGCTGGCGATCGGGCTGCTGTTCATCGTCGCCGGGCTGGCCTGGTTCAGCCGCGTCTCGGTCGGCGGCGGCTTCACGACCGACATCCTCGGCCCCTCGCTGCTTGCCGCCGCCGGTCTCGGCTTCGCCTTCGTGACGACGACGATCGCCGCCGTCGCCGGGGTCGAGGAAGCCGAGTCGGGACTGGCCAGCGGGCTGATCAACACCTCGCAGCAGATCGGCGGCGCGCTCGGCCTGGCCGTGCTCTCCTCGCTCGCGACCTCACACACCGCGGGCCTCGTCTCAGACGGGTCGGGGCTGAAGGATGCGCTGACCGAGGGATTCCGGATCGCCTTCCTCGGCGGCTCGGCGATCGCGCTGCTCGGCTTCGTCCTCACCCTGGTCCTGATCAAGGGCAGCGACAGTCGCGCCCACGTCGAAATCGGCCAGGCCGAAGCCGAGGGCGTCGAGGCATAACCGACCTCTTCAGTAGGATTTAGGCCAGATGCTGTTTTCGACCAAAGCCGAGTACGGAGTGCGCTTGATGGTCGAGCTGGGCCGTCAGCCCGGCTCGGCGCCGATCTCGCTCAACACAGTCGCCGAAGCGGAGCGGCTGCCGCTGTCCTACCTCGAGCATCTGGTCGCGAAACTGCGCAAGGCGGACCTCGTCACCTCGACCCGCGGCGCCCACGGCGGCTACCGCCTGGCGAAGCCGGCCGAGGAGATCACGATGGACGCGGTCGTCGAGGCCCTGGAAGGGCAGATCGCCCCGATGGAGTGCTTCCACGAGACGCCCGAGGGCAAAGTGCTCTGCTCGCACGAGGACGACGGCGATCGCGCCTGTTCGACGAAGCTGCTGTGGACGCGCGTGCAGGGCGGCGTGACCAAGGCGCTGGCCGGCACCACCCTGGCCGAGCTGGTCGAGTTCTCCCGGCCCGGCGGCCGCAGCGAGGCCGCCATCGCCCGCGCCGCCTGAATCCGGACTTTCGAAACCCCCAGAAACGGAGTGAGTGAAATTGGCTGAGCTGGAGATACGCAACCTGCACGTGAGCGTCGAGGACAAGCAGATCCTCCGCGGGCTCGATCTCGACGTCGAGAAGGGCAAGGTTCACGCGCTGATGGGTCCCAACGGCTCCGGCAAGTCGACGCTCGCCAACGTGATCATGGGCCACCCCGCGCTCGAGGTGACCGCGGGCTCGATCACCTTCAAGGGCGAGGACATCACCGAGGCCGACCCGGACGTGCGCTCGCAGGCCGGTCTCTTCATGGCCTTCCAGTACCCGGTCGCGATCCCCGGCGTCTCGGTCAGCAAGTACCTGCGGATGATCATCAACGCCCAGCGCGAGGCGCGTGGCGAGGCGGCGATCAAGATCAAAGACTTCGCCAAGACCGCGCAGGAGGCGATGGCGCTGGCCAACATCCCCAAAGACTTCTCCAGCCGCTACCTCAACGACGGCTTCTCCGGGGGCGAGAAGAAGCGCATGGAGCTGCTGCAGCTGGCGCTGCTGAAGCCGGAGATCGCGGTCCTCGACGAGACCGACTCCGGCCTCGACATCGACGCCCTGCGGGTTGTCGCCGAGGGTGTCAACCAGTTCGCCGGGCCCGACATGGGCGTGCTCATCATCACCCACTACCAGCGCATCCTGCACATGGTCAAGCCGGACTCCGTCCACGTCATGTTCGAGGGCCGGATCGTCAAAGAAGGCGGTCCGGAGCTGGTCGGCCTGCTGGAGGAGAAGGGCTACGGCTGGATCCGCGAGGAGGTGGAGGCGGGCGCCTCTGCCTAGCCTCTCTACGCGCATGGAGCCGGCGACCGCGAAGAGCCCTTCCCGCACCTCGGCCTTCCCGATCGAGAAGGTGCGGGCCGCCTTCCCGGCGCTGGAGCGAGAGGTCAACGGGCAGCCGGTCGCCTACCTCGACAGCGGTGCCAGCTCGCAACGGGTGCTGGCCTCGATCCAGGCGGTCGACCGCTACGAGCGCCGCCACCACTCCAACGTCCACCGCGGCTCGCACACGCTCTCGGCCGAGGCGACCGAAGCGTACGAGGGGGCGCGGGCGACGGTAGCCGACCACATCGGCGCCGGCGACCGCCGCGAGGTCCTCTTCGTCCGCAACGCGACCGAGGCAATCAACCTGGTGGCGCGGGCCTGGGGCGACGCCAACGTCGGCGCCGGCGATCGCCTCCTCCTGACCGAGATGGAGCACCACTCCAACATCGTTCCCTGGCAGCAGCTGGCGGAGCGGGTCGGGGCGGAGATCGATTGGACGCCGCTCGATGCCGACGGCCTGCTCGACATGGAGGCCTTCGCGAAGCTGCTGGAGCGCGGTCCCAAGCTCGTCGCCGTCACCCACGTCTCCAACGTGCTGGGAACCGAGAACCCGCTCGCCGAGATCTCGCGGATCGCGCATGCGGCCGGGGCACTGGTCCTCGCCGACGGCGCTCAGGCGGCGCCGAAGCTGGCGGTCGACGTCGCCGGGCTGGGGGTCGACTTCTACGCAATCACCGGCCACAAGCTCTACGGACCGACCGGGATCGGGGCGCTCTGGGGCCGGCTGGACCTGCTGCGGGCGATGCCGCCCTTCCTCGGCGGCGGCTCGATGATCCGAAAGGTCGGCCGCGAGGGCACCACCTACGCCGACGTCCCCGCCCGCTTCGAGGCGGGCACGCCGGCGATCACCCAGGCGATCGGGATGGCTTCGGCGCTGCGCTGGCTCGACGGGCTGGGGATGGAGTCGGTGCGCGAGCACGAGCTCGCGATCACCGACTACGCGCTGGAGCGCCTGGCCGGGGTGCCCGGTCTGACCGTCTTCGGTCCGCCCCGCGGCGGCGAGCGGATCGGCCCGGTCTCCTTCGAGATCGACGGCATCCACGCCCACGACGTCTCCGAGATCCTCGACCGCCACGGAGTCGCCGTCCGCGCCGGCCACCACTGCGCCCAGATCCTGATGGATCGCCTCGGCGTCGCCGCTACCGCTCGCGCCAGCTTCGGCGTCTACACGACGCCGGGTGAGATCGACCGCCTGGTCGACGGCCTCGAAGACGCCCGCCGCGTCTTCGGCCTCGACGCCTAGTCGATCGTCAGCACCTGCGATTTGGCGGCCTTGCACTTGCCGCGCTTGGCGACCGTCGCGTAGTAGGCGCCCGAGGTGAGGTTCTTGCCGACCGGGATCGCCCACTTGCCGTTGTCCTCGCTCGTGTCCTTGCCGAGCTGCTTCTTCTTGCCGCCCATTTCGCGGTACATCTTCACCGTGCGGCTGCCCAGGCAGGCGCCGCGGGGCGAGGTCAGCTTGCCGTGGAAGGCGGGGAACTTGAGGCTGACGACGATCTTCGTCGAGTTCTTGCCAGCGCCGGCGGCCAGGGCAGGCAGCAGCGCGGCGGCGACCGCCACGGCGAGAACGGCGAACAGGGCACGGCGAGAAACGAGCATGCGACCTCCCAGTCGAAGTTTGCCGCGCCACTTTAAAGCTCCTCAGCAATCGCGTGATGCCTCATCCCACCGCACTTCGCTTCCGCGGGAGCCAGGCAACGGCTGCGCTAGCCTCGGAGGCCATGGACGAGCTCTACCGCGACCAGATCCTCGAGCACTACAAGCGGCCGCACAACTTCGGCCACGTCGACGATGCCGACCTCGAGTTCGAGGACACCAACCCGCTCTGCGGCGACGAGCAGCGGGTGACGATCCGCCTCGACGAGAACGACCGGGTCGCCGAGATCGCCTTCGAGGGGCAGGGCTGCGCGATCTCGACCGCGGCGACCTCGCTGCTGACCGACGAGCTCGCCGGCAAATCGCGCGAGGAACTGCTGCGCCTGCCGAAGGAGTACGTCTTGGAGCTGCTCGGCATCGAGATCTCGGCGACGCGGATGAAGTGCGCGATGCTGGGCCTGAAGATCGTCAAGAGCGCCAGCCTCGGCCAGCCGGCCGAATGGGAGGACGAGGGCGAGACCGGCGACCCGACGGAAGCGGTCGCCGACCTCGGTTAGTCCTCCCAGGCGCTACCGAATCTACGCCAGCGTCTCCTCGTTCCGCTGCATCACCGCAAAGACGGCGCCGAACTGATCGGCGACCACGGCGAAGCGTCCGATCGGGATCTCGATCGGCCCGTTCCTGAGGTCCCCGCCGCCCTCTTTGACCTTCTCCAGCGACGCGTCGAGGTCCTCGACCATGAAGTAGATGAGCCAGTGGGCCGGCACCTCGTCGGGGACGACGCCGGTGATGTCGAACATGCCGCCGACCATCTCCTCGCCGACCTTCCAGGCGGTGTAGGTCCCCATCTCCCCCATGTCCTGCTGGTCGGCGCCCCAGCCGAAGACGGCACCGTAGAACTCCTTCGCCTTGGCGGTGTCGCGGGTGCCGAGCTCATTCCAGCCGAAGGTGCTGGACTCGTTGACCAGCTCCGCGCCGGCGAAGGTGCCGGGCTGCCAGATCCCGCAGACGGCGCCGGTGGGGTCGGTGAAGACCGCCATCGTGCCGAGCCCGGCGACGTCCATCGGCTGCGCGATCACCTTGCCGCCGGCCTCGGCCACCTTGGCCATGGTCGCCTTGGCGTCCTCGACCGAGACGTAAGTGCCCCAGACCGCCGGCTGGTCGTCCTGCATTCGCGGGGAGACGCCGGCGACGTCCTTGCCGCCTTTTTTCGCCCGCCGGTAGCCGCCCAGTTCCGCCGAGTTCGGCAGCTCCGGCATCTCCCAGCCGAACAGCTCGCGATAGAAGCTCTGGCTGGCCTCGATGTCCGGGGTCCCGCTCAGTTCGACCCAGCTCGGGGTGCCGGCGGTGTAGCTGGTCCTCTCGCTCATCTCTTCCGTCCTTGCATTCGAAGTGGCTTACGCACATAAGACCACGGAGAAGGGGCGAAGTCATCGCGGACTTGTAAAAGGAGGCCCACCCGGCCCGGCCGCTAAAATCCGACCACGGAAGTAGGATTACGTCTCGATCCGCACTAACCGGCACTTGAGTGCCTAGGAGAATCACCCCTCTTGACCGACACCGTTGGAACCACTATCCCCGTCTGCCCAAGTGCCGAGCTCCCGCCCGGGACGATGCGCCTAGTCGAGCACGACGGGGTCAAGATCGGCGTCTTCAACTGCGAGGGGTCGCTCTATGCGATCGAGGACCGCTGCTCCCACGACAACGGGCCGCTCGCCGAGGGCGAGTTCGACCAGGCCGCGTGCACGGTCGAGTGCCCCCGGCACGGCTCCCTCTTCGACCTGACCACCGGCAGGCCGAAGACCCTCCCAGCTTTCCGCCCGGTGCAAACGTTCCCGATAGCCGTCGAGAACGACACCATCACCCTGGAGGTCTGAACATGGCAACGCCTGAGGCAGTAGCGGAGAAGCGAGAGCTCGCCGGCATCAACTCCGATTACAAGGAGAAGTTCGGCTTCAACGATTCCGAGCAGGGCTACGCCTACAAGGCGCCAAAGGGGCTGAGCCGGGAGATCGTCGAAACGATCTCCGACTACAAGAACGAGCCGCAGTGGATGCGCGAGTTCCGGCTCAAGGCGCTGGAGCACTTCTACGAGCGCCCGACCCCGAAATGGGGCGGCGACCTCGACCAGATCGACTGGGACGACATCCACTACTTCGTGCGCGCCTCGGAGAAGAACAGCCGCGACTGGAGCGAGGTCCCGGACGACATCAAAAACACCTTCGACCGGCTCGGGATCCCCGAGGCGGAGCGCAAATTTCTCTCCGGGGTCGGTGCCCAGTACGAGTCCGAGGTGGTCTACCACCAGGTCAACGAGAAGCTCGAGGCCCAGGGCGTGATCTTCACCGACATGGACACGGCGCTGCGCGAGCACGAGGACTTGGTGCGCGAGCACTGGGCGACGATCATCCCCGCCAACGACAACAAACTGGCGGCGCTCAACTCGGCCGTCTGGTCGGGCGGCTCCTTCGTCTACGTCCCGGCCGGGGTCAAGGTCGAGATGCCGCTGCAGGCCTACTTCCGGATCAACACCGAGAACATGGGCCAGTTCGAGCGGACGCTGATCATCACCGAGGAGGGTGCCGACGTCCACTACATCGAGGGCTGCACGGCGCCGGTCTACTCCAGCGACTCGCTGCACTCCGCGGTGGTCGAGATCGTCGCCAAGAAGAGCTCGCGGGTCCGCTACACGACGGTCCAGAACTGGTCGCAGAACGTCTTCAACCTCGTCACCAAGCGCGCCGTCGCGCACGAGAAGGCGACGATGGAGTGGGTCGACTGCAACCTCGGCTCGAAACTGACGATGAAGTACCCGTCGATCTACCTGATGGGCCCCGAAGCCCACGGCGAGATCCTCTCGATCGCCTTCGCCGGCGCGGGCCAGCACCAGGATGCCGGCGGCAAGATCATCCACGCGGCGCCGAAGACCTCGTCCTCGATCTTCTCCAAGTCGATCTCCAAGGACGGCGGCCGGGCGACCTACCGCGGCCTGCTCGAGATCGCCGACGGGGCGACCGAATCACGCAGCAAGGTCGTCTGCGACGCCCTCCTGCTCGACGAGGACTCGCGCTCGGACACCTACCCGACGATCCGCATCGACGAGAACGACGCCGACGTCGGCCACGAGGCGACCGTCTCCAAGATCGGCGACGAGCAGCTCTTCTACCTGCAGAGCCGCGGGCTCGACGAGGAGGAGGCTTCGAAGATGATCGTCAACGGCTTCATCGAGCCCGTCACCAAAGAGCTGCCGATGGAGTACGCGGTCGAGCTCAACCGCCTGATCGAGCTGCAGATGGAGGGTTCAATTGGCTGAGGTAGCAACCGAGCCCGCCTGGCTGGAGGAGAGGCGCCGAAAGGGCGCCTCTTTGGTGGAGAGCCTGCCGCTGCCCGACCACAAGTCGAAGGGCTGGGAATTCACCGATCTCTCGAAGCTGGAGATCGACTCCTACGAGGCGGCGGACGCGGAGGCCAAGGTCGCCGGCGCCGAGGGCGCGACCGTGGTCTCGCTCGCCGACGCCGTCTCCTCCCACGCCGAGCTGCTGGAGGCGAGCCTCGGCTCGCTGGTTCCGGTCGAGGATCCCTTCGTCGCCCGCAACGAGGCGGACTGGCGCGACGGCGTGCTGGTCCACGTCCCGCGCGGGGTCAAGGTCACCGAGCCGATCCGGATCGAGGTCCCGGTCGACCGCGACGGCGTCGCGGTCGGCTGGCGCACCCTGATCGTGCTCGAGGAAGGCGCCGAGGCCGAGGTCTGGGAGCACTGGTCCTCGCCCGACGACGAGGTCGACGGCCTGCTCAACTCGGTGGTCGAGCTGAGCGTCGGCCAGGCGGCGACGCTGCGCTACGTCAACACCCAGGACATCTCCGAGAAATCGTGGATCTTCGCCACCCAGCGCGCCCATGTCGAGCGCGACGCGCGCCTCGACTGGACCGCGCTCGGCTTCGGCTCGGGCGGCGGCAAGGTGCGGATGGACACCAAACTTGCCGGGCCGGGTTCCGAAGCCCGCGTCACCGGCGGCTACGCCGGCGGCCCTGGCCAGCACCTGGACTTCGACACCACCCAGGAGCACGCGGCGCCGAACACCAACTCCGACCTCGCCTTCCGCGGCGTCCTCGCCGCCGGCTCGACGGCCGTGTGGCGCGGGATGATCAAGGTCGACCCCGGCGCCCAGCAGACCGACGCCTTCCAGGAGAGCCGCAACCTGCTGCTCTCCACCGATGCCCACGCCGACGCGATCCCAGGCCTCGAGATCCTCGCCGACGACGTCCGCTGCACCCATGCCGCGGCGATCGCCCAGATCGACAAGGAGCAGCTCTTCTACCTGACCTCGCGCGGGCTCGACCCAGCCGGGGCGAAGACGCTGATCATCGAAGGCTTCCTCGAGTCCCTGGTCGAACGGCTGGCCGTGGGGCCGGTGCGGGATGAGATCTCGGCCGCGCTCGAGCGGCGGCTGGCCGAGATCCTCTAGTCGTCGTCCGGGTCCTTCTCCCCCGGGTCGCTCCCGGGAGGAGCGTCTTCCTCTCTTCGCTTTTCCGCGATCGTGGTCTTGAGGATGCCGGCGATCACGAAGAGGACCGGCAGCAGGTAGAAGACCCAGAGGTAATGGCCGATGTGGGCCAGCGGCAGGGTCATCCGTTGGAGACGGAGAGCAGGTAGAGGCCGAAGCAGGTGAAGGCAACCATCACCGCCAGCATCCAGTACTGCGAGCGGGAGGCGTCGCGGTAGTTCGGCCAGTAGACGAGGGCGCGGTCGTGGGCCAGGGTGAGGCCGAGGACGTGGCCGACGACGAGGGCGCCGACCTGGACATACCAGATGGTGGTGGCGCTGAGCAGGCGGAAGTCGATGCCGCCGGAGGCGGTGCCGAAGAGGTCGGTGTGCGCGGTGCCGAGCGGGTCGGAGAGCAAGTAGGTGAACTGGGCCTGCTCCTGGAAGACGAAGAGGCTGAAGTAGTGGGCGACCAGGTAAGCGAGGGCGATCGGGATCAGGGTGTGGGCGAAGCCGATCCGCAGGGTGGCCAGGGAGGGAGCGCCGCGAATCGTCCGCATCCCGCGCACGCCGAGCAGGTAGACGAGGCTGACGCCGGCGAAGCAGAGGAGGATGAAGATCGTGTCGGTGAGTCGCAGCGAGGTGGTGAGGTCGACGCCGCGGTCGGCGAACCAGTTGAAGGTGCTTTCGATCGCCGACTTGAAGGCGCCCTCCTGGGCCCCGTCGAAGCTGGTGGTGGCGATCGAGGCGATCACCACGGCGGCCGAGCCGGGCAGCGTCGCCCAGTGCGTGGCGGCGGCCAGCGGGCGGCGGTAGCCGAGGCGACCGTCCTCGACGCCGAAGCAGCCGAGCTGGGAGAACATCCCGAAGTAGACCGAGAAGACCTCCCCGCGTTCGCACCAGACCTCGGTCCCGAACAGGGCCATCATCGCCAGGGTGTAGCCGCTGTAGACGAGGGCGGCGGTGGCGGCGGCGTGCGGGTCGAGGCCGACGGCGACGCCGCCGCTGGAGCCGTAGACGATCTCCAGCCAAACGACGGCGATGAGGCCGACCGCGGCGGGCCAGCGGCCGAGCTTCTCGGGGTAGGGGAGATGGGCGGGGCGCTGGCCGGCGATCGCCCGGAAGCCCGCTCCCGCGGACCGGCTGAGCGCGCGCCAGGGGTTGAAGGGGCGGAAGACGTCGCCAAGCAGAGCCGAGAAGAAGGGGAAGCCGAGCCAGGTGGTGACGTAGAGGAAGGTGAGGGCGAAGTTGCGGTCCGGGGCTTCGGTGCCGCGCAGCCCGGCATAGAGGGCGACGCCGAGGAGGAAGACGCCGATGAGGCCGCAGAGCACCTGAGCCGGGGCGCTGACGAGGCCCCGCGCGAGGCCCGCCCCGAGGGGGCGCCAGCGCACCTCCTCGAAACGGGGCTTGCGCCAGGCGACCGAGAGCGCGAAGAAGGAGACGATCAGGACGATCGACGCCCCCCAGGCGAACAGCCAGGCCGGGACCGGCAGGTCCTGCCGGGCGACCAGCGCGTGCGCGAACGGCAGGAAGCTCACGGGTTGACCGTGATTTCCGCGATCTGCTCCTTGCGGCCCTCGAGCTCGGCCTCGAAGATGCCTTCGATTTCGGCCGGGAAGTCGAAGCTGACGGTGCCCCCGGCGGGCACGTCCTGCATCAGGTCGTAGCCGTGGACGTGGACCTCGTCGGCGACGTCGGACTTGACCTCGAAGCGGATCTCGTCGCCGGCGTCGTATTCGAGCTGCTTGACGCCGCCGACCGGTTCGCCGTTGCGGATGACGATGGTCGGGACCTTCCCTCCCATGCTGGCGCTTTCGGGGCCGTTGGCCGGGCGGGTGACGCCGCCGTTGGTCGCTTCGTTGGTCTCATCGCTGCTGCTGCCGCAGGCGGCGAGGCCGACGGCGATGACAAGCGCTACGAGACACGCGAACACAGCCTTGGAGTTCTTCATTGATCGGCTCCTCTAGTTGAGTGCGCGGCTATTCGCGCACGATCAGATGCGATTCCGGGGTTCGCTTATCCACGCAATTCGTGGGCAACGGAACCGCGGAACCTGGCAGGGGGTGACCTACGCGGGGAGCGGCGGCGGGCGCTGGGCCAAGCCGAGGGCGATCAGGAGGCCGCCGCCGGGGGCGAAGGAGCGGGGCCGGAGCGGCGGCTGCGCGCTGGTCACCCGGCCGCGCTCGGAGCGCGAGCGCGCGGCAATCCGCTCAGAGAGGCGGACGATCGCCTCGCAGCCGGGATAGCGGCCGCACAGCAGGCAGATCAGCAGCACCAGGAGCGGCACAGCCGGCAGCAGGAAGGCGCCAAGCTCGGTCAAGGCGGCCCAGGATAACGTCCCGGCGTGCTCCCCGGACGCGACAACATCGCCGCTCCCGACCTGCCCGAGGGCCTCGCCTGGGTCGGTGCCGAGCCGGAGTCGATGCCGGCGCTGACCGCCGGTGGCCCGGCCCTCGTCCACTTCCTCGACTTCGCCCAGCTCAACAGCGTCCGCACCCTCCCCTACCTGAGCGAGTGGTCGCGCCGCTATCGCGAGGCCGGGCTGAGCGTGATCGGCGTGCAGTCGCCGCGCTTCCCCTTCGGCGCAGACGAGGCGGCCGTCAGTGCCGGCCTGGCGGCGCTCGGGGTCGAGTTCCCGGTCGCGATCGACGCCGAGCACGAGCTCTGGGGCGCCTACGGCTGCGAGGGCTGGCCGAGCCTCTTCCTCTGGGGCCTCGGCGGCGCCCTCAGCTGGGTCCACTTCGGCGAGGGGGAGTACCTGGCGACCGAGCTCGCGATCCAGGGTGAGCTGCGCGAGATCGACGCGTTGCAACCGCTGCCCGAGCCGATGGCGCCGCTGCGCCCCAGCGACGCGCCGGGCGCCTGGGTCACCGCCCCGACCCCCGAGCTCTTCCCCGGCGGCTCCTGGGAGCGCCCCTGGACGGCCGGCGAGGATGGCGAGGAGCTGGCGCTGGAGTACGCGGCCGGCGGTGCCTACGCGACCGTGGAGGGGTCAGGCGAGATCGCGGTCGAGCTCGACGGGGCGCCGCTCGCGACGATCGCCGTCGGCGCCCCCGCCCTCTATCCCCTGGCCGAGCATCCGGGCCACGAGGCGCATGCCATTACCCTTCGACCCAGCCCCGGCTTGCGCGTCTGGTCCGTCAGCTTCCCCGCCGCGACCCCCTGAAGAGGAGAGAACGAATGATCACCAAGCTCGATTTCGTCGGCATCCCTTCCACCGACGCCGACCGTTCCCGCAAGTTCTATGGCGAGACCCTCGGCCTACGCCAGGACGACAAGTCCGAATACGAGTTCTGGGTCGGCGACACCTGCTTCGGCATCTGGGAGCCGGGCAAGATGGGCATGGAGTTCGCACCCCAGAAAAACGCCCACCCGGCCCTCCACGTCGACGACGTCGCCGCCGCCCGCGCCGAGCTGGAGGCCAAAGGCGTCGAGTTCACCGCCGACACCTTCGACACCGGCGTCTGCCACATGGCGCTGTTCACCGACCCCGACGGGAACGACCTGATGCTGCACAACCGCTACGCACCGCGCGACTGAGCGTGGCTCAGAGCTGGGCGGTTGGAGCCGGGATCAACCGCTCCGAGCCATCGGGGTAGACCACCAGGATCGGTTGCTCTTTCTTTAGAGCCTCACGCATCATTACCCCGAAATCAGGCAAGTCAGCCGCGATGAAGACAACCTCATTCGGGTAATCAAATTCATCGCGTTCGATCGCTTTGGTCACTCGATCGAAAATGATTTCGGTCGCTTTGGTATTCCCTTTCGCTACGGCTCCCATCGCTCCACCATACCCTCCCATTTAGCTTTTATCTCCTCGACCGCTGCGGGCAAATCGAGGCGAGCCGAACGTAGGGGCGACAATGCCTCTGCCGCCAGCTTCACTCCGCGGCGATAGCGGTGTCTCTCCGGATGGCCGTGGGCGTTGTCATAGAGATACACCGCGCGGCGCTGGCCACAGCGCTTGACCGTGAGAACCGCCGCCCAGTTCAATTCCTTCTTGGAATCCCTCGTATGCCGCACGTCAATCCAGACGCCCGGGCTGAGTTCGATCTCAAATCTCCGCTCCCTACTCCCCACCCCCGACTAAGGAGCAGAGCGCGGGAGCTCGCCCCCCTAGCTCGTCACCACGAACCTGCTAAGCGCGGACGCCGACCTCGTCGCGGATCTCCTTCGGAAGCATGAAGCGGACGTCCTCGTGGACGGTGCGGAGCTCGGAGACGTCGGTGGCGCCGCGGTCGCGGAAGAGCTCGACGAGGCTCTCGACCAGCTCCTCGGGGGCGCTGGCGCCGGAGGTGATGCCGACGGTCTCGACTCCCTCCAGCCAGGCCTCCTCGACCTGGGTGTGGTTGTCGATCAGGTGGGAGGCGGCACCGTGTTCGCGGGCGACCTCGACCAAGCGGTTGGAGTTGGAGGAGTTGGTCGAGCCGATCACCAGCACCAGGTCGCACTCGCGGGCCAGCTGCTTGACGGCGATCTGGCGGTTGGTCGTGGCGTAACAGATGTCGTCCGACTTGGAGCTGACGATGCCGGGGAACTTGGCCCGCAGGGCGGCGATCACCTCGGCCGTCTCGTCGACCGAGAGCGTGGTCTGGGTGATGAAGGCGACTTTGCCGGGATCGGGGACCTGCAGCGACTCGACCTCCTCGACGGTTTCGATCAGGACGATGCTGCCGGGGGCCTCGCCGGTGGTCCCTTCGACCTCCTCGTGCCCGTCGTGGCCGATCATCACGATCGTGTAGCCGGCGGCGGCGAAGCGACGGGCGGAGACGTGGACCTTGGTCACCAGCGGGCAGGTGGCGTCGATCGTGCGCAGGTTGCGGGCGGCGGCGTTGTCGTGGACCGCGGGAGCGACTCCGTGGGCGGAGAAGACGACCATCTCCCCCTCCGGCACCTCGGTCTCCTGCTCGACGAAGATCGCGCCGCGCTTGGCCAGTTCCTCGACCACGTGCTTGTTGTGGACGATCTCCTTGCGCACGTAGACGGGGGCGCCGTAGCGCTCGAGCGCGCGCTCGACCGTCTGCACGGCGCGATCGACGCCGGCGCAGTAGCCGCGCGGAGCGGCCAGGAGAACCCGCTTGGGAGCGGCGGTGGCGGTGGCTGCCATGCATGCAGGGTAGCGGTGGCGAGGTTGCGGCCGCGCGAGCTGGCAGGGCGCGCAACGCGGGCGGAAGCTAGCCTTGCGGGATGAGCACCGAAGGACGCCACCTGGACCGCCTGACCTCGGTCGACGCCTCGTTCCTGACCAACGAGAGCTCGAACAGCCACATGCACGTCGGCGCGATCCTGATCTTCGAGGGGCCGCCGCCGAAGTACGTCGACCTGGTCGAGCACGTGCGCGGGCGGCTCAGCCAGGTGCCGCGCTTCCGCCAGAAGCTGGTGGTGCCGCCGCTGGAGGCCGGGCGACCGCTCTGGGCCGACGACGTCAACTTCAACCTGACCTACCACATACGCCACACCGCGCTGCCGGAGCCGGGCGGCGAAGCGCAGCTGAAACGGCTGGCGGGCCGCGTCTTCTCCCAGCAGCTCGACCGCTCGAAGCCGCTCTGGGAGCTGTGGCTGGCACAGGGGCTGGAGCGCGACCGCTTCGCGATCCTGACCAAGACCCACCACGCGATGGTCGACGGCGTCTCCGGCGTCGACATCGGCACCGTCCTCTTCGACCTCGAGCGCGAACCGGCGCCGACCACGGTCGAAGACGACTGGGTGCCGCAGTCCGAACCGGGCACCACCGAGCTGGTCGCCCGCGGCATCGGCGACGTCGTCGCGGCGCCGATCAAGCTGGCCGAGCGGGCGGTCGAGGCGATCCGCAACCCGGAGACGACCGCGCGCAAGGCGGTCGAGGCGCTGGAGGGCGTGAGCGAGATCGTCAGCGCCTTCGCCGACCCGGCCCCGGACGTGCCGCTGAACCAGCCGATCGGGCCGCACCGCCGCTACGTCTGGGTCCGCTCCGACCTCGCCGCCTTCAAACGGATCAAGGACGCGCTCGGCGGCACCGTCAACGACGTCGTCCTCGCCGTCGTCACCGGCTCGATCCGCAACTGGCTGCAGAGCCGCAGCATCCGCACCGAGGGGCTGGAGCTGCGGGCACTGGTCCCGGTCTCGATCCGCACCGCGGACGAGCGCGGCGACCTCGGCAACCGGATCGCGCTGATGCGCGGGCCGCTGCCGGTCTACGTCGAGGACCCGGTGCGGCGGCTGCACGTGATCAGCGAGGAGATGGCGGGACTGAAGCGCTCCAAACAGGCGCTCGGCGCCGAAGTGATCTCCCGCTTCAACGACTTCGCGCCGCCGACGCTGCTGGCCCAGGCCTCGCGGATCAACTTCTCGACCCGCCTCTTCAACCTGATCGTCACCAACGTGCCGGGCCCGCAGCTGCCGCTCTACGTGCTGGGACGGGAACTGGAGGAGGTCTTCCCGGTCGCCTTCCTGCCCCAGAACCACGCCCTCGCGATCGCGATCATGAGCTACAACGGCCACGTCGGCTTCGGCCTGCTCGCCGACTACGACTCGATGGAAGACTTCGAAGCGGTCTCCGACGGCATCGCCGACTCGATCGCCGAGCTGGAGCGGGCGGCGGGCGCCGCGGCCAAAAACGTCGCCTGAGCAGGGCTTCTGAAAAGCGCCCGGAGAGCTTTGAAAGAGCCTCGACGGTCTTTCAAAAGCTTTGAAAGCAAAGCTGCGATAGCTTTCAAAGCGTGGAAAGCGCTCAATTCACCGGGCATGCCAGCGGATCGATAGTCCAAGCCCCTGACGGTTACCCGGCATTTGTCCCGAATCCAGCCCCGAGGAAGATCGACTTATCGAATAGCTCGCTCGCCGCCCTGGACGAAGCTTCCAATCGGCTGGGGATCCTGCAAGGCATCGGACGTCAGATCCGCAATCCCCACCTCCTGATCTCGCCCTACATGAGCCGAGAGGCGGTTCTCAGCTCTCGCATCGAGGGAACCCAGACGACGATGTCGGATGTATATGCCGCAGATCTGGAGCAGGGCGATCTGGTTCAAGCGGCCGATGTAACGGAGGTTCGAAACTACAGATCAGCCCACGAGCTCGGGCTCAAATCGGATCTTCCCCTCAGTCTTCGCCTGATCCGCAATCTGCATCAGCGCCTGATGAAGGGCGTGCGCGGGCAAGAGCGCCATCCAGGTGAGTTCCGCACCTATCAGAACTTCATCGGTGCGCCCTCCGGCGTAAACGCGACCTATGTGCCACCACCGGTGCCACAGATGCGCAAGCTCCTGGATGACCTCGATCGGTTCATGAACGAGGACAGCCTGCGACCGCTGGTCCAGGCTGCGGTGATCCACTATCAATTCGAGGCAATTCACCCCTTTGGCGACGGGAACGGGCGCGTCGGCCGCCTCCTAATTCCGCTCTTTCTGCGCAATCGTGGCCTCCTCCCCCAGCCGTTGCTCTATCTCTCCGCGTATTTCGAGCGCGGTCGCTCCGAGTACTACGAACGACTCTTGAGAGTGAGTACCCACGGCGACTGGGATGACTGGATTCGCTACTTCCTGGTGGGCGTCTCGACCCAGGCGCAGGAGGCGGCTGACCTCGCGGATCAGTTGCTGGAACTGCACAGCCGCTATCGCGAGGAACTGCAAGCCAAGCGCGTGACGGCAAACGTGCTGGCCTTGATCGACGCGCTCTTTGAAAATCCCTTGGTTTACACGCGGAGGGCGGAACTGGTCCTCGGCGTCAGCGCGCCTACCGCCCGCTCGACGATCAAGGCGCTCGTCGAGCATGGCGTTCTGCGGGAGATCACCGATCGAAACTGGAAAAAAATCTACGAAGCAAGCGAGATCTACTCCCTCCTTCGAGGTGCGTAGATCACGAGCTCGCGATTCCACGTCCCTAGGCTGTAGATATGCCCTTTCTCCTGATCGTCCTCTTCATCGTCGTCCCGATCGCGGAGCTCTACGTGATCATCCAGGTCGGCGAAGCGATCGGCCTCTGGCCGACCCTGGGCCTGCTCCTGGCCGACGCCCTGCTCGGCTCCTTCCTGCTCAAACACCAGGGTCGCGGTGCCTGGCGCCGCTTCAACGAGGCGCTCGCGCAGCGCCGCTTCCCCGGCAAGGAGGTGGTCGACGGCCTCCTGATCGTCGTTGGCGGCACCCTGCTCCTGGCTCCCGGATTCATCACCGACATCTTCGGCCTGATCCTGCTGATCCCGCCCACCCGGGCGATCGTGCGCGGCGTCCTGAAGCGGTTCACGATCGGGCGGTTCACGGTCGTGGGGATGGGGATGCCCGGCGGCGGCCCGACGCGCGGACCGGGCGGCGGCCCGACGCGCGACTACGACATCGACGCGACGGCCGAAGAGGTGCCGGTTGACGGAGAAAGCCGGCGACTGCCGAGGACCGACGACAACTGATCGGCTGTCAGCCCTGAGACGGTCGCCACCGTTGGCTGGTATGGACAGGACGAACTCCAGGAAGCACCAAGGTCGGAGGAGCGTCCGGATCGCGCAGATCTCAGCGCATCGCCCGCCTGGCACCAGATCTCACCCTGACCCTCGATCCAGTGTCCCGCCGAGTGCAGGGGCGAACCAGCTGGGCGTCCGATTCGACGCCGTCTTCGAAGACCCGGTGGGAGCGGGCGAGCACTTTGCCATCCCGGCAGGTCAAGGTAAGGACGCTCTTGGTCTGGCCCTTGTAGACGAACTTTTTGAAGATCGTCGCTTCAAAAGAGGAAATCGAGCCGCTCTCCCCGGCCACCTTGGGAATCGACACGACTGCCTTGGTTCCGTAGCGTCCGGCGTCGATCTTGGTGATCTCGACCTTGGCGATGACCGAGCCGGGATCGGGGCCGCCGAGATCGGCGAGGGCATAGAGGGTCGCTGAGCGAGGCCCGACGAGGCCGTTGAAGATCGTCAGCTTGCCTTCGGCGACGACCACAGGTGCTTCAGGAAATGCGATGAGGAATCTCGCCCTGCCGGCTCCGATCACCGCGCTCTTGCAGTCCTTGCGAATGTCACGACCGTTCTGCACCAGCGGACCGCAGGTTGGAAGTCCTTCGAGATTGATCGCTCCGGCCTTGTCCGTTTCGATCACCAGTTCCCGAAGGGGCGGGGGCGGCCCGCCATCGGCCGTCATGATCCGACTCGAAACGTGGAGGGCGATCGGAGTCGGATCCGACGCCGAAAGTGCCTTCGGAATGAAGCCGCCGTCGAGCATCGGGTCTTCTTGTCCGGCGGTGACCGTTGAAGGCTTTTCGGCTGCCGCAAATGCCCCCATTGCAAGCACCGCACCAGTGGCGATGACCCCAGCCAGTGAAACCCAGCGAACCATTCCCATGCTCTCCCGTCTCCCACGTAGAACTTGAGCGAACCTCTCGGGTACCGAAACTTACACCGACGCTCTTTCGCGGAAGGAAATCCAGCGTAGCCGGGACGAATCGGGGTGGCGTCGATGCCTTGCCTGGCCGACCCCTCGACTGGGTAGAAGGGCCGGCCCAGGGACTGGCTCAGCCGACCTTGGTCGGAGCCTCCGGCATGATCCTGGTGACGGTGTCCAGCTTCAAGGCGTTCACCTCCCTCAAGTGCTCGGGGACTGTCGTCTTGATCAGGATCAATCCGAGGTCGGATGGCAACCGCTACGGTTCCTGCCGCAAGTTCCGGTGGATAGCGAAGCGAATGTCGAGCCTTAAGATCACACGACAGCGAGATGCAGCCGTTGAGCGGCATACCGCTCGAGCGAAGGCGCTCGCACACCCGCTGCGCTTTCGCATCTTCGCGGTTTTGTCCCACCGCGAAGCTTCTCCCGCCGAACTCGCTGAAGAGCTAGAGGTCGACCTTCAGCGAGTCGCCTACCACGTTAGATACCTGGCAGGGATACTCGACCATAGCTCGGAGCCATTGATCGAACTGGTCGACACCGACCAACGTCGCGGTGGCACTCAGCATTTCTACAGAATCATCGGGAGGCAGCGGGTCGACATCGAGACCTCAGAGACGTTGCCCCAGGCAGTACGAGAAGATCTGAGCATGGTGGCGGTCGACCGGATCGTGGCCGACCTGCTCGGAGCGCAACTAGACGGAACCTTGGATAGCCACCCGCAGCGATCCCTTATGCAGATCAGCGGCCGAGTCGACGATGAGGGGATGTACCGCCTCGCCGAGCTTGTCGAAAAGCACGTCACCGCGGTTGAAGAAGTTCTGGCTGAGAGCGAGCGGCGGATCGGCGATTCCGAGAAGCCGGATATTCCGATCGTGAGCGGGACGCTGGTCTTCCCGGTTTCCCGCGTCTACTGAACCTCCGCCGCGGGGTGCTTTGAATCGGTTCAAAGTGGTCTTGTTGACAGGCCCCGATCGGTGGTGAAAGCTCCGGACCTATCCTTGTTCTCTGAATGGTCCAGGGGGTTGTAAAAAGTGGTTAATCATTCCGTGGATGGCCTTCTGGCCGCCACTAGATATTCACCCGCAGGACATCTTCCCCCGTCAAAAGCTGCATGCGCCCCATGACGGCGCAAGCAAGTGAGAGGCCCAAGCCAAACCGTACGCTCACGCGAATCGGTGTACCGCGCGTGAAAGCAACGGACCGCATTAGAGCGATTAGCGCTCCTCAGCGCCGCCGCATCCTGCGAGCCCTCCATAAAGCCAGCGAGGCTCGCAGCCCGAATGAGCTGTCAAAAGCAGGTGGCATCTCGCTCGGCCATGTCACCTACCACGTCAAAGTGCTCACAGAGTGTGGTGTCGTCGCACTGACCAACACTCGGCAAAAGCGAGGAGCCGTGGAGCACTTTTACGCTTCCACCGTCATTCACGACGAGCTGGTCGTCAAGCTTCTCGAGGACACCCAGGCGGAAGACGGTGAATAGATCGCTATTGCTCAGCGTGGGGCGCGGGTTATGAGATTGCGCCCATGGCGTCGCGGGGCCGGACCCGCCGCGGCCCACCACAGCCGGTACGGCCCGCGGCGGGCACCAAAGATCACCTCGATTCAACGTGACGCGGTGTATCGACAGATCCTCGACCAGATGGCCAACGCAGGCGATTTGAGGCTGTTGATCGCGCAGGGCGACCTCAGCGCAGCCGGCCGCCTCGCCCGCGAGGTATCCGACGACCTGCAGCTCGTCTCGGACGCACTCGGCTGGAGGGAAACAAGCAGTGGGGGCGGCGTGGAATTGGACCTTCCTCCCGAACAGCTGCGGCGGACCTTTGCTCGACTTCTTGAGCGAGCCATCGAAGATCGGGAGGCAAGCGCACGGGAGTCGACCGAGGCCGAGGTACCATACGAGCGGGCGTTACTGGTAATCGAGACCTGCGACCAAGTGCTTGCCGCCGTGGGCGAGTACAGGCGGGGATGGGATGGGGACCGAACCGACCCCCTATGACCCCGGAAGCCGTGTCTAGAAGCCCAGCACGAACTTGGCGTCGTCGGTCATCATTTCCGGAAATGAAAGTCGCATCGACCCTGCAAATCTCAACTTTTCGAGCTGGGTGGGGACGGCGATGGGGACCGGCGCATTGAAGTGAATGCTGATCATCGGCGTGCCGCGCCATCGTCAGCGAGAATTGGCTCATCTATGCGGAACGTGGTCCGGCCAAGTCCGATTGTTTCCGGCTAGCTCCGAGTACGACTGGCGCACGAAAACGACCGCTCTTCTCGTTAGACCTTTGGGACCGGAGTCGCCTTTACCAATCCCACAACTCAAATTATGCCGTGCTAGGGGGTCATCCTCACAAGACGCCTTAGCAGTTGCGGTGAAAGATAGAGCACCCGTGAACTACGCTCATTCCAAAGACTGGTACATCCACTGAGCTTAATACTCACAGGCACGCGCGGACTGGATTTATAGAGGAATAGCACATACATACGAGCCCCTGAATCAATATTACAGTGACCGCCCGTAGACTCAATATCAGGCGCACCATCGAAGGCCACCGCAAGTCCCCGCGCTGGGGCCACGCCCAAAAGCCTCTCGCCCACCAAGATTCCGCGTTCGTCGTTTTGGGCGCCGACAATCTCACCACTGTATCTACACAGCAAAGCCCCGAGAAGTTCATAGCGGGGTGCGAGAATGTCGCTGCTGGCCCTATTGATATTCGCTGGCCGAGCACTAAAACGAGTCGCACATTTCAAACCGCCTGAACCTGGCGGCAGGCGCCCGGTATCAGCCGATGACAACGCGCCGCTCGACTCAGCCTCGCCGCAAGCCGAACTCAGTATGCACGCGAGCGCCACAAAGACGCACGCCAGAGCAATTCTTACCCAATGTGTGTCAGAAGCCATATGAGAATCCGAGCTACGGATTGCAATGATGCCAATAATCTCTAAAGCTCGCCCCGTCAGCTCCTAAGAAACTAGGGCCGGCCGCTAGCTGCGCTTCCTTCATTTGCAGGCGCAGTCGATTGACCTGACCAATTTTTTGCCACTCGCCTGAGCTACGTCTAACTTTTGCCCCTGCCCATCCGACGCCACCGAAGTGTCTCAATGAGTGAAGATTTCCGTTGTCCCCCGAAGTCCGCTCATCAACGAACTCGGCACTCCACCCCGCATAGCTTGGTACCCGCTGGCGCACCGCCACCTCGCGTAGCTGGCGCTGCACCCCGCTCGGTGCGCTCCATCGCCTTACGCTGGCGTGCCTCAGCAGCGCCGCCTTTCGCGGCGAGCCCAAAGGCGCTGGCCCGATCGGTGACGCCGTTGTCGCGGCGGTAGGTCTCGATTACGGTCAGGCCGCGATCCCAGGCTTTCGCTTCGGCAGCATTGGTCGGCCGCTGGCCCAACTCGGCGACGACGTAACTGACCCCTCATGACCCCCTCTGACCCCGGAACCCTGCCTAGAACCCCAGCGCGAACTTGGCGTCGTCGGTCATCATCTCCGGTGACCAGGCGGGGTCGAAGACCATCTTCGGGTGGACGGCGTTGACGCCGGGGAGGTCGCCGACGAACTCCTTCATCTGTTCGGAGACCTGGGGGCCGATCGGGCAGGCCGGGGTGGTCAGGGTGAAGGTGACGTAGACGTCCTCCTGCTCGATCTCGACGCCGTAGACGAGGCCGAGGGAGACGAAGTCGAGGCCGAGCTCGGGGTCGATGACCTCCTCGAGCGCCTCGAAGACGTCCTCCTCGGTAAGGGCTTCGGAGTGGTTCTCGGGGACGGCGGGCTGGGTGGGTGCTTGCTCGTCTGGCATCCGACAATGGTAGCCGGGCCGGTCCCGCTACTGGGGCGGAAGCGGCTCCAACGGGGTTCCCGGCGCCATCGGCACCAGCTCGAGCTGCCACCAGCTGACGTCGTGCCAGCGCCCGGCCTTCCAGCCGATCCGCGGGCTGACGCCGACGCGGAGGAAGCCGAGCGCCTCGTGCAGGCGGACGCTGGCGTCGTTGGGGAGGGTGATGCCGGCGCAGGCGATCTGGAAGTTCTGCTGCCGCAGCCGCTCGAACAAGGCCTCGTAGAGGCTCTGGCCCAGGCCCTCGCCGCGGCGGTTGGCGGCGACGTAGACGGAGACGTCAGCCGCCCAGCGGTAGGCGGCGCGCTCCATGTGACGGCAGGCGTAGGCGTAGCCGACCACCTCTCCCCCGTCCTCGGCGGCGAGCCAGGGATGGGTCGCCATGTAACGGTTCATCCGCGCTTCCATCTCCAGGGCGTCGGGCCGCCGCTCCTCGAAGGAGATCGGCGTCTGTTCGACATAAGGGGCGTAGATCGCGGCACAGGCGGCGGCATCGCGCTCGGGCTGGGCATCGCGGATCGCGGGGGTGGCCATCGAGGCAATCTATCCGCCTCACCGCACGACCTTTTTGGCGCCATTAGGCTGGCGGGCCGATGAGCCATTCGGGTCAGATCCTGCGGCGGTCGATCGGCATCGTCTTCGCCGACGGCGGCCTCCTGGCGCTGACCTCGGCCCTGCCCGCCGGCGCCCGCGAGCACGGCGAGGAGGAGACGGTGGCGGTGCTCTGCAACCCCGACGCCGGCCCGCTCACCTTCGACGAGGCGCTGCTCTCGACGGAGTACGGCGAGGACGGCGTGCAGCGGCGGGTCACCCTGGAGCTGTGGCCCGACGCCGAGGACGGCCGGCCGCTGCGCGGAGCCGGAACGCTGATCAGCTCGACCAGGGTCCAGCGCCGCGGGCTCGACGCCGAGATCGCCTTCTTCCGCTGGTCGATCGAGGGGCGCGAGGGCCTGGGCACCTACGAGATCGCCCGGCCCGATGCCTGAGATCGAGGCGATCGTCTCCGACTTCGGCGGCGTCCTCACGACGCCGCTGCTGACCTCGTTCATGGCGGTCCAGGACGAGATCGGGATCTCGCCGGAGAACCTCGGCAGGGCGATGCGGACGATCACCGAGGAGGAAGGCGAAAACCCGCTCTACGCGCTGGAGCGGGGCGAGCTGGCCGAGGTCGACTTCCTGGCCCGGCTGGGCGACGGCCTGGAGCCGCTGCTCGGCCACCGGCCGCAGTTGCACCGCTTCCGCGAGACCTACTTCGAGGCGCTGCACCCGAACGAGCCGATGATCGAGCTGATGCGGGAGCTGAAGGCGAGCGGCCTGCGGATGGCGATGCTGACCAACAACGTGCGCGAGTGGGAGCCGCTGTGGCGCTCGATGCTCCCGGTCGACGAGATCTTCGAGACCGTCGTCGACTCCGGCTTCGTCGGCGCCCGCAAGCCGGAAGCGCGGATCTACGAGATGACCCTGGACCGGCTCGGGCTGCCGGCCGCGGCCTGCCTCTTCATCGACGATCTCGAGCCCAACATCGAGGGGGCGCGGGCACTCGGCATGAAGGCGGTCCACTTCCGCGACAACGAGCAGGCGATCTTGGAGATCCGGGCGGCACTGTGAGTTCGGTGGCGCGCCTTCCGACCGGCGAGCGGCTATCCATCGGCGACGGTGGGCTAGAGACGACGCTGATCTTCCGCGAGGGGATCGAGCTGCCGGAGTTTGCCGCCTACACCCTGCTGCGCGACGAGGCGGGGATCGAGGCGTTGCGTCGCTACTACCGCGGCTACCTGGAGATCGCCCGGCGCCACGGCACCGGCTTCACCCTCGACACGCCGACCTGGCGGGCGAACGCGGACTGGGGCGAGCGGCTGGGCGACGACACGGCGGCGCTGACCGGGGCGAATCGCCAGGCGGTCGCGCTGGCCGAGGAGATCCGCGCGGAAGAGGAGGGCCCGGAGCTGCCGATCGCGATCTGTGGCACGGTCGGGCCGCGCGGCGACGGCTACCAGGCCGGGGAGCTGCTGATGTCGGTCGACGAGGCCGAGCGCTACCACCGCGCCCAGATCCAGACCTTCGCCGGGGCCGGTACCGATCTCGTCGCCGCCTACACGCTCTGCTACGCCGAGGAGGCGGTCGGGATCGTCATGGCGGCGGTCGCGGCCGGGGTGCCGGTGACGATCTCGTTCACGCTCGAGACCGACGGACGGCTGCCGAGCGGGCAGTCGCTGCCCGAGGCGATCGCGCTGGTCGACGCCGAGACCGGCGGCGCCGTCCTCTACTTCATGGTCAACTGCGCCCACCCCAGTCACTTCGCCGCGGTGTTGCGGAGCGGCGGCGAGTGGCTGGAGCGGCTCGGCGGGATCCGCGCCAACGCCTCGCGCAAGAGCCACGCCGAGCTGGACGAGGCGCCAGACCTGGATGGCGGAGATCCGGACCAGCTCGGCGCCGAATACCGGGCGCTGAAACCGAACCTCCCGGACGTCCGCCTGCTGGGCGGCTGCTGCGGCACCGACCAGCGCCACGTCGAGCGGATCTGCGCGGCCTGGTTGGGCTGACTGCGGCCCGGTGAAGCCCCAGGCGTAGCGGGGCAACCGCCTCGGCTTTTGGAAGTGTCGCGCCGATTATCCGGGCGACACCAGCGCCCCGCGCCAGCGCCGGGCGAAAGGCAGGCGCCACTCGTGCGGCGCGATCAGGGCGCCGATCTCGGCCGGGCCCCAGGAGCCCTGCGGGTACGGTTTGACCGGCGGCGGATGCTCGAGCAGGGGCGTCGAGACCTCCCAGAGGCGCTCGATGTCCTTGGCCGTCGTGAACAGCGTGTGGTCGCCGTCCATCGCGTCGCGGATCAGCCGCTCGTAGGCCTCGAGGGTGTCGCCGCGGTAGTCGGTTTCGTCGAGCGAGAACTGCATGCTCGCCTTGTCGAGCACCATCCCCATCCCCGGCCGCTTGCCGTAGAAGGAGAGCGAGACGCGCGAGGACTCGTCGAGGTCGAAGGTGAGGTGGTCGGGGCCGTAGCGGCCGACCCGCGAGTGCTCGGGGAACATGCTCTGGGGCGGCTCGCGGAAGGCGATCGAGATGATCCGGGCTCCTTCGCCCAGGCGCTTGCCGGTGCGCAGGTAGAACGGCACCCCGCTCCAGCGCCAGTTGTCGACCTCGCAGCGCAGGGCGACGAAGGTCTCGGTGCTGGAGTTCGGGTCGACGCCCGGTTCGGAGGTGTAGCCCTCGTACTGGCCGCGCACGACCCGGGTCGGGTCGAGCGGCCGCAGCGAGCGGAAGACCTTGTTCTTCTCCTCGGTGATCGGTTCCGGGGCGAGCGCGGTCGGCGGCTCCATCGCGACGAAGGCGAGGATCTGCATCAGGTGGGTAACGACCATGTCGCGGTAGGCGCCGGTCTTCTCGTAGAAGGCGGCGCGGGAGCCGACAGCGAGCGTCTCCGGCACGTCGATCTGGATGTGGTCGATGTGGTCGCGGTTCCAGATCGGCTCGAAGAGGCCGTTGGCGAAGCGCAGGGCGAG
>Ga0208998_1000020_pt1 | contig 57647 bp, 72 predicted proteins | sample MedBloCAOM2_M2_FD_187856 | JGI IMG/M metagenome (GOLD analysis project Ga0208998, IMG submission 187856) | Forest soil microbial communities from El Dorado National Forest, California, USA - Mediterranean Blodgett CA OM2_M2 (SPAdes) (version 2) | ecosystem: Environmental > Terrestrial > Soil >... | reverse complement strand
CCCGAACAGGGTCAGTTCGCCTTTGGAGACCGCGAAGCCGGCGAACAGCATGATCGCCTCGCTGGGAATCGGGATGCAGGCGGACTCCAGGGTCATCAGCAAGAAGACGGCGAGGACCCCGGCCGAGCCGATGAATTCGGTGGCGAGGTCGACGATCGGTTCGACCACCTTGTCGGTGATGCTGGCGAGGAGGAGGAGGGCGTGCATCAGCGGCACCCTGTCGTCTGCGCTTAAACGCAGATGAGAGCTCGGCGCTATCGCTCGACGATCTTCGCCACCCGAGCTGAGCGCGCCGATCGCCGCCGCACTCCTCTGACCGCGGCCTCGATCGTGATCCACGAGAGCAGGACGAGAAGCGTCGGCAACGCCAGGAAGGCGACCACGCCAACCCCGGCGGTCAGCAGCGAGGCGAGCACGGCGATCGCGATCGCGATCGACATGTCCGCCAGCAGGCGCCGGCGTGACGCCGCTCCCGCCGAGATCTCACGCGGCAGCCTCACCAGCGTTCCCCTGAGCGTAGGTAGACAGCGAAGAAATCCCGTTCGTCGGGGGTCAGATAGCGTTCGGGGGGACGGAGCATTTCCGGCAGCAGGTTGCTCGGTTCGCCGGCGCCGGGGTGCCGGTAGCTGATGAAGCTCGTCCAGTCTTCGTTGATGTCGAGCTCGAGTGCCCGAACCGCCCCCGCCCGCTGGAGGATCTCGGCCAGCGATTCCACCGTCTGGAAGTTGGCCGCCGCGTAGAGCAGGTTGCCGTGGCTGTCGACGCCGAGGCCGGAGCGCCAGACGCGCACCGCGTTGTTGACCGTCTCGCCCCATTCGGGCCCGTCGCTGAGCTTCGGGCTGAGCTGCCCCCTTTCGATGATCAGCGGCAGGTTCTGCTTCGCGAACCAGACGTTCGCCGGCGCTCCCGGGCCCTGATGCCAGGGGATGACGTCGACCCGTCCGTCGCGGTACTCGACGACCGTGGCGACCCCGTTCACCATCGCTTCCTTGGCCTTGCCGCGGTAGATCAGGCCGGCGTTCGAAGTTTCCAGTGGGAAGCCCCCGTTGAAGGTCGCGACGACTCGAGTGCGCTTCGATTCCGGCACCTCGGCCGGACCGCGGTGGGCCAGCGGCGCCGGCGGCTCCGCCAGACCGGGGACGTAGGCCAGCCTGGTCCGCGACGAGTCGATCCAGGCGACGCCGGCGACGAACTGGGGGTATTCGGGGTCGCTGCGGAAGGTCGTCAGGAGGACGGGAGGCCGCGGCCCGGCCTTCGCCGCCGCCTTCTTCCAGACCCCCTCTCCGGGCAACGCCGGCCGGATCACCGGCTTCACGTTGGGCGGCTGGTACGCCTCGCCGCGCTTGCCCTGGGCTCTTCCACCTGCTGCCGCCACCCCGACCTGCGGCAGCGAGCGTAGTCCCGGCCCGCCCTTTTCGGGCGCGGTCAGCGTGTAGTACCAGTTCTCGATTTCGGAGACGAGCGAATTGCCGCCGTTCTGGCGCAGCCACTCGACGCTGCGGACGCCGAGGCCGACGTTGTGCTTCTCACCCATCGCCTGCACGTAGGAGACAGCGGCTGGGATCAGGCAGGCGATCGCCGCGAGCAGGAAGATCCTGCGCGCCCGGCGCCAGAACGGAATCGACTGGTGGCGACGCTCGGGTCGAGCGGAGGGCATCGGCGAAGCGTCGCGCCCGGACCTGAAAGGGAGGTGAGAGCGCTGCCAGGCCGAGTCATGCGAAGTGTCAGAGTTATTTCAGGATGGTGGCCTAGCCTGGCTTCGATCCGCTTTCCCAAAGGAGGCCTCGTGTCCGCTCTTCGTCGCATCTCGACCCGCCGACTGCTCGCTATCTGCGCCATCGCCGTCGCCGCGGCGATCGGTGTCACCGCGGCGGCGACGGCGATGACGGGCGGTGGCCCGAAGCCGCAGCCAAAGCCCTTGGCCAACGCCGTCCACGACGCGCTCGCCGCGCCGGCGGTTCCGGGTGTCAGCGCCCGGATCGAGTTCACCAACCATCTCGTCGACGCCTCCAGCATCCAGGGCACGGACCCGCTGTTGGCCGGTGCCGGCGGCCGCCTCTGGGCCTCGCCGGACGGTGGCGGCAAGCTACGGCTCGAGCTGCAGTCCGAAGCGGGCGGTGGTGGAGACACTCAGGTGCTGGTCTCCGAAAACCGCTTTCAGATCTATGACGGCGGCTCGGAAACCGTCTACGAGGGCACGCTGCCCGAAGCAGACGGCAAGGACTCCGGCTCGCGTGAGCACGGGGTGCCGGGGCTGGGACAGATCGAAGCGAAGATCGGCGAAGTCGAAGAGCACGCTGAGCTGAGCGGGGCGACTCCGTCCGACGTCGCCGGCCAGCCGGCCTACACCCTGCGTGTCGCGCCCAAGCACGATGGCGGCCTGCTTGGCGGGGCCGAGGTCGCCTGGGACGCCGACAACGGGACGCCGCTGCGGGCCGCGATCTACTCCAGTGCCAGCAGCTCGCCGGTCCTGCAACTGCAGGCGACGGACGTTTCCTTCGAAGCGGTTCCCGCCTCCACCTTCGAAATCTCGCCACCCGCGGGGGCGAAGGTCGTCAACCTCAACCCGAGCGACGAAGCCGGCGGCGACCCTTCGCAGCCGAATTCGAAGTCGGGCGTCGACGCGGTCCAAAAAGGCCTCGACTTCCAGCTGGTCGCGCCTGACTCCCTCGCCGGCCTGCCGCGGGCGGAAGTCCGCGGCATCGAAATCGAGGGCAAGACCGCTGCCCTCGCCACCTATGGCAAGGGGCTGGGCGGCATGGCCGTGCTCGAGTCGGCAAGCGAACCGGGCGCGGAATCTGGCTCAAGCGACGAAGGCGGCCTCAGCCTGCCGAAGGTCTCGATCAACGGCGCCCAGGGCGAAGAGCTCGACACCGCGCTCGGAACCGTGCTGCGGTTCAGCCGCGGCGGCGTCGACTACGTCGTGATCGGCTCGGTTCCCCCAGCCGCGGCCGAGGCCGCGGCGAGGGCGCTCTGACGGTGGCCGAGCCGGCGCCGATCGAGGTCCGCGGCCTCTGCAAGCGCTACGGCGAGCTGGTCGCCGTCGATGACGTCGACCTGACGGTCGAGGCCGGCGATGTCTTCGGCTACCTCGGTCCCAACGGCGCCGGCAAGACGACCTCGCTGCGGATGATGCTGGGCCTGATCGCGCCGAGCGCCGGCAGCGTGCGGCTGTTCGGACACGATCCCCAGGCCGGCGTCAAGGCGCTGCGGGGGGTGGCCGGCTTCGTCGAAGCGCCGACGTTCTATCCCTACCTGAATGGCCGCGTCAACCTCGATCTCCTCGCCGCCCTCGACGGCAACGGCGCCAAGGGCAGGATCGAGGAGGTGCTGGAGATCGTCGGGCTCAGCCACCGTGCCAAGGACAAGGTGGGGACCTATTCCCATGGGATGCGCCAGCGCCTCGGCATCGCCGCGGCGCTGCTGCGGGAGCCGCGGCTGCTGCTGCTCGACGAGCCCGCCACCGGGCTCGACCCGGGCGGGATGCGCGACATGCGCGACCTGATCCGCAACCTCTCCGGCCAGGGGATGACGGTCCTCCTCTCCAGCCACCTGCTGACCGAGGTCGAAGAACTCTGCAACCGGGTCGCGATCGTGCGCGAAGGCCGGGTCGCCTACCAGGGCTCGCTGGAGGAGCTGCGACGCCAGGCAGGCGGCGGCTATCTGCTGCGGACCACGGACGACGAGCGCGCCCGCGCGGTCGCCGAGGCCCAGGCCGGGATCGGCGACGTGCAGTCCGCCCCCGCGGCGGGCCTGACCTTCAGCGCCGAGGGGGACGGCGCGATCGCGGCGCTCTCGCTGGCCCTGGCCGAGTCGGGGGCGTTGATCTTGGAGCTGAGCTCGCGGCAGGCGACGCTCGAGGACCTCTTCTTCCGCCTGACCGAGGGCGAGGAGGCGGAGACCGCCAAACGCGAGCGGGCGTTGGAGGGGGCGGCGTGAATCCCGGCGTGCTGACGGTCTACCGCTGGGAGCTGCGCAAGCTGCGTGCCCAGAAGCGCACCTACCTCGGGCTCGGCGCGGCGGCGTTGGTCCCGATCATCTTCGTCGTCGCCCTTGCGACCCGGGGCGACAGCCCCAACGACGTCGCCTTCGGCCGCTACGTGCACGACACCGGGCTGGCGATACCGCTGGTGCTGCTGCTCTTCGGCTCGATCTGGATGTTCCCGCTGATCACCGCGCTGGTCGCCGGCGACATCGTCGCTTCCGAGGATCGCCACGACACCCTGAAGACGGTCCTCACCCGCTCGGTCGAGCGCGGCCAGCTCTTCGCCGGCAAGGCTCTCGCCACCTTCACCTACGCGACCGCGGCGATCGCCGTCACCGGCGCGGTCTCGCTCGGGGCCGGCATCCTCGCCTCCGGCTTCAACTCGATCGTCACCCTCTCCGGCACCCGGGTCTCGGCCGCCGAAGGACTGGTGCTGGTCGGGGCCAGCCTGCTCGTCTACCTGATCCCGATCATCGCCATCGCCTGCATCGGCCTGCTCTTCTCGACCGTCTTCCGCAACAGCGCCGCGGCGATCGTCGGCACCCTGATGTTCTCGTTGCTGGTGCAGCTGATTGGCATCCTTCCCGGCCTCGAAGGACTCGGCCCCTACCTCCTTAGCACGCAGTTCAATGCCTGGCAGGGGCTGCTGCGCTCGCCGATCGACTGGGCGCCGATCGTCCGCGCGGCCTGGGTCTGCGCCCTCTACGGGCTCCCCGCCCTGATCGCCGCCGCCCTCGTCTTCCTCTGCCGCGACGTCGCCGGGGACTGAGGCGGGTGGCCGAGCGGGTTCTGGTGGTTGAGGACGATGCCCCGGTCAGGCGGATGCTGGAGCGCAGCCTCACCGCCGAGGGCTTCGACGTGCGCGCCGCCGGCGACGGCGGCGCGGCGCTGGCGATGGCCGCCGACTCCGCCCCCGACCTGGTGGTTCTCGACGTCACCATGCCCGGCCTCAGCGGCATCGACGTCTGCCGGCGGCTGCGCGAGAAGGGGTTGAGCGGCGGCGTCCTGATGCTGACCGCGCGCGACGCGGTCGAGGACCGAGTCTGCGGCCTCGACGCCGGCGCCGACGACTACGTGGTGAAGCCGTTCGCCGTCGCGGAGGTGGTGGCGCGGCTGCACGCCCTCGCCAGGCGCGGGCGCGACCAGAGCGCTCGCGTCAGCTTCGCCGGCATAACCCTCGACACCGAGACGCACACGGTCGAGCGTGAGGGTGAGGCGATCGAGCTGACCGTGCGCGAGGCCGAGCTGTTGGAGCTGCTGCTGCGCAGCCCGCGCACCGTCCTCACCCGGCAGCTCGCCGTCGAGCGGATCTGGGGCGGCGCCGCGGTCGAGAACGTCGTCGACCGCTACGTCGCCAGGCTGCGACGCAAGCTCGACGACCCGCTCCTGATCCGGACGGTCTGGGGGGTCGGCTTCATACTCGAGGCGTGAGGCGCCGCAGCCTCAACTTCCGCCTCACCGCCGCCGCGATCGCGGCCGTGTTGCTCGCCGTCCTGATTCTCGGCATCGGGGCGCGGCTGATCGTCAGCAGCCAGCTGCACTCCTCGCTCGATCGCAGCCTCCGTCAGCGCGCGGTCGAAGTGGCCCGCCTCAGCGTCTCGGCGCCGGCGGTGCTGACCGCCCCGGGGGCGCTCGAATCGCCGGTCTCCGGCCGGCAGCTGAGCGTCGAGGTCCTCGATCGCCACCAGGCGATCGTCGCTCGCTCACTGGCGCTGGGGGCGAAGCTGCTGCCTCGCGGACCGGAGGTGGGCGCCGCGCTCGCCGGCAAGAGCGGCTTTGCCGACGCGCGGCTCGGCGGCGAACCGATCCGGATCTACACCGCGCCGATCGCCGAGGTCGGAGGCCCCGCGGCGGGCGGGGTGGTGCTGGTCGCCGCGAGCACGGCTGACATCGAGGACACGGTCCACGAGCTCGGCTTGCTGCTGGCCCTGTGTGGGCTGGTCGCGGTCCTGGCCGGGGGAGCGGCGGCGGCGCTGCTGACCAGGCGCAGCGTGTGGCCGCTGCGCCAGCTCTCCTCCTCCGCCGCGGCGATCGGGCAGAGCGGCGACGCCTCCGATCGCCTGGCCGAGCCCGTGGCTCCGGAGGAGATCGGCGAGCTGGCCCGGACTCTCAACGGGATGCTGGCCGCGCTCGAGGACTCGCGCCAGCGCGAACGACGCTTCCTCGCCGACGCCAGCCACGAGCTGCGCACGCCGCTGACGGCGCTGATCGGGAACGTCGACTTCCTCGCTCGCCACGGTGCCGGCGCGGCCGTGGTCGCCGACCTGCAGAGCGACGCGGATCGCCTGCGCCGCTTGATCGACGACCTCCTCGTGCTCGAGCGCGAGAGCGGCGCGCCGGCACCCGAGCGCGCGGTCCAGCTCGAGCGGACGATCGCGCGGGTCAGCGAGCAGCGGCCCGGGGTCGAGGCGCGGATCGAGGGAACTGCGACCGTGATCGGCGAGCCCGATGCCCTCGAGCGCTGTTTCGAGAACCTGCTCGAGAACGCGGCGACGCACGGACCCGCCGGTGGCCGGATCGAAATCTCGATGAAGGTGGTCAAGGGCCAGGCGGAGGTCGCCGTCAGCGATGAAGGCCTCGGCTTCGCGCCCGGCAGCGAGGAGGCCGCCTTTGAGCGGTTCTGGCGAGCCGACGAGGCAAGGGAGAGAGCCGGCTCCGGCATCGGCCTGGCCATCGTCAAAGCGACGGCCGAGCGCCACCGGGGCACAGTCAGAGCAGAGGGATCGACGGTGACGGTCGCGCTTCCGGTTGCCCAGGAGGTTTGACGACGGTTCTCATCTGCGGTTAATCGCGGCCCTCCACACTGCCGCGCCATGACTGAGATCGCGATGTCACCTCCAGCCCCCGCCCGCCCCCACGACGCCCCGTCGCTGGGTCGTCAGATGCTCAACAAGGTGCCGGAGATCACCATCTACTTCTGGGTGATCAAGATCCTCTGCACGACGGTGGGGGAGACCGCGGCGGACCTGCTGAACGAAAACCTTGGCCTCGGCCTGACCAACACCACCTACATCATGGCCGCGGCTCTGATCGTCGTGCTCGTCTTCCAGTTCAGGGCGAAGAAATACGTGCCGGGCATCTACTGGCTGGCGGTGGTCCTGATCAGCGTCGTCGGCACCCTCTTCAGCGACAACCTGGTCGACAACCTCGGGGTCGAACTGCAGACGACGACGATCGCCTTCAGCGTCATCCTCGCCGCTGTCTTCGGGACCTGGTACTTGAGCGAGCGCACTCTCTCCGTCCACACGATCGTCACCAGCAAACGCGAGGCGTTCTACTGGCTGGCGATCCTCTTCACCTTTGCCCTCGGCACCTCGGCCGGCGACCTGGTCGCCGAGAAGCTCGAACTTGGCTTCCTGCCGTCGGTCGGGATCTTCGCCGGCGCGATCGCGATCGTCACCGTCGCTCATCTGCGCTTCAAGCTGAACGCGATTCTCGCCTTCTGGATCGCCTACATCCTCACCCGGCCCCTCGGCGCTTCGATCGGCGACTACCTCTCACAGCCGGTCGAAGAAACCGGTCTCGGCCTGGGGACGATCCTGACCAGCTTGATCTTCCTCAGCGCGATCCTGGCGCTGGTCGTCTACCTGACGATCTCCAAGCGCGACCTGATCGCGGTCTCCGCCGCCGAGGCCAGGCTGGACGGGGCGCCCACTCCGGGCGTGGCGCCGGCCGGTAGCGGCTCGAAAATCCTCGTGGTCGCCAACAAGATGGAGGCCACCAAAGCCCTCGTCGACGCCGTGCGCGAGCGCGCCGCCGCCGCTCCGGCGCGCTTCTTCGTCCTTGTCCCGAATCCAGACAACCTGCCGTTCGACCGAAACACCCCCGACAGCGGCGACGGCGAGCATGTGCTGGAGCGGATGCTGCCTCTGCTCAAACAGCAGACGGGAGTTGAGATCGAAGGCAGGGTCGCCAATAGTCCCAACGCCTATGACGACATCGTCGCGGCTCTGCACAGCGGCGAGTACCGGGAGATCATCCTCGAGACGCCGCCCAGCCACTTCTCGCACTGGTTGCACGTCGACCTGCCGCAGCGGATCGCGCACCTCGGCTACCCGCTGACGACGGTGACGGCGACCGGGTAGGCGGTAAGTGCTGTCTCAAGCTGTTAGGGTTGCCTAACCCATTTGTCGCTCTGGAGGCAGGCAGCTTGTCGTTCGCCCAAACCGCAGCACTTGGAGCCCTGGCGGGCTTCACCATCTATCTCGGCCTCCCCTTTGGCCGTCTGACGCTGCTGGGCGACCGGGCCCGGGTCGGTCTGGCGATGTTCGCGGTCGGGGTCCTCGCCTTCATCTTCGTCGACGTCATGGAGCACGCCTTCGGGATCGTCGAGGCGGCGGTCGAAGGCTTCAAGGACGAAAGCGACAGTCTCGGCCACGCCGCTGGCCTCGCGGCACTGCTCGGAGGTGGCTTCGGCCTCGGCCTCGCGGGCCTGGCGATGACCGAGCGTCGCCTCCGTTCGGCGCGTCCACTGCCGCCGATCTCCGGCGGGGCCGTCGACGTGCTGAGCGCCGGCGACCTCGCCCGTGAAGAGGCCGCTGCCCGCGCTCGGGCGCTGCGGACCGGGATGACGATCGCGTTCGCGATCGGCCTTCACAACTTCGCCGAGGGTCTCGCGATCGGGGTTTCGGCGAGCGCCGGCGACATCAGCCTCGCCCTCGTCTTGATCGTCGGCTTCGCTCTTCACAACGCCACCGAGGGCTTCGGCATCGTCGGCCCGCTCGGCGATGTGCGGCCGTCCTGGAAGTGGCTGGGGCTGGTGGGCTTGATCGGCGGTGCCCCCACCTTCCTCGGCGCCATGCTCGGCTACAGCGTCACTTCCGAACCGCTGGAGCTGGCTTTTTACGCTGTCGCCGGCGGCGCGATCCTCTACGTGATCGGCGAGGTCTGGAACGGGATGCGCCGCTACGGCCACCGCGAGCTGGGCCTCTGGCTGCTCTCCGCGGGCTTTTTCGTCGGGGTGGTCACCGACCTCGTGGTCGCCTACGGCGGCGGCTGAGTCTCCCCGGTCCGTTTCCCGGTGTGGGAGCCAGCGAGTTCTCATCTGGCATTCATCTTCACTGGGAAGCTTGTAGGTATGAACGTCTTGGTTGTCGAGGACGAGGTGAAGATGGCGGCCCTGCTGCAGCGCGGCCTCAGCGAGGAGGGTCTGACCGTCGACGTCGCCGGCAACGGGGAGGATGCGCTCGGGATGGCCCGGTCCTCCACCTACGACGCGATCGTCCTCGACGTGATCCTGCCGGGCATCGACGGCTTCGAGACCTGCCGCCAGCTTCGCCTCGAGGGAGTCTGGTCGCCGGTGCTGATGCTGACCGCCCGCGGCGCTCTCGAGGATCGCATCTCCGGTCTCGACGGTGGCGCCGACGACTACCTGACCAAGCCCTTCTCCTTCGCCGAGCTGCTGGCGCGGCTGCGGGCGCTGGCCCGCCGCGGCCAGAGCGAGCGGCCGGCGATCATCGAGGTCGGCGATCTGCGGCTCGACCCGGCCACCCACCAGGTTTGGCGGGGAGATGCTGAGATCGAGCTTTCGGCCAAGGAGTTCGTCCTCTTCGAGACCTTCATGCGCCGGCCTGGGTATGTGCTGACCCGCTCGCAGCTACTCGACCAGGCCTGGGAGTATGACTTCGAGCACCGCTCCAACGTGATCGAGGTCTACGTCCGCTACCTGCGCCGCAAGATCGACCTCCCCTTCGGGGTGAAGTCGCTCGAGACCGTGCGCGGCGCCGGCTACCGGCTGCGAAAGGACGGCGGACGCTGAGTCACCTGTCGATTCGACTGCGGGTGACCCTGGTCTTCGTCGCGGTGATGGCGCTGGTGCTCGGCGCGGTCGGCGTCTTCGTCTATCTGCGCTTCTCCTCGGAGCTGGACGCGACGATCAACTCGGGCCTGCGATCGCGGGCCAACGACGTCGTCTCGCTGGTCAGGGAGGCCGATTCGGGGTTGCGGGAGGGCCATCAGAACCTCGTCGGCGGCGGCGAGAGCTTCGCCGAGGTGCTCGGTGCCGGTGGCCGGGTCTCCGACTCCTCTCCTGCGGTCGGGCGACAGGTCCTGTTGACGCCGGAGGAGCTGCGGCGAGCCCTGCGCGACCCGATCTTCGTTGACCATGGCCCCCTGCCTGGACTCGAGGATGAATCGCGGCTGCTCGCGGTTCCCGTCACCACCGGAGGAACGGAGCAGATAGTCGTCGTCGGCACCTCGACCGAGGCTCGCGGGGAGTCGCTGACCGATCTCGCGCAGCTGCTCCTGCTCGGGGGCCCGATCGCGCTGCTGCTCGCCTCGCTGGCCGCCTACGGAGTCGCGGCCGCCGCGCTGAAGCCGGTCGAGGCGATGCGAACCCGGGCCGCGGAGATCTCGGCGGCAGATCCCGGCCAGCGGCTGCCGGTGCCACCGAGCCGAGACGAGGTTGCTCGGCTCGGCATCACCTTGAACGCGATGCTCGAACGCCTCGGTGAGGCGCTGGCCCATGAGCGCGCCTTCGTCGCCGATGCCAGCCACGAGCTGCGCACCCCGCTCGCGATCCTGCGCACGGAGCTGGAGCTGGCCCTGGCGAAGGGGCGCTCCCCGGAGGAGCTGCGGGCAGCGCTGGCCTCGGCCGCTGAGGAGACCGACCGCCTTACCCAGCTCTCCGAGGATCTGCTGACGATCGCCCAGACCGAGCGCGGCGAGTTGCCGCTGCGGCTCGCCCGGCTCGATCTCGTGGAGACCCTCGACGGCGTCGAGCGCAGGTTCGCCCGGCGGGCTCAGGATCGAGGGAGGCGGATCGAGGTTGGCGCACCGGCTTCTCTCGTCCTCACCGCCGATCGTCTGCGCATCGACCAGGCGATCGGCAGCATGGTCGACAACGCCCTCCGCTACGGCGAGGGCACGATCGACCTCCTCGCCAGTGAAGAGAACGGTGTTGTGGAGATCCACGTCCGAGACCACGGAGGTGGTTTTTCGAAGGACTTCCTGGGGCGAGCCTTCGAGCGCTTCAGCCGCGCCTCGTCCAGTGACCGAGACGGTGGCAGTGGTCTCGGCCTGGCGATCGTGCAAATGGTTGCCCGCGCCCACGGCGGCGAGGCGCATGCCGCCAATCGTGACGGGGGCGGCGCCGACGTCTGGCTGACCCTGCCGTCGACGCACGCCTGAGCGCCTTCGACGGGACTCATCGCTCTCATCTGGCCTTAACTGAGGGCGTCGATCATCGCCGCCAGTGGTGATCGACCGATTCCTCAGCCCGCGCACCCGGCAGGGGTTCTCCAAGGTGCCCGAAGTGACGGCGATCTTCTGGGTCGTCAAGGCGCTGACGACCGGGATGGGGGAGTCGACGTCGGACTGGCTCGTCCATGGCCTGGTGCCGGAGGTCGCGGTCGTGCTCGGCGGCATCGCCTTCGTCATCGCGCTCTTCCTGCAGTTCTCGAGCGACCGCTACGTTCCCTGGCGCTACTGGTTCGCGGTGGCGATGGTGGGCGTCTTCGGGACGATGTGCGCTGACGTGCTCCACGTCGGGCTCGGCATCCCCTACGTTGTCTCGACGGTCTTCTTTGCGATCGCGCTCTTCCTCGTGTTCCGCACCTGGCACCGGGTCGAGGGCACGCTCTCGATCCACAGCATCACCACTGAGCGCCGCGAGGTCTTCTACTGGGCGGCGGTGCTCGCGACCTTCGCCCTCGGCACCGCCGCCGGCGACCTCACCGCGGTCACCTTCGGCCTCGGCTACTTCGGCTCCGGGCTGTTGTTCGCGGCGATCATCGCGATCCCGGCGCTCGGCTACTTCCGCTACGGGATGAACTCGATCCTCGCCTTCTGGTTCGCCTACGTGGTCACCCGCCCGCTCGGCGCCTCCTTCGCCGATTGGCTGGGGGTCTCCTCGGCCCGGGGCGGTTTAGGGATCGGCACCGGGCTGGTCAGCTTCGTGCTGGCGGCGATGATCGCGATGTTCGTCGCCTTCCTCACCTCGACCGGGCTCGATGCGCCGGCGGATCAGAGTGGTCGCGAGGGGGACGAAGATTTAGACGAAGCGAGGTTTCGTTTCATGCCAGTCCCATCTGCGCCGCCGAACATCGATCCCTCAACCCAACGAGAGGGAAAGCGATGAACAAGTTGAGGAAATTGGCATTGGTGACCGCGGTGCTGGGTGCGCTCGCCGTCGGCGGCGCTGCCTACGCCGGCGCCCAGAGTGCAGGCACGGTGGCGAAGGTGTCCGTGCAGAAGTCCAGCACGGCGGCCGAGGCGGCCATGGCCGGTGACGCGGACAAGCTCCAGAGCGGCGACCAGAACGAGTCCGATCAGCGTCAGACCGGCGAACGAGAGTCCGGAACGGAGAGCGCGGACGCGCCCGATTCGGCCGCTGAGAAAGACGGCCCCGGCGCTCCTGGCGACCAGGCCGACGGCCACAGCGACGGGGAGTCCCCCAACAGTTGAGCCAGGCCCGTGCCTCCCCGGCGGTCCGCCGGGGAGGCGTGAGCGGGTGGCCTCTAGGATCGACCTCGATGAGCGGGGTCAGCCGAATCGGGCACATGGGGATGCGGGTCAGGGAACTCGACGCGGCGGTCGAGTTCCAGGCCGCCGTGCTCGGCCTGGTCGAGACCGAGCGGCGGGGGCGGGTCGCCTATCTGACCTGCAACGAGCGCCACCACGAGCTGATCCTGATCGAGTCCGGCAAGCGCGGCTACGACCACATCGGCCTCGAGCTGGCCGACGCGGCGGCGCTGGAGCAGGCGCGCGGCGCGATCGCACGGGCCGGCGGCGAGCCGATCGGCGGCGTCTACGACGGCGAGCCGGGGATCGATCGGGCCGCCCTCGTGCGCGGCCCCGGCGGCCACGTCTACAAGCTCTTCTGCGGAATGGAGGTGGTCGTCGCGCCGCCTCCCGGCGACCGCCCGAGCCGCTTCGAGCACGCCTCGGTCAAGGCCCGCAACCTCGGCCCGACCGAGCGCTTCCTCGCCGACGGCCTCGGCTTCGCCTTCTCCGACCGCATGGGGCGAACCGCGAGCTGGTGGCACTGCGACGCCGACCATCACGGGATGGCGCTGATCTTCGGACCGCGCCACGAGCTCTCCCACTACGCCTGGTCGGTGCCCGACCTCAACGCGATGGGCCGGATCGCCGACCGGCTCGCCGCCCGCGGCCAGAAGCTGACCTGGGGGCCGAGCCGCCACGGCCCCGGTCACAATCTCTTCATCTACTTCAAGGACGCCGACGGAGCGATGGTCGAGTGCTGCGCCGACCTGGCGGCGATGCCGCCGCACGGCGACTACGAGGCGAAACGCTGGCCGGGCGGCTTCGGCGCGATCAACCGCTGGGGCGGCCCGCCGCCGCCGCGCTTCCTGCTCGCCGGCCACCCGATCGCCAACGCGAGCCCGCCGGACTGGCTGGGATGAAGCTCCGCCGCACCCCCGAGGGCCTGATCGCCCAGGCCGAGGACGGCCAGTGGATCTCGCTGCCGGCGGCGCGGCGGCTGGCCGGGGAGGACCCGGGGCTGAGCGAGCTCCAAGTCACCGATCTGGTCGCCTTCCTCGCCGGCGGCGAGGGCACGCGGGCGGCAGCACGGGCGACGATCGCCGCCGCCGCGGACAGCCCCGGCGCGGCCGCCGCCGACCCCGCGACCGCGATCCTGCCCTTCGAGCCGCGCTCGATGCGCGCCTTCATGCTCTGGGAGTCGCACTACGTCGCCTCGGCGCGGGCGCTGGTCAAGCACTTCTTCCCGGCCCCGGCCGCCAGGGCGGTCGCCGGCTACGAGCGGGTCACCCGCCGCACCTTCCCGAAGCTGAAGCCCAACAAGCGCTTCTACGAGACGCCCTCCTTCTACGTCGCCAACCACGCGGCGATCCTGGCCGACGGCGAGGAGATGTGGTGGCCCAGCCACACGAAGTACCTCGACTTCGAGCTGGAGCTGGCCTTCGTGCTGGCGAAGCCGCTCGCCGACGCCGGTCCCGAGGAGGCCGCGGAGGCGGTCGGGGGCTGGTTCGTCCTCAACGACTGGAGCGCCCGCGACGTCCAGGCCGAGGACCTGCGCCAGAACCCGTTCGGCCCGGTGGTGAAGTCGAAGACCTTCGCCAACTCGATCGGCGCCGACGTGATCACGGTGGATGAGCTGCCGGACTGGCAGGCGGCGACGGGACGGGTCCGCGTCGACGGCGAGGTCTGGTGCGAGGGGACGACGGCCGGGGCCGCCCACGACGTCGGCGCGATGCTCGCCTACGCCTCGGCGGGCGAGCGGCTCGAGCCCGGCGACACGATCTCGACCGGGACCATGCCGGGCTGCTGCGGTCTCGAGCTCGATCGCTGGATCGAGGTCGGTCAGACGGTGGAGCTGGAGATCGACGGGATCGGGACACTGCGCAACCGGGTCAGCCCCGACGCCGCCCCCTGACGATGGCGACGCTGACCCGACGCCGCCGCGCCCGCCGCGATCCCGCCGCGCCCGCGCTCGACCTCGACCTCTATTCCCCCGAGGTCGTCGAGGATTCGTCGGCCGCTTTCGCGCGGATCCGCGAGGCCGGCCCGGCCGTCTGGCTGTCGCGGCAGCGGATGTGGGCGATGGGGCGCTTCGACGAGGTCCGGGCGGCGCTGCGCGACGACGAGCTCTTCGTCAGTGGCAAGGGGGTCGCGGCAAACCCGATCACCAACGTCGCCGCCCGCAAGACGACCCTGTTCAGCGACGGCGAGACCCACGTCGCCCGCCGCAAGGTCCTGATGCGCTCGCTCGGGGCGCAGGCGATGGCGCCGATCTCCGGCCGCCTCGACGCCGAGGCCGAAGCGATCGTCGGCCGCCTGGTCGGCCGCGGCGAGTTTGACGCCAGTCGTGATTTCTCCAGCGGCCTGCCGCTGGAGGTCGTGGCCGACCTGGTCGGCGTCCGCGTCCCCGCCGAGCGGCTGCTGAGCTGGGGGACGATCTCCTTCGACGTCCTCGGCCCGTTCAACCGGCGCGGGCTGCGGGCCTTCCCCAGCTCGCTCGGGATGCTCGCCTACGCCCAGCGCCTCAGCCGCTCCCGGGTGATCCCGGGCAGCTGGGCGGCCAGCGTGTTCGACGCGGCGGACCGCGGCGAGATCGACAAGACCGAAGCGCGCAACATGGTGATCGACTTCATCGCCCCCAGCCTCGACACGACGATCCTCGCCAGCACCTACATGCTCTGGCTGCTGGGGGAGAACCCGGCGGCCTGGCAGCGGCTTCGCCGCGAGCCCGAGCTGATTCCGGCGGCGGTGGTCGAGTCGGTCCGCCTCTCCTCGCCGATCCGCGGCTTCACCCGTCGGGTCAGCCGTGACGCCGAGGTCGCCGGGACCCGGTTCCGCGCCGGCGACCGCGTCGTCCTCCTGGTCGGCGCCGCCAACATGGACGAGCGCCAGTACCCCGAGCCCGAGCGCTTCGACCTCGAGCGCCCGCCGGGAGGCAACCTCGGCTGGGGCAACGGCCCGCACACCTGCGTCGGCATCCACCTCGCCAAGCTCGAGATGGCGGCGATGCTGCGGGCCCTGGTCGCCCAGGTCGAGACGATCGAGATCCTCGCCCCGCCGACCCGGATCCGCAACAACACCCTGCAGGGCATCGCCCGCCTCCCGGTGCGCTTGAGCTAGGAGGATCTAGAGCCAGACGTGCTCGAAGGCCAGCTCGCCGTCCTCGACCGTGAGCAGGCCCATCGACGCCCGCGGCGCCCGCCGGCGCTCGGTCGGGCTGCCCGGGTTGAAGATCTGGAAGCCGGCCTCCTGTTCGTGCAGGGGCAGGTGGCTGTGGCCGAAGACGACCGCGGCGGCCGCGGGGAAGCGGCGGTGCAGGCGCGCCAGCCGACCCTTGGCCGGCCCGGCGTCGTGGATCAGCGCCAGGGTCCGGCCGCCGAGCTCGATCTCGAGCGCCTCCGGCAGCGATTCGCGCAGCGCCGGCTCGTCGACGTTGCCGTGCACCGCATGGACGACCGGGCAGAGCGCTTCGATCTCGGCCAGCGCCGACACCGCGAAGAAGTCGCCGGCGTGGAGCACCGCCTCCGCCTCACCCAGCAGCTCGACGCAGCGGGCGGGGAGGCGGCGCGAGCCCTTCGGCATGTGGGTGTCGGCGATGACCGCGATCAAGCCGGGGCGTCCGGGGCGGGAGCGACCATAGGGTGCATGTGGCAAGTAAAGGTGATCTGCTCGGATCCGGAGTGCAGCGAGGAGTTCGAGCTCTGGGTCGACGAGCTCGAGGAGATCGATCGTGCCATCTGCGCCTGCGAATGCGGCGTGGTGTCGTTGACCATCGAGAACTTCGAGCCGGTCGAGCTGCGCGTCGCGGTCCCCGCCTAGACGCAAATCAGATTCATTCTCATTAGAGTCCGGGGCCGTGCTCGAGCCCTTCGAACTTCCCTTCGTCCAGCGCGGCCTGATCGAGATCCTGATCCTGGCGGTTCCGGCCGGGATGCTCGGCACCTGGATCGTGATGCGCGGTCTCGCCTTCTTCTCCCACGCCGTCGGCACCGCCGCCTTCCCGGGCCTGGTGCTGGCGGACGGGCTCGGGTTCGCGGCGCCGCTGGGAGCCTTCGGCGCCGCGATCGTCTTCACGATCGGCAACGCCGCGCTGGGCCGGCGCGGGCGCGACCGCGACAGCGTCGTCGCCCTGGTCCTGGTCGCCTGCCTGGCGGCCGGCACGATCCTCGCCAGCGACGTCTTCGGCTCCGGCGCCAACGTCGAGACGCTGCTGTTCGGCAGTCTGCTCCTCGTCGACGGCGGCGACATCGCCCTCGCCGCGGTGGCGGCGGTCGCGACCCTGGCCGCGACGGCGCTGATCGGCGAGCGCTGGCTGGCCCAGGGCTTCGACCCGGACGGCCCCGGGGACGCCGGCTGGCGCCGTCACGGCTTCGACGCGGCGCTGCTGACCCTGATCGCCCTGGCCGCCACCGCTGCCCTGACCGTGGTCGGGGCACTGCTGGTCACGGCCCTGTTCGTCGTCCCGGCGGCCACCGCGCGCCTGTTCACCCGCCGGGTCCTGAGCTGGCAGCTGGCCAGCGTCGCCCTGGTCGCGGTCGAGGGCAGCGTCGGCCTCTGGCTCTCCGTCAAGACGGACGCCCCGCCCGGAGCGACGATCGCCTGCGTCGCCGGCGCCCTCTTCGTCCTCGCGGCCCTGGGCCGGGCGCTGGCGACCCGGGTCCCGCGCCGCGCCGCCCTGGCCACCGCCACGGCCGCCGCCCTGGCCCTGCTCGCCGCCGGCTGCAGCGGTGGCGGCTCGAGTAGTGACAACGGTCAGCTCCAGGTCGTCGCCACCACCACCCAGATCGGCGACTTCGTCCGCGAGGTCGGCGGGGACGCCGTCTCCGTCGACCAGATCCTCGAGCCCAACACCGACCCGCACGAGTACGAGCCGCGGCCCAGCGACGTCGAGGGCGCGGCCGCCGCCGAGCTCGTCTTCGCCAGCGGCGACAACCTCGACCAGTGGATCGGCGACGTCGTCTCCGAGAGCGGCAGCGGCGCCGAGGTCGTCGACCTCGGCGCCGCCGTGCCGGAGCGGCGGCCCGGCGAGTCGAGCGGGGCGGAGGCCTCGAAGTACGACCCGCACTGGTGGCACGACCCCCGCAACGCCGAGGCGGCGGTGCGCGAGATCGAGCGCCGGCTCGCCACCGCCGACCCCGCCAGGAAGGCGGAGCTCGAACGCAATGCCGCCGCCTACCTCGCCAAGCTGCGCGCTCTCGACGCCGGGATCGCCCACTGCATCGACTCGGTCCCGCCCGCCAAGCGCAAGCTGGTCACCGACCACGACGCCTTCGGCTACTTCGCCGACCGCTACGGGATCGAGGTGGTCGGCGCCGTCGTCCCCTCGCAGACCACCCAGGCCCAGAGCTCGGCCAAGGAGCTGAGCGAGCTCGCCGCCACGATCGAAGCCGAGCAGGTCAGCGCGATCTTCCCCGAGAGCTCGCTGAGCCCCAAGGTCGCCGAAGCGATCGCCGACCAGACCGGTGCCTCGTCCGACTACGCGCTCTACGGCGACACCCTCGGCCCGGCCGACTCCGACGGCGCCACCTACCTGCGGATGGAGGCGGCCAACGCCGACGCGATGGTCCGCGGCTTCACCGAGGGGAGGGACCGTTGCCGGGTCAAGCCCTGATCGAGGCCGACGGGCTGGCGGTGAGCTACGGCGGACCGCCGGCGATCGTCGGCGTCTCCTTCGCTCTGGGGGCGGGGGAGCGGCTGGCGCTGCTCGGTCCCAACGGCGGCGGCAAGACGACCCTGATGCGGGCCCTGCTCGGCGAGCTGCGCCCGGCGGCGGGGACGCTCGCCGTCCGCGGCCGCTGTGGGACCGTGCCCCAGACCGAGCGCACCCGCCTCGACTACCCCGTCTCCGCCCTCGACGTGGCGACGATGGGAGCGCTCTCGCGGCTGCCCTGGTGGCGGCGGCCGGGCCGCGAGGATCGCTGTGGCGCCCTGGCGGCGCTGGAGCGGGTCGATCTCGGCGACCGCGCCGGCGAGACCTTCGGCGAGCTCTCGGGCGGCCAGCGCCAGCGGGTCCTGATCGCGCGAGCACTGGTCCAGGAGGCCGAGGTGCTGCTGCTCGACGAGCCCTTCGCGGGCCTCGACAACACCAGCGCCGCGGCGCTGGAAGCGCTGATCGCCGAGCTGGCGGGGGAGGGGAGGGGGATCGTCGTCGCCACCCACGACCTCGACCAGGCCCGGCGCAGCGACTCGGTCCTCTGCCTCAACCGCCGCCAGATCGCCGCCGGGGATCCGCTCGCGGCGCTTGACCGCGCCACCCTGGAAGCGACCTACGGCGGCGCCATCGTCGAGATCCCCGGCGCCGGCGGCAAGGCGATCCTGCCCTCCCACCATCACCACCACTGATGCTGGCGCCACTCGGGGAAAGCTTCATGCAGCGGGCGATCCTCGAGATCGCCCTGATTGGCCTGGCCGGCGGCGCGATCGGCTGCTGGGTCGTCCTCTACGAGCTCTCCTACGCGGCCGAGTCGCTGGCCCACTCGATCTTTCCCGGCCTGGTGCTGGCCGCCGTGGCCGGAGTGCCGCTGCTGCTCGGGGCGACTCCGGCGATCGTAATCGCGGCGCTGGCGATCGCGCTCGCCGCGCGGGCGCCGGGGACGAGCCGCGACGTCGGCGTCGCCGTCGTCGTCACCACGATGTTCGGGCTCGGCGTCCTGCTGGCGCTCTCGCCCGACTCGCCGCCGGGGGTGGAGGCGCTGCTCTTCGGCGACATCCTCGGGCCCGCCGACGCCGACCTGATCGCCGCCGCGGTGCTGGCGCTGTTGGTGCCGGCGGCGCTCTGGCTCCTGCACCACCACCTCCTCGCCGCCGGCTTCGACCGCGGCGCGGCGACGGGGCTGGGGCTCTCGCCGGGCGCGATCGAGGCGGCGCTGCTGGTCCTGCTCGCCGCCACCACGGTGGTCGCCGTGCAGGGCCTCGGCAACCTCCTCGTCGTCGCCGTCCTGGTCGGTCCCGCCGCCGCCGCCCGCCAGCTGACCAGGCGGATCGTGCCGATGCTGCTCGCGGCCGCGGCGATCGCCGTCCTCGCCGGCGTCGCCGGCCTCTACGTCTCCTACTACGCGGGCACCGCCGGCGGCGCCTCGATCGCGCTGGCGATCGTCGCCGCCTATCTGCTCGCCTCGGCCGCCGGCCGGCTGCTGATCCGCCGTCCCGGCGCCCGACCGCCCCGGCCGCTGGCTACGATCGCCTGATGGCGACCAGCGCCGACAAGCACTGGGCGGAGCACGCGCTCGGCGCCCTGCAGGGCGCCGGCCTGCGCCGCGGCGGTGCCCGCACCGCGGTGGTCGAGGCCCTGGCCCGGCACGACTGCGCGGTGACGGCGCTGGAGCTCGACGACGAGCTGCGCCGGCGCCGCCCGCCGGTGGCTCGCGCCAGCGTCTACCGCGCCCTCGATCAGCTCGAGGAGCTCGACCTGGTCCGGCGCCTCGAGGTCACCCGCGGCACCGCCGCCTACGAGCGGGTCGAGCCCAGCGGCCACCACCACCATCACGCGATCTGCCGCGGTTGCGGGCGCATGGAGACCTTCGAGGACCGCGCCCTCGAGGCCGAGATCGAGCGCGTCTCCGATCGCATGCCGTTCGCGATCTCCGAGCACGACATCGTCCTGCGCGGCCTCTGCCGACGCTGTTCCTGACCAAGGGCTCGAAGGACGTGCGTAGGGTGAGGCGATGCCCGCTTCGCCCTTTCCGGTCAGGCCCACGCCCGACGACGGCAGCCGCCTCAGCGAGGAGCGGCCTTGGGACGAGAGCACGCGCCCGGCGGGTCCCGCGCCCGATCCTGGGCGCGAGTACTCGGCCGAGCAGCTGGCCACGGGGCAGCACCTGATCGAGGTCCACGACGCCTTGAGGGCGGAGCTGGCGCGCCTGCGCGGGGTGATCGAGGAGGTGGGGGAGGGCAGCACCGATCCGGCGGCCCTGCGCTCCTTCTTCAACCGGATGACGATCCGCCAGAACAACTGGACGCTCGGCGCCTTCTGCCAGTCCTATTGCCGCGCGGTGACCGGCCACCACGCGCTCGAGGACAGCAGTGTCTTCCCGCACCTGGGCCGGGCGGACGCGCGGCTGGGGACGGTCCTGACGCGGCTGGGAGAGGAGCACGAGGCGATCGCCGCGCTGCTCGAGCGCATCGACGAGGCGCTGGTGGCCCTGGTCGCCGGCGAGCCCGGCGCGATCGAGCGCGTCCACGCCGCCGTCGACCTGGTCGCCGACGCGATGACCTCCCACTTCTCCTACGAGGAGCGCGAGCTGATCGAGCCGCTTGCCCGGCTCGGCTTCTACTAGAGAGATCTTGGCCGGGACTGGCCGGATGTACTTCTGCTCCTTAAGTCCTGACTATAGTGAGGATCTTTGCTCCAAAACTACGAAGGGATTGGGAGAGATGAAGATCGACAAGCGCCTGCTGCTCGCGGGCATGGCCGTCGCGGTGACGATGTTTGCTGCCGTCTCCGCCTCCTCGGCTTCGGCCGCGGTCTGGAAGATGTCCGGGGTGAACGTCACCAAATTCACCGAACTCGGGCTGACCGGCGGCGAAGTGTTCGAATCCGGCGTCTCCGGGATGTCGTGCGAACTGCACGCGACGCTCACCACCGAAGGTGGGAGCACCGGCAAAATCACCAAATTCGAAACCAAAAAATGCTCGGGCGGCTTCGGGGAAATGACCGGCTGCGCACTCAACACGACTGAATCGAAAGGCCTGCCCTGGACCGTCGACGTCGGCACGACGGACCTGACGATCACAAACATGCACCTGCGCCGCACCTTCAAAGCCGGCTGCAAAATCACCGAACTCGACAAGACCTACAGCCCCACCGTGACGCTGCTGACGCCGACCGCAATCGCCGAAATGGAATTCCTGGCGACGATCACCGGCTACAAATCGTTCGGCTCGTTCATCGTCGATGCGCCGAACTCCGGCACATACGGAATCGGCTGATCCTCACCGACTGACCCCGCTTGCACGGGGCCTCGCGTCACTCGCGGGGCCCCGGTGCCCGCCCCCGCCGCGCAGGAGGCCTAGCCCCGGGCCAGCTCGCGCTCGATCAGTGCGCTGAGCGGGTCGCTGGCCCCCTCGCCGGGGGTGCTGGAGATCTGGGCGCCGGCAGCTACGCCGCGCACGTCTTCGGCCGCTCGCAGCGCATGCCAGTGCGAGTCGAACGACTCGCCGGACGTGGCGACGGCGCGGCCATCGGCGCCGAGCAGGCGCCAGCGCCACTTGCCTACGAGGTCTTCATATGCGTCGAATCTGGGCATCTCGCTCTCCTGTCTTCGAAGGGGAACGTATGTTCGCATTCGATCCGGCGGCAAAACTGGCGCGGCCTAAATCCTCGGGGAGCGTTTGATCCGTTCTGGCCCGGCCTCCGCATCAGTGGCACCCACCCTCTGCAAAAGGAGCAGTCATGGATCCGGAAATCTCACTTGAGCGAGTCGACGTCGACGGCGCGGTTCGCGAAACGGCACACGAGGCCGCCGAGGCGCTCGAGAGCGGCGACACCCGCCTCGGCTTCCTCAAGAAGGCCGGCCTTGCCGGCGGTGCGGTCATGGGCGGCGGCGCCCTGCTGGGCGCGTTGAGCCCGGCCGGCGCGATGGCTGCCGGCAAGGGCAAAGGCCGCCCGCCCGCCTCGTTCGGCAAGGGCGACGTCGGCATCCTCAACTTCGCCCTCACCCTCGAGTACCTGGAGGCGGCCTTCTACAACGAGGCCACCGCCAACAACAAGAAGAGCTCGTTCCTGAAGAACAAGCAGGCCCAGGTCTTCCTGAAGACGGTGACCGCGGACGAGAACGCCCACGTCGCCTACCTGAAGAAGGCGCTCGGCAGCAAAGCCGTGGGAGCCCCGAAAGTCGATTTCGGCGCCACCACCTCCAGCGAAGCGGCGTTCATCAAGACCTCCGTGGCGCTGGAGAACACCGGCGTCCACGCCTACTCGGGCCAGGCACTGAACATCAGCGCCCCGTCCACGGTCGCGGCCGCGATCTCGATCCTCACGATCGAGGCCAGGCATGCCTCGGTGGCCGGCCTGCTGCTCAAGGCCACGCCCGGCAACATCACCCCGGACGGGCCCTTCGACACGCCGTTCACGGCGAAAGAAGTGCTCGACGCAGTGGAAGCGACGGAATTCATCAAGAAGTAAGCCTGTCCTTGGACCGCGGCGGAGTCGACCGAGGGTCGGCTCCGCTGGAGGTCCGGCGGCAGTTCGGTTGAACTGACCTCACACCCAACGCAATCGGAGGCAACCATGCCCAACATCGGACCAATGGAGATAGGACTCGTCCTCATCGTCGCCCTGATCGTCTTCGGGCCGAAACGCCTGCCCGAGCTCGGCAAGTCGCTCGGCAAGGGAATTTCGGAGTTCCGCGGCACGATCAGCGGTGAGAAGTCGGAGTCGGAGGCAGAGAAGGCCCCCGCCGCCGTCGAGCCGGCGCCCGTCGTCGTCGCCCCCGCGCCCGCTCCCGCCGCGAAGCCCGGCGCCCACGCCGAGACCCGGGCCTGAGGCGGGCCGATGCGCCGCGTAAAGCCGATCTCACATGAAGATGAGGTGAGCCTCGTCGAGCATCTCGACGAGCTGCGCGCGCGCATCATCGTTTCCGTCGCGGTCTTCGGAGTCGCCCTCGCCCTCTGCTTCTGGCAGAACCACCTTCTGCTCGAACTGGCGAGCGGGCCGCTGCCCTCGGACCACAGCAAGCTGATCACCTTCGGGATCAGCGAGCCGTTCACGACGACCGTGACCGTCTCCGCCTACGGGGCGATCATCCTCGCCCTGCCGATCATCCTCTTCCAGGCCTACGCCTATCTGCTGCCGGCCTTCAGCAAGCAGCAGCAGCGGACGATCCTGCCGTTGCTGCTGCTGATCCCGGTCCTCTTCATCGCCGGCATCCTCTTCGGCTACTTCGTGGTGCTGCCGGCGGCGACGAAGTTCCTGCTCAACTTCAACGACTCCCAGTTCAACATCCAGGTGCGGGCGAAGGAATACTACGGTTTCTTTGCGCAAACGCTCCTGGCCTGCGGCATCGTCTTCCAGATCCCGGTCGGGATCCTCTCCGTGACCAGGCTCGGCATCGTCAAGGTCGAGCAGCTGACCCAAAATCGCCGCTATGCCTACCTCGCCTGCGCGGTGCTGGCGGCGGCGCTGCCGGGGGTCGATCCGGTCTCGATGTTGCTGGAGACGGCGCCGCTGATCGCCCTCTACGAGCTCAGCATCGTCCTCGCCAAGGTCTTCGGCACGCCGAAGCCGGCGCCGCTGACCGAGCCCGCCGCTCAGGAACCCTGAGCGGCGGCCTTCAGCCCTTGACCGCCGTGGCGACCGCCGCGACCGCCCGGCGCAGATCCCGCTCGCCGGCAAGGCTGTCGCCGAGGCGCCCGGCCTGCTGCGCGCGGTCGGTAAGTTCTCGGTGTGGCCAAACTGACCTGTCCCAAGTGCCAGGCCCCGATGCGCACCCACAAGCGCAACGGGGTGACGATCGAGCAGTGCACCAAGTGCCACGGCATCTTCCTCGACCGCGGCGAGCTTGAGCAGCTGATCGGCGTCGAGAGCTCCTTCCTCGGCCGCGAGGGCTCCCCGCCCCAACTTCCCGACTAGCCCCGATACTGCAGCCATGCCCTCCGCCCTGATCGAGTTTCCGGCCGACGACGCCGAGCGCGCCCTGCGCTTCTGGCGCGGCCTGCTCGAGGGGGAGCTGACGCCGCGGTCGGGCGAGGCGGGCGAGGGCTGGGTGCACGAGGGCGACGGCGTCCGCGTCGGCGTGCACGAGCGCGGCCGCGGCCCCGGCGACACCGGCTCGCTTCCCTACTTCCCGGTGCCCGACATGGACGCCGCCCTGGCGCGGGTGCGCGAACTCGGCGGCTCGGTCATCCATCCCGGCGAGCGCTGGGCGATCTGCCGCGATTCCGAGGGCAGCCCGTTCGCGTTGGAGTCGGCGCCGGCCTGAGCCGGCGGATTCAGGCGCCGGGGGCGCCGGCGGCGGGCTCGACGCGGAAGGACGAGCGCACGGGGTGCTCGGGCTTGAAGAAGGTGGCGGTCTGGTTCTGCAGGCGCCAGGGGGAGGGCAGGCGGCCGCCGGGCGAGCCGAGGAAGCGGGTGAAGAGGACGGCGGCGCGGTTGCAGCTGATGCCGGAGCCGGTCGGCAGGTAGAGCAGGTACTGGCCCTTGGGGAAGGTGAGCGGGCCGAGCAGGACGTTGGAGTTGACCGTGAAGACGTTGCGGCAGAGGGCGCCGAGTTCGTCGTTGGACCCGCCTTCGCCGCCGCCGGAGGCGCGCGCGACCGAGAAGCCGGCTTTGCCGCCCTGGGTGAAGGCCGCCTTGCCGCTGCCCTGGCCGCTGACGCGCCAGGGAGCGGGGAGGGCTCCGTCGAAGTCCTCGAGGAAGCGGGTGAAGAGCTTCGAGGCCGCCGGGCAGGTCAGGCCCGCGGACGGGGCGACCGTGATCGCGTAGTTGCCGGCGGGAAGCACCGCCGGGCCGATGCGGTCGTCGTGAAGGACGCGGAAGCTGGGGCAGCCGGCGCCGGCTGCCGAGGAGGCGCCGAGGCTGAGCGCAAGCAGTGCCAGCAGCGCCGTGAAGACCAGCGCGCCGGCCAGGCCGAGGCGTTGCTTCCGGGGCGAGCTGCGAACGAGATCCACGGCGCGGAAACCTAGAGCGGCCGCCGGACGTCAGGGACGCGGGCTCGGGGCGATCCGGTCGAGCTCCGCCAGGTCCGCGGCGCTCGGCTGCCAGGCAAGCGCCGCCACGTTCGCGCGCACCTGCTCGGGACGGGTCGCGCCGGCGATCACCGAGCCCACCGCGGGCTGCGCCGCGAGGCCGGCGATGGCGACGTCGACGAGGCCGACCCCGCGCTCCGCCGCGAACGCCTCCAGCCGCTCGACGACGTCGAACTGCTCGGCGCTGCCCGCCTCGCCGCCGGCCAGCCGCGTCCCCTCCGGTCCCTTCTCGCCGCGCCGGTACTTGCCGCTGAGCAGGCCCTTGGCAAGCGGGAAGAAGGGCAGGACCGAGACCCCGAGCCGCTCGCAGGCGGGCACGACGTCGGCCTCGATCCCACGCTCCAGCAGGCTGTATTCGTTCTGCACCGTCACGAAGCGGGTCAGCCCGCGCTCGCGCGCCACCCGCTCGGCCTCCTCCAGTTCCGCCGCCGTCACGTTGGAGCAGCCGATCGCGCCGACCACGCCTTCGCCGACCAGCTCGTCCAACGCCGCCAGCGTCTCCGCGACCGGGGTGACGCCGTCGGGTCGGTGGTACTGGTAGAGGTCGATTCGCTCGACCCGCAGCCGCCGCAGCGAGCCCTCGATCGCCCAGCGGATGTACTCGCGGGAGCCGCGCGCCACGTCGGGCACGCCCTCGGCGCCGCTCATCTCCCAGCCGAACTTGGTCGCGATCAGGAACTCGTCGCGGCGCCCCTCCAGCGCCGCGCCCATCAGCCGCTCGCTGGCGCCGGCGCCGCCGTAGATGTCGGCGGTGTCGAAGAAGGTGATGCCGGCATCGAGCGCGGCCTCCAGGACCGCCGCCGTCGCGGCCGCGCCGAGGCGCCCGCCGAAGTTGTTGCAGCCGAGGCCGACCGCCGAGACCTCGAGCTCGGAGTCGCCGAGCCGGCGGGTCGCGAGCGGGGTGGTGGGTGAATCGGTCATGACTATCTCCTCTCATACGTACCATGCGGGCGACAGATGCCTGAACCAGTCAAGCGCAATCAGCGCTACATGCCCGGGCTGGACGGGCTCCGGGCCGTTGCCGTCCTCGCCGTGATCGCCTTTCACCTCGGCTTCGGCTGGGCGCCCGGCGGCCTGCTCGGGGTCGGCATCTTCTTCACCCTCAGCGGCTACCTGATCACCGACATCCTGCTCTCGCAGCTCTCGCGCCAGGGCCACGTCGAGCTCGGCCGCTTCTGGCTCGCCCGCGCCCGCCGTCTGCTGCCGGCGCTGTTCGCGATGCTGGTCATCGTCGTTGCCTGGGTGACGATCTTCGGCCCCGCCCAGCCGCGGCAGTTCCGCGACGGCGTCGTCGCCTCGGCCCTCTACGTCAGCAACTGGCAGCTGATCTTCGGCGACGTCTCCTACTTCGCCCGCTTCGCTCCGCCGGGCCCCCTCAACCACCTCTGGTCGCTGGCGATCGAGGAGCAGTTCTACCTCGTCTGGCCGTTCGTCCTCCTGCTCGGGGTCAAGGTCGTGCGGGAGACGCCGCCGCGCTCCGGGGTGCGGCCGCGGCTGGCGGTCGCGACCCTGCTGCTGGCGCTGCTCTCGGCGATCCTGATGGCGGTTCTGTACCACCCGAGCCTCGATCCCTCGCGGGTCTACTACGGGACCGACACCCGCGCCTTCGAGCTGCTCTTCGGCGCCGCCCTGGCGATGGTCTGGCCGAGCCGCAAGCTGAGCCCGCGGATCGGCGCCGGCGCCCGCAACACGCTCGACGCCCTCGGGGTCGCCGGCCTGGCTGCGATCGCGCTGATGATCTGGAAGACGGACCAGTACTCGTCCTTCCTCTACCGCGGCGGCTTCATCGTGCTCTCGATCGCGACGGTGCTGGTGGTGGCGGCGCTCGCGCACCCGGCCGGCCGCCTCGGCCCGGTCCTCGGCTGGAGGCCGCTGCGCTGGATCGGCGTGCGCTCTTACGGCATCTACCTCTGGCACTTCCCGGTGATCGTCCTCACCACCCCCGGCGGCATCGCCAACGGCGCCGAACCCCTGCGCGAGCTGCTGCAGTTGGCGGCGATCGTCGGCATCGCGGCGCTCTCCTGGAGGTTCGTCGAGGAGCCGGTCCGCCACGGCGCGCTGGGCAGGCTCTGGAAGCGGGCGCGGGCGGGCGACTGGCGCCCCGCGAATCTGACCAGGGAGGGCTGGGCCCTTGCCGGGGTCGCCTTCGTCGTCCTCGTCGCCGCCTGCGCCGGCATGGCCGGGGTCAACTCGGTCTCGGCGGAAGGCCGAGCGGTGCGGGTCGAAGAAGCGCTCGCCGCCGGCGCGACCGCGCCGGCGCCGCTGACCCCCGCCCAGGCCGACGCCTCCACCCAGTCCTCCTGCAGAGCCGTCGTCCACATCGGCGACTCGACCTCGGAGGGACTGACCTCGCCCGAATACCTGCCGCTCGAAAGCCAGCGGATCGAAGCCCAGTACGCCGACGTCGGCGTCCGCGAAGAGCACTTCGAGATCTCCGGCGCGCGCTCGATCGAAGAGCGCTTCGAAGGCGAACCGAACGCCCGGGAAGTCGCCGAAGCCTGGAAGCTCGAAGGCTTCAGGGGCTGCTGGGTGCTGGCGCTCGGGACCAACGAGGCGGCCGACGTCTTCGTCGGCTCCGCGGTCGGCGAGATGGAACGGATTGAAATCATGATGAACGCGATCGGCGACGAACCGGTGATGTGGGTCAACGTCCGTTCGCTGGTCGAAGCAGGCGATCCCTACGCGGCCAAGAACATGGAAAAGTGGGACGAAGAACTACTCGTCGCCTGCCGCAGATATCCCAACATGCGAGTCTACGACTGGGCCTCCGACGTCAAAGACGCCTGGTTCATAGATGACGGAATCCACTTCACCTCACCCGGTTACGCCGCCCGCAGCGAGCTGATCGCACATGCCTTGGCGCACGCCTTTCCCGCTTCCGGCGAAAGTGAAGGCGGCGGCAACTGCCTGGTCGGCTGACCGGCTCACCCTTTTAAACCAAGACGGGCACGGATAGCCCACATTCCCTACAACAGGAAGGACCACCACCCAGATGACCGATTTGAACGAGCGTGACGCGAAGCTTGTCCAGTACCTGAACGAGGCCTACGGCAAGGAGAAGGAGCTGGAGACCTCGCTCGAGGCGCACATCGCGATGACCACCAAGGCGCCGTACCAGAAACGCCTCAAACAGCACCTCAAAGAGACCAAGTCGCACGCCAAGCAGCTCGAGCGCCGGATCAAGAAGCTCGGTGGCGGCGGGCACGCGATCCAGACCGTGGTCGGCAAGGCGACCGCCGCGGCGAAGGGCCCGCTGCACATGGTCCGCGGCAGCGGCGAGCAGGAGAAAATGCTGAAGAACGCCAAGACCGAGTACTTCAACGAGCACGAGGAGATCTCGACCTACCTGGCGATCGAGGTCTTCGCCGAAAAGGTCTCCGACAAGGACACCGCCAAGCTCGCCCGCGACATCCGTCGCGAGGAGGAACGGATGGCGAAGTTCCTCGAGGGTCAGATCAAGCAGCTCTCCGGCGCCGTAGCGTCGGCCGAGGTCCCGGCCGCCCAGCGCCGCCCGGCCCAAGCCGGCGCCGCCAGAAAAGCGCCGGCGAAAAAAGCGAAACCGGCCGCCAAAAAAGCCAGGGCGACCACCACGCGCAAACCGAAAGCCGCGGCGAAAAAAGCCAAAGCCAACTCGAAACCGGCCGCCTCGCGCAAAGCGAAAGCGACGAGCAAAAAACGCGGCTAGCCGTTGGGCCCGCGCTCGCTCATCCCGACGGGGTGGCGGGCGCGGGGCCGTCGATCTCGACCGGCTCCAGCTCGTCGGCGGGCTCGAAGCCGAGGATGCGCCCGTAGAAGTAGAGCTCGGCTTCGAGGCAGCGGATCTCGGTCTCCGAGCGGCGGAATCCGTGGGCCTCGCCCGCGAACGCCAGGTAGGCGTGGGGAATGTCGTTCCGCTTGAGCGCGGCGACCATCGTCTCCGCCTGGCTCGGCGGCACCACCTCGTCCTCCAGGCCCTGGAAGAGGATCACCGGTGCTCGCAGCCGCTCGACGAAGTGGATCGGCGAACGCTCGTAGTAGAGCTCCTTCTCCTCGGGGTAGGGACCGATCAGGCCGTCGAGATAGCGGGACTCGAACTTGTGGGTGTCGGTGGCCAGGGTCTCGGTGTCGGCGACGCCGAAGTAGCTGGCGCCGGCGGCGAAGTCGTCGTGGAAGACCAGGGCGCAGAGGGTCGCGTAGCCACCGGCGCTGCCGCCGCGGATCGCCAGCCGCTCGCCGTCGACCTCGCCGGTCCGCGCCAGATGGCGGGCGGCGGCGATGCAGTCGTCGGTGTCGACCACGCCCCAGCCGCCGCGCAGGCGCTCGCGGTAGGGCCGGCCGTAGCCGCTGCTGCCGCGATAGTTGACGTCGACGACGCCGATCCCGCGGCTGGTCCAGAAGAGGAACTCGCGCTCCAGGGCGGGCGTGCTGTGAGAGGTGGGGCCGCCGTGACTCTGCACGATCAGCGGCGGCAGCTCGTCCGCCGGCCCCTCGAAGCCGGGGTTGGCCGGCGGGTAGTAGAAGCCGTGGGCGGTCTCGCCGCCGCCCGTCGCGAACTCGATTGCCCGCGGCACCGAGACGTAGGCCCCGTCGAGCGGCTCGTCGCTGGCGCTGCGCACTACCTCCAGCTCGTCCCCGGCGACGTCGTAGACCACGATCGCGGTCTCGGCCGCCGGGCCGGCGGCGGCGAAGGCGACGGTCGTCCCGCGGGCCGATAGCGAGGGAAAGGCGAACGAGGCGTAGGGGAGGCCGAGGTCGCGCAGGCGCTCGGCGCCGGGATCGAGCACGAAGAGCCGTTCCTCGCCCCGCTCGCAGCGAATGAAGGCAACGGAGCCGTCGTCGAGGAAGGCGTAGGTGGAGCCGTCGAACAGCCACTGCGGATGCCCCAGCTCCGCCTGCTCGGAGGTCAACCGCGTGACCGCGTCACCCTCGTCGCGGAAGAGGTTCCACCAGCCATCCCGGTCGGAGACGAAGTGCAGCCGGCCCTCGGCGTCCCACTCGGGCTGGAAGATCGACTCTTCGGGGCCGCCGGCGACCAGGCGCGCGTCGGCGGTGTCGGCGAGCGGGGCGACCCAGAGCTCGGTCCCGTCCCAGGGCATGTTCGGGTGGTCCCAGCAGGTCCAGGCGAGCCGGCGGCCGTCGGGGCTGACGCGGGGAAAAGAGTAGAAGTCGCGCCCGGAGGCGAGCACGGACGGCTCGCCGGAACCGTCGAGCGCCAGGGCGACGACCTGGTTCTCGGCTTCTCCCTCGCCGTGGATCTCGCGCACGCAGACGACGGTGCGGCCGTCGGGGCAGAGCCGCATGTCGGCGTAGCGCCAGGCGGCCGGGGTCCCCGGCTCCGCCGTGATCGCCACCGGCTCCTCGCCCAGCCGCTGACGATAGAGGCGCTGATCGGCGAAGTCGACGAAGAGGACGAGGTCGTCGGCGACCAGCGTCCAGGCACCGCCGCCGTACTCGTGGACGCGGGTGCGAACGTTGGTCCCATCGGGCGTCACCGCTTCCGGCTCGCCTCCGGCGGGACGCCGCATCAGCACCACCCGACCGCCCTCGGCCGGGCGCCCTTCGCCCCACCAGACGGCACCGTCGCCGGCCAGCCGCGGCGCCGCCAGGCGGCGGCCGCCCGCGGCGACGATCGCGGGTCCGATCGGCGAGCGCCAGGAGCCGTAGGGAGCGACGGTAGGCACGGGCGCAGTCTAGGTCGTCGCGCCTGAAGGGTTGTGGTGCCTATCGGCCCCAAAAGCTTCGCTCATCGAAGCTCGGTGCCTCCGTAGACTGCCGCGCCGATGACCAACACTTACGAAGTCCCCCAAGAGTCCCGTGACCTTCGCGACATGGTGCGCCGGCTGGCGCAGGAGAAGATCGCCCCGCGCGCCGGCGACATCGACCGCGAAGGCAAGTACCCGTGGGACGTGCGCAAGCTGCTCGCCGAGCACGACATCCTTGGCCTGCCCTTCGACGAGAAGTACGGCGGGACCGGGACCGGGACCCTGGTCCTGCAGATGGCGGTCGAGGAGATCGCCAAGGCCTGCGCCTCCTCGGCCCTGATCCTGATGATCCAGGAGCTCGGCACGCTGCCGATCCAGCTCTTCGGCTCCGACGAGCTGAAAGAGCGCTTCCTGCCGAGGTGCGCCAGCGGCGAGTGGTCGCCGGCCTTCGCCCTCTCCGAGCCCGAGGCCGGCAGCGACCCCGCGGCGATGCGCACCACCGCGGTCCGCGACGGCGACGAGTGGGTCATCAACGGCCAGAAGAACTGGATCACCAACGCCTCGGTCGCCGACTTCTACGTGGTCTTCGCCGTCACCGACCGCGAGAGCAAGCGGATCAGCGCCTTCGTGGTCGAGAAAGAGCGCGAGGGGTTCGACCCGGGCAAGCTCGAGCACAAGCTCGGGATCAAGGGCTCGCCCACCGGCTCACCCTCGTTCACCGATGTTCGGGTCCCGCACGAGAACCTGATCGGCGCCGAAGGCAAGGGCCTCGGCGTCGCCCTCGGCACGCTCGAGCGCACCCGCCTCGGCGCTGCCGCCCAGGCCGTGGGAATCGCCCAGGGCGCGACCGACTATGCCAACGAGTACGCGAAGGAGCGGATCGCGTTCGGCAAGCCGATCAACGCCCTGCAGGGAATCCAGTTCAAGCTCGCCGACATGGAGACCGGCACCGCCGCCGCCCGCGAGCTGCTCTACAAAGCCTGCTCGATGGCCGACCTGGCGGAGCGCCCGGCGAGCCTGCCGAAGTGGACCTCGATGGCGAAGCTGTTCGCCTCCGACAACGCGATGAAGGTCACGGTCGAGGCGATCCAGGTGCTGGGCGGCTACGGCTACGTCAACGAGTACCCGGTCGAGCGAATGATGCGGGACGCCAAGATCACCCAGATCTACGAGGGCACGAACGAGATCCAGCGGGTCGTGATCGCCCGCACCATGAGCGCCTGACAGCGCGAACGCACTTGTTCCCGCATACCGGGAAGAAGTGCGTTCTCAATCCGCGCCTTCCACCTCGCGCAGGCGGTGGGTGTCGACGTCGTAGACGAAGCCGCGCACGGCTTCGCGATGGGGGATGAAGGGCGAGCGGCGGACGCGGTCGAGTGAGAGGCGGACGCTGTCGTCGACGCTCTCGAACGACTGGATCGGGAACTCCGGAAGGATTCCGGTCGCCTCCTCGAGCTCGACCCGGAAGCCCTCGTCGCTGATCTTTTCCATGCCGCAGTCGGTGTGGTGGATCAGCATGATCTCGCGCGTCCCCAGCCGCCGCTGCGAGATCGCCAGCGAGCGGATCACGTCGTCGCTGACGACGCCGCCGGCGTTGCGCAACACGTGCGCCTCGCCGTCGCCGAGCCCGAGCGCGGCGAAGACGTCGAGCCGCGAGTCCATGCAGGTGACGATCGCCAGCCGCCGGCTCGGCTCGACGTCGAGGTGGCGGTCGGCCAGGGGGTCGGCGAAGGTGCGGTTGTTGGCGAGCAGCTGGTCGATCGTGTTCACGGCCGGCAGCCTAGACGCTGGGCTGCCGAGGTCGCCCCTCGGCCAGGGCCGGGTTTCCGAGCGGCCTCGCGGGGTACCGGCCCGCCATGGACGAGAAACAGGGACCTGACGAGAAACGACGACCTGACGACCCGCACCAGGCGGATCCCGGCTTTCCGGAGCCGCCGGGGAAGGACCCGGGCGACATCTCACGAGACCGCGATCCGCACCACGTCCTCAACAACCCGGTCCGCGATCCCGACCCGACCGAGTGGCCGGATCCCTACGACAAGCGCGACGACCCTCGCGACCCACCGGATCCGGATGGCGAGCCCTTCGGCGAGGCGCCGCATCCGCCTACCGGGGCGACCAGCACCAGCGAACCGCATCCCTCCGAAGATCCGGAGGCCGGGGATCGCTGGGAGGGGCCGAAGCGCGACAAGCTCGACGAGTAGCCGGGCAAAGAGATAGGAGATTGCGATGGAGACCAACAGCCTCAGCAAGGGAATCTTCGACGGCGACAGCTCGGGCACGCGTGACCACGTGGTGGCGCTGCTGACGCGGGCCTACTGGATGGAGATGGAGACGGTGATGAGCTACCTCGCCGCCTCGGTCAACCTCGACGGTGTGCGGGCGCAGGAGATCAAGGAGTCGCTGGGCAAGGAGGTCGAGGACGAGCTCGGGCACGCGCGCCAGTTCGCCGACCGCATCAAGGAGCTCTACGGCGTGGTCCCCGGCTCGGAAGGCTTCGCCGCCGAGCAGAGCTTCCTGCAGCCGCCCGAGCATCAGACCGACACCGTCCATGTGATCCGCGGCGTGATCAAAGCCGAGACCGGCGCGATCGAGCACTACACCCGGATCGTCGAGGAGACCGAGGGCGTCGACCCGGTGACGCAGGACATGGTGATCTCGATCCTCCGCGACGAGCAGGGCCACCGCCGTCTCTTCGAGGGCTTCCTGCGCGAGTACGAGTTCGAGGGGAAGGCCTGAGCCCTCTCACCTAGTCTGCCTTCGTGACCGAAGCGAAGATCCGCCCGGCGACCGAAGCCGACATGGAGCTGCTGTTCGGCCTGATCCTGGAGCTGGCCGAGTACGAGAAGCTCGCCGACGAGGTCGCCGGCGATCCCGGGGTGCTGCGCCGCACCCTGTTCGAGCAGCGGGCGGCGGAGGCGCTGATCGTCGAGCTCGACGGCGAGGCGATCGGCTACGCGATCCTCTTCACCACCTTCTCCAGCTTCGAGTGCCGCTCGGGCGTCTGGATCGAGGACGTCTACGTCCGCCCGTCGAACCGCCGTGGCGGCATCGGCCGGCAGGTGATGGAGCACATCGCCGCGCTGACCCTCGAGCGCGGCCACGTCCGCCTCGAGTGGACCGCCCTCGACTGGAACGAGCCCGCCCTGCGCTTCTACGAGAAGCTCGGCGCCGCCCAGCTCGGCGACTGGGTCACCCACCGCCTCGACGTCGACGGGATGCGCCGGCTCAGCCGCTCTCCGCCCGCCTGAGCAGCATCTCCCGCTCGCGCGCGTTCGCGGTCAGCCCCGCGGCGCGTCGGAACTCGGCGGCGGCCTCCTCGCCGCGGCCGAGCTTGGCGAGGAGGTCGCCGCGGACGCTGGGGAGGAGGTGGTACCCGCGCAGCGAGGGCTCACCGGCGATCTGGTCGAGCAGCTCCAGGCCGGCCTCGGGCCCGAAGGCAAAGCCGACGGCGACGGCGCGGTTGAGCTCGACGACGGGGGAGGGGGCGATCTGGGAGAGGGCGTCATAGAGAGCCGCGATCCGCACCCAGTCGGTCTCCTCGGCCTCGCGGGCGCGCGCGTGGCAGGCGGCGATCGCGGCCTGCAGGCCGTAGGGGCCGAGCGGGCCACGCAGGGCTTCGGCCCGCTCCAGCGCCCGCAGGCCGCGGCCGATCAGCAGCAGGTCCCAGCGCGAGCGGTCCTGGTCGGGAAGCAGCACCGGCTCGCCGCCGGGACCGAGCCGGGCGCGGGTGCGCGAGGCCTGGATCTCCAGCAGCGCGATCAGCCCGTGCGCCTCCGGCTCCGCCGGCGCCAGGGCCGCGAGGATGCGGCCCAGCCGCAGCGCTTCCTCGCAGAGCGCCGGCCGGATCCAGTCCTCGCCGGCGCTGGCCGCATAGCCCTCGTTGAAGACGAGGTAGATGACTTCGAGCACCGAGGGCAGCCGCGCCGCCAGCTCCTCGCCCTGGGGCACCTCGAACGGCACCCTGGCGTCGCGCAGGGTCCGCTTTGCCCGCACCAGCCGCTGCGCGATCGTCGACTCCTTGACCAGGAAGGCGCGGGCGATCTCCGGCGTCGCCAGGCCGCCGAGCAGCCGCAGCGTCAGTGCCACCCGGGCCTCACGCGAGAGCACGGGGTGGCAGCAGGTGAAGATCAGGCTCAGCAGATCGTCGCCGACCTCGTCGTCGACCGCGGCGTCGAACTCCGAGCGGTCCATCGCCATCCGCATGCCGACGTCGCGCGCCAGCTCTTCCTGCTTGCGCTCGAGCGTGCTCTGGCGCCGGGCCAGGTCGATCGCCCGGTTCTTCGCCGTGGCCATCAGCCAGGCGCCGGGGTTCTCCGGGACGCCCGACCCGGGCCAGCGCTCCAGCGCCGCGACCAGCGCGTCCTGGGCGAGGTCCTCGGCCAGGCCGACGTCGCGCACCATTCGCGCCAACCCGGCGACGAGGCGGGCGGACTCGATCCGCCAGACCGCCTCGATCGCCTGGTTGGTCGCGGCCGCGCTCACCGGGTCAGGCCGTTTCGGCCGCTTCCTGGACGTCCTGCGGGAAGTCCTCCATCTCGAAGACGCGGCGGACCTCGATCGTGCAGCCCTTGCCCGGGCAGCGCGACGCCCACTCGACCGCCTCCTCCTTCGAGCGCGCCTGGATCACCCAGTAGCCGCCGACGACCTCCTTCGCCTCCGCGAACGGCCCGTCGGTGATGCTGGTGCCGCCGTCGGAGTCGAAGCTGACGCGCGCTCCCTCGGCGGGGGGGTGCAGGCCGTCGAGCGAGAGCAGCATGCCGGCCTTGCGCAGCTCCTCGTTGTAGCGGCCCATCTCGGCCACGTCCTCAGCGCTCGGATTCCACTCCTCTTCGCTGATTTCCGGGTACATGAACATCATGAATCGCATCTCGGCCTCCTCGGCTGTTCGGTTTGCGGCGGCGCTTCGAGCCGCTCTCTACCCGACGACGAACGAGCATCGCCGAAATCGACACGCCGCCGGAAGCTCGGCGACTACTCGTCGCGGGCGGTGATGCGGAAGACCGAGACGACCTCGGCCTGGTGCGCCTCGGGATGGGCGACGTAGGCGCTGGGGCCGCCGCCGAACCAGCCGGCGGCTTCGTTGTTGCCGACGAAGATCCCGGGATGGTGCTGGCCGTCCGCGTCCTGGACCCAGACCTTGTCGCCCTCCTTGAAGCCCTCGATCGCCTCGCTCATCGGGGCGAGTCTATCCGCCGTGGATGACTCCAGGTGCTGCCGCTGTCACAGCTCGACGCGCTGTCTCGTCTCACTTCCGAACCCCCCACGAGAGGAGCAGCGATGAAGGTCCTGGTTGCCGGCGCTGCCGGCGCGATCGGAAAGCAGCTGGTGCCGCGACTGGTCGCGGCCGGCCATGAGGTCTTCGGCATGACCCGCAGCGCCGCGAACGAGGCACTGGGGCGAGGGCTTGGCGCGACCCCGTTGATCGCCGACGCGCTCGACCCCGACCAGGTCGCGGGCGCCGTAGCCGCGGCCGAGCCGGCCGCCGGGCCGGCGGAGCGGGTCGAGATCGAGGAGTCGCTCTCGGTCGCCTTCCTCGTCCTGCTCGAGAGCCTGACCCCGGAGGAGCGGGCGGTGCTGATCCTCCACGACGTCTTCGACTACGGCTACGGCGAGGTCGCCGAGATCGTCGGCAAGAGCGAGGACAACGCGCGCCAGCTGGCGGTGCGGGCGCGCCGTCACCTCGAGCGGCGGCCGCATCGCTTCGAGGGCTCGGGCGAGCGCCGCGAGGAGCTCGGCGACCGCTTCTTCGCGGCGGCGGAAGAGGGTGACCTGGGCGCCCTCGAGGCGCTGCTCGCCCGCGACGTCGTCCTTCGCGGCGACGGCGGCGGCAGGGTGCCGGCGCTGGCGCGCGCCCTGCATGGGGCCGGCCGCGTTGCCGGCACCCTCGCCAACTGGAACCGCCAGGGCGCCCGCGGCGGCGGCTCGATGCGCCGGGCCACGATCAACGGCCTGCCCGGGACGCTGATGCTCGACGGGGCCGGCAGGCTGATCGGGGCGATGTCGGTCGAAGCCGCCGGCGGCGAGATCGTCGGCGTCAACTCGGTCGTCAACCCGGAGAAGCTGCGGCACCTCGGCCAGGTGGGCGACATGTGGGGGATGCTGGGCGCCGACCGCTGATGTGGGCAGGGCGGATCGGACTCAGCAGGGCTTCATCCGCGCCAGCCGCCCGCGGTAGACCCGCATCGAGCTGTGCTTCCAGTCGCCGTGGGTCTGGTTGCGCAGGCTCGGCACGAGCTCGTGGTGGTAGGGCGAGCTGAGGCTCTCGTTGTGGCCGATCACGTCGCCGATCGGGATCCCGAAGCGGCAGCGCAGGTACTGGGTGAGCCAGAGCGAGGCGCGCAGCTCGGCCGGGTTGTTGAGCACGTCGGAGTCGCCGTAGCCGGCGTGCTCGATCCCGATCGCGGTCCAATTGAGGCCGACCGTGTGGCGGCAGCGGGTGCGCAGGTTGACCAGCTGGAAGATCCGGCCCGAGGGGGAGACGACGAAGTGGGAGCAGACGTTGGGCAGCTCGCCCAGCTCGACGTCGGCGACGTCGGGCGCGAAGGTGTTGTAGACGGCGGCGGCGCCCCTGGTCTGGGCCATGTGCTCGACGATCACCCTGGGGTCGCGCAGGCGCCACCTGTGCTGGCCGTAGTGGCGCTCGGAGTAGGCGGCCATCTCGCGCTTGCGCTTGGGGCCGAAGGGGATCAGGTGCTGGACGATCGGCGGCCGCGAGACGCGCGCCGTCGCCGTCGCGCCCGGCGCCGTCGCCGCGGCCCGCGAGGCACTCGCCGACCCGCCCGCCGTCGCCACGAGCAGGCAGAGCGCCAACGCCAGGGCGATCGCGGTGGCGGCTCTGGCGGCGGGCTTCATCGCCGCGCATGCTAGATCCCGTCCCGTTTTCGCCGTCCGGCCGCGGGTAGCCTGGCCGCATGTGCCCAGCCGGCGAGCCGATGAAGGCGACCTTGACCGACCGCGCCTTCAACGACCCCGACTGGGTCTTCGAGCGCAAGCTCGACGGAATCCGCGCCGCGGTGCGGCGCGAGGCCGGCGAGGTGACCCTGACCTCGCGCAGCGGCAAGAGCCTCACCTCCGCCTACCCGGAGCTGATCGAGGCCCTGGAAGCCGAGCCGGCCACCGAGTTCGCCGCGGACGGCGAGATCGTCGCCTTCGACGGCTCGCGGACCAGCTTCGAGCGGCTGCAGGGGCGGATGGGGATCCACGACCCGCGGCTGGCGCGGATGACCGGAATCCCGGTCTTCCTCTACCTCTTCGACCTGCTCGAGTTCGACGGCCACGACCTCACCGGCCTGCCACTGCGCCGGCGCAAGGCGGCGCTGCGCCGGGCCTTCTCCTTCCATGGCCCCGTCCGCTACACGCCGCACCGCAACGAGCGCGGCGAGGACTTCTTCGCCGAGGCCTGCGGAAAAGGCTGGGAGGGGCTGATCGCCAAGCGCGGCGACAGCCCCTACGTCCACTCGCGCAGCCGCGACTGGCTGAAGCTGAAGTGCTCCTTCGAGCAGGAGCTGGTGATCGGCGGCTTCACGCCGCCGCGGGGCTCGCGCCAGCGCTTTGGGGCGCTCCTGGTCGGCTACCACGAGGACGGCGAGCTGCGCTACGCGGGCAAAGTCGGGACCGGGTTCAGCGAGCGCACGCTCGCGGATCTCGGCGACAGGATGGTCGCCCTGGAGCGTCCGGAGCCGCCCCTCAGCGGCACGGGCCTGCCGCGCCAGGCGCGCTGGGTGGAGCCGCGGCTGGTCGCCCAGATCGCCTTCGGCGAGTGGACCCGCGACGGCAAGCTGCGCCACCCCCGCTACCTCGGGCTGCGCGAGGACAAGGCCGCCGCCGAGGTGGTCCGCGAGCAGCCTGTTTCGGGGCAGCCCCGCCACGGGTAGAGAGGGGTCGCTGTGTCCAGAAGCTTCGATGTTCGACCCATCCCTCCCCGAAGAAAGGCTTGACGCGATGACCGATCACGAGCAAACGCAGGAGCGAACCGCCGGCGGGCCGCTGGGCAAGGTCGCGGGCCGGGCCAAGGAGATCGTCGGCTCGGCTCTTGGCAACTCCGAACTGGACCGCGAGGGCCGCCTGCAGCAGGTCCAGGTCGAGGCTGAAGAAGAGGCCGCCGAGCACACCCGCAAGGCTGAGGAGAAGGACGCCGAGGCAGAGCTGGCGCTGGCCAAGGTCGAGACCGAGAACGAGCGCCGCGAGCTCGAGCAGGAGCTCTCCCAGCTTTCCGAGGAGGAGCGGATCGAGCGCGAAAAGGCGCAGGGCAGCCGCCAGGCCAGGGAGGCCCAGGTCGAGGAGGTGCGGGAGGCAGGCGCCCTCGAGCGCGAGGCCGACCGTGCCGAGCGCCTGGCAGACACGATCGACCCGGAGCAGAGCCGATGAGCCTCCTGTCGATACCGAAGACCGTCGTCAACCACTCGTTGAAGCTGACCAAGGTCCCGTTGGACCTCGCTCGCTCGGCCGCGGGCCTGAAGCAGCAGCCGCCGGAGAGCCGTGCCGCCGACCGGCAGCGCGAGCGCGCCGAGCGCCTGCGCGAGCAGGCCGAGCGCGAGCGCCGCGAGGCGGCCGAGCAGCGTCAGGCAGCAGAGGCGGAGGCTGAGAAAGCCGCCGCGACGAAGAAGCGCGCCGCGGCCAAAAAAGCGGAGAAAGCCAAGAAAGCCAACGCCAAACGAGAGAAAGCCGCCCGGCTCGACAAGCTCGAGGCACGCGAGCGGAGCCTGAAGGCAGAGGAGAAAGCGATTCGCGCGAAATCGGAGGCGGAGCAGCTGCGCGAGGCGACCGAGAAGGCGAAGGAAGCCCGCAAGAAAATCGACTGAGTCGCAATGCCCCATCGACTTAAGGAGGAGTGCCGATGTTCGACCAGCTGAAGGGCAAGAGGATCGCGGTGCTGGTGGCCAACGAGGGCGTCGAGCAGGTCGAGCTGACCGAGCCGATCGAGGCGGTCGAGGCCGCTGGCGCCGAGGTCGACCTGCTGGCCCCCGAGGCGGGTGAGATTCAAGCCTTCAACCACCTCGAGAAGGGCGAGCGCTTCGAGGTCGACCGCACTGTCGGCGAGGCCGACGCCGCCGAGTACGACGGCCTCGTATTGCCGGGAGGCGTCGCCAACCCGGATCATCTGCGGACCGACGAGGGCGCGGTCGAGTTCATCCGTGCCATCTTCGCCGCCGGCAAGCCGGTCGGCGTGATCTGCCACGGGCCCTGGTCCCTGATCGAGGCCGGCGTGGTCGCGGGGCGCACCCTGACCTCGTGGCCGAGCCTGCAAACCGACCTTCGCAACGCCGGGGCCGAGTGGGTCGACGAGGAGGTGCACGTCGACGACGGCCTCGTCTCCAGCCGCAACCCCGACGACCTTCCGGCCTTCAAAGCGAAGATCGTCGAGGAGTTCGCCGAGGGTGTGCACGAGGGGCAGCGCGCCGCCGCCTCCGCCGTTTCCGACGCCGCCTGAGCGGGTAGCCGACCGCTATGCCAGCGATCAAGAAGGCCCTCGCGCGCAAGGCGGTCAAGTCGACCGCGAAGCACACCGCCCACGGCACCGCCTCGAAACTGAAGCGGAATCCGGCGCGGTCGACGGCCCTGCTCGGGATCGGGTGCCTGGTCGGCGGGGTCGCCGGCTGGTTGCTGGCGCGCACGGCTGGCGCCGGCGCGGCCCCGGGAGGCGCGGTATGAACGCCCCCGAGCGCGATCCGGAGGAGAAGCTGCTCGCGGAGAAGAAGCGGGTGGACGAAGAGACCGAGGCGGCAGCCGCGGAAGCGGCCAAGGTCGGCGGGGTTGCCCCGGTCGAGAGCGACGACCCTGCTCAGCAGCCGCTGATCGAGGCGGGCCAGGGTGAGGCGGAGGGGTTCGAGCTCTCCGAGAAGCGTCTGATCGACATCGCCAGCCACGGTGACGAACATCGCTTTCCCGGCCGCGACGCGCCGCCCCCCGAGGACCGCGAGCAGGCCGAGCGCGGCGAGGCCGACCAGGCGATTCCGCCGGACAGTTGATGGGACAGGCGTCAGCATGGAGATGAGGAAGCTGGGGACTGACGGCCCGGAGGTCTCGGCTGAGGGACTCGGCTGCATGGGGATGTCCGAGTTCTACGGCAGCGCCGACGAGGCCGAGGCGAGGTCGGTGATCCAGCGGGCGCTGGATCTCGGCGTCACCTTGCTCGACACCGCCGACATGTATGGCCCGTTCACCAACGAGAAGCTGGTCGGCGAGGCGATCGCCGGTCGCCGGGAGGAGGTCGTGTTGGCGACCAAGTTCGGCAACGTCCGCGGCGAGAACGGCGAGCGGCTCGGCGTCCGCGGCGACGCGGAGTACGTGCGCCGCTGCTGCGAGGACTCGCTGCGCCGCCTCGGCGTCGAGCGGATCGACCTCTACTACCAGCACCGCGTCGACCCGAAAGTGCCGATCGAGGAGACCGTCGGGGCGATGGCGGAACTGGTCACGGAGGGCAAGGTCGCCCATCTCGGCCTCTCCGAGGCGGCGCCGGAGACGATTCGCCGCGCCCACGCGACCCACCCGATCGCCGCCCTCCAGACCGAGTACTCGCTCTGGAGCCGCGACCCCGAGGACGAGCTGCTCCCCACCGTGCGTGAGCTCGGCATCGGCTTCGTCGCCTACAGCCCGCTCGGCCGCGGCTTTCTCACCGGCCGCTTCAAGAGCATCGACGACCTTCCGGAGGACGACTTCCGCCGCGTCAACCCGCGCTTCGAAGGCGAGAACTTCGACCGCAACCTGGAGCTGGTGCGGAGGGTGGAGGAGATCGCCGCCGAGAAGGGGGTCGCCGCCGGCCAGCTCGCCCTCGCCTGGGTCCTCGCTCAGGGCCGGGACGTCGTACCGATTCCCGGCACCAAGCACGTCGAGTACCTGGAGCAGAACATCGCCGCCGCCGAGATCGAGCTCGGCGATGAGGATCTGCGCCGGATCGACGAGGTCGCGCCGGCGGGCGCCGCCGTCGGCGACCGCTACGCCGACATGTCTCCGCTCGATCTCTGAGCTGCTCAGGCGTCCCCGCGAAGTTTGGGAAAAAAGATTCCAGCACTCGGCTCGCGCTTGGGTTAGCGTGGGACTCTGGACTCGAACTTCACTCCTCTCCACCGCGGCGGCTCCGGCTCGCCGATGGTCTGTCTCCACGGCTTCGTCGACACCTGGCGCACCTGGGAGCTCGTCCTGCCGGCCCTGGAAAGGCGCCACGACGTCCTTGCCCTGACCCTGGCGGGCCACGCCGGCGGGCCGCCGATCGAGGGCGAAGCCACCGAGGATGCTCTGGTCGACGCGGTCGAGCGGGCGATGGACGAAGCGGGCTTCCGCAGCGCCCATCTGGTCGGGTGCTCGCTCGGTGGCTACCTCGCGCTCCAACTCGCGACCCGCGGGCGGGCGGAGACGGTGGTGGCGCTCGCCCCGGCCGGCGGCTGGGCGCCCGGGGACGACTCCTACCGCGAGACGCTGGCCTTCTTCACGACGATGCGCGAACTGCTCCTCACCGCGGTGCCCCACGTCGACGCGATCCTCTCCACCCCCGAGGGACGCCGCCGCGCCACCGAATTCGCCACCGTCAACTTCGAGCACATCCCGGTCGATCTGCTCGCCCACCAGATGCGGGGAGCGGCGAGGTGCACCGCGGCGGTGCCCTTGATCGAGTACGCCGAGCGCGAGGGCTGGCACCTCGACGCCGAGAAGGTGACCTGCCCGGTCCGCGTCGTCTGGGGCACCGAGGACAGGCTGCTTCCCTGGCCGGCGGCCGCGGCCCGCTTCCGCAACGAGTGGCTGCCGCTGGTCGACTGGGTCGTCCTCGACGAAGTCGGGCACGCGATCCAGATGGACGTCCCGCTCGAGGCCGCGCAGTTGATCCTCGGCTTCAGCTCATGAGTCGGAGGGCGCCGGCTGCCGCTCGCGCAGGGCCTCCAGCACCTCCTCGGCCAGCTGCGACCCGTCCTCCGGGCGCAATGGCGTCGCGTTGACCCGCAGCACGACGCCATCCCGGTCGACTTCCTCGAGGGAGACGCTCGGGCGGTAACGGGTCGGCACCGTGATCGCCCGCAGCAGCCGCTCCTCGACTCGCTGCGGACTCGCATCGGAGTCGAAGCGAGCGCGGACGTCGACCTTGTCGGGCTCGCGCAGGGGCACCACGACGAGGTTGATGAGAACGCTGTTGGGCACCAGCAGCCGGTCGGCGCCCTGGACCAGGGTCGCGTAGAAGAGGCCGAGCGAGCTGACCGTGCCCTCGATCGAGCCGGCCAGGGCGCCCCCGACCAGCCGCACCCGTTCGCCGACCTTGAAGGGCCTGGTGCTCTGCAGGACGATGCCGGCGAAGAGGCCGCCCAGCGTCTGCTGAGCGGCGAGGCCGAGCACGATCGCGGTGAAGGCACCGCCGAGGGCGAGCGTCGCGGCGTTGACCCCGGCGATCCGCAGGGCCAAGATCACCACCGCCGCCATCGCGAAGAGCCGGACCAGGAACCCGAGGGTCCCGGCGGTGGCCGGGTCCAGTCGCCGGTAGAGGGGCGGGGAGAGGCCGCGGACGAGCCAGTGCGAGGCGGCCGAGCCGACGACGATCAGGATCGCGACGGTGGCGATCCGCACCCACTGGCCGTAGCCGGGCAGCAGGCGGTGACGGTTGTAGTAGACGACCAGGGTCGCGGCCAGGATCGCCAGCGCGACCAGTAGCCCGCCCAGGGCCCGGCGTGACATCCGCGGCGCCAGCTCGTCCCCCAGGCCCAGCGAGTGCCAGGCGTGGCTGCGGGTCTCGAACAGCTCGCGGGGGAGTTTCGGCCGGCGCGGGGAGGGCATCAAGCACCTCTACCCAGAGGAATCCTCTCTATGCACCGGGAGGCTCAGATGCGAAGCGCCGCGAGCGCGTCGTTCTTGGCGCTGTGGATCGGGATCGAGAGCTCGATCCCGGTGATCTCGAGCACCCGGCGGACCTGGTCGTTGTCGCTGCAGATCACGACCCTGCCCCGGCCCTCGCCGCCGGCCGCCAGGTCGAGGCGCTGCCAGGCGCGGACGATCAGGGCGATCCCGGTCGAGTCGATGAACTCGCACTCGCTGAGGTCGAGCAGGACGGAAGCGTCCCTGGAGGACACCGCCTCCTCGAGAGGCCCCTCGAGGTCGGTGGCGGTGCTGAGATCGAGCTCGCCGCGGACCGCGATCACGCGCACGCCGTCGTCGAGCCGGGCGGCGGTTGCCTCGAATGGCGCCGGTTTCACGCGGCCGATGCTACCGCAGGCCTTCCACCGCGCACAGCTGGCGGTTTGCGCTCGTCTGCCGGGGGTAAGAAATGGTCGGCGGCGGAGCAGTTATGCTCGCCGCGGAGACCGACGACGGGCGTTCTGCGCTTGAGGACTGGCTAAAACTTGCATACGACCACCGACGATCGATCGGGGCTGCGGATGTCCCTACCTGCGCGGGCGGAGAACGCCGCAGTCGTCCGGCACGCGCTGGCCGGCCTGGCCGACCGGATCGGGATGGACGAACCCGGGATCGCCGATTTGAAGACGGTTGTCACCGAGGCCTGCATGAACGCGGTCGTGCACGCCTACCCAGCCGATACCTCGGGCCTGCTCGAGGTCGAGGCGATGCAGGAGCTGGATGGGCTGACCGTGGTCGTTCGCGACTACGGCATGGGGATCCGGCCCCGGCCCGACGTCGACCGTCCCAGTCTGCGGATCGGCCTGACCCTGATCGCCGCTCTCTCCAAGAGCTTTGAGATCAAGGGCGGCGTCGATCGCGGCACCGAGATCCGCATGCACCTGCCACTGCGGGCGCGGCGGGAAGACGGGCAGGTGGATTCCGCTCCGGCCGCTCCCGCCCGCACCACCGACGCAACCGAGATGCGGGTCGGGCACCCCGATCTGGTCGGCCCGGTTCTCAGCCGCACCCTCAGCGCGCTCGCGGCCCGGCGCGAGATCACCGTCGATCGCCTCGCCGACGCGATGCTGCTCAGCGACGCGATCTCTGCCGGCGCCCCGCGAGGCTTCGAGGGGGAAGAGGTCCGCATCATCATCGCCGACCGCGAGGAGGGCGTCGAGCTGCGGGTGGGGCCGATGAAGGACGGGGCCGGCCAGCAGCTGCGGGCCAGCCTCGAACTGCCGGAAGGCGGCGGCACGCTGGAGACGCTGGCCGACGAGGTGCGGGTCGAGGAGCAGGACGAGGGCGACTTCCTCGTCATCGGCATCGCCGCACTCGCCACCTAGCCAGGCCTACTCGCGGTCGGCGCTGTCCTGTTCGGCGACCTCGGCGCGAATCCGCTCCAGGGTGCGGCGCAGGATTCGCGAGACATGCATCTGCGAGTGACCGATCCGCTCGGCGATTTGGGACTGGGTCATGTCCTCGACGAAACGCAGTTGCAGGACCAGCCGCTCGCGCTCGTCGAGATGAGGGAGGGCCCCTTCCAGGGCGAGCTTGTCCTCGACCAGCTCGAAGCCCTCGTCCTCGTCGCCGACCCACTCCGAGGCCGAGGATTCCTCCTCCTCGCCGCCGACCGGTCGGTCGAGCGAGAGCGGCCGGCGGTTGTGGTTGGCCTCCAGCACTTCGAGCACGTCGCTCGGGTCGACCTCGAGCTTGCTCGCGATCTCACCGACCGAGGGCGAGCGCTGGAGCTCGACGGTCAGCCCCGAGATCGCTTTGTCGACTTCGGCCATGCGGTCGTGCAGGCCGCGCGGGACCCGCACCGTCCAGACCCTGTCGCGGAAGTGGCGCTTGAGCTCGCCGAGGATGGTCGGCGAGGCGAAGGCCGTGAACGGGGTGCCGCGGCCTGGCTCGAAACGGTCGATCGCGTTGACCAGGCCGAGGCTGGCGACCTGGAGCAGGTCGTCGAAGGACTCGCTGGCGCCGCGGTAGCGCAGCGCCAGGTTCTTGGCGAAGGGGAGATAGCGGCGCACCAGCTCCTCGCGCGTCGCCTGGTCGTGGTTGGCGGCGAAGCGGGCCCAGAGCTCGCGCTCGCTTACGAGCCCGTCGCCGGGACCGAGCGACGGCTCGTGCTGAGGTGGTCTGGTGTCTTCGCTTTTCGCTGCCATCGAGATCCCGCGCCGGATAGTCATCCGGCGCCGCCCTCCGGGCGTAGAAACCGAAGCCGTGCAGCGCCCGGCGGCATGGAGCCACCGTATCCACCACCATAGCGGTGTGCTCTTTCGGTCAATCCTGGCGACGATCGCGTTGCTGCTCGTGGCCCCGGAGGCATCTCCAGCCGCGATCTGGCACCCCGCGCCGACCACCGCCGCCTGGCAGTGGCAGTTGCAGGGAAGGATCGACACCGGCATCGCCGCCGGCCTTTACGACGTCGATGGCTTCGCCGCCCGCACCGCCGACGTGCGCAGGCTGCATCGGCAGGGCCGGCGGGCGGTCTGCTATCTCGACGTCGGCAGCTGGGAGAGCTACCGGCCCGACGCCGGCAGCTTCCCGGCCGCGGCTATCGGCAAGCGCTACGAAGGCTTTCCCGACGAGCGCTGGCTCGACGTCCGCCGCTACCCCCTCTTCGCCGGGCCGCTGCGGGCACGGATCGCGATCTGCGCCCGCAAGGGCTTCGACGCGGTCGAGCCCGACAACCTCGCCGGCTGGGAAAACGACACCGGCTTCGCGATCGGCGCCGCCGATCAGTTGCGCTTCAACCGCTGGATCGCCCGGCAGGTGCACGCCCGTGGCATGGCGGTGGCGCTGAAGAACGACGGCGCCCAGGTCAGGCAGCTGCTGGGCAGCTTCGACTTCGCGATCGTCGAGCAGTGCTTCCAGTACGACGAGTGTGGGCTCTACCGCCCCTTCGTCGCCTCGGGCAAGGCGGTCTTCGAGGCCGAGTACGAGATCCAGCCCGCCCAGTTCTGCGCCGCCGCCGCGGCGATCGGGTTCAGTGCCATCCGCAAGTCCTACGACCTCTTCGCCCGGCCCTGGGAGCCGTGCGCGCCCTCCTCCTGACCGGGAAGGTTAATCTCGGTGGAGGCCTACCGTCAGCCCGCGAAGGAGACCAGATGGGATTCGACCAATACCACGAGCCGCCCGCCGAGCTCTCGCCACAGACCCGCACCTTTGCCCGTCTCTGCGCGTCGCTGACCGAGGAGGCGGAGGCGATCGGCTGGTACGAGCAGCGGCTCGCGGTCGAGACCGACGCCGAGGCGAAGGCGATCATGAGGGACGCCCAGGGTGAGGAGTTCAAGCACTTCGCCATGGACCTGGAGTTCCTCCTGCGCCGCAGCCCGCGCTGGCGGCAGATCTGCGAAGGCGTCCTCTTTCAGGATGGCGACATCGTCGAGCACGGGGAGGCGGCGGAGGCCGGCTCCGCCGACGGCGGCGATGACGACGGCGGCGATGACGACGGCGAGACGGGAGCCGCCGACGGCGCGCTCGAAATCGGCAGCCTCAAGGAGGCGGAGCGATGAACCACCTACTGCGTCGCCTGGCGCCGATCTCCGACGCGGGCTGGGAGTGGCTCGACGACGAGGCCGGAGAGCGCCTGCGGGGCTCTCTCGCTGCCCGCCGGCTGGTCGACTTCAGCGGCCCCCATGGGTGGCGCCATTCGGCGACCGACCTGGGCCGGGTCGACGCGGTTGCTTCGCCCGCCGGCGATGGCGTCAGCGTTGCTCAGCGTCGGGTCCTGCCACTGGTCGAGCTGCGCTCGGAGTTCTCGGTCTCGCTGGCCGAGCTGCGCGACCACGACCGCGGCGCCGCCGACGCCGATCTGCAGGAGCTCGACGTCGCGGCTCAGCGGATCGCCGTCGCCGAGAACCTCGCCGTCTTCCACGGCTGGGCGCAGGCCGGCATCGCCGGCATCGCGGAGGCCTCCCCGGTCGCGGCGCGGCCACTCGGCGAAAGCGCCGAGGAGTATCCGCGCTCGGTCGCCCGCGCCGTCGAGGCGCTGCGGGCGGTCGGGGTCGACGGTCCTTATGGCCTGGCCCTTGGACCCGACGAGCACACGCGCGTGATCGAGACCGCCGAGCATGGCGGCTACCCGCTGTTCGACCACCTGGCGAAGATCCTCGCGGGGCCGATCGTCTGGGCGCCGGGTGTGCGGGGCGCCGTCGTCCTCAGTCTCCGCGGCGGCGATTTCCTCTTCGAGTCCGGCCAGGACCTGGCGATCGGCTACAGCCGCCACGACGCCGATGCGGTGCATCTGTACCTGGAGGAGAGCTTCTCCTTCCGGGTGGCGACGCCGGAGGCGGCGGCACCGCTCAGCCCCTGAGCGGTGCCGGCCCGGCCCAGCGACTACTCGGTCGCGCTGGGTGCTGAATCAGCGTCGGTGGCCGTCTCGACGCTCCGCTTCGGGTCGGGCGACTTGAAGTGGAGCAGGTGGACCTTCGAGAGGATGCCCGGCTCCTCGCCGGAGGCGATCCGCGCCGATGCTTCGGCCTGAATCTCCAGGACCTGGTCGAGCGTCTTGTCGAGCAGCTCGGAGACCTCCGACCAGCCCTGTTTGTCGACGACCATCGGCGTGCGACTGAGGTGCAGATCGGGGACCTCGTCGAGGGTGCCGCTCTCCGAGGCTTCCTCGATGTCGTCGAAGACCGATTTGAGCATCGCTCCCGCCAGCCCGGGCCGCAGGCTCTCGGGCAGACGTGCCAGTTCGGAGTTGCTCAGGAACTGACGCCTGGTGGCACGGTAGAAGTGCTCGGTTGCGCCGCGGCGCTGCTTCGTGTCGACCAGCTCGATGCAGTCGTATTTCTCCAGAACCCGGACGTGGTAGGCGACCAGGTTGAGGCTCTGCTCCAGCTCCTGGGAGAGCAGGTTAGGGCTGGCGACCCGCTCGTTGAGAATGATCAGGATCTGTACGCGCAGGGGGTGCGCGAACGCTTTGGCGACGATTTGTTCGACGCCCTCTTTCTTCTTCGTTTTCGGCAAAACGGCTTCCTAACGTTGTTTTCCGGGGTGGCGGACGATTCTCAGACTTTAAAGATCTGAACTCAGGATTTCTACAACGATCCTGCAATTTTCGTCTATTCATTGATTTTAGTGCTCCTGCCTTGATTGCTATAAACATTTGGAGTATTACTCCAAAAGGCCCTGAACGACCGCGGAGGGGGCGGTCAGGGGAGAGGGAATTCACGAGGGGAGGTGGGCGAACGTGAAGATCGAGGCAACGCAGGACCGGGTTACCGCAATGACGACCATCAAGGGCTCCTAGTTCGAAATCCGGGACGGCGGTCGGGCCTGGCAGGCTTCTGGGCGTGGCCCCATGGAAGCTGCCCTTGGCCGTCATCGCGATCGCCGTCCCGATCGCTCTTGCCTTCTACGCGGGCGGCCCCGGCGTCGGCGTCGCGGTCGGGGCGCTGGCGGCGGTCGCGATCGTGGTCGTGGCGGTGCGAGAGGATCCGCGCGGCGCGATCGGGGAGCCAGCGGCGGACGCGCGCCGGCACCTGCTGATCGTCGTCAGCTGGCCGCTCGAGGATTCGGGGGCCATCGATCAGATCGCCACGCTGGTCGCTGACGGCGGGGCCGCAGCCGCGGCCGAGGTCCTGGTTCTTTCTCCGGCCCGGATCGGCTTCCTCGATCGCTGGGCCTCGGATGTCGAGGGGGCCCGGCGGCGCGCCCAGGAGCGGCTGGTGATCGCGATCGCCTCGCTGGCCAAGGCGGGCATCGTCGCCGAGGCCCGGGTCGGCGACGCGGACCTGGTCCAGGCGGTCGAGGATCAGCTCCAGACCTATCCGGCGACCGTCGTGATCCTCGTCACCGGCAGCCCCGAACAGGACCCGGCGGGGGAGGCGGCGGCGACGGAGCTGGCGGGACGGTTGCGAGCGGAGTTCCGCTGGCTCGCGCTCAGCGGTCCAGCAGCTCGCTGAAGCGCAGCGCGGCGCGGGTCGGGATCACGAGCCCATCGTGATCGTGCAGGAGGCCGGCGCCGGTGAGATCGCGAATGGCCCGTTCGATCGCGTCGCGCTCGGCGAAGCCGGGCGACTCGCCGCCGACCTCGCGAACGAGCTCGGCGGCGGTCACCAGGACCGGGTGGAAGGCAAGGACCTGCTGGAGGACGGCGGACTCGGTGGCGGCATCCTCTCCGGCGGGCGTAACGCTGTCGTCGGTCTCGTCCATGGCTACGCGGCGGCTAAGTCCCGGGCCCGGTCGGACTCTCCCCTGCGGGGCCGTCCTCTTTCGGGCCCAGGCCCAGCACCTGGCGCGCCCAGGGGGCCTCGATCGCGGTCCGGTAGAAGTGCTGCATCGAGCCCCGCACCGGCTTCGTGTCAACCAGGGCGATGGCGCTGCAGTCGGCGAGCACGCGGACGTGGTAGCTGACGTTGCTGAGCGGCTGGTCCAGGGCGCTGGCGATCTCACGCGGGCTGATCGCCTCCTCGGTGGTCGCCATCTCGCGCAGGATCTCCCGGCGCAGGGGGTGGCGGAGGGCCACCAGCAGGTCGTTGTCGTCCGAACGGTTGAGATTCGTCATCGCGCCCCGGCAATATAGAGCAAACGAAACGTTCTGTCTGTAGAGCTTCTGTCTGCGGAAAGATCGGTTGCGACCGCGGCTGCGCTCAGGCGTCCTCGCGGACGCCGCCCATCTCGCTGAAGACCGCGGTGACGCCGCCGTCGTCGCGCTGCTCGTCGGCGATCACGTGGGAGACCGCGTTGATCAGCGCCAGGTGGGTGAAGGCCTGGGGGAAGTTGCCGAGATGGCGTCCCGAGTCGGCCTCCAGCTCCTCGGCGAAGAGGTCGAGCCACCCGGCCGCCTCCAGCAGTCGCTCGCAGAGCTGGCGCGCCCGCCCGCACTCGCCGATCTCCGAGAGCGCCGAGACCAGCCAGAAGGAGCAGATCAGGAAGGTGCCCTCCTTGCCGCGCAGTCCGTCGTCGGTCTCCTGGACCTTGTAACGGAGCACCAGCCCGTGCTCGGTCAGATCGGCGGAGATCGCCTCGACGGTGGCGACGACCCGGGGGTCGTCGGGGGGGAGGAAGCGGAAGAGCGGGATCAGCAGCAGCGAGGCGTCGAGGGAGTCGGTCTCGTAGTGCTGGCGGAAGACTCCGTCGCGGACCCCGCGCTCGAGGATCTCGGCCTTGAACTCGTCCGCCCTGGCGCGCCACTCGTCGGCCAGCTCGTCGAAGCCGAGGCCGCGGGCCATGCGGGCGCCGCGGTCGACGGCGACCCAGATCATCAGCTTCGAGGAGACGTAGTGCCGGGGCTCGCCTCGCGACTCCCAGATGCCCTGGTCGGGGTGCGGCCAGGCCGCGATCGCCGCTTCCACCTGGTAGCGCACCATTTGCCGGTCGGCCGGCGTGCCGCGCCCTTTGAGCGCTTTTTCATGCAGGTAGATCGAGTCGAGCAGGGAGCCCCAGACGTCGTTCTGGCGCTGGTCGTAGGCGCCGTTGCCGATCCGCACCGGCCGCGCGCCGCCGTATCCGGAGAGGTGGTCGAGGGTCTGCTCGGTGAGATCCTTCTCGCCGCCGATCCCGTACATGATCTGCAGGTCGGGGTGGTCCTTGCAGACGTCGACGATGAAGCGCATGAAGTCCCGCGCCTCCTGGTCGAAGCCGAGCGTGTGCAGGGCCCAGAGGCTGAAGGTCGAGTCGCGGATCCAGCTGAAGCGGTAGTCCCAGTTGCGTTCGCCGCCGGGCGTCTCCGGCAGCGAGGTGGTGGGGGCGGCGACGATCGCCCCGGTCGGGGTGTAGGTGAGCCCCTTCAGCACCAGGGCCGAGCGCTGCAGGTGGATCCGCCAGGGATGGTCGGGGAACCGGCCGTCGCGCAGCCAGTCGCGCCAGAACTCTTCGGTCGAGTCGAGCCGCTCCAGCGCCTCGGGGGAGCTGCGGGGGCCGCCGAGGTCGTCGTTGCCCCAGGTGACGGCGCAGAAGCCGCTCTCGTTCTCCCGCAGCTTGAGGCTGCCGCGGACCGCGCCCGCCTCGATCGTCAGCTCCATGTCGCTGGTCAGCCGCAGCTCGGTGCCGTCGTCCGCGCGGGCTACCGCCTCGCCCAGCTCGCCGCCGCTCCAGCTCGCCGCCTCCAGTCCGTAGCCGAAGCGCGGCACGCACTCCATCTCCATCTCGACTTCGCCGTCGATGCAGGTCATCGTCCGCAGCAGCGAGCGGTCGGACTCGTGTTCGGTGTCGGGCCGGCCGCGCTCGCCCCCGGTTTCGGCCCACTCGGCGATCGTCAGCAGGTCGTGGACGACGACCCAGCCGGTGTCGGTCACCCAGGTCGTCTCGATCACCAGCGTCCCCGGCTCGTAGCGGCGGCCGATCGGGACGACGACGCCGCGCGGCTTCACCTGGAAGTGGCCGGCACCGCGGTCGAGCAGCGCCGCGAAGGCGCTCGGCGAGTCGAAGCGGGGGAGACAGAGCCACTCGACCGAGCCGTCGTAGGAGACCAGGGCGGCGGTGTGGCAGTCGGAGAGGAAGCCGTAGCTGCCGATGGTCGGAAAGCGATCTTTACGGGCTGCCACGACGCCGCCCAAGCTACCAGCGCTTACGGGCGGCGGGGTCGCATTGCGGCGTCGCTACGCTGACCCCATGACTCTGCCGTTGGCGCACGTGGGCGGCGTCTTCGCCCCGCTCGAGCTGCTGCCGCTGCTGGTCGTCGGGGCCCTCTACGCGAAGCGCGCCTCGACCCTGGCCGCGAAGGGACGGCCGCCGCCGGTCTGGCGCCAGGCCTGCTTCGCCTCCGGGCTGCTGACGATCGCGGTGGCCCTGGTCTCGCCGGTTGGCCACATCGCCGAGGAGCTGGTGATCGCCCACATGGTCGAGCACCTGCTGCTGGGGGACATCGCCACCCTGTTGCTGGTCCTGGGCCTGACCGGGCCGCTGCTGCAGCCGGTCCTCGCGATCAAGCTCTTCGACCGCCTGCGGATCCTTGCTCATCCATTGGTCGCCTTCCCGCTCTGGATGATCAACTTCTACGCCTGGCACGTTCCGGTCCTCTACGACGCCGCCTACGGGGGCGCCGCGCTGCACGCGCTCGAGCACTCCCTCTTCATCTTCTTCGGCTGTCTGATGTGGATGCCGGTGTTCGGGCCGTTGCCGACGCCGCAGTGGTTCACCGCCGCCTGGAAGGTCGGCTACGTGATCGCCGTCCGCTTCGCCGGCGCCATCCTCGGCAACGTGCTGATGTGGTCGGGCACCGTGCTCTACCCGATCTACGCTCCGGGGGAGCGCTACTGGGGGATCACCCCGATCGCCGACCAGAGCACCGCCGGGGTGGTGATGATGGTCGAGGGCACCTTCCTCGCCCTTGGCCTGCTGGCCTGGGTCTTCTTCGAGGCCTCCCGCGAGGGCATCGAGAAGCAGCGCCTGCTCGACCTCGCCCTCGAGCGTGGCGTCGAGCTCGACGATGCCCGGGCCCAGCGCGCGGTCGCCGCCGGCCATGGCGACCGCCTCGAGAAGCAGCTGATCGCCGACGGCCAGGACGTCGGGGCCACCAATGAGTAGGTGGCTGGAGCGGCTGGCGGCCTGGCTGGTCACCGGGCCCCTCGGCCGCGGCCTCGCCTTCGCGATCGACTTCGCCGTGGCGTTGCGGACCCTCGTCTCTCGCTAGGGTCTCGCGTCCGATGCAGACCTCTCTCACCGAGCTGCCCGACTCGCGCGTTCGCGTCGAGGTCGAGGTTCCCGCCGAGGACGTCGCCCGCGCGACGTCGCGTGCCGCCCGGGCGATGGCGAAGGAGATGCGGCTGCCGGGCTTCCGCGAGGGCAAGGCACCGCCGTCGCTGGTGATCCAGCGACTGGGCTTCGGCCCGGTCCTGGAGGAGTCGATCCGCGAGGCGCTGCCGGAGTGGTACGAAGGCGCCCTGCTCGACGCCCGGGTCAACCCGATCGGCGACCCCAGCATCGAGATGGTCTCGACTCCGGAGAGCGAGGGCGAACCGTTGAAGTTCAGGTTCGAGGTCGGGGTGCGGCCGGCGGCGAAGCTCGGCGAGTACAAGGGTCTCGAGGTCGGCAAAGCCGAAACCGAGGCGTCCGACGAGGTCGTCGACACCGAGGTCGAGCGCATGCGCGAGGGCTTCGCCCGGCTGGAGCCGGTCGAACGCGAGGCGGCCGAGGGCGACTCGCTGCTGATCGATTTCGAGGGCCTGATCGACGGCACCGCCTTTGAGGGCGGCAAGGCCGAGGACTACCTGCTGGCGCTCGGCTCGGGCTCCCTGATCGAGGGCTTCGAGGAGCAGTTGACCGGGGCCAAGCCTGGCGAGGACCGCACCGTCGAGGTCACCTTCCCGGACGATTACCAAGCCGAGCACCTCGCCGGCAAGGACGCCGTCTTCAACATCGAGGTGAAGGAGGTGCGGGAGAAGATCCTGCCCGACCTCGACGACGAGTTCGCCGCCGACGCATCCGAGTTCGACACCCTGGAGGAGCTGCGCGCCGACATCACCAGGAAAGTCGGCGAGGCGCTCGGCAGCCGGGCCGAGGAAGACTTCCGCATCGCCGCGATCGACGTGGCGGTCGACGCCGCCACCGTCGAGGTGCCGCCCGACCTCGTTCTCGCCCGCGCCACCGAACGCTGGGAGCGGATGGAACGCCAGCTCGCCCAGCGCGGCATGGACCCCGAGGCCTTCCTGCAGATGCAGGGCAAGACCCGCGAGGAGCTGATCGAGGAGTCCAAGACCGACGCCGCTCGCGAGCTGCAGCGCGAGGCGGTGGTGACAGCGATCGCCGACGCCGAGCAGATCGAGGTCAGCGACGAGGAGCTGGTCGAGGCGCTCGCGCATAGCGCCGAGCACGAGCGGACGACGCCGGAGAAGCTGCTGGCCCGCCTGCGCGACAACGGTCGTGACGCGATGGTCGTCGAAGACCTCCGCGCCCGCAAGGCGATCGAGCTGGTGGCCGAGTCGGCCGTCCCGATCTCGCTCGAGCAGGCCGAGGCGCGCGACCAGATCTGGACGCCGGAGAAGGAGCGCAAAGAGGCCGGCGAGCTCTGGACGCCTGACTCCGAGTAGCGGTCCAAGGAGTTCGGCGCGGGACGGAGTCGATGTGGGGAGGGATGCCGACACCCCTCCGGAAGCCGCGCCGAAAGCCCCGAGGCACCCCTTCTCTAGCCGGTAGGAGATCCGAACCTTGGGGTCGTCCCGATGATGCGTGTCGACGGGGACCCCTCTTTCAACAGGCTCTGTCCAGGCAGTCCTCGGCGGGCAGCCACGCCTGGCCCCTTCTATAGAGTGCCCGCCATGAGTCCTCTGGTTCCAATGGTGGTTGAGCAGACGTCGCGCGGCGAGCGGGCGTTTGACATCTACTCGCGGCTCTTGGGCGAGCGGATCATCTTTCTCGGCACCCCGGTCACCGATGACATCGCCAACCTGATCGTGGCCCAGCTCCTGCACCTGGAGTCGGAGGACCCCGACAAGGACGTCAGCATCTACATCAACTCGCCCGGTGGCTCCGTTTATGCCGGGCTGGCGATCTACGACACGATGCAGTTCATCAAGCCCGACGTGCAGACGATCTGCGCGGGGGTGGCGATGAGCATGGGCGCGCTGCTGCTCAGCGGCGGTGCCGCCGGCAAGCGGATGGCGCTGCCCAACTCGAAGATCCTGATCCACCAGGTTTCGGCCGGTTTCCAGGGCCAGGCGACCGACATCGAGATTCATGCCAAAGAGATCATCGACGTTCGCCGCCGGCTCGACGAGATCATCGCCCATCACACCGGCCAGCCCTTCGAGAAGGTCACCAAGGACACCGATCGCGATTACTTCATGAGCGCCGAGGAGGCGGTCGAGTACAACATCGTCGACCGCGTCATCGAGCACCACTGAAGCACCCGGCCCTTCTCGCCCTCGCCTTTCTCGCCGTCCTCGCGCCCGCCGCGGCGGCCCGTATCTCCAGCCCCGCCGGCGGGGTGTCCTACTACGGCCACGTCTTCCCGGTCCAGGGGCCGCACGGGACCCGCGGCTTCATCGGCGAATTCGGCGCCCCGCGCAGCGGTGGCCGCACGCACGAGGGCTTCGACATCGTCGCCGCCTGTGGCACCGAGCTGGTCGCCGTCGCCAACGGCCGCGTGCTGCGAGCCGGCTACGACCCGGTCCTCTACGGCAACTACCTGCTGATCCACGGCGAAGGCGAGCGGCGCAGCTACTTCTACGCCCACATGCCGCGCCTGGCCCTGATCCGCAAGGGCGAGCGGGTCTGGGAGGGCGAGCGGGTCGGCGCCGTCGGCGAGACCGGCAACGCGATCAGCGTCGGTTGCCACCTCCACTTCGAGATCCACATCCACGGCGTCCCGGTCGATCCCGAGCCGGAGCTGCGGCGCTGGGACCGCTACAGCTGACGTTCGAACCAGAGATTCGCCTTGATGTTGTCGTTGTAGGAGGGGACCTCGCGGTAGCCGGCGGCCCGGTAGAGGGCGACGGCGCCGGTCAGGTAGTCGGAGGTGTCGAGGCGGGTGGCGCGGCAGCCGTGGTCGCGGGCGATCGCCTCCAGCTCCGCAAGGATTGCCCGGGCCAGGCCGCGTCCACGGTGTGCCGGGTCGACGTACATGGTCTTAACCTCGGCGACGTCGGTATCGACATGGCGGACGCCGCCGAGTCCCGCCGCCTCACCGTCGACGCGGGCCAGCAGCAGCACCCCGCCGGGCGGGGTCAGGTCTCGAGGCGGGCCCGCCGCGATCTCGGCCTCGATGTCGAGATCGACGTCGAGCGGCCCGTCCGCCTCGCGGATGAAGGGCGCGAAGAGCGCCGACACCTCGGGGTCGTCGGGCCGAACCCGGTCGAAGGTCACCACGAGCGCTGCGTTTTGCATCCCATAGACGACAAATGCATCGCTCGTCGCGGGCGAGTCAAAGGCCGAGCTCGTACTCGACCCACTCCGAGCGCTCGGCGCCGGTCCGGTCGTAGAGGCGTTGGGCGGTGAGGTTGTCGGGAGCGGTGCTCCACTCGAGGTGGCCGGCGCCGCGCTCGCGGGCGACGGCGGCGCTTGCCTCGATCAGCCCGCGGCCGATGCCACGGCCGCGGGCTGCCTCGCTGACGAAGAGGTCGTTCATCAGCACGGTCTCGACCGCCTGCGTGGAGGAGAAATGCCAGTAGAGGCAGGCGTAGCCGGCTAGCTCGCCGTCAGCGCGGGCGCGGAGCAGCATCCCGTCCTCGCTGGGGGCAAGGAAGCGACGGAAGAAGGTCCGGTTGCGCTCCGCGTCGACCTCCTCGACCTCGTAGAAGCGCTGGTAGGCGGCGATCAGCGGTAGCAGCGACTCGTACTCGACGGCGCTGACCGGCGCGATCTCGATCTCGGCTGGCACCGGGCAACCGTAGCGGCAGCCGCAAGCGCTCGATCAGGAGCAGGTAGATCGGTACGCGCGCAGTAAACGACCTCTCGTACCGGCTTGTGCCCCCGTCTAAGCTGTCGGGGCTGCCGGAGGTCATAGATCGTCCCGTTAGGAGGGGATTCCGCTGGCACGTCCCACAGATTCGAACGAGCAGCTCCTCTGCAGCTTCTGCGGCAAGTCGCAGCGCCAGGTCAAGAAGTTGATCGCCGGCCCCGGGGTCTACATCTGCGACGAGTGCATCGACCTCTGCAACGAGATCATCGACGAGGAGCTGACCGCGGCGCCCGCCTTCGAGCTCGAGAACCTGCCCAAGCCGCAGGAGATCCACGACGTGCTGGAGGAGTACGTGGTCGGCCAGGAGGCGGCCAAGCGCTCGCTCTCGGTGGCCGTCTACAACCACTACAAGCGGGTCCAGATCGCCCAGTCAGAAGAGACTGAGGTGGAGCTGCAGAAGTCCAACATCATGATGCTGGGGCCGACCGGGTGTGGCAAGACGCTGCTCGCCCAGACCCTGGCCCGCATCCTCAACGTCCCCTTCGCGATCGCCGACGCGACCGCGCTGACCGAGGCCGGCTACGTCGGCGAGGACGTCGAGAACATCCTTTTGAAGCTGATCCAGGCCGCCGACTACGACGTCAAGAAGGCCGAGACGGGGATCATCTACATCGACGAGATCGACAAGATCGCGCGCAAAGCCGACAACCCGTCGATCACCCGTGACGTCTCCGGCGAAGGCGTGCAGCAG
>Ga0208998_1000018_pt1 | contig 61647 bp, 50 predicted proteins | sample MedBloCAOM2_M2_FD_187856 | JGI IMG/M metagenome (GOLD analysis project Ga0208998, IMG submission 187856) | Forest soil microbial communities from El Dorado National Forest, California, USA - Mediterranean Blodgett CA OM2_M2 (SPAdes) (version 2) | ecosystem: Environmental > Terrestrial > Soil >... | reverse complement strand
GCACTTGCCGCAGGACTCGTGGTGGTAGAAGCGCGCCGTGCGCAGCGCCATGTGCGGGATCGAGACGCGGTCGTCGGCGACGATGATCGAGCCGGAGCCGAGCATCGAGCCGGCCTCGGCCATCGCCTCGAAGCTGTAGGGGAGGTCGAGCTCGGCCGGGGTCAGGACCGGCGAGGAGGAGCCGCCGGGATAGAAGGCCTTGATCTCGTGCCCCGGCTCGGTGCCGCCGGCGAGGTCGAAGATCAGCTCGCGGAGGGGGATCCCCAGCTCGACCTCGTAGTTGCCGGGCCGGCGGACGCCGCCGGAGATCGAGACGACCTTGGTCCCGGGCGACTGCTCGGTGCCGAAGCCCTTGAACCAGGCGGCGCCGTTGGCGACGATGCGCGGCACGTTGGAGAGCGTCTCGACGTTGTTGATCAGCGTCGGCCCGCCGTAGAGGCCCTGCACCGCCGGGAATGGCGGCTTCAGCCGCGGGTTGCCGCGCTTGCCTTCGAGCGCGTCGAGCAGCGCCGTCTCCTCGCCGCAGATGTAGGCGCCGGCGCCGCGGTGGACGACCAGCTCGAGGTCGCGGTGGCAGCCGAGGATGTTCGTCCCCAGGTAGCCCGCTTCATACGCTTCGGCCACCGCGGCGTCGAGGATGTCCGCCTGCGCCGCGTACTCGCCGCGGATGAAGATGAAGGCGTGGCCGGCGTCGGCGGCGAGGGCGGCGATCGCGATCCCCTCGATCAGCTGGTGCGGATTGCGCTGCATCAGCTCGCGGTCCTTGAAGGCGCCCGGCTCGGACTCGTCGGCGTTGCAGCAGAGGTACTTGGCCATCTCCCCGCGCGGCAGGAAGGAGGCCTTTTTGCCCATCGAGAAGCCGGCGCCGCCGCGCCCGCGCAGCCCCGAGTCTTCGAGCTCCTTCAGCACCTCGTCCTGCTCCATTTCGCGGTACGCCTTCTCCAGGGTCGCGTAGCCGCCGTAGCCCTTGTAGCCGTCGATCGTGCGCAGCGCCGGGTCCTCGGCGTGCTCGAGCAATACTCGGGTCTCCAGCTCGTGGGCCATCAGGAATCGCCCGCCAGGCCGCGCTTGGCCAGGTCCTTCTCCGGCAGCACCTCGGCCCCGGCCTTCAGCTGCTCGATCGCCGTCGCCGCCTCGGCCGGCTCGAGCGGGCCGTAGTAGCGCTGGCCGATCGCGGCCATCGGGGCGATGTCGCAGGCGCCGAGGCACTCGAAGCCGGTGATGTGGACGTCCTCGCCCTCGCCGGCCGCGTAGAAGGCGTCGAGCAGCTGGTCGCCGCCGCGCATCCAGCAGCTGATGTTGGTGCAGACCTCGATCCGGTGGGTGCCGACCTCCTCCGTGTGCAGGAGGTCGTAGAAGCTGGCGACCGACTCCAGGTAGGCGGGGGTGAAGCGCATCACCGCGGCGGCCTGGCGGATCCCCTCCGGGCTGCACCAGCCGTAGCGCTCCTGGACGGCCCAGAGGGCCGGGATCGAGGCCGATTTGCGGTCGGGGTAGCGGGCCATCAGGGCCTCGATCCGCTCCCGCAGCTCCGGCGGGCAGCCGACTTCGTGCAGCTCCGGGATCTCCTCCGAGGCGCGGTCGGGGACCCGGCCCTCGTCGACCGCCGGGTCGACCGGCAGCTTCGTCGGGCTGTTCGGGTCCCAGCTCACCGGTCGACTCCGCCGAGGATCGGGTCGAGCATGCCGAGGCTGGCGATCATGTCGGCGACGTAGCTGTCGAGCGCCATCTCCGGGAAGGCCTGGAGGTTGACGAAGGAGGGGTCGCGGTAATGGACCCGGGCCGGCTTCGAGGAGCCGTCGGCGAGGACGAAGCAGCCGAGCTCCCCGCGCGGGCCCTCGATCGCGTAGTAGACCTCGCCCGCCTCCACCCGGTAGCCCTCGGTGACGAGCTTGAAGTGGTGGATCAGGCTCTCCATCGAGGTCGAGAGCTCCGAGCGCGGCGGCAGCACGTACTTGCGGTCGTCGGCGATGAAGGGGCCGTTCTCCAACAGGTCCAGGGCCTGGCGGACGATGCTCGCCGACTCGACCATCTCCGCCACCCGCACCCGGTAGCGGTCGTAGTTGTCGCCGACGGTGCCGACCGGGATCTTGAAGTCGACCTCGGGGTAGGCGAGGTAGTCGAAAGCCTTGCGCAGGTCCCAGGGATCGCCGGCGGCGCGCAGCAGCGGGCCGCTGACGCCGAGCTCCAGCAGGCGCTCGCGGTCGACGATCCCGATCCCTTTGGTCCGCTGCAGGAAGACCTCGTTGCGGTCCAGGAGCGCCTCGTACTGCCCGACCCGGATCGGCATTTCCTCGGCGAAGGCGCGGCACTTCTGCTCGAACCCGACCGGGATGTCCTCGATCACGCCGCCGACCTGGAAGTAGCGGGTGTGCATGCGCTGGCCCGTCGCCATCTCGAAGAGGTCGAGGATCTTGTCGCGCTCGCGGAAGCAGTACCAGAGCATCGAGATCGCGCCGAGGTCGAGCGCCGTCGTCCCCAGCCAGACCAGGTGCGAGTGGATCCGGTTGAGCTCGAGGAAGATCGTCCGCAGGTATTTCGCCCGCGGCGGGATCTCCAGCCCGACCAGGCGCTCGACGGCGCCGCAGTAAGCCTCCATCTGAAAGAAGTAGGAGACGTAGTCCATGCGCTCGACGAAGGGGATGACCTTCCAGTAGCTCTTGTCCTCGCAGGACTTTTCGATGCCGGTGTGGACGTAGCCGATGATCGGCTTGACGCCCCGCACGAGCTCGCCTTCGAGTTCGACGACGAGTCGCAGCACTCCGTGCGTCGCCGGATGGTGCGGGCCGATGTTGACCGTCATCAGCTCTTCGGTGCGGTCCTCGTTGAGGTCCGGCGTCCTCAGCAGGTCCGTGCTCAATCCCACTTCAGCCGTGCGGTCAGCCATAACGGCGCTCGTTGTAGGTGAAGGTGACGGGCTCGCCGCCGACCGGGAAGTCGCGCCGCTGCGGCCAGCCGACGTAGTCGTCGGGCAGCAGGATCCGGGTCAGGTCAGGATGGCCGCGGAAGACGATCCCGAAGAAGTCGTAGACCTCGCGCTCCTGGAAGTTGGCGGTGGGGAACAACTCGACGCAGGAGTCGATGGCGGGGAGTGCGTCCTCGGCCGCCGGGTCGGCCAGCATCGCTTTGACCCGGACGCGCTCCACCCGGTCGCGGTTGAGGAGCTCGTAGTGGACGGCGAAGCGCGGGTCGGCGGGGAGGTAGTCGACGCCGTGCAGGCTGGAGAGGAAGCGGTAGCGGTGGCCGGGCTCCTCGCGCAGCCAGCGCAGCACCTCGAGGATCTGCTCGGGGTCGGCGATCAGCGCCGCCTGGCCACGGTCGAAGGAGGTGGCGAGGACGGCGCCGGGGTGGTCACGCTCGATTTCCCCCCGGATCAGCTCCAGTCCAGGGGCGTCAGGCACGGACGATCTCCCGCGCCTGCGCGTACGCCTCGGCGGCCGCCGGGCTGGGTTCGCTGCGGGGGCCGCCACGCGCCCACTCCTCGGTGCCGGCGGCGTCGTAGCGCTGGCGCCAGCTCTGGTCCGGTTCTCCCATGATCTTGCGCTGCAGCTTGTTGAAGCCGTAGAGCACCGCCTCCGGCCGCGGCGGGCAGCCGGGGACGTAGATGTCGACCGGCATGAACTTGTCGGCGCCCTGGACGACGGCGTAGTTGGCGAACATGCCGGCCGAGGAGGAGCAGGCGCCCATCGCCATCACCCACTTCGGTTCCAGCATCTGGTCGTAGAGGCGGCGGACGACCGGCGCCATTTTGATCGAGACCCGGCCGGAGAGGATGATCAGGTCGGCCTGGCGCGGGGAGGCGCGCAGGGCCTCGGCGCCGAAGCGGGCGAGGTCGTAGCGGGCGGTGACGATCGAGATCGGCGCCTCGATCGCACAGCAGGCGAGCCCGAAGGTGAGCGGGAAGATCGAGTTCGCCCGCGCCAGGTTCAGCATTTTCTCGAAGGTCGTGGTGACCACCCGCTCCTCGACGTAGGCCTCGAGGTCGGCACCCTCGAGGTCGCCACGCAGCATGTCGCGGGCGGAGCGCTGCTTCGCGGCCAGGGTGCGGCGTTCTACCTCCAATCCAGGGCCCCCTTGCGCCAGACGTAGACGAAGGCGACCAGAAGCAGGACGACGAAGGTGATCAGCTCACCCAGCACGAAGACGCTGTCGGCGCTCTTCAGGATCACGCCGACGGGGTAGAGGAAGACAACCTCGATGTCGAAGAGGATGAAGAGCATCGCCAGCAGGTAGAAGCTGACGCCGAATTTGAAGCCCTTCATCGCCTCGACCGGAATTCCCGACTCGTAGGGCTCGCCCTGGCGCCGGCTGGCCGCCGTGGCCTTGACCGGCTTCTTCGGCCCGATCAGGTGGTTGAGCATCGCGAAGACGCCGCCGACGGTGATTCCGAGGACGGCGAAGACGAGGATCGGGAGGTAGCTCTTGAGCACTGGTGGGTGGGGGTTTGGTGCGGACGGCGCCAGGCGACCTTCGCCCGTCGTTCAACGCCCGTAGCCGCTGTTATACACCCACATTGTGACAACTTGCTACATAGTGCTTTTCCGCATCAGCAAGCCGAATCCCGACCCCTTTGGGCGGATATCAGCCGCGTTTGGCGCCCCGTGCGGGGGGAGGGCCGATGGCTGAGGTCCATCTCGTCGTCGGCTGTGCCGTGATCCTCCTCAACCTCGTCGCTTTCGCGGTCGGCGGCGTCGCCTGGTTCCGCGGTCGGCCCTCGATCCCCTTCTGGTATCTGCTGCGCCTCGCCCAGGCCTCGGTCTTCCTCCAGGTCACGCTCGGTGGCCTCCTCGTCTTCACCAACCACAAGCCCGCCGAAAGCATCCACTACCTCTATGGGATCCTTCCCCTGGTGGTCTCCTTCATCGCCGAGGGCGCCCGCACCGGCGCGGCTCAGCGCGAGCTCGGCGACACCGACTTCGAGTCCCTCGACGCCGAGACCCAGGAATCGATCGCTCTGCAGATCGTCCGCCGCGAGATGGGCATCATGGCCGTCAGCTGCGGCGTCATCCTCTTCCTCGGCCTGCGCGCCGCGACGACCAGCGGTCACGCCTTCTTCTAGGACGACCAGCGATGCAATTGGCATCCCTGAGATGCCAATTGCATCGTTCGTGGGGAACTAGCCGGTGATGCGGAAGGCCGGGTGGTCCGGAGCGATGCGGAGCAGCTCCTCGTCACTGGAGTCCGGACCGACGCCGTCGAAGAAGGCGCCGACCTCCCACTTCCACTTCTCCAGGTAGGCGCGGAGCAGGGGAGGGCGCTCCTCAAGCGGCACCTCGGTGGCGCTGAACTCCTCGACCTTGCGACCGCGCACGAGGCGACCGCCGCCGCTGACCCGCATGTTGCGCACCCACTGGGTGTCGCCGCGAGGGGCGACCAGGTAGCGAGCACCGTCGTGCGGAAGCGGGTTGACCGGGGTCTGGCGCCACTCGCCGCTCTTGCGCCCCTTCACTTCGAGCACCGCCGAACCAGCGATGCTGATCCCGAGCCGGGCGAGGCCGGCGACGAGCTTGTTGAAGACGTTCTTGGTGAACCAGCCCGGCTCCTGGAAGTGAGGCGTGTCGTCGCTCATCGCATGATTGTCGCAGCAGCAGGAGAGGGAGAGAACGGCCCCTCGCTGCGCTTAGGGAGCCCATGGCCACCGTTGCGACCATCGGGTACCATATGTCTATAGCGCGCACGCAGACCCTCGTTCAGCTCACCGACAAGCTGCTCCGTCGTCTCGACGAGCGCGCCGCGCGGGAGGGTCGGTCGCGCTCAGCTCTGATCAGGGACGCGATTGAGGCGTATCTGTACGACGAGGACAAGGCCAGGATCGATCGGGAAATCATCGAGGGCTACGAACGCATTCCCACGACCGATGAGGAGATGGAAATCGCGGAAGCGAGCGCGCGGGAAGGTGTCGAGGAAGAACCGTGGTGAGCCGGGGCGACATCTGCTGGGTGGAGTTCCCTGACGAGAAGCGACGCCCGGCGCTGATCCTCACCCGAAATGAGGCGATCCCGGTCAAGCGAGACGTCACCATCGCCTACCTGACGCGGACGATTCGCGACATCCCCACTGAGGTGCGACTCGGAACCGAGGATGGGGTCCCGGCCGAATGCGTCATCAGCCTCGACAACATCCGCACGATTTCGCAGAGACGGCTCACCGAGCCGATCACCACTCTCTCCGGACCCCGCATGCACGAGGTCTGCAAGGCGCTGGCGATCGCCACCGGCTGCGACTGAGGTTTCTCGCCCGTTCCCTCAGCGCAGCGGCCGGTACTCGCCACCGTGGAAGACCAGCGGGTCGCCCTCGCGGGTCTCCAGGGCACGGACCTCACCGGTGACGATCACGTGGTCGCCGGCGGCGACCACGTCGCGCAGGTCGCAGGCGATCCAGGCCAGGGCATCGTCGATCGCGGGGACGCCGTCGCGCTCGCTCCAGCCGACGCCGGACCACTTCTCCGCCACCGGCGCCTTGGTCGCGAAGGCGCGCGCGGTCGCCTCCTGGCCGGCGTGGAGGACGTTGATCGCGAAGCGGTCGGCGGCCTGGACGGCGAGCAGGGTGCGGGAGCCGCGGTCGAGGCAGGCGAGCATCAGCATCGGCTCAATGGAGAGGGAGCAGACCGCGTTGGCGGTCGCTCCGGCGGGCCCGTCGGCGCCCCCGGCGGCCACGATCGTGACCCCCGTCGGCAGGCTCGCCATGGCGGCGCGGAATCGGGCTGGGTCGGGCGGCGGCATCGGCAGACGTTCGGGATCGGCTCCAGACAATATGATGCGCGCCGCGTGCGCCCTGTACTGCTCATAAGCATGGTTGTTGCCGCCGCCCTCGGCCTCACCGCCTGCGGATTCGGCGAGGAAGGGATCTCGGTCTCCAAGGACGACCCCAACTACAACGGGGCCGTTCTCTTCGCCACCCACTGCTCCGGCTGCCACACGCTGGGCGCCGCCGGCACCCAGGGAAGCGGCAATCGAGGCCAGCGGACGCAGGGGCCCAACCTCAACCAGCGAACCGAGACCTACGACGATGCGCTCTACGCGATCCAGAACGGCGGCTTCTCCGGGGCGATCATGCCCCAGAACATCGTCGTCGGCGAAGAAGCCGAAGCGGTTGCCAAGTTCGTCGCCAAGTACGCGGGCGGGGAAGCAGAATCCTCGCCTCGCCCCGGCCAGGCGCCTTAGCGCGGACGCGACATGCTCGACCTGAAGCTGATCCGCTCCGAACCTGAGCGGGTCAAAGCCGCGCTCGCCCGCCGCGGTGCCGCCGAGCAGGTCGACGAGCTGCTCGCCCTCGATGCCCGTCGGCGCGAGCTGCTGCCCGCGGTGGAGAGCGCCCAGGCCGAGCGCAAGACCCTCTCCAGGCAGATCGGCGAGGCCAAGCAAGCCGGTGGGGATGCCGCGGAGCTGATGGCGACCGTGCAGGGGCTGAAGGAGAAGATCGAGTCCGGCAAGGAGGAGCTGGAGCGGGTCGAGGCCGACCTCAACCGGCTCGTCGTCTCCCTCCCCAACCTGCCCGACCCCGAGGCTCCGGACGGGATGACCGAGGAGGACGCGGCGGTCCTGCGCGAGGTCGGCGAGCGCCCCGAGTTCGACTTCGAGCCACGCGACCACCTCGACCTCGGCACCGAGCTCGGCCTGATCGACATGGAGGCCGGCGCCCGCCTCTCCGGCTCGCGCTTCGCCTACCTCAAGGGCGACCTGGTGCTGCTGGAGCTGGCCCTGGTCCGCTTCGCGATCGAGCTCGCCCGCGGCGAGGGCCACGAGCCCGTGGTGCCGCCGGTCCTGGTCCGCGAAGAGGCGCTGGAGGGAACCGGCTTCCTGCCCGGCGACCGCGACCAGATCTACGAGATCCCCAAGGACGACCTCTTCCTCACCGGCACCTCCGAGGTGGCGCTGGCGGGCCTCCACGCCGACCAGATCCTCGCTGCCGACTCGCTGCCGCTGCGCTACTGCGGCTTCTCGACCTGCTTCCGTCGCGAGGCCGGTGCCGCCGGCCGCGACACCCGCGGCATCTTCCGCGTCCATCAGTTCGACAAGGTCGAGATGTTCTCGTTCGTCGAGCCCGACCAGTCGGCGGCCGAGCACGAGCGCCTGCTGGCGATCGAGGAGCGGATCCTCGGCGAGCTCGAGATTCCCTACCGGGTGGTCAGCGTCGCCGTCGGCGACCTCGGCGCCCCGGCGGCGAAGAAGTACGACTGCGAGGCCTGGATCCCGAGCCAGGAGCGCTATCGCGAGCTGACCTCGTGCTCGAACACGACCGATTACCAGGCGCGGCGCCTCGGTTGTAGGTATCGGGCCGCCGACGGCGAATCCCCCCAGGTGGTGCACACGCTGAACGGGACGGCGGTGGCCGTGGGGAGAACGATGATCGCGCTGATCGAGAACAGGCAGGATCGGGACGGCGGATTCACGCTACCCAAAACTTTGCATAAGTACGGCGTTCCTGAGAGAATCGCGCCGCAATGAGCGCGGAACAGACGGGCATTCCTACCCGGTATTGCCTATCTGGCATGGGCCGGAGCTCGGCGTCGTGAACTCGGGTGTGCGCGACGCCAAGCGCGTGGTCCTCTGCGACGACCACGAGATCGTCCGCGAGGCGATCAAGTCGCGGATGGCGAACTCGCCGATCGTCGAAATCGTCGGCGAGGCCGGCAACGGCCGCGACGTGGTCGACGTCGTCAAAGAGCTCGAGCCCGACGTCCTCATCATCGACGTCGAGCTGCCCAAGCGCGACGGGATCGAGGCGACCAAGGAGGTCCTGAAGGCGCGGCCGCGGACCAAGGTCATCATCTTCACCGCCCATGCCCAGCCGGACCTGTTGGCCCTGGCGTTGCGGGCCGGCGCCTCCGGCTACGTGCTGAAGTCGGCCCCGGCCGAGGACATCGCCCGCGCCGTCAAAGCGGTCACCGGCGGCGGCACCTTCCTCGGCGGTGACTTCGCCGGCGGCAAGCCCTCCGAGGTGGAGAAACTGCTCGAGCTCTCCCCGCGCGAGCGTCAGATCCTCGAGCTCCTGGCCGAGGGGCTGCGGGTGAAAGAGATCGCCGAGCGGCTGGCGCTGAGCCCGGCGACCGTCCACACCCACGTCCGCAACGCGATCGGCAAGCTCGAGGTCGACACCCGCACCGAGGCGGTCGCGCTCGCCGTGCGCTTCAACTACCTCGGCGCCGGCGGCGCCGTCCAGCAGTAGCGCCGCCGCGCCTCCCGCTTACTTCTTCTCCAGCTCCAGGGCGCAGCCGTTGATGCAGAAGCGCTGCCCGCCTTTGTCCGCCGGCCCGTCGTCGAAGACGTGCCCGAGGTGGGCGTCGCAGGCCTTGCAGACGACCTCGGTCCGCTTCATGAAGAGGCTGTTGTCAGGCCGCAGCTCGACGTGCTCGAGGTTGGCCGGCTCGGTGAAGCTGGGCCAGCCGGTGCCGGAGTCGAACTTGGTGTCGGAGGAGAACAGCTCGGCGCCGCAGCCGACGCAGCGGTACATGCCCGCGCTCTTCTCCTCGACATAGGGCCCGGTGAAGGCGCGCTCGGTGCCGCCCTTGCGGGTCACCTCGAACTGCTCCCGCGTCAGCTGCTGGCGCCACTCCTGCTCGGATTTCTCGACCTTGGTCCCCATCGTTCTCCTTTCGTCTCTTCAGCCAAGGGTACGCCCACTTCCTTACGCGCCGGTGACGTGATCGCGCCAGCCTTGCCGGCTGAATCTCGAGGCGTCCGCTTAGGATGATCCCGTGCCGGAGGCCTTCTACGAGCGCGACGGCGATCTCTTTGCCGCCACCGAGCTGACCCGGGGGCCCTGGGATCCCGGCGCCCAGCACGCCGGCCCGCCGGCGGCGCTGCTGGGGCGGGAGATCGAGCGACTGCCGGACGCCGACGAGTTCCAGGTGGGCCGGGTCACCTGCGAGATCCTGCGCTCGGTCCCGATCGCGCCGGTGACGGTCAGCGCTCGTGTCCTGCGCCCGGGTCGGCGGGTGCAGCTGGTCGAGGCGGAGCTTCGCGACGAAGCCGGCGAGCCGCTGATGCGCGCCAACGCTTGGCGAATCCGCACCGCGGCGGTCGAGATCGCACCCGAGGCGATGCCTGTCGCCGTGCTTCCGCCCGGGCCCGAGCAGGGCTCCGAAGTCGAGTTCTTCCCGACCGGGGAGGAGCTCGGCTACCAGTCGGCGATGGAGATCCGCTTCGTCAGGGGCGGCTTCGTCGAGCCCGGACCGGCGCTGGTCTGGCTGCGGATGCGCCAGCCGCTGGTCGTGGGCGAGGAGCCGACGGCCCTGCAGCGGGTGCTGGTCGCCGCCGACGTCGGCAACGGCGTCAGCGCCAGCCTCGATTACCGCCGCTACCTCTTCATCAACGTCGACCTCACCGTGCATCTGGAGCGGATGCCGGTGGGGGAGTGGGTCTGCGTCGATGCCCAGACCCTGCCCCAGCCCAACGGCGTCGGCAGCGCCGAGTCGGTCCTCTCCGACCAGGACGGCCGGATCGGCCGCGCTCTGCAGACGCTGCTGATCGCCCAGCGCTAGGCGGCCGGCGCCGGCGCGCGGTGCAGGGTGGTGAGGATCAGCAGCGATGAGCAGACCGCGATCGCCGCGGCGAGGACGAAGGCGCCCTCGTAATCGGTCAGCGCCGCGGCCAGGCCGGCCAGCGGCGCGCCGATGCCGACGCCGGCGTCGAAGAAGGCGGTGAAGGTGCCCATCGCGGCGCCGCGCGCCTCGGCGGAGACGCGGTTGACCGCGATCAGCATCAGCGACGGGTTGAGCAGGGAGAAGGCCGCCCCCATCGCCATCCCGCCGACGAGGGCGACCGGGAGGCTGTGGGCGAGCGCGATCGCCACCAGCCCTACCGCCTCGCCCAGCGTCGCCCCGATCGCCACCCGGGCGGCACCGATCCGGTCGGGCAGGTCTCCGATCAGCAGCCGGGTGAGGACGATCATCGCCGCGAAGGCGCCGAAGACGAGGGCGCCGTGGCCGACCCCGCGGGCTTCGAGGTGGAGGACGATGAAGGTGGCGACGGCGGCGTAGCCGGTCGAGGCCAGGGCGACGGCGAGCCCGGGCCGCACCGCCTCGGGGGCGATCAGGGGGTGTGGCTCGGCGTGGGTGACCGGCACGAAGGGGTCCGGTACCCGCAGCGCGATCAGCGCCCCCAGCAACGGCATCGCCGCGGCGAAGATCCAGACCGCCGTGTAGCCGCTGGTCTGCAGCAGCACCTCCCCGGCCAGTGGCCCGACGCTAAGCCCGCCCCAGACGGCGAGGCCGTAGAGGCCGAGCACGCGGCCGCGGCGGGCGGGCGGTGCCAGGTCGATGATCCAGGCGGAGCCGGCGGTGTAGACGGAGCCCTCGCCGGCGCCGAGCACGAGGCGGGCGACGATCAGGCCGGCCAGGCCGAGGCTGGGCAGGTAGAGCAGGCCGCTGAGGCAGAGCAGCAGGCCGCCGACCAGGACGGTCGGCTTGCGTCCGCGGCGATCGGCGAGGCGGCCGGCGATCGGACGCAGCAGCAGGCCCGAGATCGCGTAGGAGCCGATCACCACGCCGACCGCGACGTCGCCGGCGCCGAGCGGGCCATGGACGTAGCGCGGCAGCACCGGCAGCACGGCGCCGACCGCCAGCAGGCCGCAGAAGGTGACGGCGAAGAGGCCGGCGAAGGCGAGACCGGGCCGGTGCGCCTGGGCCGGCGCGGCCGCTGCTCGGTCGCTCACCGCAGCAGGCCGGCGAGGTCGGCGACGACGTGGTCGGGCTGGATCTGGCCCGCGTTCGCGTCCTCGCTGTCGGTGCCGCTGCGGACCAGGATCGTCGCCAGGCCGGCCCGGTGGCCGCCCTCGACGTCGGAGGAGAGGCGGTCGCCGACCATCGCCACCCGTGGGTTCCGCGGTTCGTTTTCCACGCCAGCCGTGGATTCCGAACCGCGCAAGCCCAGGGCCGCGAGCGCGAGCTCGAACAGGTGGCGCTCCGGCTTGCCGGCGATCTCGGCGACGCGGCCGGAGGCGGTCTCGACCGCGGCCAGGATGGCGCCGGTCCCGGGCCACTCCCCGCCCGGCATCGGCATCGTCGGGTCGCGGCTGGTGCCGATCAGGGCGGCGCCGCCGTCGAGCGCTCGCTTCGAGGTCAGCAGCGCCTCGTAGTCGAAGTCGCGGTGCCCGGAGACGACGACCACGTCGGCGTCGCGGCCCGCCTCGCCCTCCAGCACGGTGAGTCCGGTGGCCGCGACCATCTGCTTCAATGGCGCCCGGCTGATCACGAAAGCGCCGCCGTCCGGCCCGGCGGCCTCGCGGGCGAGGCGGGCCGCGACCATGCCGGCGGTGACGAGCTGCTCCTCGCCGACCTCGACTCCGAGCCCCTGCAGCCGCTCCGCGTAGGCGGCGGGAAGCTTGCCGGGATTGTTGGTGACGAAGACGATCCGCTTGCCCGCCGCGAGCAGCGCGGTGAGCGTCTCGACCGATCCCGGCACCGGCTCGCGGCCGATCCAGACGACCCCGTCGAGGTCGATCAGAAGCCCGTCGAATTCGTCCGCAATTGCCACCCGGGGCAGGCTAGTCGCTGGCTCGATACGGTGATCTCGATGAGTGACGCGACCCTGCCGGCGGTGAAGGCGACGGACGTAACGCGACGCTACGGGGAAGACGGGACCGCGGTCGACGCCCTGCGCGGCGTCAGCCTCGAGCTGGAGCCCGGCAGCTTGACCGCGATCATGGGCCCGTCGGGTTCGGGCAAGTCGACCCTGATGCACATCCTGGCCGGTCTCGATCGGCCCACCGGGGGTTCGGTCTCCCTGGCGGGAACCGAGATTGCCGGGCTTGGGGACAACGAGCTGACCAAGCTTCGCCGCAGCCATATCGGCTTCATCTTCCAGTTCTTCAACCTGCTGCCGATGCTCACGGCCGAGGAGAACATCCTGCTGCCCCTAGCGATCGCCGGCAAGAAGCCCGAGAAAGCCTGGCTGGCCGATCTGATCGAGCGGGCCGGCATCGGCGACCGCCGCGGCCACCGGCCCGCCGAGCTGTCAGGCGGCCAGCAGCAGCGGGTGGCGATCGTTCGCGCCCTCGTCTCCCGCCCCACTATCGTTTTCGCCGACGAGCCGACCGGCAACCTCGACTCCTCCGCCAGCGCCGAGATTCTCGAGCTGCTGCGCTCCTCGGTTGACTCCTACGGACAGACGACGTTGATGGTCACCCACGACGCCAGCGCCGCCGCCATCGCCGACCGGGTCTTCTTCCTCGCCGACGGCAAGATCGTCCGGGAGCTGCTGAGCCCCGGTGTCGCAGAGATCGTCTCGGCGTCGCAGGATCTCGCCACCAGGTGAACCGGGTCGCGGTCAAGGGGCTGCTGTTTCGCCGCGGCCGCACGATCCTGACCGCGATCGCGATCGTGCTGGGCGTAGCGATGGTCAGTGGCACCTTCGTCCTCACCGACACCATCAACAAGGCCTTCAACGGCATCTTCACCTCCGCTTACAGCGGCACCAGCGCGGTGATCTCGGGCAAGAGCGTCGTCGCCGAATCGTCGGGCAACGTGACCGTCCCCGAATCGCTCGTCGCGCGGGTGCGAAAGCTGCCCAGCGTTGGCAGTGCCGCGGGGGCGATCTTCGATCTCGGCGGCTCCTCCGACAAGGCTCAACTGCTTGACAGCGACGGCAAGACGATCGCGACCGGTGGCGCCCCGACCTTTGGCTTCGGCTTCGACGCCAAGGACACCCGTTTCAACCCGCTGACCCTCACCGCCGGCCGCTGGGCCGAGAACGACCGCCAGGTCGTGGTCGACAGGGGGGTCGCCGAAAAGGAAGGCTTCGAGGTCGGGGACAAGGTTGGTGTCTCGGCGCTCGGCCCGACCCGGCGGTTCACGATCTCGGGCATCGCCCAGTTTGGCTCGGTTCCCTCCCTGGGCGCCGCGACCGTGGCGGTCTTCACCGTGCCCGAGGCACAGCGGCTGCTCGGCAAGCAGGGGCGCCTCGACGTCGTCTTCGTTGCCGCCAGGCCCGGTTTCGATCCGCGGCAGGTCGTCGATCAGATCAGGCCGCTGCTGCCGCCGAACACGCAGGTCCAGACCGGGTCTGAGCAGGCCAAGGAAAACTCCAAGGACATCGACCAGGCGCTGCAGTTCATCCGCTATTTCCTGCTGGCCTTCGCCGCCATCGCGGTGCTGGTCGGTGCCTTCGTCACCTTCAACACCATCTCGATCACCGTCTCCCAGCGGATCAGGGAGTTCGCGACGCTGCGCTCTCTGGGAGCCTCCAGACGGCAGGTGCTGCGATCGGTCCTGATCGAGGGATTCGGCATCGGCGTGCTGGCCTCGGTCGTCGGTCTCTTCGCGGGGCTCGGCTTGGCGAAGGGGCTCGAGGCGATCTTCAACGGGCTGGGAATCTCGCTGCCGACCGCCGGCCTCGTCCTGGAGACGCGGACGGTGGCCATCTCGCTGGTGCTCGGGATCGGGGTCACCGTGGTCTCCAGCGTCGTGCCGGCATTGCGGGCGACCCGGATCCCGCCGATCGCCGCCATGCGCGAGGGTGCGACGCTGCCCCAGAGCGCCGTCTCGCGCCGCCGTGGCCCGATTGTCGCGGTCGTGCTTCTGCTCGGCGCGGGCCTTCTCGCCTACGGCTGCTTCGGCACCCTCGGCACCCTGACCGCGATCGAGCTGATCGGCGCCGGTTGCCTGGCGATGTTCGTCGGCTTTGGCCTCGGTGCCGCGAAGGCCGTCCTGCCGCTTGCCACCGCGGTCGGCGAGCCGGCGCGCCGATTCGGCGGCGAGGCCGGTCGCCTGGCGAGCGAGAACGCGACCAGGAACCCGATCCGGACCGCTCGCACGGCAGCCGCGCTGATGATCGGCTTGGCGCTGGTGACGGTGGTGGCGACGCTTGGCGCCGGGTTGCAGTCCTCCGATCGCGACGCGCTCAACAGCTCTGTGGAATCGGACTACGTGGTCACCTCCAAGAATGGCTTCGAGCCCTTTCCCGCGGCGGCCGGGGCGGCACTGCCGGGTGCGCCTGGCGTGGACCTGGTCTCGAACGTGCGCGGCGATCAGGCCAAGGTCTTCGGCGGCGAAAGCATCGTCAACGGAGTGGCGCCGTCCTTTGGCCGCGTCTTCAATCTGAACTGGAGCGAGGGGTCAGACGCGGTCCTGGCGCGGCTTGGAATTGATGGGGCTGTCGTCGAGAAGAGCATTGCCGAAGACAATCACCTGCGGATAGGCACCCGTTTCTCTTTGCGAACCCCGTCCGGCCAGCTGCTGCACGTTCGCGTCGCCGGGATCCAGGAGCCGTCCGATGTGCAGAAGATCGACCCGCTGGTCGGCAAGGTGCTGATCTCCGAAGCTGCCTTCGACCGCTCATTCCCCCGGCCTTCGAGCATCTACGCGTTCGTCGACACCGCGGGCGGCGAGAGCGCCACCAACACCGCGGCCTTGGAACGCGCCCTGCGCCCATTTCCCGACGCGGTCGTCTACACCAAGGCGGCCTGGGTCGACAAGCGAGCCAGCGGGATCGACGAACTGCTGAACCTGCTCTATGTGCTGCTGGCGCTGTCGGTGATCGTCAGCCTCTTCGGCATGGTCAACACCCTGGTCCTCTCCGTGTTCGAGCGCACGCGGGAGATCGGGATGCTGCGTGCGGTCGGGATGACCCGGCGCCAGGTGCGGCGGATGATTCGCCAGGAGAGCGTGATCACTGCCCTGATCGGCGCCGGGCTGGGGCTGCCACTCGGCATCCTCCTCGCCGCCGTCTTCACCCAGGCCCTGTCGGACTCGGGCATCGGCTTCTCGCTGCCGATCGGCTCGTTGATCGTCTTCACGATCGTCGCGATCCTGGCCGGCATTCTCGCCGCTGTCATTCCGGCTCGCCGCGCCGCTCGCCTCGACGTGCTCAAAGCCCTCCACTACGAGTAGCGAGAGGAGTGCTTATCCCGCCAGGCCCATGCGCAGCGCGCCCGCGGCCTCGAGCATGGCGCCGCGCGAGGTAGGGCTGATCGCGGTCAGGCTGACGAAGCTGTGGATCAGGCCGGGGTGGCGGCGCAGGGCGACCTGGACGCCGGCCTCGCGCATCCGCAGCGCGTAGGCCTCGCCCTCGTCGCGCAGGGGGTCGAAGCCGGCGGTGACGACGTAGGCGGGCGGCAGGCCACGCAGATCGGGGGCCAGCAGGATCGAGACCCGCGGGTCGGTGGGGTCGGTGCCGGGCGGCAGGTAGTGAGCCTCGAAGGCGTCCATGTCGCCTTTGGTCAGCAGGAAGCCCTCGGAGAAGAGCTTGCGCGAGGGCAGGTCCCCGGCCGAGTCGGTGGGCGGGTAGATCAGCAGCTGCATCGCCGGCATCGCACCACCGCCGGCACGGGCCAGCAGGCTGACCACGGCGGCGAGGTTGCCGCCGGCGCTGTCGCCGCCGATGGCGATCCGGGTGGAGTCGATGCCCAGCTGGGCGGCGTTCGCGCTCGCCCAGGCGAAGGCGGCCCAGGCGTCTTCGACCGGAGCTGGGAAGGGATGCTCGGGCGAGAGCCTGTAATCGACCGAGAGCACCGTGGTCCCGGCAGCGGCGGCGAGGAAGCGGCAGGTGCCGTCATGGGTGTCGAGATCGCCGATCACCCAGCCGCCGCCGTGGAAGTAGAGGAGCAGGGAGGCCGGGGCGCCATCGGGCAGGTTGCCGGGCGTATAGAGGCGCCCGGGGATCGGGCCGCCCTGGCCGGGAATCTCGACCGACCTCACCGCGGCCATCGGGATCGGCGGCCGGCTGTCGGTGACCTCGGCCTCGTGCCGGGCCGAGGCCCGCGCCTCCTCGATGCCCATGCCGACGAGAAACGAGTTGCTCTCGGCGAGCTCGGCGATCCGGATCAGTGCCTGGATGTCGCCCGCCAGCGTCTGCCCGTCGATCGTCGGCGGCGCCCCGAACAGCCGTCGCTGCGTCCGCGGCGAGAGCTCGCAGGCCCACTTGAGGATCCGGTGCTCGGCGGGGACTGGGAGGCGGGGGAGGGCAGGCATCGCGGGTCAGGGTATGCCAATCGATGGCGCTGGGGAGAGTTTGTCGCGCCCGCGGCCTTGACCCCGAATGTCGAGAGCACTCGTGACGCTCATGGTCGCCTCCCTCGTGGCGCTGGGGGCTCCTTTCTCGCCGGCGACGGGCTTGCCGCCGGTCGACCGGGTCGAATGCGATCGACCCCGAACGCTGGGCCTGCGCCGTTTCGAGGACGGTTCGGCCTGGCTCGAGTGCGCCGGCCGGATCCTGGTTCGCATCGGCGTTCCCAGGTGAGCTGAAGTTGCGTCTCCGAGCGCGGAAGGCGGATAGGTTTAGGAACTAATCGAGTACTCAACCCGCCTGGAGGCCTGGATGCACTCGCTTCGATCCCGCCGTCTCGCCCTGCCGACGTTTGCCCTCGCCCTGGTTGCCGCGGGCGCGCTGGCCCAGCCCGCCGCCGCCTTCCACGATCGCGATTGCGCGGACTTCGCGACCCACCGGCAGGCTCAGCACTTCTTCGAAACGCACAACCCCCGCCGCGATCCACACAACCTCGACGGCGACAACGACGGCAGCGCCTGCGAGGAACTGCCCTAGCCCTCGAGCGCGTCGCGGAGCGACGTCACACCGGCGGGTGAGGTTGCCGGAGTACGGTAATCGGAGCGTTATGGAGGCGATGGCCAAAGAGGCGGTTCCGACGATGGCTCCAGCGGTGATCAGGGGCCTTCCTCCCGGCCCGCGGATGCCGCGGGCGCTGCAGACGGCGATCTGGTCGCGCCAGGCGCAGTGGATGCTCGAGCAGAGCCGGGCGCGCTTCGGCGACATGTTCACGATCAAGATCGCCCACGAAGGGACCTGGGTGATGGTCTCCGACCCGGAGCTGGTCAAGCAGGTCTTCACCGGCGACCCGCGGGTCTTCCACGCCGGCGAGGGCAATGCGATCCTGCGGCCGATCCTTGGCGACAACTCGGTCCTCGTGCTCGACGAGAAGCCGCACATCAGCCAGCGCCGGCTGCTGCTGCCGCCCTTTCACGGCGAGCGCATGCAGGGCTACGGGGAGACGATGGCGACGATCGCCGCCCGCGAGATCGAGAGCTGGCCGACCGGCACTCCCTACAAGCTGCGACCGCGGATGCAGGCGATCACGCTCGAGATCATCCTCGAGACCGTCTTCGGCGTGCACGACAAAACGCGGCTGGACCCGCTGCGGGCGGCGCTGCGCGACTTCCTCGACCTCACCACCGACCCGCGCTTCCTGCTGCCGGTGGTCCTGATCGGCCCGGAGCGGATCCGCCGCATCTCCGCCTTCCGCCGCCGGGTCGAGCGCGTCGACGAGCTGATCCACGCCGAGATCGCCGAGCGCCGCCGGGCCGAGGACCTGGCCGAGCGCGAGGACATCCTCTCGATGCTGGTCGCGGCCCGCCACGAGGACGGCAGCCCGATGAGCGAGGCCGAGATCCGCGACGAGCTCCTGACCCTGCTGGTGGCCGGCCACGAGACGACCGCCACCGCTCTCTCCTGGGCGATGGAGCGCCTGGTCCGCCACCCGGAGAAGCTCGAGCGCCTGCGGGCCGAGGCCCTGGCCGGCAAGGAGGAGACCTACCTGACGGCGACGATCCAGGAGACGCTGCGCCTGCGCCCGGTGATCGTGCTGGTGATCCGCAAGCTGACCGAGCCGGTTGAGATCGGCGGCTACGAGATCCCCGCCGGTGCCGCGATCACGCCCTCGATCCACCTGGTCCACCGCAACCCGGCGATCTACCCCGAGCCGGATCGCTTCCTCCCCGAGCGCTTCCTCGAGACCCCGCCCGGCACCTACACCTGGATCCCCTTCGGTGGCGGCGTCCGCCGCTGCCTCGGTGCCGCCTTCGCCCAGTTCGAGATGGCCGTCGTCCTCAGGGAGCTGGTCAAACGCCACCAGGTCCGCCCCGCCGATGCCGCCTCCGAGCGCCCCTTCCGCCGGGCCATCACCGAGACGCCCCGGCACGACGCCGAGGTCATTCTCAGCTAGTAGGGCGCGGCCGCTTCCTCCGGACGGGGAGGAAGCGGAGAACGAAGAGAACCGCGGTCGCGACCACGTAGACGGTGGCGATGATCGCGTAGACCCTGGCGCCGATGTCGATCCCGTCGTCGAGGATCGCGAGTACGACCAAGGCGTCGAAGAGCGCGAGCGCTCCGGTGCCGGCGACGCGGACCAAGCGCGTGCCGCTGTCCTCGCCGGGGCGCGTCGTTGCCAGCAGCACGCAGGCCGCCGAGGCGGAGATGGCCAGCAGGAGGGTGATGCCGCCGACCGTCCCGCTGGTTCCGCCGAACCCGAACCCGAATATGGAGGATTCGCCGTTCCAGAACGTGACGACGGTCGCGCCGCAGGCAAGTAGCGAGAGCGTCGCGGTCACGAGGCCGAACATGGCAAAGCGCGGCTGCCAATTGGCGAGCGCGACCCCGACGGATCCGAAGGCCGTGAACAGCACTACGGCGAACGCTGTGTAGCCGGTCTGGGCGGCTTGCTTGTCGATGTCCGACCCGGTCAGCTCGACCAGGGCGAAGAGCACCCCCACTACCACCCCGACCACGATCACCGCGTCGCGAAGATCCCAACCCCTGCTCCCTACATCCATCGCCGCCCTCCCCTGACTAGACGAATCCGATTTGCGCGTTCGGGCACGCTATCGGTTGCCTAGCCGGGGAAGGCCCCGAAGCCTTGGAGCTCAGCCGCAGCCGGTGTTGTTGCCGCAGGAAGAGCACGTGTAACAGCTGCCCGTCCGCTGCATCATGCCGCCGCACTGCTCGCAGGCCGGGCCGAGATCGAGGCCCTGCATCCTCGCCGGGACGACCGGAGGGGTTTCGGTCATCGCCGCGGCCGCGGGGACGGAGCCGCCGTTGCCGTTGCCCGGGTTCGCGTGGCCGTTGCCGCCGTTCGCCGGGCCGGCGGTGTCGGTCGGGATCCCGAGGCCGAGCTGGGAGACCTCCGCGTCCTTCTTCGCCCGCACCTCCTGGGTCATGATCCCGAGGTCCTCCAGCGTTTCGGTGTCGTCGATGAAGCGACTCGCCAGCCAGCGCATGATGTAGTCCGGCAGCGATTTGGCGAAGGGGATCTCCGGGTTGCCGGTGATGCCCTCCGGCTCGAAGCGCATGTAGCTGAACTTGCGCACGAAGACCTCGAGCGGGACGCCGTACTGGAGGCCGAGCGAGATCGCCGTCGCGAAGGCGTTCATCAGCCCCCGCATCGTCGATCCCTCCTTGCCGATGTCGGTGAGGAAGATCTCGCCGACGTTGCCGTCGTCGTACTTGCCGGCGGTGATGTACCCCTCGTGCCCGGCGATCGAGAACTTGTGGGTGATCGACTCGCGCTCGCGCGGCATCTTTTTGCGCTCTGGTTTCGCCATTGCGACCTCCGCCTCGGCGCCCTTTTCGTCCTGGGCGTCGGTGCGCAGCGCCTGCGCGGTCTTCGAGCCGTCGCGGTAGATCGCCAGCGCCTTGAGGCCGCCGTTCCAGCCGCGGGTGTAGGCGTCGGCGATGTCCTCGATCGTCGCCGACTGCGGCAGGTTGACCGTCTTCGAGATCGCTCCGGAGATGAAGGGCTGGGTCGCGGCCATCATGTCGATGTGGCCGGTGTGGGAGATCGCCCGCTCGCCGACCGCGACGTCGAAGACCGGCAGGTGCTCGTCCTTGAGGCCGGGCGCGCCGACGATCGTGTTCTTCGCGGCGATGTGGGCGTTGATCTGGTCGATCTCGGCCTCCGAGTAGCCCATCGCGTCCAGCGCCATCGGCACCGACTGGTTGACGATCGTCATCTGCCCGCCGCCGACCAGCTCCTTGAACTTGACCAGCGAGAAGTCGGGCTCGATCCCGGTCGTGTCGCAGTCCATCAGGAAGCTGATCGTCCCGGTCGGGGCCAGCACCGTCGCCTGCGCGTTGCGGTAGCCGTGCTCCTCGCCGAGCTCGACCGCTTCGTCCCAGGCCCGCTGCGCGGCGGCCAGCAGGTCGCCCTTGATGCCGGTCCCGTTCATCTCGTAGGAGGCGTCGCGGTGCATCCGCATCACCCCGTTGTGGGGCTCGCGGTTCTTCTCGTAGGCCTCGTAGGGCCCGGTCGCCCCACCGGCGATCAGGGCCGACTGGCGGTAGGCGCGGCCGGTCATCAGGGCCGTGATCGCGGCGGCGACGTTGCGGCCGGCGTCGGAGTCGTAGGGGAGCCCGTCCGACATCAGCAGGGCGCCGAGGTTGGCGTAGCCGAGGCCGAGCTGGCGGAAGGAGTTGGCGTTGGCGGTGATCTCCTCGGTCGGGTAGGAGGAGAAGCCGACGACGATCTCCTGGGCGAGGAAGACGATGTCGACCGCGTGCTCGAAGGGCTCGACTTCGAAGCTGCCGTCCTCGCGGCGGAATTTCATCAGGTTGAGCGAGGCCAGGTTGCAGGCCGAGTCGTCGACGTGCATGTACTCGCTGCAGGGGTTGGAGGCGTTGATCCGGCCCGACTCCGGGCAGGTGTGCCAGCGGTTGATCGTGGTGTCGTACTGGATGCCCGGATCGGCGCAGCGCCAGGCGGCATCGGAGATCTGGTTCATCAGGTCGCGCGCGTCCAGCGTCTTCACCGACTCGCCGGTCGAGCGCGCGGTCAGGTGCCACTCCTCGCCGGCGGCGACGGCCTCCATGAAGTCGTCGGTGACCCGCACCGAGTTGTTCGCGTTCTGGTACTGGATCGAGGTGAAGCCCTCGCCGTCGATCGACATGTCGAAGCCGGCGTCGCGCAGCGCCTCGGCCTTCTTCTCCTCGTCGGCCTTGCACCAGACGAAGTGCTCGATGTCCGGATGGTCGACGTCGAGCACGACCATCTTCGCCGCCCGCCGGGTCTTGCCGCCGGACTTGATCGTCCCCGCCCAGGCGTCGGCGCCGCGCATGAAGCTGACCGGGCCGCTGGCGGTGCCGCCCTTCTTCAGGGGCTCCATCGAGCCGCGGATGTTGGAGAGGTTGATGCCGGAGCCGGAGCCGCCGCGGAAGATGTTGCCCTCTTTGGTGTTCCAGGCGAGGATCGACTCCATGGTGTCCTCGACGCTGAGGATGAAGCAGGCCGAGCACTGCGGCGTCTCCTCGAAGCCGACGTTGAACCAGACCGGCGAGTTGAAGGCCGCCTTCTGGTTGAGCAGGATCGAGGTCAGCTCCATCTCGAAGGCGTCGGCGTCCTCGGCGGAGGCGAAGTAGCCGCCCTCGCGACCCCAGTTGGAGATCGTCCCGGCGACGCGGCCGATCATCTGCTTGACCGAGCTCTCGCGCTCGGGGCTGCCGAGCTGGCCGCGGAAGTACTTCTGGGCGACGATGTTGGTCGCGTTCTGGGACCAGCTCTTGGGGAACTCGACTCCGCGCTGCTCGAAGGCCGGGCTCTCCGGATTGCCGATCACGGCGTCGCGGGTCTCCCACTCGACCTGGTCGAACGGATGCACGCCGGCAGTCGAGAACCTGCGTTCGATGGCAAGTCCCTGGAGAGAGCCAGTTCCAAATTTCTCTGCAGTTTTCGCCATCTTTTTCCGCCCTCTTATTTGATCTTTGTGGGCTAGTGATGCTCTCGCTTCCATCAGACGGAACCGGGAGCGCAGTTACCCGCATCTCGCGCAAATCAAGTCCGTGCCCGGGCCAAGCTAGAAGAACTTGCGCTTGGCGAAGGCATCAGCGCCGCGCGGACCCTCCAAACTCCCGGAAAATCTCTGCCAGGGGGAGCTTGAGACCTGAAACAAAGTTTAGAGAGGACCCGAGCTCGCCTTCTCAGGCGTGGGGCAGGGCGAAAAAGGCGATCGCCGAGAAGTGGGCTACGGCGGCGGCGATGACGAGCAGGTGGAAGACCTCGTGGTAGCCGAAGACCGCCGGGCTCGGGTTGGGGCGCTGGGTCGCGTAGACGACGGCGCCCGCCGTATAGAGGAGACCGCCGGCGGCGACGAGGAGGGCCCCTGCCACGCCCATTTCCGACCAGAGCTCGGGGAAGGCGGCGACGGCCACCCAGCCGAGCGAGAGGTAGATGATCGCCGCCACCCATTTTGGGTGGTCGATCCAGATCATCTCGACGATGGCGCCGGCGATGGCGCCGATCCAGACGACGATCAGAATCGCGTTGGCCAGGGCCCCGTGCAGAACCAGCAGCGCGAAGGGCGTGTAGGTGCCGGCGATGAGGAAGAAGATCATCGAGTGATCCAGGCGCCGCATCCACTGGCGCACCTGGGGCCGGGTCCAGTTGACCCGGTGGTAGAGGGCGCTGGTGCCGAGCAGGGCCGAGAGGCTGAGCGCGTAGATCGTCACCGCCAGGGTCGCCTTAGGGGTCTTGGCGAGAACGATCAGAGCGACGCCGAAGCCGAGCGAGAGGAAGAACGCCCACTCGTGGGAGACGCCGCGCAGTTTCGGCTTGACCAGCGCGATCGCGTCGGCCGTCGCCTCTTTGGCCGCCGTTGCCCGCCCGCCGACCGCCTCTTTGGCTGCATTGGCGCGCTCGCCCATCGCGTCGCGGGCGGCGTTCGCCCGATCGCCCATCCGCTCCGCTCCATTGCGTAGGTCCTCGACCATGTACAAGCAGGGTAGCGCTGGGGATTTTGACGAGCGATGCATTAGTCATCCCTGAGATGACAAACGCATCGCTCGTGGGCGCCCGTCAGGCCGCGACGGGCTTCCGGGCGAGTTCCTCGGCCTCCTCGGCGGAGGCGAGCAGCTCGGCCAGGATCTCCACGAGGCGCTCGGACTGCAGCGGCTCCAGCTCCAGGCCGCCGTCGACGAGCTGCTTGTCGGCGCGCGCCACGGGCAGCTCGGTCTCGATCACGCGACCGCCGAGGGCGCCGAGGACCTTGCGGGTCTCGGCCTGTGCCCAGACGGCGCCGAACATCCCGGTCGAGGCGCCGATCGCCGCCGCCGGCGTGCCGCTGAGGGCGCTCTGGCCGGCCGGGCGCGAGGCCCAGTCGAGCGCGTTCTTCAGCACCCCCGGGATCGAGTGGTTGTACTCCGGCGTCGCGATCAGGACCGCGTCGGCCTCGCGCATTGCCTCGCGCAGCTCCCGCACCGCCTCGGGCACCTCCTCCAGTTCGAGGTCCTCGTCGTAGAGCGGGATCTCCCGCAGGTGCTCGAACTCGACCAGCTCCGCCCCTGCGGGCAGCCGCTCGGCGGCCGCCCGCAGCAGGGCGCGGTTGAGCGAGTCCCGGCGCAGGCTGCCGGATATGCCCAGGACCCGCATGGCTACTCGGCCTCCGCGACGAACTCGAGCTCGACGGCGATGTCGACCTCGTAGTCGAGCGCCTGGCCGCCGCTGGGCAGGTCGGCCTGCCAGTCGAGCCCGAAGCTGCGGCGGTCGACCCGGGCCGCCAGCGAGAGGCCGACGCGGGCGCTGCCGCCGAGGTCGGCACCGAGCTGGCCGATGCGGCCGCTGGCCTCGACCTCGTGGGTGGTGCCGCGGATCTCGAGCTCGCCGCGCACGGTGACCTCCTTGCCCTCGCCGAGCTCGATCGCGGTCGAGCGGAACTTCAGCTGCGGGTAGCGCTCGGCGTCGAAGAACTCGGGCGAGGCGAGGTGGCCCTTCAGCGCCTGCTCGTCGATGTCGATGCTGCCGACCTCGACGCTGCCCTCGAGCTTCGGCGCCTCGCCGCCCTCGAGCGTCGCGGCGTAGTCGAGGAAGCCGCTGCGGAAAGCGGAGACGCCGTTGTGGATGACCGCGAAGTGGATCGTCGAGTGGACCGGGTCAATCTTGTAGGTCCCTGCCGGCACCTGCTGGGAGACGGTCTCCGTGGGGGTCATGTCGAGCTCCTTCTACTAAGACTGTTGTCGGATAAAAGATTGCCGCAGAAACAATCGTAGCAGAAAAGCTTGTAGATACAACTATTGTCATGACAAGGGTCATCTGTCACAATCAACGGATGAGCGACCAGGCGACCGCCACCAGCCCAGCCCCCCGGAACGAGACCTGTCCCGCGAATACTCCCCACGGCGAGGCCTGGGGGGCGCTCGCGCGCACCCACGCGGCTGTCAGCCAGCGGCTGCAAGAGGCGCTGGCGCAGGGTGACTTCCCGCCGCTGCCCTGGTACGAGGTGCTCGCCGCCGTCGCCGAGGCGCCGGAGCAGCGGATGCGGATGGGGGACCTCGCCGAGGCGCTGGTGATCACCCGCGGCGGCCTCACCAAGTTGGTCGACCGCCTGGTCAAAGCCGAGCTGCTGGAGCGGACCTTCTGCGAGAGCGACCGCCGCGTCAGCTACGCGACGTTGCTGCCCGCCGGCGCCTCGCTGCTGCGGGAGATGCGCCCGGTGATCGTCGGCGAGCTCGAGCTCGCCTTCTCGGCCAACCTCAGCGTCGAGCAGGCGAACGAACTGCGCGAGACGCTCGACGGCATCCGCACCGGCGCCTGCGCCGGCGTCATCTGACCGCCCGCGGTCAGGCCAGCGTGGCCGCGGCCCGCTCTTTGGCGGACTCGACGATCGCCAGCACCGCGGGCTCCTTGCCCTCGCGCAGCAGCACGACCGGATCGGGATCGCCGTTGACGATCCCCTCGAAGAACTCCTTGCGGTCCTGGTAGGTCGGCAGCGTTCCCTTGGCCCAGCCGCGGGCGTCGTTGAGGACGATCGCCAGGCGCGCGTACTCCTCGCCGAACAGCTCCGAGATCTCCCGCTTCATCCGCTTCGCCAGGGCGGGTGAGGCCCCTGCCGTCGAGATCGCGATCGCCAGCGGCCCGGTGCGGACGATCGCCGGCAGGATGAAGTTGCACAGCGGCGGCACGTCGACGATGTTGACCAGCATCGCCCGCCGCTCGGCGTCGTCGAAGACGGCGATGTTGACGTCGGTGTCGTCGGTGCAGGCGATCGCCATGAAGACGCCCTCGAGGTCGGCGGCGCCGGCGTACTCGCGCCGCTCCCACTCGATCGACCCCTCGTCGGCCAGGTCCTCCAGCCGCGGGTGGGCAACCGGGGCCATCAGGGTCACGTCGGCATCGCAGGCGAGCAGTCCCTCGACCTTCTCGAGGCCGATGTCACCGCCGCCGACGACCAGGCAGCGCCGCCCTTTCAGTTTCAGGCAGGCGATGTAGAACGGCGTCTCCAGCATGTCCCGGACACAGGACTGGTCGCAGATCCCCTTGCGGAATTGGCAGACGCACTCCTTGCCGGCGTAGGCCTGGGCGGGCATGGAGAGAAGGCTAGCGGTCGGCCGTTATATGGACTCGAGGGTGCGGCGGAGCCCGTCGTCCAGGCTCGTCCGCGGGCGCCAGCCCAGCTCGCGCTCGGCGCGGCCGGCGTCGAGGGTGATCCGCTGCACCTCGCCCGCCCGTGCCGACGCGAACTCGGGCTCGAAGTTCTCGGCCCCGCCGAGCCGTCCCAGCGCCTTGGCCAGTTCGAGCACGTTGGTCTCGACGCCGGTGCCGAGGTTGACCGGGCCGCTCACCGTCGACTCCGCCGCGATCAGCGCCGCCGCGACCACGTCGCCTACATATATGTAGTCGCGGGTCTGGGTGCCGTCGCCGAACACGGTCGGGCGGCCGCCGGACTGCAGCAAGCCGCAGAAGATCGCGATCACGCCGGCCTCGCCGAGCGGGTCCTGGCGCGGGCCGTAGACGTTGCCGAGCCGCAGGGCGATGCTGGAGAGCCCGTAGAGCCGCTCGTACAGCGCCAGGTAGCCCTCGGCGGCGTACTTGCTCTGGCCGTAGGCGGAGAAGGGGGCGATCGCCGTCGACTCGTCCAGCGGCAGCTGCTGCCCCTCGCCCTCGCCGTAGATGGCACCGCCGGTGGAGATGAAGACGAACCGCTTGGTGCCGGCGGCGCGGGCGGCGTCGAGCACGTTGGCGGTGCCGCCGACGTTGATCGCGGCGTCGAAGGCGGGGTCCTCGAGCGACTTGCGGACGTCGATCTGCGCGGCGAGGTGGAAGATCGCCTCGGGCTCGCGCGCGGCCGCCAGCTCGGTCAGCTCGGCGCTCTCGCGGATGTCGAGCTCGACCAGCTCGGCTCCGGCCGCCAGGGCGCCGTCGAGGTTGCCGCGGCGCCCGGTCGAGAGGTTGTCGACGACCGTCACCTCGTCGCCCCGCGCGAGCAGGGCGTCGACCAGATTCGAGCCGATGAAGCCGGCGCCGCCGGTGACCAAGGTCTTCATGACGACGCCGATCCTACGGGGATCGGCGAATGCCAGGCACCAGGGAGTGGCCGAGCGCCCCTGCTACCTTGCTGCCCCATGCGACTGATCGTCACCGAGAAGAACAACAGCGCCAAGAAGATCGCCGAGGCCCTGAGCGGGGGCAGCAACGGCTCCGACAAAAGCTTCAAAGTCCCGTTCTACACCTGGAGCGACGCCGACGGCGATCACATGACGATCGGCCTCAAGGGCCACGTGCTCGGTCCCGCCTTCCCCGAGGGCTACTCGAACTGGCAGAAGACGGACCTGCACGACCTGATCGACGCCGACCTGATCAAGGAGCCGACCGACAAAAACGTCGTCAAAGCGATCAAGAAAGTCGCCAAAGAGGCGGACGAGCTGGTGATCGCGACCGACTTCGACCGCGAGGGCGAGCTGATCGGGCTCGAGGCCCTGGAGGAGATGCTCGACTCCAACCCCGACCTCGGCTCCCGCGAGGGCACCGCCGACGGCAGCCTGGTGATCCAGCGCGCGCGCTACTCGGCCCTGACCAAGGAAGAGATCGAGCGCGCCTTCAACGAGCTCGACACGCTCTCCTACCCGCTCGCCAACGCCGGCGCCGCCCGCCAGGACATCGACCTGCTCTGGGGCGCGACCCTGACCCGCGCGGTCTCCCTCGCCAGCCGCCGCTTCGGCTCCAACTTCCTCTCGGTCGGCCGCGTCCAGTCGCCGACCCTGGGCCTGATCGTCGAGCGCGAGATGGAGCGCCGCGCCCACGTCGCCAAACCTTTCTGGGAGCTGTTCGCCAAGTTCGAGCACCCCGACGGGACCTTCGAGACCCACCACACGGTCGACAAATTCTGGGACAAAGCCGAGGCCGACGCCGCCTTCGCGGGGACGGAGGCGCCCGGCGTCGTCAAATCGGTCACCGCGCGCAAGAACACCCGCCGGCCGCCGACGCCCTACAACACCACCGCCTTCAGCACCGACGCCTCCAGCCGCCTCGGCATCACCCCGGCCAGCGCGATGCGGATCGCCGAGGACCTCTACATGGACGGCTTCATCTCCTACCCACGGACCGACAACACGGTCTACCCGTCCTCGCTGCCGCTGCGCGAGCTGGTCAGCTCGCTGGTCAAGGTCAAGGAGTTCTCCGCCGCCTCCGGCCTGCTCGACGGCGAGCTGAAACCGACCCGCGGCAAAAAAGAGACGACCGACCACCCGCCGATCTACCCGACCCAGGCGATCCACCCGGGCGCCCTCGACGGCTCCAAGAAACGGGTCTACGAACTGGTCGTGCGCCGCTTCCTCGCCACCTTCAGCCCGCCGATGATCACCGAGTCGACCCGGGCCGACATCGAGGCCGGCTCGGAGACCTACTTCGTCCGCGGCTCGGTCGTCGTCGACCCCGGCTATGCCGGCATCTACACCTACGCCCGCTCCTCCGACGAGGAGATCCCGGCGCTGAAAGAGGGCCAGGAGCTGGCCCTCGACGGCGCTCCCTGGATCGTCGACAAGGAGACGCAGCCGCCCTCGCGGATCTCGCAGGCGAAACTGATCGAGATGATGGAGGAGCGCGGGCTCGGCACCAAGGCGACCCGCGCCGACATCATCCAGAAGCTGTTCGACCGCGGCTACGTCTTCGGCAATCCGCCGGTGCCCTCGGAGACCGGCATCGCCCTGTATGAGGCCTTCAAGAACTTCGTGCCGGCGATGGCGACGCCGGAGATGACCGCCCAGCTCGAGGCGGAGATGGACCGGATCGCCGCCGGCGAGATGACCAAGGGCGCGGTCGTCGGCGAGAGCCGCGACCTCCTGCACAAGACCTGGACCGAAATCGACGGCAGCCGCGAGGACCTGGCCAAAGTCATCTGGAAAGGGATGGACGACGACCGCGTCCTCGGCCCCTGCAAGGTCTGCGAAGAAGCCGGCCGCAAGAAGGACGACGGCTCGCCTCACATGCTGCGGATCATCCGCGCGAAAAAATCCGGCAAACGCTTCGTCGGCTGCAGCGGCTGGACCCTCGACGATCCCAAATCCTGCGATCAGACCTTCCCGCTGCCCCAGCGCGGCGACGTCTTCAAGCTCGAAGACCGCTGCTCGATCTGCGAGCAGACGCCGCGGCTGAAAGTCGTCCCCTTCCGCGGCCGCTCCTGGAACCTCTGCCTCAACGACGATTGCGAGTCGATGCAGGAGATGAAGAAACGCCGGGCCGAGCGCGAAGCGGCCAAAGCGGCGAAAGCGGCGATGTCTAAAAAACCGGCGGTCGTGGGCGACGAGGACGCGCCCAAGAAGACCAAGAAAGCCAAAGTCAAAGCGTCCAAGGCAGACACCGCCACGCGGGGGCGCAAACGCGCCAAAGCCGCGGCCAAAGGCTGAGGCCCGCGGCGTTGTTCATCTCGCTCGAGGGCGTCGACGGCTCGGGCAAGAGCACCCAGGCGCGACTGCTGGTCGAGGCGCTGGGGGCGGAGACGGTGGCGATCCGCGAGCCCGGTGGGACCGACGCGGCGGAGCGCATCCGCGACCTGCTTGCCGACCCGGCCATGGCGCTGGAGCCGCTGGCCGAGCTGCTGCTCTTCCTCGCCGCCCGTGCCGACCTCACCGAGGGGGTGATCCGGCCGGCGCTGGAGGCCGGGCGCACCGTCGTCTCCGACCGCTTCTCCGACTCCAGCGTCGCCTACCAGGGCGCGGCCCGGGGGCTCGGAGTGGGGGAGGTGATCGGCCTCTGCGACACCGCCACCGATGGCCTCTGGCCGGATCTGACCCTGCTGCTGAAGGTCGAGCCCGAGCTCAGCCTCGGCCGTGCCGACGGCCAGGATCGCTTCGAGTCCGAGGGCCTGGAGCTGCAGCGCGCCGTCGCCCGGGCCTACGAGGAGATCGCGATCGTCGCCAGCGACCGGGTTGTCACGATCGACGCCGACGGCACGGTGGACGAGGTCCACCAGCGCGTGATGGAGGCCGTGAGTGAGCACCGTTCTCGATCAGAGCACTGAGCACCAGGCGCGGGCGCGGGTCTCGTTGACCGCGGCGCTCGCGTCGGGCCCCTCGCACGCCTACCTCTTCCGCGGGCCCCAGGGCGCCGGCAAGCGCGCCGCCGCCCGCGCCTTCGCGGCCGAGATCCTCGCCACCGGCGCCGAGGACCCCGACGACGCCCGCCGCCGCGCCCTGCTCGACCCCTCACCGCATCCGGACCTGGTCTGGCTGGTTCCGCGCGGCGCCCAGCACCTGGTCGAGGAGGTGCGCGAGCGGGTGATCCGGGCCGCCGCCTACCGGCCCTTTGAAGGCAGCAAGAGAGTGTTCGTCTTGGAGGCGGCGGAGGCGCTGCGCGACGAGAGCCAGAACGCGCTGCTGAAGACGCTCGAGGAGCCGCCCGGGTTCGTCCACCTGATCCTGCTCAGCTCCGAGCCGGAGGCGCTGCTGGAGACGATCGCCTCCCGCTGTCAGCCGATCGATTTCGCCCCGCTCTCGGCCGAGGTTCTGGAAGCCGAGCTCCTGCCCGATGGCCCTGAGGCGTCCGGGAGGGGGACGGACGCGGCCGATCGAACCCAGGAGGTCGCGGCGGCCGCCCGGCTCGCCGCCGGGGACCTTGAGCGCGCCCGCCTGCTGCTGGGCCCGCGCGGGCGCGAGGTCCGCGAAGACGTCGAGCGCTGCGTCGCCGCCGCGCTCGATGGGGCGGTCGCCTCGGCGCCCTGGCAGCGACTGCTCGACCGGGCCAAGGCCGCTGGCGAGGACGCCGAAGCGGCGACTCGCGAGACGCTCGAGGAGGAAGCCAGGTCCGGTCTCAAGCGCACCGCCCGCGACATCGCCGAGGAGTCCAAACGCGCCGGCCGCCGCTGCCGCACCGAGATCCTCGACCTCGGCCTCGAGCTCTGCGCCGCCTGGTTCCGCGATCTGGCCGCGCTCGCTGCCGGGGCCGATGACGTTGCCTTCAACCGCGACCGGCTCGACCAGCTGCGCTCTCAGGCTGCCGGCCTCGCGCCCGGCCGGCCTCGCGCCGCCGTCGAGGCCGTGCAGGAGACCCGCCGCGGTCTCGACCTCAACGTCTCCGAGGAGCTGGCGCTGGAAGCGCTCTTCTTCCGGCTCGAGCGGTTGCTGGCTCGAGCTCGGGCTAGGCCGGCGTAGGGAGAAAGGCCGGCGCCCGGCCCTCGTCCGCGGCGATCCGCTGCATCATCGCCCGCGCCGCCCGGGTCACCAGCTCGCGGTCGTAGGTGAGGGCGAAGTCGAAGCGCCGCTCGAGGTCGGCGCCGGCATCTCCCAGGTCGCGGGCGACGAAGGCGGCTGAGAAGTGCGGTCCGAGGACGGTCACGTCCCACTCTCCCCGCAACGGCTCGGCGGCATCCAGCGAGACCCCGCGCACCCCCGCCGTGGGTTCGCTCGGCAGGCCGACCCCGAGTGCCGCCACCAGCGCCGCGTCGGCGGCGAGCGCCGCGTAGCGTCGCGCCGTGGCTGGCGTGAAGTAGGCGGCCTCCTGGAAGGTGCTGAGCACGACCGCCGCCGCCCCCTGGTTCGCCGTCTGCGCCTCGATCGAGCGGCTCAGTTCCAGCAGCAGCCACTTGTCGCCGCGACGCGGCGCGTGCTCGGCGGCGACGACCTCGAACGGAGTCTGCGACGACGTCGCCGGCCGGGGCCGACGGGCGCGCTCGTACTCGCCCGGGCTGCCGCTCGCCGCCGGCAGCTCATCCGGTTTCCCGAACAGCCAGCCCTGGCCGTAGGCCGCCCCAAGCGCAAGCGCCCGGCGCAGGTGGTCCTCGGTCTCGATCCCCTCCGCTAGGACCAGCGCACCGGTCCGCTCCGCTTCGGCGTTGACCGCGTGCACGACCTCGGCGATCTCGCGGGAGGGGCTCTGCTGCATGAGCCGAAGGTCGAGCTTGATCACCTCCGGGCGCAGGAACGGCATCAGCGCCAGCGAGCGCGGCTCGGTGCCGACGTCGTCCAGGGCGATCCGCAACCCCTGCTCGCGCAGCTGGTCGACCAGGCGCAGGAGCTCGGTCGGCCGCGTCGTCAGGGCGCGCTCGGTCAGCTCGAAGATCACGTCGAAGCGCTCCAGCGCCCGCCCCAGCACCTGTTCCATCCCCGCCGGAGCCCGGGTCCCGGCGGAGACCGGCTCGAGGTTGACGAACAGCGCCTCGTCGCCGCCGAGGCCGGCGGCCAGGGCCCCGTCCAGCGCCGCGCGTCGGCACTGCCAGTCCAGGGCCACCTCCAGTCCCATCGCCCGGGCCGCGGCGAAGAGGCGGTCGGGGCGTTCGAGGTGGGAGCCTCTGGGGCCGCGGGCAAGCGCCTCATAGGCGATCGTGCGGCCATCGGAGAGGCGGACGATCGGCTGGTAGACGGAGTGGATCCCGCCGCCGATCGTGCTGGTGAGACGCTCGCACTCAGCGGTGGTGTCGATCTCGACCGTGGCGATCGTCATCTACCCACTATCGGCTATGGCGGGCCTACTCTTGAGCGATCTTCCGGCCTTCCTCCAAGGCCTGCTCGCGCGCCTTCTCCAGCGCCCGCTCCTGGGCCAGGCGGGTTATCTGGGCGGCCTGGCGGGACATGATCACGCTGAAGTTGAGCGCCAGGCCGAGCAGGAGCAGGAGGACGACCGAGAAGAGGGCGACGTTGGTGTCGCGCACGCCCATCACGTCGGCGATCACCTCGAGCAGGCCCGGGAAGGCGGCGAAGGCCAGCATGCCGACCCCGGCCAGCAGCCAGACCACGCTGTAGCGCTCCTGCAGGCGGTTGCGGCGGATCAGCTCGAGGATCAGGAGCATGAAGAAGACGGCGATGATCGCGGCGACGATCCGCGTCTGCGAGGTGAGGTGGACCTGGGTGGCCTGGGCGGCGACGGGCAGCGGGCTCATCGCTCCGCCTCCGCGTGGCGGCGCGGGCGGAACTGGCCGACCAGGAGGACGACGACGCCCTTGAAGATGAAGAAGGCCGAGCGCAGCGGCGTCAGGAAGGAGCTGCCGCCGGCCCGCTCCAGCATCCGCACCGGCACCTCCTCGACCCGCAGGCCCTCGCGCACCGCCAGTTGCAGCGACTCGATCTCGGCGAAGTCGGGCGAGTAGTTCTCGCTGAAGAGCGACATCACCCGTCGGTTCGCTGCCCGCATGCCGCTGGTCGTGTCGGTGAAGCGCTGGCGCGTCGCCAGGGTGAGGAAGAAGCGGAAGACGCCGGTGCCGATCCGCCGCGAGAGGGTCGGCCGGTAGTCGTCGCTCGCGAGCACCGCGTCGGGATCGCGGTAGCGCGAGCCGATCACCAGGTCGGCGCGGTCCCCGGCGACCTCCGCCAGCAGTCGCGCCACCTCCGCCGCCGGGTGCTGGCCGTCGGCGTCGAGGTGGGCGCAGCAGTCGTAGCCCTCGCGCAGGGCGTGGAGGTAGCCGGTCTGCAGAGCCGCGCCGAGCCCCTGGTTGAAGGGCAGGGTGGCGACCAGGACGCCACACTCGCGAGCGCGTGCCGTGGTCGCGTCGGTCGAGCCGTCGTCGACGACGAGGATGTCGGCGCCGGGGATGTGCTCGCGGACGTCGGCGACGACGGCGGCCAGCGAGGCCTCCTCGTTCCAGGCGGGGATGAAGACGAGAGTCCGCACCCGCCGATTCTCCCACGAAGGGTCGCGGCCGCTCGCTCGCGCCCCGGCCCGTGAATGGATTGTGTTAGTAAACCTTCATGAGCGCTGTCGATCAGAAGCCTGCCGAGACGGCGGTCGCGGTGCCGCGGATCGGCATGCGGCTCTGGCTGACCGGCGCCTTCGCCGCAGTCAGCCTGATCACCGCCGTCGCCGTCTACCTCTTCGGCGACAACGAGCAGGCGCTGATCGCCTCGGTCCTGATCGGCGTGCTCGCCGGCTTCCTGATCGCGGTCGCGATCTCCCACCGCGTCGTCCGCCTCGCCCGCGCCGCCGGGGAGATGGCGCAGGGCTCCTTCGACGCCCCGCTCAACGTCTCCGGCCCCGACGAGATCGGCGACCTCGCCCGCGCCCTCGACTCGATGCGGGCCTCGCTGAAAGAGAGCTTCGGCGTCCTCACCGCCGACCGCAACAAGCTGGCGGCGATCTTCGACGGCCTCACCGACGCGGTGATGGTGGTCGACTTCGAAGGCCCGGTCCGCTTCTCCAACAGCGCCGCCGCGCGCCTGCTCGACCTCGACGGCAAGCCGCCGGAGGTGGTGCTGCCGCAGCTGCACCGCGCCTCGGAGCTCGGCTTCGCCGCTCACCCGGCGCTGCGGATCGGCGATCGCGCCTACGCGCTCAACGCACGCTCGCTTCCCGATGAGCGGGCTGTGCTGGCGGTCCTGCGCGACCGCACCGACGAGCTCCGCCGCGAGCTTGCCGAAGCCGACTTCGTCTCCAACGCCGCGCACGAGCTGCGCAACCCGCTGGCCGGGATCTCCGGCGCGATCGAGGTTCTGCAGAGCGGCGCCAAGAACGACCCGCGCGACCGTGATCACTTCCTCTCGCGCCTGGCCGACGACGCCGATCGCATGAGCCGGCTGACGCAGTCGCTGCTGACCCTGGCCCGGGTCGAGTCGCGGGGGGCGGCGGAGAGCGAGATCGTCGACGTGCCGGCGGCGATCCGCGACGTCGTCACCGCGGTGCCCTCGCCCCCGCACATCGCGCTGGAGGTGGAGGTGGAGCCGGATCTCGCCGCCACCGGCGACCCGACGCTGCTGCGCCAGGTGATGATCGGCTTGCTGACCAACGCCTTCAAGAACACGCCACCCCCCGGCACCGTTACGGTGCGTGGCCGCCATGACGGAGAGGCAGAGGTCATCTTGGAGGTAATCGACACCGGCACCGGGATCCCGGCGGCGGAGATCGAGCGCGTCTTCGAGCGCTTCTACCGGCGCAGCGAGTCGCGCAAGCAGGAGGGCTTCGGCCTCGGCCTGGCGATTGCCCGCCGCATGGTCGGCGTCATGGGCGGCCAGATCGGCGCCGACTCCGTCGAGGGGGAGGGCAGCACCTTCTGGGTCCGCCTCCCCATCGCCCAACCGAGCCCGACCCCGGTCGCCTGACCATGTCCCTATATAGAGAGCGAACATGAGCAGCGGCCGCATTCTCATCGCCGACGACGAGCCCTCGGTCCGCGACTCGGTCGGCTACGCGCTGACCCAGGAGGGCTTCGAGGTCACCCCCGCCGAAGATGGCGACCAGGCGACCGAGATGCTCAGCGAGGGCATCCCCTACGACCTGCTGATCCTCGACATCATGATGCCGGGCCCAAGCGGCCTCGACATCTGCCGCGACGTGCGCTCCCGCAGCGCCGTGCCGATCATCGTCCTCACCGCCAAAGACGCCGAGGTCGACAAGGTGGTCGGGCTCGAGGTCGGCGCCGACGACTACGTCACCAAGCCCTTCTCGGTCCGCGAGCTGCTCGGCCGCGTCCGCGCCCAGCTGCGCCGCCGCGAACTCGACCGCTCGCCCCTGGCGCAGGCGGTCAAGATCGAGTCCGGGGCGGTCTCGATCGACCTCGTCCGCCACGTCGCCACCGTGCGCGGCATCCCCGTCAACCTCACCCGCTCCGAGTTCCAGCTCCTGCGCCTCCTGGTCGGACGCCCCGGCGAGGTCTTCGGCCGCGCCCAGATCATGGAGGAGCTCTGGCAGACCGAGTTCGACGGCGACGAGCGCGCCTGCGACGTCCACATCTCCAACCTGCGCCAGAAGGTCGAGCGCGACCCCCAGAAGCCGGAGCTGGTGGTGACCGTGCGCGGCGTCGGCTACAAGTTCGAGGGCGAGGGGACCTGAGCCGCCGACCCAAACGTGCGTTAACGTATCCGTTATGCCCTCACCGGCACTCGGCCCAATCCTTCGCGATGCCCGGCGGGCTGGGGGCGTCTCCCAGCGCCAGCTCGCGATCCGGACCGGGGTCGCCGCGCCGGCGATCAGCCGGATCGAGAACGGGCATGAGTCGCCCTCGTTCGAGCGCTTCGCCTCACTGATGGCCGCGCTCGGCCTCGAAACCGGCGTCGAGATGCGTGAGCTCTCCGGCAGCGAGGCCGACCCCGTTCATCTCGCTGCCGAGGCGCAGCTGACCCCTGCTCAGCGCTTGGAGTCTCTCTTCTCCTGGATGAAGTTCGGGGACCGCCTGGCGCGTGCCGAGCTGCGTCCGCTCTCCGATCGGGAGGGTTGAAGTGCTCGAGGACCTGCCCTCCGAACTCGATCGTGGCCCGCTGGACCCGGTGCGCATCTTCGAGGCACTGCAGCGCCACGAGGTCGAGTATCTGACGATCGGCGGCGTCGCCGTCAACGTCCACGGTCATGTCCGCAACACCCGCGACGTGGACATCCTGATCGAGTGGACGGAAGAGAACATGCGGCGCCTCGCCACTGCGCTCGGCGATCTCGACGCCACGCTGTTCGGAGTGGACGCCGAGCTTATGGATATCGACCCTCGCGACCCCGGCGACCTCTTTAACGGAGGCAACTTCACCCTGCGAACGGCAGCCGGCGGACTGGACCTTTTCGACCCCGGCGAGATCCCCGGTGGGCGCCCCTATGAGGAGATGCGACCGCGGGCGGTTGAAGCGGTAGTCCAGGGTGTTCGCATTCGCGCGGTCGGCTTCGATGACTTGATTCGCCTGAAGCGAGAGTCGGGCCGCGATCGCGACCTCGAGGACGTGGCCACCTTGCTCAAGGCGCAGCGCCAAGACTGACCTCTCGGCCGTGCCCACATCTCCAACCTGCGGCAGAAGGTCGAGCGCAACCCCCAGAAGTTCAACGGCGACGGCACCTGAGCGTTCAGCTAATTCTAAGCATCGTTTTCGAGCCGCCCCTCAGGGGCGGCTTTTCGTCGTTCTAGAGCCGTTTGTGCACTAGAAACGAATTTGTCCTTGACATATATAGAACCGAGTGTCTACTCTTGCCTCGGCTTCGGGAAACACGTGTGTCCACCACCGTGCCACCGGGTCAAGGGACTGCAGCATCAGGGACATAGATCGAGCCTCCGGGGGCCGCAGGGAGCGGCCGGCAGAGGGGCTCACGGGACAAGGAGAGAGCTACGTGAGAAGCGACGCGAAGGCATCGTCCGCGGAATCGACCTCGGGCAAAGGTCAGCTGCGCCCGTTGATCGCGCTGTGTCTAGCGCTCGCCGGGCTGCTTGCGATCTGCGCCTCGCCCGCTCTCGCCGCCCAGACCCACCCCTACACCAGCACCTCTTTCGGCCCCGACGGGGTGGGGGGGACCGAAAGCTTCGAACGCGTGCAGTCGCTCGCGGTCGACCCTGCCAGCGGCGATACCTACGTCTACGACGGCGGCGCCGGCAAGGTCTACAAGTTCAACTCCTCGGGAGCGCCGGTCAATTTCTCCGCCACCGGCACCAGCGCGATCAGCAATGTCGGCGGCAGCGCCGGTGGCGCCGAATTCGAGATCGCCCTCGCCCCGGCCGGCTCACCCGCCGGCACCGCCGGGAACATCTATGTCGCCAGCAACGGGGGTGCGATACACATCTACTCCGCGGCCGGGGCCGCACTCGGCGAACTCCCACAGGGCGGGGAGACCTGCGGTGTCGCTACCGATCCCGCGGGCAACCTCTACGCGGGGGTCTACAGCCACACGATCAACAGGTACGCCCCGACCACCAACCCGCCCAGTGAAACCGACAAAACTGGGGCCGGTAACGTCGAACAGGGCATCTGCAACGTCGCCGCCGACGGACTCGGCAACGTCTACGCCGCCAACTACAGCGGCAACGGCCTTTACAAGCTGGAAGGGATCGGCGACACCACTCCGACCCTGATCGATTCGGGCGGCAGCACGATGGCGATCGCGCCCGGCAGCAACGACCTCTACGCCGACCACGGCAACGAAGTCTTCCAGTACGACTCCGCGGGAGCGCCGATCGGCAGTTTCGGCGCCGGCGATGTCTCCGAATCGCACGGGGTCGCGGTCAACTCCGGCGCCACCAAGATCTACGTGGGCACCCCCACCAATGTCAAAGTCTTCGGCCCCGCCACTACCGTGCCCGACGCGATCACCGGAGCGGCAGACCCGATCACCAAGACCACGGCGACGCTACGCGGCACGGTCGGGGCCGCCGGCGGCCCCGATGCCACCTGCGTCTTCCAGTACGTGACCGAAAACTCCTTCTATGAACACGGCTTCGAAGGGGCGAGCGAAAAACCCTGCAGCCCGGCAGGTCCGTTCAGCGGCAGTGGCACTACCGCGGTCAGCGCCACCGCGACCGGCCTCAGCGCCGAATCCGCGTATCGCTTCCGTCTCCTGGCGACCAGCTCGGGCGGCTCCAACGCCGGCCTCGTCCACAGCTTCTCCACCCCCGGCGCGGTCAACGTCCGTACCGATCCGGCCACCAACGTCACCGAATCCAGCGCGACGCTGAACGGTACGGTCAACCCCGAAGGCACCGAACTCGATGAATGCGCCTTCGAATACCGCAGTGGCTTCGAACCCTTTGAAAGCGCGCCCTGCGCCGAGAGCCCGGCGACGATCGGCTCGGGCAACACTCCGGTTGCGGTTCATCTCGACCTGACCGGACTGGTCGGCGGCACCGAATACCAGTTCCGCCTGGTCGGCAAGAGCGAACTCGGGACCAGTCAGGGCGGCGACGCATTCTTCAGAGCCAAAGGTCCCTCGGTCGGCTCGGTTTCGTTCAGCGGCGTGAGCGAAACCTCCGTCACCTTCCACGCCAAGATCAACCCCAACGGCGTCGACACCAGCTACGCCTTCGAATACGTCACCCAGGCCGATTTCGAATCGACCGGCTTCGCCGCCGCGAGGAGCCTCCCCGCCGGCGGGGAAAGCATCGGCGCGGGCACCGACAACGTCGAAGTCAGCGCCACCGCTGAAGGCCTCGAACCGAGGTCCCCCTACCGCTTCCGCGTCGCCGCCACCAGCGCCGACGGGGCTACCAGGGGCGCCGCAACGGTTTTCGCGACTACGGGTGCCGCCCCCGTGTTCGGCTCCTGCCCCAACGACCGCTTCCGCACCGGACCCTCGGCCAAGCTGCCCGACTGTCGCGCCTATGAGCGGGCAACGCCGGCCGACAAGTACGGCTCGGATGCTTATGGCAGCCCCAACGGCGTGGAGGCCTCGACCGCGGGTGACGGGATCACCTCCTACACCTTCACCGGCTTCCCCGGCAGCGAAGGCTTCCAGAATGCCAACGTCCTCCTCTCCAGCTTCGCCAGTGGCGAGTGGTCGACCGCCGGGCTCAACACGCCGCCAAGATATGGGGATAACGCCAACGTCGTGGCCTGGACTCCCGATCTTCGTCTCAGTTTCACCAACGTCCACGACTATGACGAAGGACCGGGCGTCAAGCTGGTGATGCGCGACAGCGCCGACCGCTCGCACACCGTGTTGATCCCACAGGGTGTCGGGTTTACCGAAGGAGGGTTCACCCTCGGCGGAGCATTCGACAACGACTCGAAGGTCGTCTTCGAAGCCAACGGCTCCGTTCCGGTGACCTCCGGTCCGGCCGCCATCTCCACCGAAGGCAACGTCTACCTCTACGATCTCGACAGCGGCGAGCTCACCCTTGCCGGGTTGCTTCCCGACTCAGCCTGCGCCACCCCGCCCTGCGCCCCTGCCGAGGGATCCAAGCTCCCGGCCGCTTTCAGCAACTACGTCCAGGACGGGCACGCGGTTCCTTCGAACGGCGACATTTATTTCATCGATCGCGCTACCGGCCTGCTTTATTTGCGGCGAGCAGCCGCAGCGCCAGGTCCCACGACCGTCTATGCAGCTGCTTCACACAAGACCAACGGCGGTGGCCCCGGCGGCGCCGCCACCAACTCGCCACAGCCCGCGACCTTCTGGGGCGCGACTCCCGAAGGCTCGAAGGCTTTCCTCACCAGCACCGAGGAGCTGACGAACGACGCCAATACTGGCCCCGAACCGCCCCTCCCGCCCACGGCGATCGGTCGCGCGAACATCGACGGCAGCGGCTCGCAGCCGAGCTTCATCCCGGCGGCGGCGAAATGGACGGCGGTCGACTCCGGCCATGTCTACTGGAGCAACGCCGAAGCCGGCACGATCGGCCGCGCCGAAATCGGCGGCGCCAACCCCGAACCGAGCTTCATCACGGGCCTTGAAAGCCCAGAAGGGATCGCCGTCGACTCCGGCCGCATCTACTGGGCCGAAGCCCGCGACCACCAGGAAGGGCACGGCACGATCGGCCGCGCGACCCTTGCCGGCGGCAGCGTCGAAAAGGAATTCATCAGCGGCGCCGGTGACCCACGCGGCGTCGCGGTCAGCTCCGAATACGTCTACTGGACCAATGGCGCCAACACCGACATCGGTCGCGCCACGATTACGGGGGGGAGCCCTGAACAGTCCTTTATCTCCCGCAGTGACAAACGTCCCTGGGGGATCGCCGTCGACGCCAGCAACCTCTACTGGATCGAGCAAGAAGCCGGCAACGCTTACGTCATCAAGACGAACGTCGACGGTAGCGATGAAAGTCTCCGGGGTGTGACTAGGCAAGCGCGTAGCATCGCGGTCGACTCCAACTACATCTATTGGAGCGATCCCGAAAAGGCCACGATCGGCCGACTCGGACTCAATCTCCTCGATGAAAACGCCGAATTCCTCAGCGGCGTCCAAGGTGTTTTCGGCGTCGCGACTGACTCCAGTCACATCTACTGGGCGTCCAATCCTTCCGCAAGCGACCGTCCACCGAGCGCCGGCAATGACCTCTACCGCTACGACGCGGCCGAGGGCGGCCTGATCGATCTGGCCGCGGACAGCACGGATGCCAACGGTGCCGAAGTCGTCGGCGTGCTCGGTTATCCCAACGACGGATCCAGCGTCTACTTCGCCGCCAACAGCGACCTTGACGGTGCCGGCCCGGCGCGGTCGGGCGACTGCGCCGAACGCCCCTTCGACCCCTCCTTCAACGGATCCTGCTCGGTCTACCTCTGGCAGGCCGACGGCATCGCCTCCTGCGCGACCGCGGGCGGCTGCATCAGCTTTGTCACCCCAGTCAATACGGAAGGAGGAGGAATTGAAACCGATAGCTACAACTGGCTGGGCGTAGGGGAAGAAGCCATGAAAACCTCCCGCGTCAGCGCCGATGGACGCATTCTCGTCTTCCGTTCCCAGCTGAAGCTCACTGACTACGACAACCGGGGCGTGTCCGAGTACTACCGCTACGACGCCGAAGGCGGCCAGATCAGCTGCGTCACCTGCAACCCGACCGGCGCCCCCCCGAGGCGTGCCCCCGACCTGAAGAACCCCGACATGTTCCACGCCCCCACTTCCCACCCCGTTTTCTTCTTCCAGAACTTCCTCAGCCGCAACCTCTCGGCCGACGGCGACCACTTCTTCTTCCAGAGCTCCGACAAGCTCGTCCCCGCCGACGTCAACGGGGAAGTGAGCTGCGAGGACAGCCTTGATTCAATTGCCGAACACGGCGCGGGCCCGACCTGCCGCGACGTCTACGAGTGGGAGGCGCCCGGCACGCCCGGCGGCAGTTGCACCACCGACTCCGGCGCCTATAGCCAGGCAAACGGTGGCTGCATCTACCTGCTCTCGACCGGGACCGGGATCTACCCCTCCTACCTGGCCGACGTCTCCGAATCGGGTGACACCGCCTTCATCTTCAGCCGCCAGCGGCTGGTGCCGGGCGACGAAGACAATCAGGAGGACATCTACGCGGTCAAAGTCGACGGCGGGTTGCTCTCCCAGAACTCGCCGCGGCCGGCGCTTTGCGAAGGCGATGCCTGTCGCGGGGGCTCGAGCCAGCCCTCCAATGCCCCTGGTGCGGGCTCGGGCGTCTTCGAAGGGCCCGGCAACCCGAAACAGAGCACCAATCAGACGCGCTGCCCGAAGGGCAAGCGCACCGTCCACAGCAGAGGCAAGGTGCGCTGCGTGGCCAGGCACAAGAAGAAGGCTCACAAGCACAAGAGCAAGGCCCACAAGCGAGCCGCCAACACCAACCGGAGGGCGAGTCGATGAACGCCGTCACCAAGAAGATCACGATAGCCCTGCTGGCTCTCGCCGCCCTGCTGATCCCCGCCTCTCAGGCGAGCGCCGAAGCGGCGCCGGCCTGGCGCTTCGATATCAGCTCGGTCCCGACCAACCTCGAACCGGGGGCCATATACAACTCGTATGGCTTTGGCCGACTCCCCCAGTACTTTCTGCTCGCCACCAACGTCGGCACCGCACCGACCGACGGCCCGGTAACGATCACCGACACGCTGCCGGCGGGCCTGACGCTGAAAGCGGCAGAAGGGTTCGGTATTGGCGGCGGCGTCCCTTGCACGGAAGAAGCCTCGACCGTCACCTGCGTCTTCCCCAGTCCGATTCGACCCGGGGAATACCGCAGCGTCAGCATCGGCTTCGACGTCGACGGGACCGGCACGATCCTGCACGAGGGCGACACGGTCGTCGACCAGGCGATCCTCTCCGGCGGCGGCGCTACTGCCGCGGTCGCCGAAAACACGAGCGAAGTCTCCTCCACCATCGGCCCCTTCGAGTTTCTGCCAGGCATCCCGGGCTTCGGCATGACCCCCTATGGCGAGGACGGCACGGCTGAAACGCAGGCCGGCGGGCACCCGCACGTGTTCTCGATCAACCTCAACCTCTCCACTCAGCAGAACGGCCCATACCCTTCCGGCACCGACGGCGGCCAGCATGATGTCTACACCTACCTGCCGCACGGGTTGATCGTCAACCCGACGGCGACGCCGCGGCGCTGCAGCGAGGTGCAGATGGAGGCCTATGCCTGCCCGGCCAACACGCAGATAGGGGTGGCAAACGTCTTCAGCTCGCTCTTCAGCCCGATTATCTATCCGGAACCCGTCTACAACCTCGAACCGGCACCGGGCAAAGCCTCGAACTTCGGCTTCATCGTCGTCTTCTACCCCGTCCACATCGAGGGTGGAATACGCCCCGGCGACTACACCGAGATGGCGGAAACGCGGGGAATTCCCAATCTGCAGGCAAAGCCGGCGATGGGGATCCAGCTGTTGCTGTGGGGCGATCCGAGCTCTCCGACCTTCGACTACTCACGGGTGAGCTCCTTTGGCGATTGCAGCGAATCCCCCTGCCCGGTCCCCGAGCAGGACACGCCTGCACTGACGATGCCGACCTCCTGCTCGGAAGTGGCGAGCGGAGAAGCAGAAGCCTTCTCCTACGAACACCCCAATGGCCCGCCCGCCAGACGCTCAGATGTGATGCGCGATCCCAACGGCAACGAAATCGGCATCACCGGCTGCGCGGGAGTGCAGTTCAAACCGACGCTGAAGGCGAGACCGACGACGAACGTCGCCGACTCGCCGAGCGGGCTTGAAGTCGACCTGGAAGTGCCGCAGACCAGCTCGCTGAGCCAGCGCTCAACGGCGCACCTGCGCAAGGCCGAAGTCACCCTGCCCGAAGGGCTGGTGATCAACCCCTCGGGGGCAAACGGCCTTGCCGCATGCTCCTCGGCGCAGATCGGGATCGACCCCGCTACCGCGGTGCCAAACGGCAACCCGGTGGCTTGTCCAGCGACTTCGCGGATCGGCTCGGTCGAAGTCGAATCGAGCCTGGTCGACCATCCCCTCCTGGGCTCGGTCTACACCGCGACCCCGTATGACAACCCCTTCAACTCGCTGCTGGCGATCTACGCGGTGATTGAAGACCCCAGGGCGGGCATCCTGGTCAAGCTGCCGGGCCACGTGGTCCCCGATCCCGATACCGGGCGTTTGGGGGCCACCTTCGACAACAACCCCCAGCTGCCGTTCAGCCACTTCAAGCTGAGCTTCTTCGGCGGCGCCCGCGGCGTGCTTCGCACCCCGGCAACCTGCGGTAACTACTCGACCACCTCGTCTCTGACCCCGTGGTCGGCACCCGACTCGGGCCCGCCGGCAGCGGCGAAAGACGAATACTCGATCTCCACCCCGCCCAGCGGCGGTGGCTGCGGCGCCTCTTTGGCCAACAGCCCCAGCCTCGACGCGGGCATGGTCAGCCCGGTGGCCGCTAAGTACACCCCGTTCGTCTTGCATCTGCGCCGAGGCGACGGCACCCAGCAGATCTCCTCGTTCACGACGAAGCTGCCGCCGGGCCTGACCGGCCGCCTCGCCGGCACCGCCGAGTGCTCTGACGCGGCGCTGGCCGCGGCAGCGGGCAAGTCAGGAGCGGCCGAGCAGGCGGCATCCTCCTGCCCCTCCGACTCCCACCTGGGTTCTGTAGTCGCGGGAGCGGGCGCCGGCCCCTCCCCCTTCTACGCCCACGGAGACGCCTATCTCGCCGGCCCCTACAAAGGCGCCCCGCTTTCTCTGGCGGTAATCACCCCGGCGGTCGCGGGTCCCTTTGACCTCGGCACGATCGTGGTCCGCGCCGCGCTGCGCCTCGATCAGAGCAGCGGCCAGATCACGGCCGAATCCGATCCGATCCCCCCGATCCTCAAGGGCATCCCGCTCGACGTGCGCTCAATCGACCTGCAGATCGACCGGCCCAATTTCACGCGGACCGGAACCAGCTGCGATCCGAGCGCGATCGAAGGCTCCGCGCTCTCGACCCTCGGGCAGCTCTCGCCGCTGCTCTCGCGCTACCAGCTCGGTGAGTGCACCGGCTTGGCCTTCAAGCCCAAGCTCGCCATCCGCCTCTTCGGCTCCACCAAGCGGGCGGGGAACCCGGCGTTGCGGGCGACGCTGACGATGCCCGCGGGCGGCGCCAACATCGCCCAGGCAGCGGTGGCCCTGCCGCACTCGGAGTTCCTCGACCAGAGCCACATCGGCACGGTCTGCACCCGGGTGCAGTTCGCCCAGGGCGACGGCAACGGATCGAGCTGCCCGCCGGCATCGATCTACGGCGCCGCCACGGCGACCAGCCCCCTGGTCGGCTACACCCTGGAAGGGAACGCCTACCTGCGGAGCTCGAGTCACGAACTGCCCGATCTGGTCGTGGCCCTGCACGGCCCCTCCTACCAGCCGATCGCGATCGACGCGGTCGGGCGCATCGACTCGGTCAAGGGTGGCATCCGCACCACCTTCGAAGGGGTGCCGGACCTGCCGATCTCCACTTTCGTACTGAACATGCAGGGCGGCAAGAAGGGCCTGCTGCAGAACTCGACCAACATCTGCAACGCCACCGGCCGGGCCACCGCCCTGCTCGCCGCCCAGAACGGCAAGGGAGCCGAACTGCGCCCGGCGCTGAAGAACAGCAAGTGCAGCAAGGCCAAGAAGAAGAAGAGCAAGGGCAAGGGCAGGCACTCCCATAAGCGCGCGGCCAGGTAGCGAGGGGCGCGAAGGCATGCGCACCGGCCCCAGGCGCCACCGCTTCTTCAAGCGCGGTGGCGCCTTCCTTCTCACCCTCTGCGCCCTGGGCGCATCTGCCTCACCCGCCCTGGCGGTCGGCCCTCCGATCGCCGGGGCGCTCTGGGCCTCCCAGGTCGACTCGCGCTCAGCCACCCTTTCGGCCGAAGTCGATCCCAACGGCTCCCTGACCAGCGGCTACTTCGAGTACGCGACCAAGGCCGGCTATGAAGCCAAAGGCTTCAGCGCCGCCAAACGGATCAACATCAACGTGATCGGCTCCGAAGCGGGCGTGATCGCGGTCAACTTCCCGACGATCGCGGGCCTGGCCGCCGACACCACCTACCGCTACCGGCTCGTTCTCACCAACGCCAAAGGCCAGCTGACCAAGCCCGCCGCCGCTCCCTACCCCTTCTTCACCACCGCCCCCCTCGCGGGCGGTCCCCTGCTGCCCGACGGCCGCGGCTGGGAGATGGTCAGCCCCGCCGACAAAAACGGCGGCGGCGTCGCCGCGCCCGGATCGATCGCCGCCGGCGCGACCCTGCAGGCCGCCGCCCAGGGTGGGGGGGCCACCTACTCCTCGGCCTCTTCCTTTGCCGGCGGAGCGGGCGCTCCCCCCGCCTCCCAGTACATCGCCACCCGCACCGCGAGCGGCTGGGCGACCCAGAACATCACGGTGCCGACCTTCTCGGGCTCCTATGACCTCGCCAGCGGCGGTGCTCCCTACCGCCTCTTCTCGACTGATCTGGCCCGAGCGCTGCTCCTCAACAGCAAGGGCTGTCTGGGGGAAGCGAGCGGCTGTCCTGTTCCCAACCCGACTCTGCCGGGAACCGACGCCCCGGCGGGCTACCAGAATTACTATCTGCGCACCACCTCATCGGGCGGCTTCGAGGCGCTGCTCGGCCCCACTGAGACCGGGCTCTCGGGTCAGAGCGCCTCGCAGTTGGAAGTCACCCTCGCCGGAGCTTCCCCGGACCTCACCCACGTGATTCTCTCCAGCTGCGCGAAGCTGAGCGCGAGTGCGACCTCGGGTTGCCCGAGCCAGGCAAACCTCTATGAGTTCTCCGCCGGCACGCTGAAACAGGTGAACGCCTCCCCTGGCGCGACCCTCGCCGCCCAGGGCGCGAATGCCATCTCCAGCGACGGCAATCGCGTCTACCTCTATGAAGCGGGCAACCTCTTCGTGCGCGACGGCGCGGCTTTGAAGCAGGCAGACGCGGGAGCCGGGGGAGGGGGGAGCTTCGAGCTCGCCTCCGGCGACGGCTCCCTCGCCTACTTCACCAAGGCCGGAGACCTCTACCGCTACACCGCCACTACGAACACCGCCACCAAGCTCACCTCCAGCGCCGACGTGCAGGGAGTGCTGGGCGCCGGGGGTAACGGCGCCAACCTCTACTACCTGCGCGCCACCGGCCTCTACCGCTGCGCGGCGGCCAGCAGCGCCGCGGCGAGCGGTTGCGACACCGCGACCAAGATCGCCGCCGCGGCCGATTCCTCTAACTACCCGCCCGCCACCGGCACCTCACGGGTAACCGATGATGGCTCAAAGCTTCTCTTCGTCTCCACCACCCCGTTGGAAGACCACGCCGGCAATACCTACGACAACACCGATCTCGGCGACGGCGAACCCGACTCCGAGGTCTACCTCTACGACGCCGCCACGGGAATCACCTGCGTCTCCTGCAACCCGACCAACGGCCGCCCGACCGGACCCTCGAGTATCCCCGGGGCGGTAGGGAACGGGACCGGCCTGCGTGCTTATAAGCCCCGGGTCCTGGTCGACGGGGGCAGACGCGTCTTCTTTGACTCCGGCGACGCGATCGTCCCGTCCGACACCAATACCTTCGGCGCCGGCGGGGAGGGCGTGCCCGACCCATATCAGTGGGAGGCCCAGGGGGAGGGCAGCTGCGCCCGGGCAGAGGGCTGCGCGTCCCTTCTCTCCTCCGGCCGGGACCCGACGCCCTCACTCTTCGCCGATGCCTCCGCCGATGGCTCAGACGCCTACTTCCTCACCGGCAGCTCGTTGGTCGGAGCCGACCCCGGCGCCGTCGATCTCTATGACGCCCGCATCGGCGGCGGCTTTCCAGAACCGGGTGAACCGATCCCCTGCGAGGGCGACTCCTGTCAGGTCCTCCCCCCCGAACCGACCGAGCCGACCCTGACCACGCTGCTCACCGGTCCCGGCAACCCCCCCGTTCACTACACCCGCTACGGGTTCAAGGCGGCAAAGAGCTGCCCTAAAGGCAAGGTGCCAAAGACGGTCAAGAGCAAAGGCGGTAAGAAAGTGAAGAAGTGCGTGACGAAGGGGGCCGGGCGATGAAGCGGCTCACCACAACCGCTGCCTTCCTCCTCGCCCTGCTGGCGATATCGGCTCCCGTCGCCCATGCCGCCTTCGGCTTCCAGGCGGGCAAAGAAGGCTTCTCGGTCGCGGTCAAGACTGCCGAAGGCAAACCCGCCGCCGCCGCGGGCACCCATCCGGCCGAATGGAGCATGCACCTCGGCTTCAACAAAGCGGGCGGCTTCCCCGACGGGGACCTGCGCGACCTGCGGATCGACACCCCGCAGGGGATGCTCCTCAACCCCACCTTCCAGGGCTCGGTGGCAAGCGATCTGGTCCGCTGCTCGCTGGTCTACTTCCAGACTCCTCGCGTCTCCCCTTATGAAGAAAGCCGCTCCGGCGAGAGCTGTCCCCTCTACACCCAGGTCGGCACGATCGACGTCCACACCTCCTTCGGCGGCGGCACCACCCGGCGCTTTGGCCTCTTTAACCTCAAAGCCGCCCCCGGTCTCCCCGCCCAGCTCGGCGCCGCTCCCTTCGGCTCGCCGGTCGTCTTCAACGTCGGCCTGGCGCCCGGCTCCCAAGGCCGCTACACGCTCTCTTTGGAAGCCAAGGACTTCTCCCAGGCCCTCGATGTCTCGGGCATCGACCTCAATCTCTGGGGGGTGCCCTGGGCCACCGCCCACGACTCAGAACGGGGCAACTGCCTCAACGAGGCAGACCCCGCCGCCTACCACGGTGAAAAGGGAAAAGTCGAAATCATCGAAAGCGAAGGGAAAAGAATAGAAAAATTCATTCCCGGAACCTGCGGAGTCGGTCCCACGGCCGAATACCCACCCAAAGCCTTCCTCACCTTGCCGATGGAGTGCTCACCCCAGCTCTCGTTCACGGCGACGGCGGACTCATGGCAACAGCCGGCCCAGGTCTCGGCTACCGCCACCAACGAGAACACGCTCGGCCAGGCGGTGCCGCTCGGCGCCTGCGCCGCCCTGCCCTTCACCCCGCAGCCGATCGGCCTCTTGAACACGACTAACGCCTCGACCTCCTCGGGCTATGACTTCCGCCTCACCGCCGATCAGGAAGGCCTGGTGCAGCCGAGCCAGCCGGTTGCCTCGGCGGCGCGGCGGGTCGTCGTTCACCTCCCCCAAGGGGTGACCCTCAACCCCTCGGTCGGAGCCGGCCTGATCGGCTGCACCCCGGGCCAGTACGCGGCGGAGACCGTCTCCAACGGCCAGGGGGCGGGCTGTCCCAACGGCTCCAAGATCGGCGACTTCATCGTCAACACGCCGCTCTTCGAAAACGTCGCCGGGCGCGAATTCTTCAACGGGGCGATCTATCTGGCCCAACCACGCGACAACCCCTCGGGCAATCTCGTCGCCGTCTACCTGGTCGCGAAGCTGCCCTCGCGCGGGGTGATGATCCGCCTGGCGGGAAAGATCGACCCCAACCCCGCCGACGGCACGGTAACCGCCACCTTCGAAGGTCTCCCCGAGCTCCCCTACAACGACCTGCAGATGAACTTCAGGGCCGGCCAGCGCGCTTTCTTGATCAGCCCGCCCTCCTGCGGGGAAGCGATCACCCACACCGAGATGACCCCCTGGTCGAACGAAGTGACGATAAGTGGCACCCCGACCAGCTCTGACATCAGCTCGGGCGTGGACTTCGGGGCCTGCCCCACAGGAACCGCCCCCTTCAAGATCGAAGCGGTGACCGGCGGGATCAACTCCAACGTCAACTCCTACACCCCTTACTACGTCCACCTCACCCGCCACGACACCGACCAGGAGATCACCTCCTACTCGCTGGTCTTGCCGAAGGGGATCACCGGCAAACTGGCGGGGGTCCCCTACTGCCCGGAGGCCGCCATCGCGGCGGCACGCCTAAACACCGGCGTCGGCGAGCAAGCGCGTCCCTCCTGTCCGGCCGCCTCGCAGGTGGGCCGGACCCTGACCGGCTACGGGGTGGGGCCGGCGCTCACCTACGCCGCCGGGCGGATCTACCTGGCCGGGCCCTACCACGGAGCTCCCTTGTCGCTCGTGACCGTCAACTCGGCCACGGTCGGCCCCTTCGACCTCGGCACGATCGTGATCCGCTCGGCCTTCCAGGTCGACCCCCACACCGCCCAGCTGCGGATCGACTCCTCAGCCTCAGACCCGATCCCCCACATCATCGACGGCATCCCCCTGCACCTGCGCGAGGTCCGCATCTACGTCGACCGCCCCCAGTTCACCCACAACCCCTCGTCTTGTGAGCCCTCCAATCTGGAATCGACGATCACCGGCTCCGGTGCCTCCTTTGCCGACCGCGCCGATGATTCTTCGCTAACCCTCTCCCGCCACTTCCAGCTGCTGAACTGCTCCACCCTGGGCTTCAAGCCGAAGCTGGGCATCCGCCTGCGGGGCGACTACCACCGCGCCGGCTACCCCCAGCTGCGGGCCACCTTCACCGCCCGCGGTCCCGAGGACTCCAACCTGAAGCGGATCGAGGTCGAAATGCCCCATGCCGAGTTCCTCGCCCAAAACCACATCCGCGAAGTCTGCACCCGCGTTCAGTTCACCGACAAACGGTGCCCGGCGGGCTCCGTCTACGGCTCGGCCGTCGCCTCCACGCCGCTACTGGACGAACCACTGCGCGGCAACGTCTACCTGCGCTCCTCCACCGGCAAGCTGCCCGACCTGGTCGCGGACCTCTACTCCGGAGCGGTGCGGATCGTCGTCGAAGGTCAGATCGGCCCGACCAAGCAGGGTGGCATCGACGTCTTCTTCGACGAGCTCCCCGACCAGCCAATCGAACGCTTCTTGATGACCCTGCGCGGGGGCAAGCACGGCCTGCTGACCAACTCGACCAATATCTGCGCCGCGCCTCCCTTTGCCTCGGTCTCCTCGATTGCCCAGAACAACATCGGTGCCAAATTTGACACGGTGCTGCGCGGCACTTGCAAGGGCAAGAAAGGCAAGGGGAAGGCAAAGAAGGGCAAGTCCCACCACAAGGACACGAAGCGATGAGGCGGGCCTTGGCGCTCCTCATCTGCGCGGCTATGCTGCTCGGGCTCGGCGGTTGCGGGGGGAGCGATGACACCGCTTCTACTACTTCGAGCACGACTCAGGACAGTGCCGGCATCCCTCGGCCCGCGCACCGGAGCCCCGCGGCGGCGGACGAGGGATCGGGCAAGCAGGGTGCGGGTTCCACCGCGAAGGCTACGGGCACCCATGCGAAGTCCGACGGCTCCGCAAAGCAAAGCAACGGCCCTGAGAAGAAGGCGCTCAGCCAAGTGAGGGTGCCCCCGATCAGCTCCGCCCCGAACCCCGGCTCGAGGGCCCCGGCCCCCGGCGTGAAGACGGTCGCCGGCGGCGATAACAGCGTGCAGGAATACGGCGTCGAGGCAGACGAATCGGCCCGCACGGAAGCCGCGGTAGCCCTGCAGGCCTACCTCAACGCGAGTGCCGAAGAAGACTGGGGGAGCGCCTGCTCATTCCTCGCGCAAAGACCGACCGAACAGCTCGAACGAGTGCAGAGGAGTGCCGCCAAACAAGGCACCGACCTAAACGGCTGCGCCGCGACGATGGCCCTGCTCAAGGAAGGCCGGGCCCAGCTGCGCGAAGGGGCGAGAATCACCGAAGTGCTGAGCTTTCGCGGCGAAGGCGACGTCTCGGGCGACCCCTCATACCTGATCTTCACCGCCCCCCCGGCCGCAACCCTCTACAGCATGCCTATGTATCTGGAAGGCGGCTCCTGGAAGGTGGGCCTAGCTCGCCCCGCCGAACTGCCGGTCCGATGAGCGCCTTGACAATCATGGACCACCGATCCGAGAGACGAGGCCGATGAGCAACCGTAGCCGCCTTTGCCTTGCCTGCTTCGCAGCGCTGTTCGCAATCTTGACGCTGACGGCCCTTGCGGGAGCCGAGGTTGCCCAGCAGGGCAACCTGCGCGTCACCGCGTCGGGCAAGTTGAGGCCGAAGGCGCTGCCGCGCACGGGAGTGGCGCCGATCTCGGTATCGGTCGGCGGGCAGATCACCACCACCGACAACACCTTGCCGCCGACGCTGACGATGCTTCGGGTCGAGCTGAACCGCCACGGGCGACTCGACTACGAGGGCCTCCCCGCCTGCGAATACGGGAAGATCCAGCCGGGTTCGAGCTCGCACGCCCTCGCCGGCTGTCGCTCTTCCCTTGTCGGCACCGGGACCTTCAACGCCGACATCACGCTCGCGGGTCAAGAACCGTATCCGACCCAGGGAAAGCTCCTGGTCTTCAACGGCGTCGAGGGAGGGAATCCCGTCCTCTACGGTCATATTTACGCACCCCACCCGTTCGCCACCTCGTTCGTGATCGTCTTCAAGGTGAGCCGGCTGAGCAAGGGCGACTACGGGATCGTCTTCACCGCTCCTCTGCCGAAGGCAATGAAAGCCTGGGGACGGCTCACCGGCCTCACCATGACCCTCAGCCGACGCTTCAACTACAAGGGAAAACCCCATTCCTACATCAGCTCCGGCTGTCCCGCGCCCAAGGGCTTTCAGGGCGCTCCCTTCCCGCTGGCGCGCACCTCCTTTGCCTTTGCCGGGGGCCAGGAGCTCTCCTTGGAGCTTTCGGGGAGCTGCAAGGTGCGAGGGACGGTTTGACGGGGTAGACACTGGTGTTTATAATTTGCCCTCGCAGCGGGCGGGGGCTCGGGCATGGCAGGGACTCCTCGGCGTCGCTCGGGTCGGCATGGAAGATGTCCAGAAACCCACGGAGGATTTCGCGAGCGCCTTCGAGGCCGCCTTCGCGCGCCTGCAGGTTGCCCTCCTCGAGGCTTGCCGACGCGAGCGCGACTGGCCGGCAAGGGCCGCTGCCGCCGTCGCCGCCGGGATGGAGTTCGCCGCCGCAGACCCGGCCGCGGCGGCGGTCCTGACGAATGAGGCCCTGGCCGAAGGAACCGACGGGATCGTCCGTCATGAGCGCCTGATCGCCTACCTCGGCGAGCGACTGCTGCCCGGCCGCGAGGAGCGGCCCGAAGACGAGCGTCTCCCGGACATCACCGAGCGGGCGGTGGCGGGTGGCGCCTTGATGCTGGTCGCCCAGCGCATCGACGGGGGCGGGGAGGAGGAGCTCCCCGCACTCGCTCCCGAGGTGGTCCAGTTCGTGCTCACTCCCTATCTCGGAGCGGAAGAGGCAAGGCGCGTCGCCCTGGAAGCGCACCCTCCGGGCCCCGGGAACGCCTAAGCTGGATCCATGGGCAGGAGAGCTAGCCGCGTGCTCGCGGTCGCCGTTGTTGCCGTGCTCGTCGCCGTCTCGGTGGCGCTGGCCGCCAGCAGTGTTACCAAGGTCCATCTCCAGGCCGGCAACTTGCTGGTGATCGGCGAAGGGGGCTTCAGCCCCTCGGCGCTGCCGAAGAACGTCGACGCGCCGATCACGATCTTCGGCAAGGGGCGGCTGGGCACGGCCGACGGCTCGCTGCCGCCGATCCTGAAAACGATCGAATTCGAATTCGACAGGCACGGCTCGATCCAGACGCTGGGACTGCCGGTCTGCACCCCGGGCAGGCTGCAGAGCACGACGGTGCCGCAGGCCCGCAAGCTCTGCCCGGGCGCGATGGTCGGCAAGGGCTTCGGCCATGCGGTCGTCAAATTCCCCGAACAGGCGCCGATCCCCGTCTCCTCGCCGATCACCATCTTCAACGGCCCGCGCCTGGACGGCGACCCCAGCGTCATCGCCCACTTCTATACGACGATCCCGGCCCCGGTCGCCTTCGTCGTCCCGGTCCGGATCGAAACGATCAGCAATGGCCGCTACGGCTACCGGGTCAAAGCCAAGGTGCCGAAACTCGCCGGCGGCAGCGGCGTCCCGCTCTCGGGCTCGATCCGGATCGGCCGCCGCTGGACCTACAAAGGCGTTAAGCACAGCTACATCAATGCCCGCTGCGCCGATGGCCGGCTGCAGGCGACCGGCAAGTTCAGCTTCGACGACGGTTCCCTCCTGCGGGGCACCTTCCTCAATCCCTGCCAGTCGCTGGGCTGATTCAGCCCGGGGTGGGCTGCCCAGTCGCGGCGGCGGTCAGGCCGGCGAGCGGGTCGCGACCGTCCCAGCTTCCCCGCGAGGCGTAGGGACGGAAGCGGACGAAGGCCGATTCGTGGTGGAAGGGACGCTCGCGGTCTGCCGCGACCGCGGCCCTGTGGGAGCCGCCGGCGCCGGTCGCGTACTCGCGCATCGCGGCGCTGCTGCGCCAGAGGGAGAAGGTGGCGACGAGGCGGGGCGGACGGGCGAGCCCCGTGCCGGCCAGCAGCGCCGGGTCGTCGATCGCCGCGGCCTCGGCGGGCCCGGCGGCGCGGCGGAAGGCGCCGATCCGGCGCAGCCGCAGTTGGCCGAGCGTGAGGATCCCGACCGGCTCCTCGTCGGCGACCGGCAGCGCCCGCGCGGGTAGCCCCGGCATCCCCGCCCAGGCGCCGAAGACCCGCAGGGGCTCGAGCCGGACCCGCCAGCCGCCGGCGAGGTGGTGGGCGACGGGGTGGAGGCGCAGGAAGTCGTCAAGCGCGGCGTCGCTCTCCCAGGCCGCGATCATCCCGATCCGGCCGAAGCGCCTCGGCGGCAGCAGCGGCTCGCCGAGCGCCGCGGTCGTGGTCGTCTCGGCATAGGTGAGGCCGGGGATGCCGCCCGGCCGCGGCGGTCGCAGCAGCACCTCTGCCATCTCGCGCGGCCTCATATCGGCGATGTGCACCGAGACGATCATGCGTCTCAGCACGGTATCGGGCGTCCCGACAAACGCCTTCCATCTGTAAAAAAACAGTCTCTTGACTTTATGAAAAGAAGCGTTTACAGTCCCGCGCAGTCGAGTTCGCCCAGGGAGCGAACGACGCATTTCACAGGGACATAGACCGAGCCCAAGGGGGCCGCTTCAGGTAAGCGGCCGGCAGAGGGGCTCACGGGACAAGGAGAGAGCTACGTGAGAAGTGACGCGAAGGCATTGTCCGCGGGATCGACCTCGGGCCAGGCGCAAAGCCGCGGCTCGTTCGCGCGTGGAGCCTTCGCAATCCGTGGTGGCTCCAGTGGCGCCGACAGGAGTGGTGCGCGTTCGCATCGGCTGGCCGGCGGCCAGCTCCTTGTCCTTTGTCTGACCGTCGCGGGAGCGCTCGCCGCATTTGCCGTCCCCGCTCTAGCCGCCCAGACCCATCCCTACACGGGCACCTCCTTTGGCCCCGACGGAGTGGGGGGCACCGCAAGCTTCGAACGCGTGCAGTCGCTAGCCGTAGACCCCGCCAATGGCGACGCCTACGTCTACGACGGCGGCGCCGGCAAGGTCTACAGGTTCAACTCCGCCGGAGCGCCGGTCAACTTCTCGGCGACTGGGACCAACGCGATCAGCGGTGTCGGCGGCAGTGCCGGAGGCGCCGAATACGAGATAGCTCTCGCCCCGGCCGGGTCCCCCGGCGGCACCGCTGGCGACATCTACGTGGCCAACAACGGCGGCGCGATCCACGTCTACTCTGCCGCCGGTGCCGAAATCGGCGAACTCGACCAAGGTGGGGAGACCTGCGGTGTCGCCACTGACCCCTCGGGCAACTTCTACGCAGGCGTCTATAGCGAAACGATCAACAAGTACACGCCGAGCGCCAACCCGCCGACCGCCGCCGACAAAAGCGCTGTCGGAACCGCCGAAGTCGCCCTTTGCAACGTCGCTGCCGACGGCCTCGGCAACGTCTACGCGGCCACCTTCAGCGGCGGCGGCCTCTACAAGCTCGAAGGGGTTAGCGACACCACGCCGACCAAAGTCGATCTCAGCGCCAACACGATGGCGATCGCTCCGGGGAGCAATGACCTCTACGCCAACCGCGGCAACGAGATTCTCCAATATGACGCTTCGGGCAAACTGATCGGAAGCTCTGGAGCTGCGCAGCTTTTCGAATCCCATGGTGTCGCTGTGAACCCAGGTGCCACCAAGCTCTACGCGGGCACCCCCGCAAAGGTCAAGATCTTCGGCGCGGGGGTGATCGTCCCCGATGCGATCACTGACGCCGCCACCGCGGTCGACCGAACCAGCGCGACGCTTCACGGCACCATTGGCGCCGCCGGCGGCCCTGCGGCAACCTGCGTCTTTCAGTACGCGACCGCTGACACCTATACCGCGGAAGGCTTCACGGCCGCCGTTCAGAAACCTTGCAACCCCGCAGGCCCCTTCACCGGGGCCGGGGCCACCGCGGTCAGCGCCGATGCCAACGGCCTCCTCAGCTCGACGGAATACCGGTTCCGGATCCTTGCCTCCAGCCCGAATGGCGAAAACGGTGGCCAAGTCCTGGAATTCACCACGCCCCCGGCGGTCAATGTCCAGACCGCAGCGGCGACTTTGGCCACTGCTTCAACGGCGACCCTGAACGGCGCGATCAACCCGGAAGGCGTCTCGGTTGAAGAATGCAGCTTTGAATACGGGCCGACTACCGACTACGGCCAAAGCGTCCCCTGCGCCGAGAGCGAAGGGACGATCGGGACGGGCAGCACCTCGGTTCCCGTGCATGCCGAACTGACGGAACTTACTGGCGGCACCAAATACCATTTTCGCCTCGTCGCCGCGAACGGGTTTGGCACCAGCAAAGGTGAAGATTTGCTCTTCCAGACCGGTGGTCCAACCGTTATTTCGACGGAATTGCTGGAAGCCTCGGCAACCGGTGCGACTGTCGGCGCCGAAATCAATCCCAATGGGGAAGAAACCACTTATTTCTTTCAGTACGTCAGCGATGCTGGCTTCCAGAGCACCGGCTTCGCCGGGGCAGAGCGCGTTCCAGCCGAAGACGTGCCAATCGGTGACAGCGCAAGTGAAGTTGAAGTCTCAGAGGAAATCCTCAACCTCGCTCCGTCGACCACCTACCACGTTCGCGTTATCGCCCTCAGCTCAGGAGGTACGACTACCGGTAAAGACTTTGCCTTCACGACCTATAACCAAGCCGCTGACACCCTCCCGGATTCCCGTGCTTATGAGCAGGTCAGCCCTACTGACAAGAACGGCGCCTCTGTAGCCGGCGAAGGCGGCTTCGTGCACGCATCCCCCGACGGGAACCGGATCACTTACGCATCCGGCAGCGGCATTCCGGGAACCGAAGGATCCCAGCAATATCCGACCTACCTCGCTTCGCGAGGGTCTGACTGGTCCACCCAGGGCCTCTTGCCGAATGCTGCCGCGGGCTCCTCGGCGGCCGTCCGAGGATGGGACGACGAACTCAGCAAGATCTACGACACTCAAGCAAGGACCGTCGGCTCACTGAGCTCGTTCATCGAGCGGGATAGCAATAACGGAACGGTGGCCACCATTGCAGGAGATCTCACCAATCGCAACTATTCAGTTTTTTACGTTGCTTCTACTCGAGACGCGGCTGAGGTCATCTTCGAGTCCACCAATCAGCTGACCACTAATGCGATTGAGGGTTCCCAGAATGTCTATATGTGGGAGCGATCAACCAACACGATACATCTGGTGGGAGTCCTCAATGACCAAACGGCCCCGGCATCGGGCACTATGGTCGGCTCGGTCAGTCCGAACGACGGCGCAGAAGTGGTTCTGTCGGCTCAGAACGTCGTTTCGAACGACGGATCCCGTGTCGTCTTCAACGATGTCTCGACCGGCCAACTCTATATTCGCGAAAACCCGACTCAAGAACAGAGTCCAGTCGATAGCTCGGGTAACTGCACGACCCCGTCGCTCGCCTGCACCGTTCCGGTATCGGCTTCGCAAAAGACGAACGGGTCCGGACCGGGTGGTCAGGATCCGGCTGGCCCGCGCCGTCCTATGTTCCAAGCCGCTGACGCATCCGCTTCGACGATCTACTTCAGTAGTGCAGAGCAGCTGACCGACAATGCTACGACGGGAGAGGAAGAACCACGCCCCGGGAATGATCTCTACGAGTTCGATCTTGGAACGGGCCAGTTGATCGACCGGACCGTTGACACCGCAGATGATGCGGGGGCTGACGTTCGAGGCGTCATCGGCGCCGCGAGCGATGGATCCCGCGTGTTCTTTGCGGCCAGCGGAGTACTGACGGCCCAGCCCAACGGCAGGGGCGAGCTCCCTGCAGCCTCCGGCTGTTGCAACCTCTATCTACTGGAAGGCAGTAAAATCACCTTTGTCTCCAGGCTCGACGAACCGAGTAACTGGAGCGTCGGAATCGAGAAGTCCTCTCGTGTGACGTCCGATGGAGAGGAGCTGCTATTCCGATCGACTCTTAGGCTTACTGCCTACGACAACCAAGAAGTGCCCGAGCTCTATCGGTACAGTGCGTCTGATGGAGATGTAGTCTGCGTCAGCTGTAACCCGAGCCAGGCGAGCCCTAAAAGCGCACCTACCCTGACCAGCATCTTGACGAGCGCTACGGTTCCGTCACCTGCGCCATACCTGTCCAGAAATATGTCAAGCGACGGCACTCGTGTCTTCTTCGAGACCACCGAGAAGCTGGTTTCAGCGGATATCAACGGCGAGAAGGACGTATACGAGTGGGAGGCGTCAAACACAGGTAGTTGCGGAAGTAGCACCCAGGGCTGCCTCTACCTCTTGTCGACCGGGAAGAGCTCCACTCCGTCTTACTTTGCCGATGCTGACGATTCCGGTCGGAATGCCTTTATCTTCACGGGCGAGCGGCTCGTGAGCCAAGACAAAGATCAGCTCGTCGACCTCTATGACGCCCGTGTCGACGGAGGGATCTCGGCTCAGAATCCGGGGCCTCCGGGACTCCCATGCGAAGGCGCTGCGTGCAGAGGTCCCGGGACGGAGTCGCCAACGTTGTTGTCGCCGGGAAGCACCACCTATGTCGGGCCCGGTAATTCAAAGCCGTCCCGGAAGAAGCACCGAAAGCGGCAGAGGAGAAAGCACTCACATTCCCCACACCATAAGACGAAGCGCTCTTCATCACAACAGAAGAAGCGGACTGACCTACATCGAGCGATCAACCGACAGGGAGTGGGATCATGAATAGCGCATTTCAACGGCGCATGCCGGACCGCCGAGTGCTGCAGATGCTGGGACTCCTAGTCGGGTGTGGGCTGATGTGTCAATGGGCATTGACGTCAACGGCCTCGGCTTCAACAGCGGCATTGAAACTGGTAGTGACCTCCCAAGAGACCAATTTCAAACCAGGCTCGAAGTCCAGCGAAGCTGTCGAAGAAGGACTGACGCCGAAGTTCAGTGAGCCACAGTACGTCGTTAATCTGACTAACACCGGATCTGAATCTACCAGCGGCACTGTTGAAATTAGTGCTGTCTTGCCCGCAGGGTTGACCCCGCAAGTGGCTATTTTCCGGACCTCGCCCTTCGGTAGCGATGAACCATGTGTTACCAGCGGCCAGTCGGTGCGATGTGCTTCGGAATACGAAATCCAGCCCGGAGATTTCGTCCGCGCCTTTATCCCCGTCGACGTCTCGGAAAGCCCGCCCGCGAGTCTGACCACTAGCGTAACCGCGACGGTCGAAGGCCTTCCTCCGGCAGAGCAGGATGTGGCGACTACGGTCAGTCCAGATCCTCCTGCTTTCGATTTTCTCCCTGGAACGTCCGGGTTCAGCCTGACGGCGTCCAGTTCCGGCGGGGGGGACGCGACTCAAGCGGGCAGCCATCCGTATCAGACCACGATCGACCTTGGTTTCCCCACCGAACAGACCAATCGCGGGACGAGCGAAATCAACTCTACGACGGGGCTTTCGGGAGCAGGGCGTCTTCGCAATCTACGGGTGACATTGCCTCGTGGGTTCGTCATCAATCCGAATTCGGTTGGCACCCAGTGCACGGAGACCGAACTCGAGACTTACGGCGTGGCGGGCGGGTGTCCCGATGCGTCGGCGGTTGGAACGGTTGGCATTCAAACCAATCTGCTGAACGTCGCCATCGAACAGTCGCCTCTATACAACATGGTCCCTCCGCCGGGCGCGCCGGCCGAGCTGGCGTTCGACGCTATTAATTCCGGCATCTACGTTCACCTGATCGGGCATGTGAACTCGGCCGGCGAATATGAGCTTGTTGCGGATACCTCCAACGTTCTGGCGCGCGAACTGAATCCCATCATCGGAGCCCAGGTTCAGCTCTGGGGCTCCCCGACGGATCCTGTTCATGATGCACAACGAGGAATATGCGGTATCGGTGGCGTCAATGGACTTTGCCCAGTCCCAGGAAATAGCAGGCCGTTTCTCACTATGCCGACTTCCTGCCGGAGCGATTTGGCCGCCTCGGCCGAAGCCAGCTCATGGGAAGAATCGAGCGTGGTGCACTCAGTCGTGCGGCGTTTGGAAGACTCCGAAGGCAGCCCTACCCCCACCGTCGGCTGCAACGCGCTCGAATTCAACCCGACGATCTCCTCCAAGGGGACCACCAACCTCGCCGACTCCCCCTCGGGCCTGGACTTCAACCTCCACCAGCCCCGGAACGAAAACTACGAAGGCCTCGCCACCGCCAACCTCAAGAACGCCAAGGTCACCCTGCCCGCTGGCCTGGCGATCAACCCCTCCTCCGCCAACGGCCTCAGCGCCTGCACCGCCGCCCGGATCGGCCTCACCACCCCGATCGGCCAGGCCTCGCCGATCCACTTCGACGAAACGCCCCAGTCCTGTCCTGCCGCTGCCAAGCTCGGCACGGTCGAAGTCTCCACGCCTTTGCTCGGCCACAAGATCCCCGGAGCGATCTACCTCGCCAAGCCCTATGAAAACCCTTTCGGCAACCTGACCACGATCTATCTGGCGATCGAAGACGAACAGACCGGCATCGTCTCCAAGCTCGCAGGCAAGATCACCCCCGACCCGACCACTGGGCAGCTCAGTGCCGGCTTCTCTGAAAACCCCGAGCTTCCGCTTGAAGACATCGACCTGCACTTCTTCAATGGGGCCGGTGCCGCTCTGACCACCCCGCTGACCTGCGGCACCAAGACCACGACCTCGACCCTGACCCCTTGGAGCACTCCCGAAGGAGCCGACGCGACCCCCAGCGACTCCTTCCAGACCCAGGTGGCTGCGGGCGGTTCAGGCAACTGCCCGAGCTCGGAAGCCAGCGCCCCGAACGCCCCGAGCTTCACGGCCGGCACCGTCGCCCCCCAGGCCGGCGCCTACTCCCCCTTCGTCCTGCGCCTTGCCCGCCCCGACGGCACCCAGCGCCTGGCCGGCATCGACACCACTCTGCCGGCGGGGTTGACCGGCCGCCTCGCCGGCATCCCCTACTGCTCCGAGGCCCAGATCGCCCAAGCCCAGAGCAGGAGCAACCCCAACCAGGGAGCGCTCGAGCAGTCGAACCCGAGCTGCCCCGCCGCAAGCGAAGTCGGCACCGTCAACGTCGGCGCCGGCTCCGGCCCGACCCCCACCTACGTCTCCGGCCACGTCTACCTCGCCGGCCCCTACAAGGGAGCTCCGCTCTCCCTGGCCGTGATCGTCCCCGCCGTGGCCGGCCCCTTCGACCTCGGCACCGTAGTAGTGCGCACCGCCCTCTACGTCAACCCCGAGACCGCCCAGATCCACGCGGTCTCAGATCCCTTCCCCTCGATCCTGCAGGGGATCCCCCTGGATCTGCGCTCGGTGGCGTTGAAGATGGACCGCCCCAACTTCACCCTCAACCCGACCAGCTGCGACCCGATGAGCCTCACAGGCTCCGCCACGGCATTGACTGGCCAGAGCGCAGCTCTGACCAGTCCCTTCCAGGTCGGCGGCTGCAACGCCTTGAAGTTCTCCCCGAAACTGAAGATCTCGCTGAAGGGCGGCACGAAGCGCCATCAGTTCCCGGCGCTGAAAGCGGTCCTCACCTACCCCAAGGGCAACTACGCCAACATCGCCAGCGCCCAGGTCACCCTGCCCCACAGTGCCTTCCTCGAACAGAGCCACATCGGCACCGTCTGCACCCGGGTCCAGTTCGCAGCGAAGGCCTGCCCCAAGGCATCGATCTACGGCAAGGCCAGGGCGATCACGCCATTGCTCGACAAGCCGTTGGAAGGCCCGGTCTACCTGCGCTCCTCTTCCCACGAACTCCCGGACCTGGTCGCTGCCTTAAACGGCCAGATCGACGTCGACCTGGTCGGCAGGATCGACACCGGCAAGAACGGGGGGATCCGCAACACCTTCGAAGCGGTCCCAGACGCCCCGGTCTCCAAGTTCGTCTTGGAGATGAAAGGCGGCAAGAAGGGCCTGCTGGTCAACAGCGAAAACATCTGCCGCAAGACCCAGAAGGCGAGTGTCTCCTTCACCGCCCAGAACGGAGCGGCCCTGGCGCTGACCCCGACGATCGCCAACAGCTGCGGGGGGAAGGCGAAGAAGAAGAGT